>Ga0228535_1003384_pt1 | contig 11610 bp, 6 predicted proteins | sample SJ1metagenome_FD_168457 | JGI IMG/M metagenome (GOLD analysis project Ga0228535, IMG submission 168457) | Enriched culture of PCE-dechlorinating microbial communities from Ithaca, New York, USA - SJ1 | ecosystem: Engineered > Modeled > Simulated communities (microbial... > Unclassified | place... | reverse complement strand
ATACTATAAACGGGATAACTGTTTCACGGGATCAAGCAGAGATGAAACGTTGTTTTAATTTGATACGTTACCGTGTTGGATTACCAGGTATTACCGATAGCGATATAGCCAGCCAACAAAAGATGAGAGAACTCATAGCGCGGGAACGTTTATTGGAGATGATGTGGGAAGGAAGGCGATACTTTGATACCCGTCGTAATAAAACTGCAATAATTCATGAAAACGAACCGGTTATGGGGCTTGACGTCAGCGCCAAGACTCAAGATCCTGGAAAATTCTACAATGTTATTAAGGCGGTCGAAAGACCTTACCTGTATAAAGTATTTACTACCCGACAAACTTTCTGGCCCATACCTAAGAGTGAAATTGATAAGAACTATAATCTTATCCAGATGATCGGATATAATTAAATATAAGAATAATGATTACTAAAATTAATCGTATGAAGACAAATAAAATAAAAGTAACAGTATTAAAATCGATCATTATTTTTTTCGTGATAGGAGTATTGTCATCCTGCTCCAATGAGGTCAACTTTGGAGAACAATATAAGAAAACAATATATATTGTAAACAGTAATAACTTGTTGTATGTAGGGAAACACTCTTTTGAAACAAACAATAACGCGATCGCCATTTCTGTTTACTGCGCATCAACCCAGCCTATTACTAAAGATCTACAGGTACGACTGAAAGTCAATCGGTATGCGTTAGACTCCCTGAATGCACTTCAAACTTTAGCAGATCCGGGATATATCAATAGGGTAATGCTTCCGAAAGACAGTTATCAGCTGAATGGTGAACAGTATGTTACGATCAAGGCCGGAGAGCAATACGGTGTATTATATATTCCGTTTGACTTTTCGGGATTAGACCCTTCCATACCCTATGCTCTGCCCCTGTCACTGGTTTCAAATAATGCCGGCTATGACATAAGCCCTAAATTAAAATCAATTGTATATCAAATTGAAATGACAAATAAATATGCGGGTGACTATAATGGCAGCTCTCAAACCTCTCCAACGGCAATCGTCGGTATTCAACCTGCATTGAAAGCATTATCTATCGATAAGGTAAGAATGCCTATTCATAATCTATCTGATGAAGTAAGTGACCTTCTCACCAACTTCATGGTACTAACTATAGCTGGCGACAATAGCGTTTCTATTTCTCCATGGGGAATAGCAGATGTAACAGATCTTGGCGGAAGTACATATAATCCAGTAACGCAAACTTTTGAATTGCATTATCAGTTTACAGATGCGACAGCCAAACTTCAGACAGTAACCACTATAATTAGAAATATTAATGCACCGCCTACTGAGGAGGATTAAATGTAATTGAAAAATAAATAGTTTGATCATATGAAAAACTTAACAAAAATATTTGTTTTATGCACTCTTGTTGGCGTATTATTGTCCTGCGGTGATGATAAAGTTATAGAGGATACGACCCCCTATTTTGGAGTAGCAGGAAATGATTTGGACCAGACCTTTAAGGGAGAAGCTGAGACAAGATATGTAACGGTAAACACCAATCGTGAATTTTCCGCAATCTCTTCCGCTCCTTCTTGGTGTACGGTTGAAAAAATAGACGATAAAGTGGATAATCTGAAAGTTACGGTAACCAGAAATGGACAGGTAGGAGAGCGAACAGCTCAGATTACTGTATCGTCTGTAGGTTTCGACGATGTGACCATCACCGTAACACAGGGCTGGGCTGCATCTGTTACCACAGATAAGTCATATATTTTGATTAATAATGACAATCTAGAGTTTACATTAAAGATTACAGGAAATATTGATTACGAATTGAAATTACCAGATTGGATTAATGAAAAAGGGAAACAAGCGGATAACACTTATATCTTTGGATTTAGTGCCATTTCGCCGGGTGAACGTTTGGGGAATATCATTATAAAATCAGTGGATGAAAATTTCGATATGGAAGTAGTTGTGCCTGTAGTGCAAAGAGAACGTATCAAAAAGGTAGGCTCCTGGCTCTTTGAAGATGCCCAAAACCTCACAAAAGCAACAGTTGGAAAGGATTTAGAGATGGTTCACAATATTAATTATAATCCTAATGCTCAATTTCTTTTAGTTGACGGCCCCACGAGCAATAATAAAGCTGTACGTATTCCCGTAAATTGCCATTTCCTGGCGGATCATGATATGATTCCAAAAGAAGGGCAAGACTATATTGCAGAATATACGTTATTCTTTGAATTTAAGATTCCTGTGGTAGGGAGATTTTATTCATTCTTCCAAACAGAACTCTCCAATTTAGGCGATGCTGAGATATTTGTGAGAAGCAGTATTCCGCCTACAATTGGCGTAGGGGCAACAGGCTATGCTGGGAGCGGATTGATAGAGGCTGAAAAATGGCATAGATTGTATTTATCTTTCAAACCGGGAGATGTGAAGTTTTTCATAGACGGGCAATTATTCCATACTAGCACAACTTCCGATGCTCGCTTCAGAATAAACTTGAATGGACTAATTTTATGCGGAGGGCCCTGGAGTAAAAAAGATGATAACGAGTTTGATATCGCTGAGATAAGTATCTGGAACGGAGCATTAACCCTGAATGATATCAAGGCATTAGAAGGAATAGAATAATTTTTCAGGAAAAACGGCATATCATTTCCTATAATGCCGTTTTTCTTCTAACCACAATCATGTTGTAAATTTGTTATATAAGCCTATTCTGAAAAGTCATTTTTATTTTCAGTATGTTATAATCCATAAAAAATGGGCTCTGCAGGTTTTCGGAGGGGACTCTTAGATAAAGTTTCAAATGAAGTATTTAAAAATATATCTTTTCCTTTTTATTTGTTCATTCTTATCGTGTAGTAAAGATACGGATGAAAATAAAAGTTTCCTAACAATCAATCCCACCAATCTGACAATAAATGTAGAGGCAGAAGCATGCAATAGGTTTTATACGGTGACTTCCGATAAAATAATCAAGGTGGCTTCTGATAATCCGGATTGGTGTAGTCCCGTACTATCGAATGTTTCAATCGACAATCTAAAGATAACGATTTCTAAAAATGAAACGTTTCAAAACAGAAAGTCGGTTGTTACTGTGAGTAATGGTTCGGAAAACATACATATTAAGGTTAGCCAGGCAGCTGAGCAAGCTATCTTGTCCGTAAACAAGAATAGTGTTTCCGTACAGTTTGGTGAAGCACAGTTCAAATTGGAGATAACATCCAATGTACGAATTTATTTTGAACTTCCAGGATGGATTAAAGAAAAAGAGGGGAACATATGGCAAGAAGGGAAAAAAGAGTATGCTTTTACACTTTCGGCTTTACCTGATGAGTTATCGTATCGGGAAGGTACGATTATTATTAGGGCGGAAGATGAGTCTCTTTTAGTGAAACCGGTTTCAGTTTTTGTTACGCAAAAAGCGATTCCTAAAATCATCGCTCATAGAGGCTGCTGGCAGACTCCCAATTATCCCCAGAATTCGCTGGCTTCACTACAGCGGGCTATTGACCTAGGAATTTATGGCTCTGAACTGGATGTCTGGATTACCAAAGACGGGGTGGCCGTATTGAACCATGATCCTACAATAAACGGCATCAATATAGAGAATTCAAATTATTCGGCTCTGAAAGATGCTAGGTTGTCTAACGGCGAACCGATCCCCACTCTGGCAGATTGCATTGATATTGTAAAAAGACAGAAACAGACAAAACTGATTATGGAGATAAAACCTCATTCAACAACCGAAAACGAGAATAGAGCAGTGGAGACTGTATTAAAATTAGTGAATGATAATAAGGTCACCGATCTGGTAGACTACATTTCTTTCAGTCAAAACATATGTAGAGGGCTCATAGCAAATAACCCGAAAAACCGAGTTGCTTATCTTAATGGCAACATCGATCCGGAGACTTTGAAAACAGAAGGGTATTGGGGGCTCGATTATTCTTCAAGTATTCTTAAGATCAATTCCACTTGGGTTCAGATTGCTAGAAATCTGGAACTTAAAACCAATGTATGGACTGTAAACACTACTGCTGATTTTGAGTATTTTATATCAATGGGGGTTGATTTTATCACGACCGATTACCCTCACAACCTGAAAGAGTTATTAGAATCATATAAATTCAATAAATCGGAATTTTTGAAATAGTCTTGTAGTTTCTCAAAATAGTTAGGCAATTCTTTTGATGAAGCATATTCGAATTGAATTTGCAGTAATTCGGTAAAAGTAAAACAGTTATTTCTTTATATGGCTGAAAAAGCCGGACACTTGTGGTTCAATGATTTGAATTTGGACAGGAAAACACCTCACATAAATATGATTCCGGGAAAGTAAAACAAATAATTCAGGAACTTGAGAAAAATAAGAATTGGCAATTTATCAATCTTGGAACTGATTTGAACAACTTTGCGGATGCCGATAATTTAGGACTTAGATACCGGGCTTCATCGAACAAAATAGACTTGAAACAAAAATTCAATGTTGTTTCTGAACATTCGTTGTGATTTAAACAAGCAGATGCGAATGAAAATAAGGCAAAGATGATGGAGGCTTTTATAGATGATTTGGAACGTGATGAGAGTAAGTGATAGATATTGAATGAGTGGTAGAGGAATTTTATCTAAATAATTTAACCCACATTGCGCGCAAGTCTTCCCATCAATGTTAAAGGAATAGAAAGATAGGGCTGTTTAGATTATATAATTTAAAAAAGGCGGTTTTTTGTCGCAGGAAAAGTTTAAAACAGGGGTCTCCGTGAAAAAGTGCCTTTGTACGGTACCAGTAGGATTTTCCTGACTTCGACAATGCGACAACCTAACTGATTTTCCAGAAATCGGGGTCAAACAGTTGGGCGATAGACTTGTGCCGAGCCGTCAGCAGCATGGTTTTGGTAAGCTGTCCACTTTTACAGGCTAATTTCAAGCGTTTTATGCCCTTTTTGAAGGGAACATATCCGATCCCAAGAGCCTGATTCATATTATTGAAGGCTTGGAGCACAAGCCTGACAGGAAAAAGGATCATTCCAAAACCATTGTAATGGATGCCGGCATTGCCAGCGGGGAGAATCTGGAACTGCTACGGGAATTACAGTATAATTACATCTGCGTCTCACGTAAAAGGCTAACCGGCCATGAACCGGCCGATGATCCAAGTCCCGTAATCGTCAGAGACCGGCCCAAGCAGCCGATAGAACTTTTATCGGTGGACCCCGCCGGCGACAATGGCGGGGACCGTTTCGTACAGGTCCGCTCCCGGATGAAAGCCCTGAATGAAACAGCAGGCCGCTTCCCGTTACGAACAGTAACTGACAAAAATCAGGGCATCGCTTACCAAAAAAGGAGGGACAAAGCAGGAGGAGAAGGTCAACCGGCGTATCGGGAGGACACAGCAAAAGTACCCGTCGGTTCAATCCAGCTATGTGGTTGAACTCAAATGTAGGGATAACATGGCCACGGATCTTGCCTGGGTAAAAAAAGAAGAAGACAGAAAGTTGGACGGGATATATTTCCTGCGAACCAACCTGGACGAGAAAAGGGAGGAGTTCCTCTGGCAGATATACAATGTAATCCGTGAGGTAGAATACTCCTTTTCCGTCTTGAAAACCGACCTGGAACTCCGCCCCATTTACCACAAGGGTGACCGTGCCTCACTGGCACAATTACATTTGGGCCTACTGGTTAGTGGTTATCATACGGCATCAGTTGAAGGGTAAAGGGATCCGGTTGGGCTGGAAACACATCCTGGAAGTGATGGACTCCCATAAACTGGTGGCCTCAACAATGAAAACTTCCGAAAATGAAGAAGTGAAAATCATCCGCTGCTCCGAACCCGCAGAGAAGGTAAGGGAAATATATCAAGCGGTAAGGATAACGGAGGTCCCTTTCAAGCCAAAAAATCCGTACGGTACCAGTTGAACTTTCAAAAAAAAACGGATATTGATTACCAGATATTTAACAGCTCATAGTGCGCAATGTGGGTTAAATAGGATATGCCCCGTACTGGGTCTGAGGTGGCGAAATCATAAAGAAAAGCTTAATATGTTATATCATTTAATAGAATTGTGATAATAAAATATTTGCAAAAAACTAACTTTGTACTTAATATGCTACAAGAAATCAACTAAATAACTGTTAAGCGAGCGCAATTGAACTTATTATTCCGTTAATAATTGTCTAAAGGGCATACAAGGGAAATAATTTATCTCTAATTCATAATGTAATTTCATTATAATAAAACACTTAGTATGAACTCTACTATAAGATTGAATCTAATTTTATTATTTATTTTTCTCTTATCTCAATTGACTTCATCACAAAATAGAGATAATTTACATTTTAAAAATATATCAACCGATATGGGTTTGTCTAACAAGATGATCTTAACCATTAAACAAGACACTACCGGTTTTATATGGATTGGTACAGCAGAAGGCCTTAACCGATATGATGGTTATGAGTTTAAGGTTTTCAAGCATATACCTGGAGATTCTACAAGCTTAAGTGCATCTTGGGTAAATTGTATGCTCGTTACAAAGTCGGGAGAATTATGGATTGGAACAGAAAAAGGGATTTCAATTTACGACCCTATAAATGAAACCTTTAATCCCTGTCGGGTTATAAATGATACAAATCATCTTTTGGATAATTTACGAATTAGATCTCTTTATGAGGACAGTAAAGGGATAATCTGGATTGGGACATTAGAAGGATTAATACGAGTAGACCGACAGAGTAATTATATGAGTTATTTTTCCTTTGTAACAGACCACAATCAACGAATGGCAAATGAAATAAGAAGAATATGTGAATCTAAGAGTGGCTTCTTATGGCTGGCTACTTTTGACGGACTTTATCGTATGAATATTAAAGATTATAGTTTTGAAAGATTTGAAGCAAGACACAAGTTGCCACATGATCCCAAAAACAACCTGGTATCAGACATATACATCTCAAAGTCAGATCCGGGGAAATTATATGTCGGGACTTCTCAAGGATTAACTATCATTGAAGAATCAAGTGGTAAAATATTAGAGACGTACAGAAAAGAATATTCCAAAATATCCGATGATGATGTCAAGTCGATAAATAGATATGATGAGTCGCGATTGATATTAGCAACTGCCAACGGAACATCATTATTTAATATTGAAACAAAACAGTTTGAAATATATAATAATGATATCCTCGATCACACGTCACTCCCTAATGAAACGGTTTGGTGTATCCATGAAGATAATCAAGGAAATATTTGGTTGGGTACAAGTAGCGGTATCGCGATACTTGACAAAAGTCGAAAACCGATCAACGTGATGCGTACCATTATTAATGAAAACAATCTAATAAAACGGATTGTAGTAAATGATATACTTGTTACATCAAACTCCGATATTTGGTTGACCTATAATGAAGGTATCTTACGTTATGACAAAAATAAGAATTTAATAAGAAAATACAAAGGGAAGGAAGATGGAATATCTCACCCAATTGTCAAGAGGATAATAGAGGATAGTAGGGGGATTATCTGGATAGGCACAAATGATGGAGTGAACTACTATGATCCGGACATTGACCGCTTTCGCTCTTTAGATAATGATGCAAATGGCATACCTTTAAAGTACATTTACGATTTGAAAGAAGACAAAGAGGGAGATATTGTGGCTAATATTAGTAGTGGGATATGTTTTATTACCCCACAGTTTATTCCAGGAAACAAACAGATATCGTTTAAATACAGAACGGCCATGATAGATAAAATTATAACATCCGTAAATTACGATGTTACGTATTTTGATATTGATAAAAAGGGCAATATTTGGATCGGGACTATAAATGAAGGATTGTTTCGTTACAATAAATCCCAAGACAAATTTACACAATACAAATTTGACATCAAAAATCCTAACAGCATTAATAGCAATAGAATATACTCCATACGAATAGATGCTAAAGGCATGATTTGGGTTGGAACAGATATGGGGTTATGTCGATTTAATGAAACAACAAATTCTTTTACAAGATTCAGTAATGATTCTGACCTTTCATACTCTATTCGTACTCTTACTTCCGATATGCGAGGAAGATTGTGGATAGGTTCAGATAATAAACTCGTGATGTTCGATTGTGAAGACAACCTCAAGATTATTATTAATCTATTTAATGATGTAGGGCTATCTGAACTTGAATTCAATAGTTTTTTCAATATAGAAAACGAAACAATTTATATGGGAGGTAACGGCGGCGTTATATTTTTTCAACCGGACGAAATAGTTTTAGATATGGATAAAGCTCCTGTTGTTCTTACTAATTTTGAGCTATGGGGGAAGAGTTTGAACAAAAACTTACACGATATTCAAACGAAATTTCGACAATCATTATCTTCCTATAAAAAAATTGTATTGGCACACAACGAAAATTCTTTCAAGCTGTCATTCGCAATGTTAAATTTCTCCTCATCAACAAATAACAAGTATGCATATAGACTAAAAGGTTATGATGAGAAAATGTTAATAGTTGAAACGGGAGAAAATTACGTTTATTATTCAAATCTCCCACCTGGAAAATATACGTTTTGGGTGAAAGGTATTAATCCCGATGGCATCTGGAGCGATCAGGTTGCGAGTTTAGATATTTTAATTAAAACGCCATGGTGGAAAACATGGTGGGCCTATTTACTATTATTATTTACGATATGCTCTATTTTTTATTTTCTATATAAATTGACAATAAATAGATTGCACTTAAGTAATGAGCTAAAAATGGAAAAAGCAGAGAGAGGTAAAATAGAGGAATTGGATCGAATAAAAATGAGTTTTTTTACACATATATCTCATGAACTTAAGACACCATTATCACTTATATTAGGGCCTATCGAAAGTCTAAAGGAAAGCCTTAATAACGAAAGGCAGCATGCCCAGCTAGACATAATGAAGCAGAATGCCGAGAGATTGTTAAGGTTAATAAATCAGATAATGGATGTACGAAAAATAGAAAATGAGAAAATGACCCTTTCACTAAAACGCGGTGAATTTATTTCTTTCGTAAAAAAAATCTTCGAAAGATTTACCGATTACACGAATCGCAGAAATATATCGTATGATTTTATCAGTTATGTGGAAACTAAAGACATGTTTTTTGATGCTGATAAAATAGAAAAAATACTGTACAATCTTATTTCAAATGCCATAAAATATACTCCAAATGGTGGAAGAATTCAAGTTTTAATAAATGAGAGAGAGAGAGATTTAATTGTAAGCGTTTGCGACTCAGGAATTGGTGTTGCTCAAGAAAATAAAAAACAGATTTTTGAGAACTTCTATCAAGTTTCAGCCAGAGGATTTGACAACACCTACGGAACCGGAATAGGGTTGTATCTTACAAAAGAGTTTGTTCAATTACATGGTGGAGAGATAACTCTCAATAGCCAATTAGGCAAGGGATCGGAATTTGAATTTACAATTCCAACCAACTTATTGCCTTCTTACACCCAAACTGAAACACCGGAAAACTTTGCTGAGGCAGAGATAGATTCTTCTGATCATTTTTTGAAATATAAAGTTCTTATTATTGAAGATAATGACGATATGATTGAATTTTTAAAAATTAATCTCGATGATCATTATGAAATATACACTGCAAATAATGGAGAAGAAGGTTTACGATTGGTCAATGAGAAGTTTCCGGATCTAGTAATATCTGACATAATGATGCCAGGAATAGATGGATTTGAAGTATGTAGTTCCATAAAGGGAAATATTGTAACTTCTCATATTCCTGTTATCCTGCTTACTGCAAAAAATGATGAAATTAGTCGTAGTGAGGGATATCGCAGGGGCGCAGACAGCTACATATATAAACCATTTAGTATTAAAACATTAAAAGTTCGCATTAATAAAATGATTGAACTCAGAGAGCAAATGCAACAAACCTTTAGGCAGAAAATTTTAAGTGAACCATCTGAAATTACTATAGAGTCTGAGAATGACCGTTTTATTAATTCATTGATGAAAGTTATTGAACAAAACATGGAAGATCCTTATTTCGGGACTAAAGAATTGTGTGAAAAAACCAACTATTCTTATCAACAGGTTTATCGAAAAATTAAAGCTCTTACAGGAGAAACAATAAACGAATTTATTCGCAGAGTACGATTAAAAAGAGCCAGACAATATTTATTACAAAGCGATTTAAGGGTTTCGGAAATAATGTATAAGGTAGGATTCAGTTCTCACTCATATTTCACAAAATGTTTTCGCGAGTATTACGGAGTATCTCCCACAGAATATGTTGAAGAAAAAGAAAAGTAGTGATTATTATGCCCACTCGTTGAAATCAGGTAAACTGATGGAAGCGTAGAATCAATTCGATGAATTATTTGATTGTCAAAAAATGCAGATTTCATTAAATGTTCTCTGCAAAACAAGTAGCAAAACCCAATATACAAAATTATTGATTAATTTGTTACACAAAATGATGACACACTTTCAAATTGTTAAATTATCGTAGTGTATTTTTGTAGCAAAATAATTATACACAGATTATGAAACATAAGAATGCACTTTTATTAATAATAGTCTTTTTATTTATCTGTAGTTTAACAATAAGTTGTAATGAAAAGGAGGATCCAATAGATGGCAATCAAAACATCTCACAAAAGGACATTGAAGTTATTGTTTATCCAGATCAACAATTGTTGACAAGTAAGTTACTATTGAGTACTACCCTGACCCATCGTTCTTTTTCACATCCTCAAAACACTGAAGCGGTAGCCCGTGCAGAAAGTTATTTGGAACAATATACCGATTGTTTAGCCCAATTTACAATGGATTGGGGGGCAGGGAATACAAATCCTGCAAAAAATGAATATAACTTTAAATATTTAGATCGTTCTGTAGAACGGTTTCAACGACTGGGACGAAAAATCGTTCTTACTCTTTGCCGATGTCCGGAATGGATGAGGCGTAATGATCCATCAAAAGGCGTTGATGCAGCGCCAAGAGTTGACATGTATGAAGAGTTTGGTCATATGTCTGCAGATATAATACGTCATTACAAGAAAAAGGGAATCAATATATTTGCTATAAATGTGTGGAGTGAAACAAGAGGTTACTGGTCTAAAGAACTGGATCGCTGGTTCCTTGAAGATTACGCAGACCTGTACAATATCGTTTATGATTCCATAAAAAATGTAGATTCTCAAATAATGGTCGGGGGACCTTTTATGCATATTGAATCATCTCCAAAAGGCAGAAATATGGCATTATGGTCTGGTGAAATAAGTTCAACAGATAGAACGGCATTGAAGGCCTTTATTGACCGGGCAAGACGACTTGATTTTTTCGCAATTGATCGTAATTTAAAGGAAAACAATGATCTGTATCCTTATCACAATGACACAATCTTACGATACACACAATTTCTTCTATAAATTCCACCATATTCAAAAATAATATTCAATAATTCCGATAAACGTTTGTATAAGGACAGAGTGCCCCCTGCCCACTGTTCGTGGGGAGAGCGTGAAAACGCCTTAAATATGCGATTTTCTTCTGCGGGCTTGGCCTTGTTTGTCTAACGAAAGGCATTAACCCAGGTCTGTGTTCTTAACGTCGTGCCAA
>Ga0228535_1003383_pt1 | contig 11616 bp, 9 predicted proteins | sample SJ1metagenome_FD_168457 | JGI IMG/M metagenome (GOLD analysis project Ga0228535, IMG submission 168457) | Enriched culture of PCE-dechlorinating microbial communities from Ithaca, New York, USA - SJ1 | ecosystem: Engineered > Modeled > Simulated communities (microbial... > Unclassified | place... | reverse complement strand
CAGTGTGGCCGGTCACCCTCTCAGGCCGGCTACCCGTCGTCGCCTTGGTGAGCCGTTACCTCACCAACCAGCTGATAGGACATGAGCACCTCATCGGGCGGATCGCTCCCTTTCACCTTACGGCATATGGGGTATTAGCAGCCGTTTCCAACTGTTGTCCCCCTCCCAATGGCAGCTTCTCATGCATTACTCACCCGTCCGCTACTAACAGATACTTCAGCAAGCTTCCATACCTGCCCGTTCAACTTGCATGTGTTAAGCACGCCGCCAGCGTTCGTCCTGAGCCAGGATCAAACTCTCAAATATCTTCTGCTCAAGGCTCGCTCTTTTACCTCTTTCCTTCACCTATAATTCTGTCAAGGTCCCTTAAACCCGCTTTACGGCTTGTTTTAGGCCGTTTTGGGTCCGTCGTTTCAACGACGCGAAGGGTATGATACCATTTTTTGGAGAGAAGTCAACTGCTTTCAAAAAAACAGCACAAAAATGGAGAATCTGATTATCTCTTGCAGTATCAGGGTTTAAGCACTTTCCACAGTCAAAACTTTTACTCATAACGGCAAAATAAACGTTTTCGCAATATACAGACATAGCAAGTTCCCCGTTTGCCAGAGTTATTTCGAATTAAAATCAGCAAAAAGTCCTGTTTTTTAATAGCTGAAAAGATTCCCTTTTTGTTCGCTTGCCCCGGGTCTAAAAAAATGCACCCTTTCGGGTGCATTTTTTAAAAACTTGATGATTGCATTAATATGCTTTTGCAAAAATGACTTTCCGTGCACCGGGTTTTCCGGTATAAAAGCACGTTCCGGGCCCTTCCCTGTCGATGGGCATGCATCGGGCTGTGGCTCCTGTTTCCTCTTTGATCTTCTTCTCATCATCCCTTGATCCGGCAAACCAGGTCTCCACAAATCCGCCCTTTTCTTCCAGGACCTTCTTCATTTCCTCGTAGGAGGCAACCTCTACGGTGTTTTCCCGGCGGAAACTGAGCGCTTTGTTGAAGAGGGACGACTGGATCTCCTCAAGAAGGGAGGGGACCTTCGAGGCCAGGTTTTCAAGAGGGATATCCATCTTCTCACCGGTGTCCCTGCGGACAACCCTCGCCGTTCCCGCTGCCAGGTCTTTCTCGCCGAGCTCGACCCTCAGGGGAACTCCTTTCTGGAGGTGCTGGAAGAACCTGTCTCCCGGCCTGAGGTAGAACTGCCTGTCAACAAATGCAAACCGGCCGCCAAGGCTCCTGTCAAGTTCCGAGGAAAGCTCTATCGCCCTCGGAAGGAGAGTGGAATCGATCTTTTCTTCATTCGTGCTGATTGGAAGTATTGCCGCTTTTACCGGGGCCACCCGTGGAGGAAGAATAAGCCCGTCATCGTCTGAGTGAGTCATTATTATGGCCCCTATGAGGCGAGTTGAAACACCCCAGCTCGTAGTCCAGGCATACTCGAGGTCACCGTTCCGGTTCTGGAACTTGATGTCAAAAGCCTTTGCGAAATTCTGGCCCAGGAAATGGCTTGTGCCTGCCTGAAGGGCTTTCCCGTCGCTCATCATGGTTTCGCAGGCATAGGTGTTGTCTGCTCCGGGGAAGCGCTCTCCCTCCGTCTTCTCCCCTTCCACCACCGGGAGGGCGAGAATGTCTCTCATTATCCGTGCGTAAACCCCCAGCATTTTCAGGGTCTCTTCCATGGCCTCTTTCCTGGTGCTGTGGGCAGTATGCCCTTCCTGCCACAGAAATTCGGATGTCCGGAGGAAAAGCCGCGGACGCTTTTCCCATCTCATGACGTTTGCCCACTGGTTGATGAGTATGGGCAGATCTCTCCATGACTGTACCCATTTGCTGTACATGTGGCCGATGACCGTTTCCGATGTGGGGCGTACAATAAGGGGCTCCTCGAGCAATTCTCCCCCGGCGTGAGTAACCACGGCACATTCAGGAGCGAATCCTTCCACGTGCTCCGCCTCTTTTTCGAGGAATGAATTGGGGATAAGGAGGGGGAAATACGCGTTTACGTGACCGGTCTCCTTGAATGCATCGTCGAAATGACGCTGGATGGACTCCCACAGGGCATACCCCGTCGGACGAATGACCATGCACCCTCTTACCGGTGCATAATCCGCCAGCTCGGCGGCCTTTATTATGTCAAGATACCACTGTGAGTAATCTTCTGATCTTGAGGTGATGTTCCGTGCCATTTCAGTTCCTCCCGTTTATCCTTTATCGTTTGGCGGTTCCTTTTATATCAGTTGAAAAAGTATATTCTATCCCCGTCATGCCCATTTGCGCAACCGGCACAGCTCACGGCAGCGGGTAATGCCCCCATACCGGGCTTCCTATGAAAAATCCGATCTTGAAATCCCTCTCATCGTTGTAAAGGAACATGAGTTTTCCGTCGAGAAGGAATCCGGGAATGGAAAAGGAAACTCCCGCCTCCCATACATCGCGATACCTGTTACCGGTATCATCGTAGACGAATCCCATTCCGCCGAAGATTTCCGTATTCAGCTTTCCCCACCAGCTTTTCAGAAGGATTCTCCTGAATGCAGCGTTCCACCAGAACATCCGTTCACCCTGGATGGGGTTCCCGGAGTAGCTGTAGAGTTCTTCGGCAGCCCCAAGGTATACCGCACGGTTTCCGTTTGCCGATGTCTCGTCCCCTTCAGCAAAACCGGCCCGGAAATAGAACCGCCAGTTATCGGAAAGGCGGGCCGCCTGGAAGTAGGTAGCCCTGTAGAGCACCTCTTCCATGTCAGGCCACCAGGCCTGCAGGTGAAAGAGTGAGCCTTTCGTGGGATCTGTCGCGTCATTCAGGGTATTGGACGTCAGGAAGAAGGTGGGACCTGAAGAAGAATACCCCTCCCCTCCCGAGTGGACCTGTTCGAAGGCATAGCCGAGGCCCGCCTCGAACGAACCCGTGGAAAAACGACGGCTTATTCCGGCTGCATACCTGTCCCATTCCCTTCTCCCCTTGTTCGAGGAAAGTTCCCAGTTCTGCGCTGAAAGAATGACCTCCCAGCTGCTGTTTTTCTCCGGAGACGTGAGGTAGCTTGCGTCAATGCCCCATTGTTCACCGATCTTGAAATTGAAGCGGAGTGAATCTCCGTCCAAGAAGAGATCCCTCCGGACTCCGCTCAGGTAGATCCACCGATGGGGATGAAGGTTGGTCGTGTACCCCCCCACGTTCAATTCGAAGGATGGTTTCCTCTGTATGACAAACACAACCGCCAGGTCTTCCCCGATCTCCTCAAACCGATAATCCACAGCAAGTACGTCGTCGTGAGCCCCTATTTCGGTGCTGGCCCGCACCATGTTCAGGGTGCTGAGGGGCTCTCCTACCCACGAACGGTATTTTTTCCGAATCAAGTCCTGCAGGTATGGTGTTCCGCCCTCAACTTTTATTTCCACGACTTTCGACTCAAGGCAGAGCTCTTCTTTCTGGGCTACAGGAGGAGCTTTTTCCGCAAGTTTGACAATATCGGGAAGCTTTTGAAGTGCAGCTTTTCTTCCCCCGTCTACAATACGGTCAGCGTTCGTGAGGTCAAAAATGGAGACGCCTGCTACCGGGGGGGCTATGACGAGATCCGCCAGCGATATTTCATCCAGAACGTTGCGCCTGGTAAAAATAGTCAGTGACTGTTCAACAACATCTACCAGCGAGTGGATTTCCTTCCTGGTTTTCAGTGTTCCCGAAACGTCTACAGCTATGACCGGATATCCCGGGAAAATCTCCTTTGCCGTTTTCACAGGCAGATTGGACACAAGACCGCCGTCAACGAGCAGTCTCCCTCCCAGAGGCCAGGGGTCGAAAACACCGGGGATCGCCATTGAGGCCCTCATGGCAGAGGCAAGACTTCCTGTCCGGATAACCACTTTTTCACCGGTCTCCAGGTCGGTTGCCACAGCGGCATAAGGGATCTCAAGTTCGTCGAAGCGCACGACCTGGCTTCTGGATGCAAGCTGTGCAAAACGTTCAAGAAGCTTTACTCCTGTAACCCCCCCGAGGGGCCCGACAACATTGCCCGAGGTGTCGAGAGCGATCCATGGGATCTTATTGTGCGGGTTTGTGCTGTCCTGGCTCAGGGGAACAAATATGGGGTTCGTCCTCTCGGACATAAGGTTCGTAAGGTCCAGGGACTCGATCACCTCCCGAAGTTCGACCGGAGAATAGCCGCTTGCGGCAAGACCGCCGATGATAGCTCCCATGCTTGTCCCGACTATTCCTGCTATTGGAATGCCCTTTTCCTTCAAAACCTCGATTATGCCAATATGCGCAAGCCCCCGGGTTCCCCCCCCTGAAAGCGCAAGAACCACACCTCCCCGGGCATGGGCCGCAACAGGAGCAATAATGAGATAAACGACAAAAAGAAACGGCAGCACTTTTTTTGAAAACATGGGCACCCCTCCAGAGCACATAAGGGAACTTGATTCATTATTTTGCCTGACTATCCTATCAGAATTTATTTTCTGTGACCACTTTCATTCTTCCGGTTTTACTCTATATTACCCCCTTTCCCGCAGAAAAACAGGGAAAAATTTCAGAATGAAGGAGGGATGCCTGAAACCGGAAACAGAATAATGTAGATATTCTGCGGGAAATAGAGTATGCTTTCAGAGAGAAAATTGGACCCAAATCACATGGAAGCAGGAAATACAGGGGCGCAAAACGTACTATCCTCAGGGACAAGCAGTTTTCCTTTCCTCGAGAGGATTTCAGACGATAGAAACGGGTATTGCTCAAATTATTCCGGGAATAGAATGGTTTCGGAGCACTTTTTTTGAACCGAAGAAAATACTGCATTAATCTCTGAGTGCATGATAGAATATGGTACAGCTCGTTAAAAGAGCTGTGATTTGTCCTTTCCGGTTCTTTTATCTTTTTTCTTCACCGTACTTTGATTCATGTTCGTGAAAATCGGTTCGGTTGCGGCTTTCTTTACACACAATTTTTTGAATGTGGAAAGAATGGGGGTGGCCATGAACTTGATGAACGGATACTGAACACGAAATACACCTTCTCACCCACGTACTGTCTTCATGAAAAGGTCGCGGTCCGGAACGGAGGACAACGGCAGATACGAGAAGACCTCTCACACGTTCTTGTCGGCGTGCCGGGAGGGAGTGCTGGTGATTCAGGTCACCCCTGAGTCGTGTCGGGAAAGACGATTTTCATGTATGGAGGCGATGAAACCATGGAGAAAAACGCAGGGAAAAGCGGAGTTTTCAACTGGTATTTCAAGACAAACCTGCTGGTTAGGATACTGACAGGCCTTATTCTCGGTGCGGCAGTAGGAATTGTGCTTGGAGGTTTTTTCCCGGATGCCGTCAAGCCGTTCGTGGATAAGACAAAGTTCTTCGGTGATCTGTTCATCCGTCTTTTGAAGATGATCGTTGTTCCGGTCATCCTTTTCTCCCTGATTGCAGGTGCGGCAAGTATCGAACCGTCTCGGCTCGGCCGGGTCGGCGTGAAGGTCATGGTGTATTATCTCTTCACGAGCGCCCTCGCAGTTGCTATCGGGCTCGCATTCGCGAACCTTATCGACCCCGGGGCAGGATTCAACGTCATTGGAGATGCAGCAGTGAAGGGGAGAGTGGCAGAAGCCCCCTCCATCTCTCAAATCCTCCTGAACATCATTCCCACAAACCCCATTGAATCGCTTACCAAGGGCGACGTACTGCCTATAATCTTCTTCGCGGTAGTATTCGGCATATCCCTTTCATATGTCAAGACGTCGTCAAACCATGATCTCGCAAGGATAGGCGGGATACTTCTCGATGCGGTGAACGCTGCTGCCGAGACCATGTACAAAATGGTAAAAGGGATCATGCAGTATGCTCCCATCGGTGTTTTCGTTCTCATAGCCCAGGTCTTCGCCCAGCAGGGTCCGAGAGCCATAGGCCCTCTGCTCACAGTGACTCTGGCCGTCTATCTCGGGCTTCTGCTGCAGGTCGGGCTGGTCTACGGCGGATTTTTGTCAATGTTCAAACTCGGGCTCATCCGTTTCCTCAAGGGAGCCAATGAAGCTATGGTGACAGCCTTTGTGACCCGTTCTTCCAGCGGCACGCTCCCCGTGACGCTGCGATGTGCTGAGGAAAATCTCGGCGTTCCCCGTACGGTAAGCTCCTTCACCCTGCCGCTCGGGGCGACCATCAACATGGACGGTACAGCGATCTATCTTGGCGTATGCGCCATGTTTATCGGCAACGCCATCGGTCTCCCGCTTTCCTTCAACCAGCAGATACTGGTCATACTGACCGCCACACTTGCCAGCATAGGGACAGCCGGAGTTCCCGGTGCCGGCGCCATAATGCTTCTCATGGTCCTTGAATCCGTGGGACTGAAGGTGACGGAAGGCTCTGCAGTTGCAGCTGCATACGCCATGATCCTCGGCATCGACGCGCTGCTCGACATGGGGCGGACCTGCGTCAACGTTACCGGAGACATTGCCGGCTCCGCCATAGTCTCGAAAAGCGAAGGCGACCTCGACCTCTCGAAGTGGTCGTGAATGAGGACGGCATAACGTACTGTCAGATGATAATGCAAAGAGGCATGCCGGATATACGGCATGCCTCCTCCTGAAGTTCAACCGGGATATTTATTTTTCCCGCTGCTCTATTTTCCATTCATTCTTCCTGTATTCAAGATACTTCAGCAATATGGCCCAGGCAGCGAAGTCGTCGATGTCCCTCGGAGGGACCCGCAGTCCGCGGGGAATGAGTTTTCTCAGTCCCTTCGGGGGATGTTTTCTCCAGTACAGCTCTCTTCCCATCAAAGTCGTCCCGCGTTCAGGTATTGTCTTCGGTTCAATGGACAGAGACCTGGCAGCAGACAGGATGTGCTCTTTGGCCGTACCGTTCCCGACGAGCATTTCATCAATGGAGAAAACCGGCGGGCAGTCCCATTTTGATTCAAGTGCAAAGGGAATTATCGCTTCCAGTTTGCCCGAAAGGGCTGCCTTCAGAAAAACAGCCGCCTCAGAAGCTGGAAACATTCCTGAACCAAAAAGCTCTCCGCTGCTGTCGCCCAGCGCCCAGCCACACTTTGCCCTTCCGGGGTCAATCGCAAGTATCATTTTTTCCGCACCTCCGTGGACGCCCATCTCGGATAAAGCCACATCCACTGGTCCGGGTATTTTTTTATAAACTCACTGATAGCGTTGTTGCACAGGGTCATTGAAACTTCCATATCTTCGTTTTCATCAGGATAACCTTTTTCCCAGGGAGAGGGAAGAATGTAAAAATCATGAAAGTATGAAGTTCCCCTGCGGACCATAAAGGCAGGCATAAGGGAACAGTGCAGCTTCTGTGCAATTTTCGCAGGACCGTAGGGAGTGCTTGCCGGAAGCCCAAGGAATGGGACCACTACTCCTTTGTCCCGTACATCCTGATCCACGAGGATCGCAAGGGCTTCTCCCCGTTGGAGGCAGCGGATGGCCGCCTTGAGATCAAAGCCTTTGCTCACGGTCGTCACCCGCTCAGCCGCTCTTTTTTCTATAATGAGGTTCGTAATTCGTTCATCCCTTTGTCCCGTTCCTATGGCGTTCATGGGATACCCTTTTGCCGCGATTGCTGCTGCCCCGATTTCCCAGTTTCCTAAATGGGCTGAAAGGAGAATAACTCCCTTTCCTCTCTCAAGGGCATTCTTCAGATGTTCCTCGCCGTGGAATTCCACAAGCTCATGAAGCCTGTCCCTGACTTTTGCCATGGACAAAAACTCCGCAGCAGAACGGCCAAGATTCATGTAGGAACCGCGGACAATCTTTCTGGCCCCGGTGACTCCAACCTGAAGGGCACTGACACACCTGCGCTCGGCTTCGTCCACTTTTCTTTTGCTCCCTGCCCACAGCATTGTCCCCAGGAAAGCCCCTGCCTTCACGGACATGGAATATGGCATGGAAGAAAGAAGTTTCTGGACCATACCGATAATTTTCCAGGATGTCTCTTTGTTCATTTTCTGTCGTTCCTCCCGTTATACTGCCTGCAAAACACCGGCGTGTGTTCACTCCTCCAGTATCCGATCCGACCGGAAATAAACGATCATTTCCACAAAACGCTCCATGTGCCACGGGGATTTTTTGAAGAGAAAAAAACGACGCCCCTCCACGGAGACTTCTTCTTCCGCCATCAGCCCTATATTTTTCGTGATCTCATCCTCTAGCGGCCTGTCAGTCCTGATGGGAATGAACTCCGGTTTTGTACCCGGGATGAAGGGGAAATTCCCCTTCATTTCCATGGCCATTTTTTTCATTGATGCGTTCATATTCAGTGAGCGTCCTACGGTTACCCAGGTCCGGTCATCCGTTGCGTTGCCCATTATGATACAGCACCCTTCCCCGTTTCTTCTGTTTTCATAACAGCGCCAGGGAACCTGGAGGATTTTGTTTCCGGAAGACAGTTCAAGGCTTTCATTCCACTCGGCCGTTACCGGAAAGACGGCGAGACGATCCCGTGACGAATAAAGAGCCTCTGCAAAGAGGGGATCCGTATGAAAATCCGGCAGGAAATAATCGGGATGAGAAGACTGTACGAGAAAAAGGACTGCGGCGTCATACCCCTGCCCGGAGAGCCGGTACAATTCTTCCACGTGTTTCTTTCCGCGGAGTGAAGGCGCATCGGGAAACATCGCCATATGGTCACCGAAAAGCGTGCATGATTTCACTTCGAGCAGCAGACGACGACCGCCATTTTTTAAAAGGAAGTCAAACCGCGAATGTCCGAAGGTCGCTTCTCTTTTCCCGACCGTCCAGTCCTCCAGCCCTGTGATCCTCCTGTTCAGAATGAGATTCTCCACGACACTGTTGGACATGTGCGTATGAAGAAGAACAGGTTTTCCCTTTCTCCGGGCTGCGATCACTGTATATCGTGTTTTTCTTTTTTGATTCCTGTCGTCAGCCGATACAAACAACTCGGTATCAGGAAGGAGTATTTCCCGGAGCCTTCCAGGATTGGGGAGAAAAGCTTCTTCCACATTACCGTTTATGCGGCACCGGACGAGGAAACGATTGGGCCTCTCAATAAAAACAGCGGAGACGAGGTGTCCCTGCTTTACTGCCAAAAAGGTATTCTGTGACTTTTTTATTTTTTTCTCCTCTTTTCCACGCTCTTTCTTTTCTTACTGTACCAAAAAAAAGATTCGCGGGGAAGATGAAAATCCTTCCCCGCGAATCTTCAGACTACCGGTCTGCACGATTTTATAGAGACCGGAGGGCGTTCTCCATACGATCCATGGCTTTTTCAAGGTTCTCAAGAGATGCAGCGTAAGATATACGCACATATCCTTCGCCATGAGCACCAAATGCTGTCCCGGGAACAACAGCCACGTGCGCCTCATGAAGCAGGAACCGGGTGAAATCCTCGGCATTCATACCGGTTTCCCTGATATTCAGGAAGACATAGAATGCGCCGCCCGGCACGCGGCATGAAACTTTTTTCATCTCGCCGATCCTGCGGCAGACAAAATCCCTTCGCTTCCGGAACTCCTCCACCATCTCCACTACGGGATCCTGAGGGCCCTCAAGGGCTGCCAGGGCTCCCCACTGCGCCTGAACTCCTGTATGGGTGACGATGTACATGTGCATCCTGTTCATTACAGCCACAAGCTCAGCAGGAGCGGCAATGTAGCCTATGCGCCACCCTGTCATGGCGTATGCCTTTGCAAAACCGTTAAGAACGATCGTGCGTTCTCTCATTCCCGGGAAGGAGGCAATGCTGATATGTTTTTTTCCGTCATATATTATTTTTTCGTAGATTTCATCGGAAATCACCAGGAGATCATTGCGAACTGCAAACTTCGCTACCTTTTCAAGGGTGTCCTTTTCCTGAACAGATCCCACTGGATTGGAAGGATCCAGGATAACAAGAATTTTTGTTTTCGGAGTCAAAAGACGCTCAAGGTCAGCAACATCGATCTGGAAATCATTCTCCTCCCTGAGAGGATACCCTTTGGGAACAGCACCGTTCATCACGGGGATATGGGAGTAGCTCACCCATGAAGGATCCGGCACGAGAACTTCATCACCGGGGTCAAGAAAGCTGCTGAGAGAAACGAACACTCCTTCTGAAACCCCGACGGTGCAGATGATCTCTTCCGGATCGTACTCAAGACCGTCGTCAACCTTTAGCTTTCTGCAAACTGCCTCACGGAGACCAAGTATGCCCTTGTTGGCCGTGTAGTGCGTCGCTCCCCCCCTGGTAGCGGCGGCCATAGCCTCGGTTATGTGTGAAGGGGTGGCAAAATCCGGCTCTCCGATGCCAAGGCCTATAATATCCAGACCTTCTTTCTTCAGTTTTTCCACTTCCGCGAAAATTTTCCTGATAGGGGAAAAGGGAACGTTTTCCATTTTCCTTGACTGAACGATCATATGTTTTTTCCTCCCCGGTACCTGATTTTTCTGAGATACTCCATAGCCGGATACGATATCTAGGGGTTTTCCATGTAACCCTGGAAAAATCTATCATGTAGTTTGTTTTATGTCAATTATAATGCTGGAAGACTGGAAGGCAATGCCATGTCTCTCTATTTAAATCAATCAGGTTATGGAAAATTCTTTTCGAAATGGTAAAATACAAAGTTGTGGTATTCCGTGAGAGGAGTTGGAGCCTTTGGCGAATCATATTTTCCATTCTTTGGGTGATCAGGTCTTCGAAACGATCAAGGAGATGATCATCAATAACTCGTACCGGCCCGGTGAAGTTCTCCAGATAGACAAACTGGCCGGAGAATTCGGCGTCAGCACTACTCCGGTTCGGGAAGCGCTTCTGCGGCTTGAGGGGATCGGCCTGGTGGATATTGAAAGAAACAAGGGAGCGGTTGTCACACAGGTAAGTGAAAAGCGGTCGAGGTATATCTGGGAGTTTCGCAGGCTTCTGGAATCAAAAGTTTCCAGGGATGCTGCGGTCGGATGCACCGATGATGAGATCGGTGTTGTTGAAGTGAAGCTCGAAAAAGTTATCAAGCACCCCGATGATTTCGAGGCATACCAGGAATCCGACACTGCGCTTCACGGACTTCTTGCAGGGCATACTGAAAACCCGCTTATTCTTGAATCTCTGGCAAACCTGAGTGTTCATGCCAGAAGGATACGATATTTCGCCGAAAACGGGCCCTTCCGCGAAGAAGTCATTGAACAGGTTTCTAAAGAACACAGTGAAATAATCGCCGCGCTGAGGCAGCATGATCCCGATAAGGTCGAAATGGCGGTTTCCCGCCACCTGCTCAATGCGGAAGAACGGACGAAGAAGGCCCTCCTGGAAATGGCAGGAGCTTAAAACAACCGGTTTTATAATTTTCCCGTTCAATTTGGTTCTATATTTGCGGTTTTTCCAATACTATGGAGAGATTCGCTGTTTTTTCATTAAAAAAAACGGGCCCGTTATTACGGGCCCGTTTCCTGTCTTTCTTACCAGTATCTCAGCTGAGGAGGGTGAGCATGACTCCTGCCGCCACTGCGGTGCCTATGACTCCCGCAACGTTGGGTCCCATGGCGTGCATGAGCAGGAAGTTCCCGGGGTTCTCCTTCTGGCACACCCGCTGCACCACCCGCGCCGCCATGGGCACGGCCGAGACTCCCGCCGAGCCGATCATGGGGTTGATCTTCCCTCCGCTCAGCTTCTTCAGCAGCTGCCCGAACAGC
>Ga0228535_1003380_pt1 | contig 11627 bp, 12 predicted proteins | sample SJ1metagenome_FD_168457 | JGI IMG/M metagenome (GOLD analysis project Ga0228535, IMG submission 168457) | Enriched culture of PCE-dechlorinating microbial communities from Ithaca, New York, USA - SJ1 | ecosystem: Engineered > Modeled > Simulated communities (microbial... > Unclassified | place... | reverse complement strand
GGCAGCCTTCAGGTAGTAGCCGCTGCCTTCAGGATAGCGGCAGAGCTCTCCGCTCCCGGTCAAAAACTGCTGAAGCGCGGCGACCGCCTTTGGCGACGGGCCGAGCGGGTTTTCGTTGGAAGCAAGCTTTACGCACGACGTGATGCCGAGCTCGCGCTCAAGTTCCTTGATCGGCTTGCCCGGGACATACGGAGCAATCTGGGCGACATACGGAAGCGGTTGTATCATCGTTTATATAACCTCGCGTCAATAGGATATGAACCGAGAACGGTGAGATACAGACAGTTCTTCTTTACCTTTTCGATCGCCTTGGCTATTTTCTCCTCATCGACGTGCCCCTGCATGTCGACGAAGAAAATATACTCCCATGCCCGCCGCTTGGACGGCCGCGATTCGATCTTGGTGAGGTTGATCCCTGCCTGTTTGAACGGATAGAGCACCTCGTAAAGGGCTCCGGGCTGGTCATTGATCGAAAACATGATCGATGTCTTGTCGGACCCCGTACGCTTGGGTGATTCTTTCGATATGACGAGGAAGCGGGTAAAGTTGTGGCGCTTGTCCTGAATGCGCCGCTTGATCACTTTCAGGTCGTAGAGACGCGCAGCCAGTTCGCTCGCAATTGCGGCGGTGTCCTCGTCCGTCGCGGCAATGCCGGCCGCCTTGGCGGTGCTGGACGTCTCCAGTACGGGGATGCCCGGCATGTGGGCTTCAAGCCAGCCCCGGCATTGTGCCGACGCCTGCGGGTGGGAATAGATCCGTTTCACCCGTGACTTGTCGCCGCTCTTGGAGAGAAGGTTATGCGATACTTCGAGCATGACTTCCGACGCGATCTTGAGGTCATAATCCATAAAGGTGTCGAGGGTGTAGCTGACAACGCCCTCATTGGAGTTTTCGATCGGCACGAGGCCGTAATTCGTTTCGCCGTGCTCGACGGCCTCGAAGACCGCCTTGATGCTGTCGACGGGGATGTATTTTGCAAACGAGCCGAAATGGCGCACGGCAGCCAGATTGGTGAATGTGCCCTCCGGCCCCAGAAAGGCAACCTTGAGTGGTTCTTCCAGCGCCAGCGATGCGGACATGATCTCGCGGAAGATCACCCGCAGGGCATCATTCGGGAACGGCCCTTTGTTGATTCCGGTCAGACGTTCCAGAACCGCCCGTTCCCGCTCCGCGGAGTGGAACTTCAGATTGGCGGTACGTTTGATGCCGGCGATCTCGATGGCGCACTGTGCCCGCTTGTTCAGCAGCTTGAGGATCTCGGTATCGATCGAGTCGATCTCAGTCCTGACCTTATCGATTCCTGTTGATTTTTGCTTATTTTTCATGGTTTTTAATGATACCGTACCGGCCGGTTTTTTTCAATCCACCGCGTTCGTGGCGCAAAATACGTTGTGGTATAATGCAGATATGCTTATTCTGACAACAGCGGGGAACGCACAATGATCGAGGAGCGCACGAATACTGTTCTTGTTGTGGACGATGATCCGTATGTACTTGAATACGTTACTGCTTTGCTCTCCGAATACAATTACACCATTCTCGCGTTCAGCAACGGTCGTGATGCGGTCGAACGGCTCAAGCATGACGGTGCGGTCGATGCGGTGCTGACCGATATCAAGATGCCGATCATGACCGGCATCGAGCTGCTCGAACAGGTGCATGTCATGAACCCGGAACTCCCGGTGCTGCTCATGACCGCCTATGCGGAACTCGACACCGCGGTTTCCGCGATCAAGCAGGGCGCCTTCGATTTTATCATCAAGCCATACCGCTCCGAACAGTTATTGCATTCGATCGAAAAGGCGGTGCGCTACAAACGGCTGATTCAGCAGGAGCGGGAATACAAGAAGATTCTTGAGCAGACCGTGCAGGATCGCACCCGAGCGCTCTCAGAGGCGCTGCACAAAGTGAAAAACATGAGCCGGGAGCTGATTCACCGGCTGACGGTTGTTGCTGAATACCGCGATACCGACACCGGATTCCATAATTCCCGCATGGGACTGTTTGCAAAGGCGCTTTCGGAGGCCATGGAGATGCCTGCCGATTTTGTCGAGGGTATCACCTTTGCCAGTCCGCTCCATGATATCGGCAAGGTCGGCATCTCCGACAGCATCCTTCTGAAGCCGGGGGCGTTGACGGCGGACGAGTTCGAAATCATGAAGACCCACGCGCAGATCGGCAGCAATGTGCTTTCAGGATCGAATTACCCCTATATTCAGATGGCTGCCTCCATTGCGCAGAACCACCATGAACGCTGGGACGGTACGGGCTATCCCAAGAAGCTGAAGGGCGAGGAGATTCCGATCGAAGGCAGAATCGTCATGCTCTGTGATCAGTATGATGCCCTGCGGAGCAAGCGCCCGTACAAAAAACCGTTTACGCATGATCAGGCCTTCGACATCATCACCAAAGGTGATGGACGGACCATGCCCCATCATTTTGACCCCGCAGTGTTAGAGGCTTTTCACATCTGCTCATCAGGTTTTGACGAGATTTTTGAGACGCAGCAGGATGCCTGATCGGCCACGCTGTTTCGGGTCTGTTTCGCAGCGGTCATTCCGGATCTTTCCCCCAGGCAGAAAAAGGGGTTGCTGACAGGGATGCATTCTGGTATCGGGGGATGTTGGTGACCTCGGGGCCGACCCAGGGCGGCAACGCAAATCGTTCGCCTTCGGCTTCCAGCTCGATTTCCGCAAGAACCAGCCCTTCGTTGTCGCCATGAAACACATCAATTTCCCATAGGTGTCCTGCATGTTCCACACGATAACGCGTCTTGTCCACAATGAACCCATCACACATTGCCAGCAGGTGTTCGGCATCGGCTGTCGGGATTGCATATTCGAACTCGTCCCGCACTGTGCCGCGAGGTTTTCCCTTGATGGTAAGAAAGGCGCCGTCGTCGCCGATGCGGACGCGCACGGTTCGCTCCGGAACCCGTGAGAGATATGCCTGTCGCCAGCGGATACCGGTCTTCCCGGCGATACAGTCCAGCCTGGTTACCAGAAATTTATGTTCGATTTCCTGTGCCATGTCGTCACCCTCGCCGAACGGTTTACAGGGGGCGCGCGCTCCCGATACTATTAAACCACAACAAAGGAGCCTTGAGGATGTTTCATGTCGCCTTGTATCAGCCTGAAATCCCCCCTAACACCGGCAACATCGGCCGGCAGTGTGTCGGTATGCGTGCTGCGTTGCACCTGATCGGTCCGGTCGGGTTTGACCTCAGCCGCCAGGCGGTCAGGCGGGCGGGCTTGGATTATTGGGACGATCTTGAGCTGACCATTCACCCGAGCCCCGAAGCCTTTCTTGCGTGGCTCGGAAGCCGGGAGCCGTGGGTGGTAACGCGGCGGGGAACCCTGCGTTATGACATGCCGGCGTATGCAGACGGTGATGTGATGATCTTCGGCAGTGAAACCCGAGGATTGCCGGATGCCTGGGTGGAGCGATGGGCTGGCCGCTCCGTCCATGTGCCTGTTCTCGGGCCGGTTCGCAATTATAACCTTGCCAATACGGTCGGGATTGTCCTGGCGCAGGCATGTCTGCGGGCGGGGTTCTATGATTGAGGCAGAGAGCCTTTCCGGCCCGGGTCCCATTCCAGCGCCATTGGTTGGATGGTGCCTGCCATTGTTGCTGGGGCCTCCGTCAGGGTGCTCGCCCCGGTCTCCTGCTATCCGGTATAATTGACTTCATGCGTTCCCAGGCACGTATCATCATCGCCGGCCTGCGCGGCGGCAGCGGCAAGACAACGGTCACGCTGGCAGCGATTGCCGGCTTGCGTGCTCAGGGGGTGCGGGTTTCTCCGTTCAAGAAAGGGCCCGATTATATTGATGCCGGATGGCTTTCACTTGCCGCGGGGGCGCCGTGCTACACGCTCGATCCGTTTTTGATGACTTCTGACGCAATTCGCCAATCGTTCAGCCGGCATCATTCCGGAGGCATTGCAGTCATTGAGGGCAATCGTGGTCTTCATGACGGCAAGGATGTGCTGGGTTCATGCAGCACAGCTGAAATAGCAAAGCTGTTGCAGTGTCCGGTCATCCTGGTGGTTGATTGCACGAAGATGACCAGAACCGCTGCAGCTCTGGTTCTTGGCTGTATGAAGCTCGACGAGTCCGTACAGATCAGGGGGGTTGTCATCAACCAGGTATCGAGCGAGCGGCATGCTTCGGTGGTTCGAGAATCAATCGAAACTTATTGCGGAGTCCCGGTCGTTGGTATCGTTCCCCGGCTCAGGAGCGGCCGGATGCCGGAGCGTCATATGGGTCTGATTCCCTATCAGGAGCGTGAGGATCCGGTGCAGGCGGTAGCACAGGCGGAAGCTCTCGCGCGCACCCATCTCGACCTGCCCAGGATCATTGCAATCGCCCAGGCAGCGCCGGTACGGCAGCAGGAGGCTCAGTCTACGAACCTGCAAGCTGCCACAGGGAAGTCCTCTCGGGGTGTCCGCATCGGTGTTTTGCGGGACGCTGCGTTTCAGTTTTATTATCCTGAAAACATCGAGTCGCTGGAGGATCACGGCGCTGTCATGGTGCCGGTCGATGCGCTGCAGGCAAAAGAACTGCCGGAAATTGACGCGCTCTACATCGGCGGGGGATTTCCCGAAACGAATGCAATCCGTCTGTCCGAAAACGGCTCGTTCAGGGCATCGGTCAAGGCTGCGGCCGATCGGGGGATGCCGATCTATGCCGAGTGCGGGGGGCTCATGTTTCTGGGCGAGGCGATTGTTCTTGACGGGACCGCGTATCCGATGGCCGGTGTTTTCCCGCTGACCTTTTCCATGCACAAAAGACCCCGGGCGCATGGTTATTCCGTTGCGCTCGTTGACCGGCCGAACCCCTTTTATCCGGTTGGCACGCGGCTTCAGGGTCATGAATTCCATTACTCGGCGGTCAGTTCCGCCGGAGCAGCCGACGGGGTTTCGTATGCGTTTGCAATGGAGCGCGGCGAAGGAATCGTCGAAGGACGCGACGGAATCTGCTATAACAATGTCCTTGCGACGTATACCCATACCCATGCCCTCGGGACACCCCTTTGGGCTGAAAGTTTAATCAGAAAGGCAGAAGAGTACCATGGCTGATATGACGAAATATGCCCCGGAGTGCCCGTTCTGCGGAAGGCCTGCCCAAAGGCCCCAGTTGAGGCGGATGGATTTCGGACAGGCCGACGCCGGTGATTGTCCCTGCGGTGCTGTGTATGTCTGCGACCCGACCGGGCGGAACGAAGGCGAGGCGTATCGCGACGCCCTGGTTCTTGCAAAAGGCGATTGGGAGATTGACGGACTGGAAACCGGGACGGACTTCGATATGGCTGCGCTGGACTATGACATGAAATCACATATCCGCATCTATAACCGGAGCAGCGCTGTCCATTGCGGCAGGCTTATTTTCGTGAGGATGAATCGCGGTACGTCTGCTTCCGGCAGGGTTCAGCCGCCGGAGTCAGAGGGGAAAGGGGCGGAAAAGGTGATTTCGAAAAAGGAATTGATTGCATTGCTGGACGAAGCCGCTTTCGATGAGATCGGGCGGCGTTCTGCCGGCGATAAAAATGTCATCAAATATCTGATAGCGGCTTCGTACGACAAGGACAACGTGCGCACCTGGCGGGCGATCGAGGCGATGGGGCATGTCGCACGGCATGCGCGGGTGGATGTGGTGCGTGAAACAACCCGCAAGCTGCTCTGGTCCATGACCGACGAGTCGGGCGGCATCGGCTGGTCGGCTCCGGAAATGCTCGGTGAGATTGTCCGGGCCAATCCTTTAGAGTATTGCGATCTTGTTCCACTTATCTGGCATTGTCAGGACGAAGACCTCTTTCGGGCAGGTGCTCTTTGGGGGCTGTATCGGGCTGCGCAGACCGGCAGGGAATATGTTGTTCCGGTCGTTGCGGAGCTGGATAAACTGGCTGAAGACCCCAATCCGGCGGTTCGGGGGTATGTTGCATTGCTGGCAGACGCGGTCGACTGGCCCGGGAAAGGGGCCCTTTTTCAGAAATTGCTGAATGATTCCAGCGAGTTCAGTCTTTATCGTGACGGGATGCTTGACCGGCTTGCGGTTGGAGGGTGTGCCGGGATGCTTCTGAATAAAAAGAGCAAATGACTTTATAAGTATTATAAATTTGACCAACGGAGAGCCCCTGTATTATTTTGGAGGTACTTCAGGTTACAATTACCGTAATGCGAGCCATGTATGCTCCACTGAACCTGAAATGAAAGGAGGAACAACGATGCCGTTTATCGAATTTGGAGGAAAGCAGGTTGAGGTTGACGAAGATGGATATATCGTAAACCTTGATGACTGGACGAAAGAGATGGCTGAATTCATGTCCAGCCAGGACGGGATGACGCTGACCGAGAATCACTGGGAAGTCATCAATTTCCTGAGAGACTACTATGCAAAGTATCAGATCGCTCCGATGATCAAGATTCTGGTAAAGGAAATCGGCAAGGTTATGGGCCCGGAGAAGGGCAACACCAAATACCTGTACGAGCTTTTCCCGGATGGCCCGGCGAAGCAGGCATGCCGCTATGCTGGTCTGCCCAAGCCGACTGGCTGCGTCTAGACAATTCCTTTTCGTTGGGACAGGGATATCCCCTGTCCCAACATTCACACTACTGTCCGTGCTTACAAACGCAAACGGCATGTCGTCCTTTTTTAATTTCTCCGGGCTTGCCGGGAGGGGTGGAAAATGACGCTCCCGCACATCCTTGAAGCTGAAAAAAAAGCAATAGTAGACCGGTGGTTTGCGTTGATCCTTGCGACGTATCCTGCTGATGCAGCACAGTTTTTTCGTTCCAGAAGTTCCTTTACCAATCCGGTCGGCCAGTCAATTTCCCAGGGCATCGACGATATCTTTGATGGCTTGCTGGCTGGCGCTGAACCCGAAACCTTTCGCCCTTTTCTCGATTCGATCATCCGGATCCGGGCTGTGCAGGATTTTACCGCGTCCCAGGCAGTCATCTTTATATTTCACCTGAAGACGGCGATCCGCGAACGTTGTCTCGGGCGCATCCGGGCGGAAGGCATGCTTCAGGAACTCCTGCTCATGGAGTCGCGCATTGACGAGCTGGCGGTCATGGCATTCGACATTTTCATGCGCTGCCGGGAGAAGTTGTACGATTTGAAAGCAAATGAACTGAAGGACCGGACGCTCTGGCTTCTGAAGCGCACGGGTTTTCTGACGGAAGTTGAGGATATGCCGGAGCAGACAGCCGGCTGCGGTACCAATGTCAAACAAACGAAAGAGGTTCACTGATGGGCATGTACGCAGCATTCCTTGCAGTTGCAGGGCTCATAGTACTGGCCTTTCTGGGCGTGCAGGCGGCCGGGCTCCATTTCCTCTTCGGTGCGCTGATCCCCTACGTTGCTTTTCTGGTATTCGTGGGTGGATTTGCATACCGGGTATATCTATGGGGCACATCGCCGGTGCCGTTCCGGATACCGACTACGGCAGGCCAGATGCAGAGCTTCGACTGGATCAAGCCGAACAGGTTCGACAACCCGTCGAACGGTTTCGGGGTTGTGGTCAGAATGATACTGGAGGTTCTCTGCTTCCGGTCGCTCTTCCGCAACACGAAGTCCGAAATTCACGAAGGCCGTCTGGTGCACGGGTCGGAGAAGATGCTCTGGCTCTTTGCCATCCTGTTCCATTATGCCTTTCTGGTTGTGTTTATCCGTCATTTCCGCCTGTTTCTTGAAAATGTGCCGGGGCTCATCCTGATCATCGAGTCACTTGACGGATTCTTCCAGTTCGGCGTACCGTTTGTGTACTTGACGGATATCATGCTTGTCGCGGGCGTGTCGTTCCTGCTTGCGCGGCGCATTTTGCTCCCGCAGATCCGGTATATTTCAATGATGGCGGATTATTTCCCGCTCTTCCTGATTCTCGGGATTGCGCTCACCGGCATTCTGATGAGGTATTTCATCCGTGTCGACATCACCGCGGCAAAGGCGTTCGTGATCGGACTCGTGAGCCTGAAGCCGGTTTCGGCCCCCGAGATCGGGGTCATCTTTTATATTCATCTTTTTCTGATCAGTTCCCTGCTGGTCTACTTCCCGTTCAGCAAGCTGATGCACATGGGAGGCGTCTTCATGAGTCCGACCCGCAACCTTGCGAACAACAGCCGTATGGTCCGCCACATCAATCCGTGGAACCCTGAGGTGCACGTCCATACCTATGCAGAATACGAAGAGGAATTCCGCGACAAGATGAAGCAGGTCGGGATTCCTGTGGAGAAGGAGTAAGCGATGGCAAAACTACCGAAACCCTCAGAGCTTTCACAGATAAGCCTGACTCCTCCGCCCAAGCCGTGGATGGATATCGTGACCGAGATGCGGCAGGGCATGTATTGCCATGGCGCCAAGGGGAAGAACCTCGCAGCGCTCGAATTGCCGAATGCCCGTGACTTCAAGGTTGCGGACGAAGACTGGCAGATTCCGGACGACTGGCGCGAAACCGTACTGAACGGGATCAAGGAACGGCTCGAAAAATTCCGTACGTTCCATGTGTTCATGGATATCTGTGTGCGATGCGGCGCCTGTGCCGACAAATGCCACTTCTTCCTCGGGTCGGGCGATCCGAAGAACATGCCGGTGCTTCGCGCAGAGCTGCTCCGCTCGATCTACCGCAAATATTTTACGACCGCAGGCAAGATCTTCGGCAAGACAGCCGGGGCTCGTGAGCTCGATATTCAGGCGCTCAAGGAGATCTGGTACTATTACTTCCAGTGTACCGAGTGCCGCCGCTGTTCGCTCTTCTGCCCGTACGGCATCGATCAGGCGGAGATCACGATCATCGGACGCGAATTGCTGAATCTCCTTGGGCTGAACATCGACTGGATCGCTGGGCCAGCGGCAAACTGTTACCGCAAGGGCAATCACCTCGGCCTTGAGCCGCATACGATCAAGAGTTCGATAGAGTTCTTTTTGAGTGACCTTGAAGACATCACCGGCATCAGCATTGAGCCCACATTCAACCGGAAGGGGGCCGAGATACTTTTCGTCACCCCGTCAGGCGACCTCTTTGCCGATCCGGGCACCTATACCGCCATGGGATACCTGATGCTCTTCCACGAACTCGGGCTCGACTACACGTGGAGCACCTATGCATCGGAAGGCGGCAACTTCGGATTCTTCACCTCGATGAATATGGCCAAACGCCTCAACTACAAAATCTATGCTGAGGCCAAACGGCTGGGCGTCAAATGGATCCTCGGCGGCGAATGCGGCCATATGTGGCGCGTCGTGCATCAGTATATGGATACCTTCAATGGCCCCGCAGATTTCCTCGAGGTGCCGAAGTCGCCGATTACCGGGACGGTTTTTGAAAGTGCGAAGAGCACCAAAATGGTTCATGTCGTGGAGTTCACCGCCGACCTGATAAAGCATAACAAGCTGAATCTTGATCCGACCCGCAACGATCACCTCAAGGTCACCTTCCACGATTCGTGCAATACATCACGAGGCATGGGGTTCCTCGAGGAGCCGAGATATGTCATCAAGAGCGTCTGCAACCACTTTTATGAAATGCCGGAGGACACCATCCGCGAGAAGACCTTCTGCTGCGGCAGCGGATCCGGTCTGAATGCGAGTGAGAACATGGAGCTCAGAATGCGGGGCGGCTTCCCGCGTGCCAACGCAGTGCGCCATGTGCATGAAAAGCACGGCGTCAACATGCTCGCCAACATCTGCGCGATCGACCGTGCTGCGCTCCCGGCGCTCATGGACTACTGGGTTCCAGGGGTGAAGGTCACCGGCACTCATGAGCTGGTCGGCAACGCGCTGGTCATGAAAGGGGAGAAGGAACGGACGGTTGACCTGAGAAACGAGCCGATCCCGGGCAGGGCAGCGGCGGAAGAGGGAGGTGAGACTGATGTATAACGGCGGAAAGATTCTTCTGGGCCTGATCATCTTCATCGGTCTCATGGCGTCACCCTTTATTTTCGGTCTCGGCAAGGGCGATGCAAAGCCGACGCCGAGCATCGACACGCCGGAGATCAAGGCGATGGCGAAGAAACAGTGCGTCGAGCCGAAAGAGGTCATGAAGACCGAACATATGAAGATGCTGAATGACTGGCGGGATTCGGTGGTCCGTGACGGCAAGCGTCTCTACAAGGCGACCGACGGTAAGGAATACAACATGAGTCTCCAGAATACGTGCATGAAGTGTCACTCGAACAAGACGAAGTTTTGCGACAAATGCCACACCTATGTGGGTGCCCAGCCGTACTGCTGGGACTGTCACTTGACGCCGAAGGAGGGGGTGTAGCCATGAAGATTGAGAGAAGAGAGTTTCTCAAACTGGCCGGCTTGTCCGCGATCTTCGGCCTTGGGGGCACTGCCATAGCGGGTGGCGCAAAGCAGATTGCGGAGTACAAGAACGATCCGAAGGAACTGAAGGGCAAGCGCTGGGGACTCGTCATCGATATGGACAAGTTTGCAAGCGATGCCGACGTGCAGAAAATGAGCGAGATCTGCCATACCATTCATAATGTCCCGACGATTGCGAATCCCATGCGCGAGGTCAAGTGGATCTGGACGGAGCAGTTTCCGAACGTCTTTCCGGAGCTTGAAGACAAGTTCCTTGCAGAGCATTATCACCACAAACCGGTGCTTACGCTGTGCAACCACTGCGAGAATCCTCCCTGTGTCAGGGTGTGCCCTACAAAGGCGACCTTCAAGCGTGCCGATGGGATCGTCATGATGGATATGCATCGCTGTATCGGCTGCCGCTTCTGCATGGCTGGCTGCCCGTACGGAGCCCGCAGTCTCAACTGGATCGATCCGCGTCCGTTTCTCGATCCGAAGAAGATCAATCCGGAGTTTCCGACGCGCATGAAAGGCGTGGTCGAAAAGTGCACGCTCTGCTATGAGCGCATAGCAGTTGGCCAGCCCCCTGCCTGCGCAGAGGCATCCAACGGCGCCATCGTGTTCGGCGATCTTGAGGATCCGAAGTCGGAGATCCGGAAGATCCTCGCCACGCATTACACGATCCGCCGCAAACCCGAGCTCGGCACCCGTCCGAGCGTCTACTACGTGATAGGAGGGAACAAGGATGCTCGAAAAGGCGCTTAACGGAGGCAAACTGTACTGGAGCTGGATCGGCTTCCTGCTGGCGGTCTTCGGGATCGGTTTTCTCTACTATCTCCAGCAGTGGAACATCGGACTCGGCATTACCGGCATGAGCCGCGACGTTTCGTGGGGCTTTTACATTTCGCAATTCACCTTCCTCGTTGGAGTCGCGGCATCGGGAGTCATGGTTGTTTTGCCGTATTACCTCCATGACTACAAGGCATTCGGCAGGATCACCATTCTCGGCGAGTTCCTTGCGATTCCGGCCGTCATCATGTGCGTCACCTTTATTGTGGCCGATCTTGGCCAGCCGTATCGTGCGATGAATGTCATCCTGCATCCGACACCGAGTTCGATCCTGTTTTATGACACCATCGTTCTGAACGGGTATCTCATTCTGAACCTTCTGGTCGGCTGGACCTGCCTGCACGCGGAAAAGAAGGGTATCGCCCCGCCGAAATGGGTGAAGCCGTTCATCATTCTTTCGATCATCTGGGCGCCGTCCATCCATACGGTAACGGCGTTCATTTATGCTGGCATCCCGGGCAAGCATTTCTGGTT
>Ga0228535_1003379_pt1 | contig 11641 bp, 9 predicted proteins | sample SJ1metagenome_FD_168457 | JGI IMG/M metagenome (GOLD analysis project Ga0228535, IMG submission 168457) | Enriched culture of PCE-dechlorinating microbial communities from Ithaca, New York, USA - SJ1 | ecosystem: Engineered > Modeled > Simulated communities (microbial... > Unclassified | place... | reverse complement strand
CGCTGATGCTCTGTGCGGCCCGGCTCCGTCACGTGGCCGGGACCCAGTGGGGATCGAAACGGTATCTGAACATGGATCTGTTGCACGATCAGGATATCGACAAAGCACTGGAACTGGTCGAGGCAGGATAAATCAGACTTGAAAGGGCATTGCAAAAAAAAAAGCGAAAAACTCTTTACACAACCAAGGTGATTGGTGTTCTTGCCTGGACTTTGTGTAGGGGTAAGGATGAAGGGGCCCTGCGGTAAGGGCCGAGGGGCACCGTGGGGCCGTTAAAATTCCAGGGCGGGTTTAAGGATATATATAAAATACGGGGGAATAACCGTTGCAACGGTTATTCCCCCGTCGCGTTCAAATGAGGCCGAAGCCGGATAAATCAGACTTGAAAGGGCTCTGCCCAAAAAAAAGCGAAAAACTCTTTACACAACCTGGAATTTTGCTGCATCTTCAGCACCACATCCTTTCACACCCAATGATGGCATCCGGGGCCCAGGCCTCTAAACCCGCGTCCGTCTGCATGACTTGGTTAGAGAGGTGAAATTTTCCTTATTAGAAAATCCATATATAATTATTTTTATTTAGGTAATTTTAATTAGCTAGGATCGCCCCAATATAAAACGGCACATGATAAAGTGGTTTCAGCATTGTTTAATATCCAAGCGGCTGCGCTTTTTTGCTGATGGTTTTTTCACTTTTGTGCCGGTTACTTTACCCGGACGAGTTTTTTTGTTACCGATTTGATTGACTTTGCCAATCGATATTCTTTCCAGTACGATTCTTTCAGCTTCTAGCCAGTTTTCTTCATCACGACCACAGATGCCCGTTCTTTCATAAATTTCATAAGCTACCCGTGCGATTTCTTCTTTCAGATCCGCTTGCTCGTCCACGATCAATCTCCTTTTAATCACGAGGGGGGATTTTTCCTCGATCCCTCGAAAACTGAGTAACATGTTAACATCTGTATTTCACACACAAGGTGTTTCTAAATTGTGGATAAATCGAGTGTTGTTTACAAAATCAGGGAATAATAGTTCAACGAAATATTGCCAATGGGTTAATTCCCATAATGGATCTAACATCACGTTTATTTAGCGAAATATGAAATACCACCATAAGCCGTATAACGTGTACGTTGCTTTTTTATCAGTCCCTGAATTTGTAAACAACGCTCGGTTTTCTTACATATAAATACGAGAACCGCAGATGCCGTCTCGTCTTTATACTGGGGTCACATGCTTAATTGGCTTGGTCTTCTTGGGGTGGCAGTCACCACTAAGACCCTGCTCCCGTTCTTTCACTTAGATCCAGCGATATGACTCAGCACGAGCATCGCAGTATCTCGTTTGATTGTAAAATAATACTGCTTTGAAGGATGTCAATGGCGTAGTCAGTATTACGATGATTAAAGGACGGCTTTGTCTTTCATGACACCCGTTATTGCTTCAACACGAACATAAGGAAATCGGGTGTCCCTGAATCGGTCATTATGAAGATTACGGGTCATTCCAAAAGGGAAATGTTCCTTCGATATGACACTGCCGATGAAAGAGACACAAGAAAGGCTGTTGACCAAAAGGAAGGCTTTCTGAAAAGCGTTGACCAAGTGCCCTCAAAAGAACAAGAGGGTTAACCCATGAATCAGCTAACCCCCTGTTTCTCTTATGGTGCCGAAGCCGGGACTTGAACCCGGACGGGCGTAGCCCACTACCCCCTCAAGATAGCGTGTCTACCAGATTCCACCACTTCGGCATTTCCATCGCCCCGCAACCCTTTCTCCCTGGCCGGAGGCGACTTTTGCCGGGACCTTACCTGTTCGGAAATACTTTGTCAATACCCAAAGAACCCTGATGACCGACGCGCAAGGCCCTACTTGGTCGTTTGGGGCGCCGGCGCAGCCGGGACTGCGGGAGCCTGAACCGGTGCCGTCTTCTGTGGGACCGGTCTGGCGGTCCCCTCCACCAGCGAACTCCCCTTCCGGGAGACCGTATAGGAGAGGCTGAAGGAGGTCAGCATGAAGATGATGGCCACGACGGTCGTCATCTTGCCCAGGAAGGTTCCAGGGCCGCTGCTACCAAAGATGGTCTGGCTGGATCCCCCGAATACCGCACCCATATTGGCCCCTTTCCCCGCCTGCAGGAGGACGACGAGGATCAGCAGGATACAGACGATTACGTGGATGATGGTGATGAGGATATTCACGTCTTATTACCCCTTAGTCGAATTCAGCAGCCAATCATCTGGACAAAGGAATCGATATCCAGGCTGGCCCCTCCGACCAGCGCCCCGTTGATGTCCGGCTGCTGTAAAAGCTCTGCAATGTTCTTCGGCGTGACGCTTCCCCCGTAGAGGATGGCCAGTTCCGCCGAGATCTCTTTCCCGTATCGGTCGGCTGTCCAGCGGCGGATGAAGCGATGCACATCCTGGGCCTGCCCGGGACCGGCGGTCTTGCCGGTCCCGATCGCCCAGACCGGCTCGTAGGCGATCACGAGATGCCCTATATCACCGGAGGTGAAATTATTCAATCCCCCTTTTAACTGGCGCTCGATGACTGCCTCCGTTTCGCCGGCTTCCCGCTCCTGGAGGAGTTCCCCGATACAGAAGATCGGCGTCAGGGAGGCGTCAAGGGCGGCCCGGAGTTTCCGGTTGATCCGGTCGTCTGTCTCGCCGAACAGGGTGCGCCGTTCCGAGTGGCCGACGATAACGTGGGTGCATCCGGCCTCCTGGAGCATCCCGGCCGAGATTTCTCCGGTGAAGGCCCCCTTGGGTGCCTCGTGGAGATTCTGGGCGGCCAGTCGGACGGCCGATCCGCGAAAGGCTTGGGCCACTGCCTGGAGCGCCGTGAAGGGCGGGGCGACGATGACCTCCCGCGCGGGCGGGGTCTTGAGCGCCGCCTTGAGCCCCTCGGCGAAACCGACGGCCTCGGCGATGGTCTTGTTCATCTTCCAGTTTCCCGCAATAATGGGCCGTATCATATCCACCTCCCCGTGAACCCCGCATCCCCGGTTCTGTCCCGAGCCGAGGTTGCGAATCATAGTCAAAGTCTCGATCTTCGTCAATATTTTTTATCAGCGACTCCGGGTCACCCCCACCCGGTCGCAGTAGGAGGAGACAGGGCATTCGCTGCAGAGCGGGGAGACGGGACGGCAGGTGTTCCTTCCGAAGGCGACCAGCAGCGTGTTGAAGCGGAGCCAGTATTTCCGCGGGAGCTTCGCCCGAAGGGCAAATTCCGTCTTTTCGGGGGTCGCGGTCCGGACATATCCGAGACGGTTGGAGATCCGGTGAACATGAGTGTCAACGCAGAGACCCGCACCGCCGAATCCGAGTGCCACAACCAGATTGGCCGTCTTGCGGCCCACCCCCTTGAGGGTCAGAAGGTCCTCTAGGTTGTCGGGAACGCAGCCCCCGAAGCGGTCGATCAGTTCGCGACAGGCGTTGAGGATCGTCTCGGCCTTGTTCCGGTAAAAGCCGACCGGGTAGATCGCTTTTTGGATCCTGGCCGCCGGAAGCCTGAGCATCTCCTCTGGCGTCGAGGCCAGGGCAAAGAGCCTTTTTGAGGCCTCAGCCGTCACCTCGTCCTTGGTCCGCAGACTGAGGATCGTCGAGATCAGGATCTCGAAGGGATCACGCCTCTGTTCGGCCATCTGCGAGACGATGGGGAGGTCCCTCCTGCGGAGGTCCTCTTCCAGGAGGCGGATGATCGCTGCCATGTTTCGGTCGTCCATCGCAGGCTAGTCGTAACCCTCGTCGTTGGCCATCATGTCCAGGTGGAGCGTGGCGATGTCCTCCACGTCCAGGTCTGCCTTCTGCTTGCTTTTCCGAAAGTCGATGATCTTGATGTAGCGCTTGCATTCGTTGCAGACATCCACCCGATACCGATCGTCCTCTTCGATTGTGAAGTAGGCGAGGGTCTGCTGCTCCTCATTGCCGCAGAAGGGGCACTTGATCCGCCGATAGCTCCATTCGAAGCCGCACTGGTTGCAGAAGAGGAAACGGGTCCCCTCTTCGTCCCGGATCTCGCCGATCTTGGGTTCCCGTCCGCAGACGGGGCAGTAGCCCTCCGACCATCCCGATTTCCCGATGACGTCGCCGTAGCGTTCCACAACCTTCTCAAGGGAAGGCCTCAAGCTCTCCTCGATGAAGAGCTCCACCAAGTCCAGGGATTGCTCCCCTTCCTCCAGCGCCTCTTCCGCCGTCCCCATCTCCTCCAGGGGGAGGGGATTGAAGGACTCGTAGATCAGATCGTTGAAGCGGATCTCGCCTTCCCGGATCTTCCGGGCCATCTCGCCTGTTTCCCCGGGGGATCTCCTCTCGGCGATCTCCAGGAGAGCCAGGAAATATTCCTGGGGCTCCCTGAGGTCAAAGTCGACAGTGGAGAAGTCCACCAGGGGAAGTCCGCCGGCCATCTTCGCCGCGATCAGTTTCTCCTCGACGGGAAAGACGATCCGCTTCACCCGGCGGCGGTGCTCCTCCCGGAGGATCAGGATCTCTTCAAGGACTTCGAGAAGCTCGGTGTAATGGGGACTGAGCGTCTTGTGCACCTGGATGGTCCGCAGGGAATCTTTAAGCATGGTCGCCATGAAGGCCGTTCTCCTTGATATTATGAAAAGTATGGGGGTCTATATCTCCTTTCCCCGCCAAGTTCAAGCACTAAAATCCTTCGCCCCCACCCTTATAATTATGATATAAGGAACCTTTATAACGATATAAATATTTTTTTCCCCGAAAACACTTGCAAAGGGAACGACCTTTGATTATATACCAACGGCATACGTGGCCAACCACTCACATCAAGCGTAAAACTTGAAGAGGAAAGACGGATCTTTGGGATATTGGCCTGGTCTGGATGGAGATTCTGTCTCACCGCATGACAGGGGGACGAGTCTCCCCCGGTCTTGAAACGGTTGCCAGCATGGGGGACGATCATGGCGAAAACGTTGGGGGACATCACTCAGGAACTGAACGAAAGGGTCTTGACGCCGGCAAAGGCCGAGGCGGACGCAATCATCGGCGAGGCCCGGAAGCAGGCAGCCGCCATCGTTGCCGAGGCCGAGGCCGCCGCTGAAAAGTCGAGGGCCGTCGCCGCCAAGGAAGCGGACGACATCCGCAGGCAGCTCCAGGTAGATATGGACACCGCAGCCCGGAACTTCGTTATCATGGTCCAGGAGAAACTGGAATCGGCCGTGGTGACCCCTGTCGTGGAGGCGGAGGTGAAGGCCGTCTGCAGCGATCCCGGGTTCCTCAAGCAGATGATTGAGTTGATGCTGACGGAATTCCTCAAACACCAGGGGGAGGCCAAACCTCTGGAGATCCTCCTTCCCGAGAAGAACCGGGCCGAGCTCGAGTCCTGGTTCACCCAGAAATTCCGCGACAGGGCCGCCGGGGCCTTGACCGTCCATTTCACCGACAAGATCTCCTTCGGTTTCCATATCGGCGTGCAGGGAGAAGGGGCCCACTTCAACTTCAGCTCGGGACTCGTCGAGGCCTTCGCGACCTTCTGTTCGCCGCGTTTCCGCAAACACTTCTTCAGCCAGGGAGGATCCTAGAGGTCCATGGCCGACTACTACTTCCTCATGTGCCTGCTTCCCCCTCTTCCGTCGGTTTTGGGGGAAAAGATGCCACTCCCCTTCGCCGAGATTACCGGAATGGCCAAAAGGCACGTCCACTCGAGCCACCAGGAACTTCTCTCGGCCCACCTGCTGGGCGTTGATGCCACCAACTGGGAACAGATGGATCAGGGGCGGGGCCTCTTCATTGAGGGAGGGCTGAGCAGCCGCGAGGAGATGGCCGCCCAGCGGGACCTTCCAGAATTCATCCGACAGTTCACCGAGGAGAAAGACCGGGGTATCCACCGCCCCTACATCTATGATCGGCTCTGGGAAGGATATTACACCTTCGCATACGCCGTCGCCCGGCGGTTCCAATGCCGTTTCCTGCTGGACTACTTGGCCTGGGAGATCGAACTTCGCGCCAGCCTGGCGATGCTCCGGGCCAGGGAAAAGGGCGCCAATCCCGAGGAGCATGCCATCTTGGGCAGCTTCCGTGCCTACGATTTCACCCACCTGATCGCCCAGGCCCGGGGACAGAAGAATCCTCTGCAGGCGGAGCGTTATTTGGACGAAGAGCGTCTGAAGCAGATCTACCGTTTTGAGGGAAGCTCGCCCTTCTCCGTGGATGCCCTCTTGGCCTATCTGTCCCGCTCGCGGCTGTACAGCCGCTGGGAGAAGCTCGGTGAGCTTTTCGATATGGAGACTTACTTACAGTATGGAGGTTCAATGTGAAGGGTCCGACGCGTGGTCGTGTCGTGGCGGTGAACGGTCCTCTGGTCACCTGCGAAGTGGAACAGGATCGGGAGGTCCTGCAGAATGAGGTCGCTTACGTGATGTGCGGCGGGGTACCGCTCAAGGCCGAGGTCATCCGGGTTCGCGGCCAGCAGATCGACACCCAGGTCTTCGAGAGCACCGTCGGCCTCAAGGTTGGCGATCCGGTTGATTTCTCAGGAGATCTTCTATCAGTAACGCTGGGGCCTGGCATGCTGGGGATGATCTACGACGGACTCCAGAACCCCCTCAAGGAACTGCAGAACGATCAGGGCTATTTCCTCAGGAGGGGGCAGTACCTGCCGGCCCTCGACCAGAAAAAGCTCTGGGACTTCAAGCCGCTCGTCGAGACGGGGGCGTCCGTCCGTCCGGGCCACTACCTCGGCGAGGTGACCGAGGGGCTCTTCCCCCACCCGATCATGGTCCCGCTCAGACTCCAGGGGGCGTGGATCGTCAAGGAGATCAAACAGGCGGGACCATACACGGTGAACGACACCATCGCCATCCTCAGGAGCGCCGACTCGTCGGAGGCGGGACAGGAGGTCCCGGTGACCCTCAAGCAGGAGTGGCCGGTCAAGGTGCCGATGCGGGCCTACGAGGAGCGGCTCCTGCCCGACACCCAGTTCCTGACCCAGTGTCGGCTCATCGACATCTTCTTCCCCCTGGCCGAAGGGGGGACGGCCTGCATCCCCGGTCCCTTCGGGGCGGGCAAGACCGTTCTGCAGCAGATCATCTCCCGCTATGCCCAGGCGGACATTGTGATCGTCGTGGCCTGCGGGGAGCGGGCCGGCGAGGTCGTGGAGACGATCCGGGAATTTCCCGAGCTGGAGGACCCGAAGACCGGAAGGTCCCTGATGGAGCGGACGATTATCATCTGCAACACTTCGTCGATGCCCGTGGCGGCCCGTGAGGCGTCGATCTACACGGGCGTCACCCTCGGAGAGTACTACCGGCAGCTTGGCCTCAAGGTGCTCATCCTGGCGGACAGCACCTCGCGGTGGGCGCAGGCCCTCCGGGAATCCTCGGCCAGGATGGAGGAGATCCCCGGCGAGGAGGCCTTCCCCGCCTACCTGGAAAGTCGGATCGCCGCCGTCTACGAACGGGCCGGCCTGGTCAAACTTTACAACGAGGGTACCGGCTCGCTGACGGTGATCGGCACCGTCTCCCCGGCTGGCGGGAATTTTGAGGAACCCGTGACGCAGAACACCCTGAAGGTCGTCGGCGCCTTCTACGGCCTGTCGCGTTCCCGTTCCGATCAACGCCGCTACCCTGCTATCGACCCCCTGATCTCCTGGAGCCTCTACCTTAGGCAGATGGGAGCTTCCCTCAACACGCGCGACCAGCGCTGGGTCGGTCTGGTCCAGGAGGCCCACGACCTGATGTTCAAGGGCTCGGAGATCCACCAGATGATGCTCGTCGTGGGCGAGGAGGGGATCAGTTTGGACGACCTGGTCGTCTACCTGAAGTCCGAGGTCGTCGATGCCGTTTGCATGCAGCAGGATTCCTTCGACGTCGTCGATCGGGCCACCTCCCGGGAGCGGCAGATCTCAGATTTTCTTTTGCTGATGGACATGGTGCACCACCCCTTCACCTTCGATTCCAAGGAGCAGGCCAAGACGCAGATGACCCATGTCCAGAATCTCTTCTTCCAGTTGAAATACTGCCCCTTCAACGAGACGGCCTACCAGCGTTACCGGACGGAGATTGAGGCCATTCTAGAAGGGAAAGGAGCGGTTTGCTGATGATTATCGAACACTCTCGCATCACCCGTGTTCAGGGAGACATCATCTCGGTGCCGGCCGCCGGCATCCGCAACGGGGAACTGGCGACCGTCAAGAGCCGACGTGGGACCTCTCTGGCGCAGGTCATCCGCCTTAGGGGCGATGAAGTGGCTCTGCAGGTCTTCGCCGGTTCCCGGGGGGTTTCGACCGGAGACACGGTCCGTTTCCTCGGCCATCCCATGCAGGTGGCCTTCGGCGACGCGCTCTTGGGACGGATCTTCAACGGATCCGGGGATCCCATCGACCACGGTCCTTCTCTGCACGCCCTTCCCAGAATCAACATCGGAGGCCCGTCGGTCAATCCCGTCATGCGCGTCATCCCCCGGGGTTTCATCGAAACACGGGTCCCCATGGTGGATATCTTCAACCCGCTGGTGGAGAGCCAGAAGCTCCCCATCTTTGCCGCAGCCGGCGAACCCTACAACGAACTGCTGGCACGCATCGGCATGCGGGCCAACGCCGATGTCGTCATCCTGGGCGGAATCGGCCTGAAATACGACGAATACCTGAAGTTTAAAATTGCCTTCGAGGAGGCGGGCGTGCTGGCCCGGACGATCATGTTCATCCACACGGCCTCCGATCCGGTCGTGGAAAGGCTCCTGGTACCCGATATGGCCCTGGCGGCGGCCGAGCAGTTCGGTGTCCAGGGCAAGCGCGTCCTGGTCCTTCTGACGGACATGACCGCCTTTGCCGATGCCCTCAAGGAGATCGCCATTTCCATGGACCAGGTCCCCTCGAACCTCGGCTATCCGGGCTCCCTCTACAGCGACCTGGCGTCCCGATACGAGAAGGCGGTCGACTTCGAGGGGGCAGGGAGCATCACGATCCTCGCGGTGACATCGATGCCGGGCGACGACGTGACCCACCCCGTCCCGGACAATACGGGCTACATCACGGAAGGGCAGTTCTATCTGCGCAAAGGGGTCATCGAACCCTTCGGCTCCCTCTCCCGCCTCAAGCAGTTGGTCATCGGCAAAGTGACGCGCAAAGACCACGGGGCGATCATGAACAGCATGATCCGGCTCTTCGCCCGCAGCCGCGAGGTCGAGCAGAAGCTGGCGATGGGGTTCGACAAGACGCCCGACGACGAACGCTACCTGAAGTACGGCCGCCTCTTTTACGACCGCTTCATGGACCTCAATGTGGATATGGGGATCAACGAGGCCCTTGATCTGGGGTGGAAGACCCTTAATGAGTGCTTCCGCCCTGATGAGATCGAGATTAAACAGGAACTGATCGATCAATTCTGGCCGGGCCAGGTACCGCCGGCGGTGTGTAATGTCGGAACGAATTAAGCTCAACAAGGTATCCCTGCGGGGACAGAAGCAGCGGCTCGCCATGTACCGGCGTTTTCTGCCGGCCCTGGAGGCGAGGAAGCAGCAGTTCCTCATGCAACTGGCCCTGGTACGCCGCCAGATCGCGGACCAGGAGGCCGGCCTGCAGGTACTGATGCAGGAGATCAGCCTCTGGTCGCCGCTTCTGTGGGACATGGGCCCCCTGCTCCGTTATTTTATCGAGATCCGGGAGGTAAAGGCCTCCATCCGGAACGTGGCCGGCCTGAAGGTGCCCCAGTTCCATGGCGTCGACTTTGCCGATCCGCCCTACAGTCTCTTCGCCACGCCCTTCAGCTTCGAGGAGGTGGTGCGGAAGCTCCGGGAGACGATCGAGCTCCGGGAAGCGATCCGGATGCTCCGTGAGCAGGAGCGGGTCCTTTTCGAGGGGTTCCGCAAGACGAGCCAGCGGATCAACCTCTACGAGCAGCGGTTGATCCCCGACTGCCGGGAGGCGATCCGGAAGATCACCGTCTACCTCCAAGACCAGCAGGCGGCCGCCGTGGGGGTGGCGAAGGTGGCCAAGAGGATGTCGGAGGCGGCCCTCCAAGGGGTCGGGGAAACGTGAAAAGGGATCGGGGAAACGCCGCAGTGGGTCCTTTCCCCAAAGCAAGCGATAAGGGAGAACGGCCTTGGCAATCGCCAGGATGACCAGAGTGTTCATTGTGGGACCCGTCGATGAGCGGGAGGAGACGTTGCGTTTTCTCCAGGGACTCGGCGTGGTGCACCCGGAGCCGGCGGCCCAGATGGCCGGTGAGTTCGAGAAAAGGAACGCGGCCCTCCTGGCGCGGGTCCGCAAACTCGACCAGGCCGTGAAGGCCGTCCAGCGTTTCCGGGATCAGGCGGCCGCAAGCCCGGCGTCCGTCGCCGAAGAGGAGATCCTCGATTACGCCGAGGGCAAGCTCTCAGAACTCCAGGAGAACGAATCCCGGCGGGCCTCGCTCGAGCGGCTCCGGGGTGAGCTCCTGCCCTGGGGGGATTTTGAACCCGCGCGGATCCGCGCCTTGGAGGCTGCCGGGCTCTTTGTCCGCCGTTACAGGATGGAGGCCAGGAGATGGGAGGGTTTCCAGCCCCCCGAGGGCTGCTACCTGCAGGTGGTCGCTGAGAAGCAGGGGGTCCTCTTCTTTACTCTCTCTTTGGGGAGCCCGCCGGAGATCCCCACGGCCTCGCCGCTCCCCTGGCCGGAGATGGGCCTGAGGGAGACGGAGAAGGAACTCCAGAGACTTTCGGAAAAGACGGAACATCTGAAGGCGGAACTGGCCGGCGTCGCCATGCGGGTGGATGTCCTCGAGGGACAGATGGCGGACGCCCTCAATGAGGCGATCTACACGGGTCACATGGGGACGCTCTACCAGGGGCCCCACCTCTTCGGTCTCCAAGGGTGGATCCCGGCGGACCAGGAGGAGGCCTTCCGGGCGAGGATCGGGACCTCCGGGCTCCCCCTGCGCATTGAGACCCGGGAGCCCCTGGCCGAAGAACAGCCCCCCGTCCTTCTGAAGAACAACTGGTTCGTCCGGCGGATCGAGCCGCTGCTCAAGCTCTACGGCATCCCCAACTACCGGGAACTGGATCCCTCCATGTTTTTCGCCCCCTTCATGATCCTCTTCTTCGGGATCTGTCTGGGCGATGCCGGATATGGCTTGGTCTTCTTCCTGGTCTCCTGGTGGATGGAGAAAAAACTGGGGCCCAAGGTCGAGGGACTGCCCCTGGTGATGAAGCTCTGCAAGGCCTTTGCCGTCGCTACGATTATCGTCGGTATCCTGACGGGATCGGTTTTCGGATACAATTTCGAAAACCGGCAATGGATCCTCATCGATTTGGCCGTCGGTGTCGGCGATCCGATGATCCTCTTTTACATTGCCCTGGGGCTGGGCGTCCTGCAACTCTCCGTTTCCTATCTCATGGGGGCCTTTCAGGCGTCCACCTGGCAGCTGAAGTTGCAGAAACTGGGACTATTGGGCGTTCTGTTGGGCGGAACCATACTGATCAGCAGAAACATCTGGTTTTTCACCCCTGCATCGCCTCTGAACCTGCCGTCCTATTACGGCGGGGTCGGCTGCCTGGCTACGGGGCTTTTACTGACGCTGCTGTTCGCCTCCGACCACCGGAACTGGGGCGTCCGGATCGCTCTGGGCCTCTGGAACGTTTACGGGCTCACGGGCCTGATCGGCGACCTTCTCTCCTACGCCCGGCTCTTTGGCCTGGGGATCGC
>Ga0228535_1003378_pt1 | contig 11644 bp, 7 predicted proteins | sample SJ1metagenome_FD_168457 | JGI IMG/M metagenome (GOLD analysis project Ga0228535, IMG submission 168457) | Enriched culture of PCE-dechlorinating microbial communities from Ithaca, New York, USA - SJ1 | ecosystem: Engineered > Modeled > Simulated communities (microbial... > Unclassified | place... | reverse complement strand
TAAACACCTATGTCGCCGAGCAGTCCTACGGACTCGCCTCGATCCAGGCCGACTTTCGGGGTTATGTGCTGCTCCCCGACCGCATCGCCCACTATAAGATCAGCCCCTACAACTTCCAGGTGGACAGGAGTAGAATCCGAAAGCTGATCGAGAACACCATGACAGCCATCGAAAAGGAGACGGATTTTTCCGCCTACGATCACCTGCTGATCATCCCGGCGGTCCATACGACGCCCGGGAAGGGATACGGGATGATCTGCTACTGCGCCAACCCGGGCATGCTCTCGGGGGTCACGAAGCGCTATGTTCCCCGGTACGAGACCCTCAGGTCCGCGGGCGGTAAGGAATTCAAAGGCGGGGTCTTCGTCGCCACCGAGAACGCTCATATCGGCATGTTCGCCCACGACTACTTCCATGCCCTCGCCGGGATCGACGGCGGCAAGCGACTGGTGCCCTGCCTCTACGATTACGAGCGCCAGTCCGACTCCTCGGCCGGCCTCCCTTCCTTCGAACACCACGCCACCTACATGGGGCCCTGGGACATCATGTCCCAGCACCTCGTGAAACGCTCCGAGCCCCCTCCGGGTATCTCCTCCTTCACGAAGATCCGCCTCGGCTGGATCCAAGCCGGGCAGGTCCGGATCGCCAAGCCAGGAGAGACTCTGTTCGCGATCCTCTCGCCCCTCTCCAAGGGGGGAGAATGCCTGGCGGTCAAGATCCCCTTGGGAAGCGGGAAGTATTACCTCATCGAGAACCGGCAGCCGATCGGATACGACCGGGTGCTGCCCGATTCGGGGATCCTGCTCTTGGAGGTCGATCCCGAGGCCGCCGAGGGATACGGAACCGTGGAGGTCAAGGACGCGGGCGGCGTCAGCGGTTTTGCCCAGGCGCCCTATATCCTGGAGGTGGACAAAAGGTCTCTCTTCAGGGACTGGTGGAACAACATCGCCGTCATCCCCCTCTGGAAGCAGAACGAGGACATTGCCGTTCTGGTCACACACCCCGACCGAAGCGAAGGGGCGATTCGGGCGGCCAGGGCAATCCAGGCCCTGCTCAACCGGAACGCCGCATCGGATCAGGCTGTCCTCCACGGGGCAATCGAAGCCTTCAAGGGCGGCGATTTCGAAAAGGGTCATGCGATCGCGACGGGGCAGTCCAAGGCGCCCTAGGCCGTGAGAAAAGCGGCCCCCGGCCGCGACGGGGTCGGCAGGGGGGGCCGGAACGTCGCAACCGGGAGATTGGATATGTCGGCCTATGTCCTCGTTCACGGCGGGAGCGTCGACGGCACCGTCTGGAACGGCCTCCGGCCTCTCCTGGAAATGCGAGGGCACCGTGTCTTTGCGCCGTCCCTGTCGGACGAGCGGATGAACGGCCTGAGCGCCCACATCGGCGAGGTCTGCTCGGTGATCAAGGGCAACGGCCTGGAGGGGCTGATCCTGGTCGGCCACAGCTACGGCGGGATGGTCATCACGGGCGTCGCGGACAGGCTCTCGGCCCTCATCGACCGGATGGTTTACATCGACGCGGCTCTGCCCGATTCGGGCCAGTCCCTCTTCGACCTCTTTCGGGCCGCCGGGATCGATCCCCTCTCCTTCGAAGGGCTTGCTCCCTATCCGCCCTATGTGGAAAAGATAGTCTTCAATCCCTGGATCCTGGCCACGATCCCCAAGGCGTACATTCGCTGCACCCTGAGCGTCTTCGCTCCGATCGGCCTGATGGCCAGGGACAGGATCCTCTCCAGGCTGGACGAGGACCACTGGGGCTACTTCGAGATCCCCTCCGACCATAAGCCCATGCAATCGATGCCCGGGAGGCTCCTGGAATTCCTCTAACCCCGCTTCAGATGACCGAAACGGTCGCCAGCAGGAGGGCGCGCAGTCCCCGATCCATCGCGGAACGTAAAAATCTCTTAGCAGAAGAGCCTGCTTGGGTTAGAATGGCGTCCATCCACACCGCCGGGAATCTCAAGTCAAGGGGGGTCATGATGAAGAATCCGCGTCACCGCAATTTCTGGACTCTGCTCCTGGGCTGGGTCTTCATCGGCCAACTCCTGACGGCCTGTTCCCTGCCCGTGATCAGGCCCCCCGAGCCCTCTCCCCTGGCGCCCGCTTCGCGCCAGCTCCTCGTCGTCCAGACCCAAGACTGGGATTCCGCCGCCGGCACTCTGCAACGCTATCAGCGGAACACCTCGGGGGACCCGTGGCGGACGGCCGCTCCCCCGATCCCCGTGGTCGTGGGCCGCAATGGCCTCGGCTGGGGGATCGGCCTGAACGTGCAAGACGAACCCGGCAACTTCCCGGTGAAGATGGAAGGCGATGGCAGGGCCCCGGCCGGGGCCTTCGCCTTCCATAGCGCCTTCGGGTATGCACCACCCGACTCTGTCCCCTGGATCCGCATGCCCTATGTCCAGGCGATCAGGACCCTTCGCTGCGTGGACGACACCGCCTCGCGGCACTACAACCAGATCCTCCTCGAAGACTCGACCCAGAAGGACTGGACGAGCGACGAGGCCATGCTGCGCCCGGACGACCAGTACCAACTGGGACTGGTCGTCGAGCACAACTGGGGCCAGAGGACCCAAAGCGGGCGCGGCTCGTGCATTTTCTTCCACATCTGGGCCGCGCCGGACAAGGGCACGTCCGGCTGCACCGCCATGGACCCGGCCGCGATGGAATCCCTGCTGGGCTGGCTCGATCCGTCCATGAATCCCCTCCTCGTCCAGCTTCCCGGCCCGGAGTACGCCCGCCTGCAAGAGGCCTGGGGCCTCCCCTGAACAGATGGACGAAATTCCTTGACAGGGGATTCCGATTGTCCTATGAATCCTAACGTTGCGTTCGTTCTTGATCATGTAAAGTCCACGTGTCCTGACTGGGAGGGGTAACCTGATCGGAAGGGAGGTTGCGGTTCGACTGCGGGAGAGGGGCATCGCCCTGATCCCAGAGGCCTATTTTAGACTTTCGTCCTCCAAGCCTTCCCTGCGGAAGGCTTCTTTTGTTTTCCCCATCCACCGACACGGGAAGGCGCCGACCGGCCGGATCTCTCAGGACCCGTCGGCGAAACCGCGGCCCGCCTCCGGGCGCCAGCCGCCATGCACCTGGAAAGGGGAAACCATGAAACATCACGATTCAGCGAATTTCATCGATGAGGCCCATGTACACGGGCTCCTTAAGAAGACCGCCTCGCTCCCCCAGAAGGCCCTGGAGGGGATCATCGAAAAGGCACGGGAGGCCAGAGGGTTGACCGCCGAGGAGGTGGCCGCCCTGATCCAACTGGAGGACGGGTCGCTCCTGGAAAAAATGTTCGCCGCGGCCCTTGAGATCAAGCAGAGGATCTACGGCAAGCGGCTGGTCCTCTTCGCGCCGCTCTACCTGAGCAACTATTGCGTCAACGACTGCCGCTACTGCGGCTACGGCTGCCGGAACCGGACGGCCCGGAAGCAACTGACGATGGACGAGATCCGCGAGGAGGTGAGGGCCCTGGAGGAGTTGGGCCACAAGCGCTTGATGCTGGACATGGGGGAGGACCCGGTCCGAACTCCGATCGGCTACGTCACCGAGGCCATGCGGACCATCTACGAGACCACCGAGAAGCGGGGAGCGATCCGCCGGATCAACGTCCAGATCGCCGCGACCACGGTGGAGGAATACCGGATGCTGAAAGAGGCCGGAATCGGCACGTACATCCTCTTCCAGGAGACCTTCCACCGGGAAACCTATGCCCGGATGCATCCCTCCGGACCCAAACGGGACTACGACTGGCACACCACGGCCATGGACCGGGCCATGGAGGGGGGGATCGACGACGTCGGGATGGGCGTCCTCTACGGCCTTTACGACTACCGCTTCGAGGTTGTGGCCCAGATGCTGGCCATCGGACACCTGGAGGAACGGTTCGGGGTCGGCCCGCACACCCTCTCATTCCCACGCATGCGAGCCGCCGACGGGGTCGATCTGGCCGGCTTCCCCCATCTGGTCGACGACGGGCAGTTCAAGAAGATCATCGCCGTCTCGCGCCTGGCTGTCCCCTACACGGGGATGATCCTCTCGACCCGGGAAACCCCCGATTTTCGAGACGAAATCATCGCCCTAGGCATCTCCCAGATGAGCGCCGGCTCATGCGTCGGCGTGGGCGGTTACAGGGCCCAGTTGGAGGACCTCAAAAGGGGCCGGCCGACGGTCAGGGAGGAGACGGCCCAGTTCCAGGTGGCCGACCACCGGACTCCCGACGAGATTCTCCGCAATCTCTGCAACGCCGGCTATATACCGAGTTACTGCACGGCCTGCTACCGCAAGGGGAGGACGGGAGACCGGTTCATGCCCCTGGCCAAGAGCGGCCAGATCCGGAACGTCTGCCAACCCAATGCGATTCTGACCTTCAAGGAGTACCTGATGGACTACGCGAGCCCCGAGACCCGAGAGATCGGCGAGAAGGCCATCGAGGCGCATCTCCGGGAGATTCCCGACGCCAAGGTGAGGGAGATGACCTGCCGTGAACTCGGAAAGATCGAGACGGGCGTGCGGGACCTCTACTTCTAGGCATCCACTTCAGACACCGCACCCTTTCCGAAGATCTGGCGGCGGCGCAGGGCCGCCGCCAGGATCAAATTCGCATCAATGGCATTCGCTGTAGCCGCAGGCGCGGCAGACCGCGCAGCCGCCCTCGTGCTCCACGATCCCGCCACACTCCGGGCAGGCCCCCTTGGCCTGGACGACCTTCTCCCGGACCGTCTCAAAGCCGTTTGCCGCCATGTGGTTCTGGATCGCCTTGGCCACGGCATCGGCGCAGGAGAGGATCCGGTTCTCGCCGAACCCCGAGGGGGAATGGCAGGAGATTCCCTGAAGCTGCTTGATGACCTGCTTGGCCTGGATGCCGCTGCGCCATGAAAGCGAGACCATCCGGCCGATGGCCTCGTTCTGGGAGGCCGCGCACCCGCCGGCCTTTCCCATGGTGGTGAAAAGCTCGAAGAGGCCCGTGGAATCCTGGTTGATGGTCACGTAGAGGGGCCCGCAGCCGGTCTGCATCTGATAAGTCCAGCCCTTCAGGGCCTTGGGCCGCTCCCGTTTCACCACCCGCGGTTCCTCCACGATGGGAACCCGCAGGTCTTTCTCCTCCTTCTTTCCCGTCGAGAGGACCTGCCGGTCCCGGGAGCCGTCGCGGTAGATCGTGACGCCCTTGCAGTCCTGTTGGTAGGCCAGCCGGTAGACCTGGGCCACGTCCTCGACGGTCGCCCCGTTGATGAAGTTGACGGTCTTGCTGACGGCGTTGTCGGTGTACCTCTGGAAGGCGGCCTGGATGCCGATATGGACCTCCGGGATAATGTCGTGGGCCGTGACGAAGAGATCCCGGATCTCGGCGGGGATCTCCTCCATATCCTTGATGGTGCCGTGCTCAGCGATCCGCTTCATCAGCTCGGGCGAGTAGAATCCCCGCTTTTTGGCCAGGGCCTCGAAGAGGGGGTTCACCTCCACCAGGATGTCGTCGTCCATGACCTGGCGGACGTATGAGACGGCGAAGATGGGTTCCACGCCGGAGGAAGAGTTGGCGATGATGGAGATGGTCCCCGTCGGAGCGATGGTGGTGATCGTGGCGTTGCGCAGCGGCGGCTCCCCCTTCTGGTCATAGAGGGACCCCTTGAAATTCGGGAAGGGTCCCCGGATCATGGCCAGCTGCCGCGAAGCTTCGCGGCCCTCGGTCTGGATGAACTTCATGACCTCCTCGGCCAGTTTGATCGCCCGGTCGGAATTGTAGGGGACCCCCATCAGGATGAGCATGTCCGCCCAGCCCATGACTCCCAGGCCGATTTTCCGGTTGCCGAAGGTCATCTTGGCAATGATGGGCAGGGGGTACCGGTTGACTTCCACGACGTTGTCCAGAAAACGGACTGCCAGATGGACGACCTCCCGGAGCCTCTGCCAGTCTATGGCACCGCCGGCGACCATCTTGCCGAGATTGATAGATCCCAGGTTGCAGGATTCGTAAGGCAGCAGGGGCTGTTCCCCGCAGGGGTTCGTCGATTCGATGACTCCGACGTGGGGCGTGGGGTTGTCGCGGTTGAGGCGGTCCAGAAAGACGATCCCCGGCTCCCCGTTTTCCCAGGCCTGGGTCACGATCCGGTTGAAGACCTTCCGGGCGTTCAGGGTCCCCGAAACCTGGCGGTTGCGTGGGTTGACCAGGTTGTATTCCTTATCGTCCTCCACGGCGGCCATGAACTCCTCCGTCAGGCCGACGGAGATGTTGAAGTTGTTCAACTGGTGCTTGTCGGCCTTGCACATGATGAAGTTCATGATGTCGGGATGGTCGACGCGCAGGATGGCCATATTGGCCCCCCGGCGGGTCCCCCCCTGCTTGATTGTCTCCGTGGCCACGTCGAAGACCCGCATGAAGGAGATGGGACCGCTGGAGATCCCCGTGGTCGTCATGACCACATCGTTGGCGGGACGCAAGCGCGAGAAGGAAAAACCCGTGCCGCCTCCGGACTTGTGGATCAGGGCCGTGTACTTGACGGCGTCGAAGATCTCCTCCATGGAGTCGCCGACTGGAAGGACGAAGCAGGCCGAGAGCTGGCCCAGTTCCCGCCCGGCGTTCATCAGGGTGGGGGAATTGGGAAGGAACTCGAGCCGGGTCATCATCCGGTAGAACTCCCCGGAGAGGGTAGCCGTGTCGGCCTGCGGATCAAAACGTGCGTCGGCAGCGGCGATCGTGTCGGCCACCCGTCGGAAGAGATCGGCCGGCCTCTCCAGGACACGGCCCTCCTCGTCTCTTTTGAGGTAACGTCTCTCCAGAACGGTGACGGCGTTTTTCGTCAGGCAGGGAATCTCCGGGCTCGTCGCACTTTTCTCCATAGATGATCGCTCCTTAGATTCAATAGAGGGGTCGGCAACCGTCGCAATACTATATATGGTATTACGTGACATCATTGACAACAATATATAGAAGTTGTCAATAGGGATTTTAAAAAAAGTCCCGGTTTCGATTCCTTTCCATCGTCCCGGCGGCACCGGTCCCGGAACGTTGTCCCCCGGATAGCCGCCCGTCGGGAACGTTTCCGCCTCCTTACCGCCTGCAAGAGAACCAGGGTATTCCGAAGTTTCTGAACCTCCGGCAAGGCACCGGCTGTCCTGCTTTCGGATGGGCGATGGGGGACGGGTCAGCCACGAAGCCCTCCCCATCCACGCTTCTGCTCTGGCGTCCCCAGGCCGGCCGTGATACAACCATTCATCGAGCAGACCACGCTGAATCCAAAAGGTCATCGCCCGGCTTGACGATTCCTGGAATGAGGAAGGAGGAAGGAACGGATGATCGAGAGGATGAAGGCCCTTGTCAGGGAAAAAGGGCTTTGCGTCATGGCGACCGTTTCGGGCGAGGGGCCCCATTGCTCGCTCATGTCCTATGCGGTTGACGATGACTGCCGGGATGTGTACATGATCACCGACCGGCAGACGAAGAAGTACAGAAACCTGGCCGGCAATGGGACCGTGAGTCTCCTGGTCGATTCGAGGGAGGAAGATCCAGGGACGGATGAGATCCAGGCGCTGACGATGAATGGCGACTTCAGGAAAATAGAGAGCGCAGACGAAAGCAAGGCGGCCTTGGAGCGGCTGCTGAAGAGGCATCCCCGATTGAAGCCGCTCGCCGACAAGCCCGGTGTCGAGGTCTTCGCCATCAGGATACGGTCCTTTCAATTGCTGGAAGGCATCAGCGACTCCTATTTTGCCGCAGTCGATTGAGGAGGGGGAAAATCGTGAGCCTGAAACGGTCGGCGCTGGTTTTGTTCCTTGCCGCCCTGGTCTCCTGGGGACTCCCGGACCCGGGGGCCTGCCGCGCCAGGGCGCCTCTCAAAGCCAGGGCCACCGGCGAGACAAAAAGGAAGGCGGCCGATAAGACGACGGCGACGGTCACGTCATCCGCCGCAACGAAAACCAAAGAGACCGTTGCAGCAACAAAAGCTGCCGCGGCGGACTACGTCTTCCTCAACGGCAGGGTCTATACGCTGGAGCCGAAGGCACCCTGGGCCCAGGCGTTGGCGGTCCAGGACGACCGGATCGTCGCCGTGGGCCGGAATCGCACCGTCCGCAAATGGGTCGGCCCCGGGACGCAGGTGATCGACCTCACGGGACGGATGCTCCTGCCCGGCTTCATCGACGGCCACAACCACTTCCTGTCCGGGGCCTTCGCCAAACGGGGCATCCGGCTGAAAGACTCCCGAAACCGGGAGGAACTCGTCGGACGGATTGGAGATTACGTCCGGGCGCATCCGGAAAGGGCCCTTTACGTGGGTTATGGCTGGGACGAGGAGATGATGGACGGCGCCAAGGGCACACGCCAGGAGCTCGACGCCCTCTGTCCGGGAAAACCCGTCGTTCTTTTCAGCGCCGACGGCCGGAGCCTCTGGTTCAACACGAAAGCCATGGAGATGGGCGGCGTTGGCCGCTCCACCCCCGATCCCGGACCTCCCATGGGCTTCACGCGGGAGGCCGACGGGACCCCCGAGGGTATCGCCGTCGGGGCGGAGACCTGGGGGGACATCGCCATGGGCAGCGGGGCTTTCGGCGGCAAGGAGATGCTCAGGGACATCGCCGGGGAGATCCTCCCCATGCTTTCCCGGGCCGGGATCACGGCCGCCCATGACATGGGGATCTACGCCCCCGATCTTTCGAAGGGATACCTGGGGTTGGAGCTCCTGATGGAGTTGGAGAAGGATGGGAAGCTCCCCTGCCGGTTCACCGCCGTCTATGGCGTCCGTGATCCCGGCTTCACCCCCGAGCGCCACATCGAGGCACTAAGGGCCTGGGCCACGAAATACCATTCCCCCCTGGTCCGGGTCACGGGGCTCAAGATCTGGGCCGACGGGACGCCGGAAACGCACACGGCCCTCCAGCTCGAGCCCTACGCCGACCGCCCTGAGACGAAGGGCGACAGCGGCTGGACGGCCCCGGTCCTGGCCCGCTGGATCGAGCTCGCCCACGCCGAGGCCTTCGATGTCCACATCCACGCCATCGGCGACGGCTCAGTGAGGCGCGCCCTGGACGCCTTCGAGGCGGTGAGGAAGAAGCGGGGCCCCGAGAAGCGCCACTCGGCGATCCACCACCTCAACGTCATTCACCCCGACGATCTGCCGCGGTTCAAAAAGTTGGGAATCGGGGGAAACGCCACGCTTGAGTGGCTGATCCGGGATTGGCATGGCGCCCTGGAGCTCTTCGGGGAGTCGAAGCGATCCAAGGAATACGACATCTGGAAGCAACTGATCCGGATGGGGGTCAACGTCTCCTTTGGGAGTGACATCCCAAGCACCGACCCGGACGAGATGGCGCCGCTCTACCAGATGCAGATCGCCGCCACGGGCCGGGTCCCCGGCATGGGGCCGAAGCCGCAGCCGCCGGACGAGCGTATCCCGACCCTGGCGCAGATGATCCACGGCTACACCCTGGCCGGCGCCATCCAGATGGGCATGGATGAGAGGGTCGGTTCCCTACGGCCGGGCAAGCTTGCGGACCTGATCGTCCTGGAGAAGAATCTTTTCACGACCCCCCCGACCGAGTGGTCCCGGATCCGGGTTCTCATGACCATGATGAACGGCCGGATCGTCCACCAGGACATGTTGGATCTGAAGTTGAAAAAAAGCGAGTGACTCGCCTCGGGTAATGGGCGGGTCCCTATCCGCGCCGCTGCCCGGTTACTTGGCCTTATGGATCAGATGTGTCAGATCGATGACGGCCCGGTTGATGTCAGAGACGCCTTCCCGCTGCTCCTCCGAGCCCGCCGAGATATCCCGGATCAGGGACCCTGTCTTTCCCGCCTGATCGGCAAATTCCTTGAAACTGCCGTTGGTTTCCGCCAGAACCGCCTCGCCGGACTCCACCATCTTGATGGTCTCCTCGATCAGGCCGGAGGTGTTCCGCGCCGCATCCGCGGACCTCATGGCCAGATTACGAACCTCGCTGGCCACCACGGCGAACCCGGCACCGGCCTCGCCGGCCCGGGCCGCCTCGACCGCGGCATTGAGGGCCAAAAGGTTCGTCTGGAAGGCGATCTCGTCGATCGTCTTGATGATCTGCGACATCTTATGGCTGCAGTTGGAAATCTCCTGCATGGAGGAGGTCAGACCCGCCATGGATCGATCGGCTTTCGCAACCACCTGTTCGGATTGTCCCATCAGGTCGTCGGCGGCCTTGGCGGACTCGGCATTTCTCTGGGCCATGTCGGCAATTTTGGCGGCGGTGGAAGAGAGGGCCTTGGTGTGGCTGTCCACCTCCTCCAGGACGTTCCGGGTCTTTTCAGCCATCTGTTCAATCTGTCTTTTATCCCGCAACTGATCCTCGGCGGCCCGCTCGGCCAATTGCGTCGCCTCGGCCTGCGTGTCCAGGGCGTATTGTAAGCCTTTTCGGTTGAAGTACAGGACCATCGAAAGGATCAGGAGCGGACCGATCACGTTAGCGACCTGGGCCTGGAACTGCTGATCTTTGGTCAGGATCACTCTGTTGAGATCGACCCCATGGCCCGCCAATGCTATGAATACGATCACTTCGAAGATCATGGCCGTCGACCAGAAGACGGAGGCCCTGATCCCCAGAAAGGTGAAGGCCAGTCCCGGCAATACGACGTTCCACTGCAGGGCCGAGGAGTAGATCCCGCCGGTGTTGACGGGCAGATAGAGGAAATGCCAGGCGACCAGGGAGATGGCGAAATTGACCATCAGGGGAAAGGAGCCCGTCAATCTCAGGATGAACGGAGCAAAGGCCATCAGCAGCATCACACAGCCCATGCTCACGGCCAGGTTGGTCACCCCCATCTTCTGCCACTTGAGCATGTTCAGAAACAGGAAGACGAAGGCGATGTGCGTAAAACCAATGAATTGGCGCGCCCGCCGGAATTCATCGAGATCCTCTCTGACCTTTTTGGGAATGTACCACAAGATGTAATTTTTCAACGACATAGATCCCCCTCTCTGCCATTTCTAACGATGGATCGATCCAGCAGCATTAAAAAATAACCAGCAATGATTCACCTTGTAGTGACCAAGGAGGGTATTCTACGATAGGCTTTGACAAGCAATTGTCATGCCTAAGATGCGGTAAGAAGATGTCATATGCCGATCATGCAGATAGACGATGCACGGAGAGCGCTCCGAAGACCCCTTCTCCGCGCATCGTCATCACAGGATAAAGACCGTCTGTTTCTAGAAGTCTTTAAATTCTCCCTCCTCCAGCGGAAGCACCTGCTCGGGGCGAAGGGCCTTGCCGCCTGCCGGGACTGCTTTCTTCCCGGCAGGGGTCGGCAGGGACTTCGCAACGGCCCTGTGGGAGGCGGCCTTGACCGCCTTCTCGAAAGGAACTTCTGCCGACCGGCTCGCATGCCCGTGGGCATCCCCGCCGATCACCGCCGCTAGGTCGGCCACAAAACCCTTCATCTGATTGGCCTGGGCCGTCAGTTCCTCCGAGGCCGAGGCAGACTCCTCGGCCGTGGCCGCGGTCTGCTGGGTCACCTTGTCCATCTCCGAGACGGCCTTGTTGATCTGACCGATCCCCTGGGCCTGCTCCTGAGAGGCGGCGGCGATCTCGTCGATCAACTGGGCCACCTTGGTGGCGTTCGCGACGTTCTCCTTGAAGGCTTCCCGGGTCGTCTGGGTCAGCTCGTTCCCTTCCCG
>Ga0228535_1003377_pt1 | contig 11653 bp, 5 predicted proteins | sample SJ1metagenome_FD_168457 | JGI IMG/M metagenome (GOLD analysis project Ga0228535, IMG submission 168457) | Enriched culture of PCE-dechlorinating microbial communities from Ithaca, New York, USA - SJ1 | ecosystem: Engineered > Modeled > Simulated communities (microbial... > Unclassified | place... | reverse complement strand
TTGTTGACGACAAAGGTCCGGGTCTGATCACTTCGTTCGCCTTCGGAGCCGTTGCCTTTTCGATCCGCGAGGAACTCATGCAGCTCCTGGCGGATGGTTTTGGCGTCGAGTCCCGCCAGCAGCAGATTGGCTGCTTTCTGCATCCACTCGAAACGATTCGCCTGCTTGATGCCAATGGCTTCGTGTCTTTTGCCCATCACCGTGTCCTCCTTTCAAACTTCACAAGGGGCACGATAACTTCTTCGATGGCTACACCGCCGTGACCTACGATGGCATCTCCCGGGTTCACGAATGCGTCGCGGCCACCGGCCACCAGGGGGAAATAATCTGCTGGCAATCCGACCGGCTGCCACTCGTGGGCAAACGGGAAGGCCCCAGCCACCTGAGCGCGGAGTTCCGGCGTTGGATAAACACGAACCCGCTCGCCGCGAGTTTCGGCAATCACACCTTCAGACGGGCGGCCTTTGCCGTCGCATTGGATGTTGCCGTGATCGGCCGTCAGCCAGACCTCATAGCCGTAATCCAGGAGTTGGCCGACCATCGCGGAAAGAAATCCTGCATGGCACCACTGCTTGATCTGGTTGTGCATCCCGGCCGAGCCGAGTTGCATGCCGTGCATGATCTTGTCCACCTTGTCCACGACCAACCCCACCACCTTGGTCTTCCCGGGGTGGATTGCGGAGTCGAGGACGCCCGCAGCATCGCCGTCGCCAAGGCCTCGCTGGTAAGCGACATCCAGCCGGGACAGACCATGGCCTTCCCAGAATTGTTTCCAGAGTTTCTCTTCGCTGTTGGTCGAGTTGATGGATGACGGGAAATAGAGCGGCGGCTTGCCCGAGAAGATCGATTGCCGCGATACCGAGGTCAGCGTCGGAATCCAGGCGAAGGTCGCGGATTCGCGCATGACCAGATTGGCGTCCTGCTTTTGCAGAAGCTGGCGAATGGTTACCCACTGATCCAAGGCCAGGCCGTCAACCACAATCAACGCGGCACGGCTGCTACCGGAGTCCTCGATATCCCGAGCCAAGCGGCGCGGCACATGGTGGAGCATGGCAGGATTGGTCGGCGGCAAGTTGATCAGACTGGAGTAGTGGTCGGCCAGCCAAGCGGCAAAGGTCGCGTTCAGTGCATCGCCGATTTCCCTGAGCCGGGTCTGATACTCGGTGCTGTTGCCGCAATGAACCAGCGAAGAGAGTTCGGCCCATTTCAACGCAAAGGCGGTCCAGTCCGAGTAACGCGCTTCCGCAGTGGGCAGTTCCTTCTCGACAAGGCCAAACAAGCGATAGATCCGCAGCTCGTCATCGTCCACGCCGGAGGTGGCGATGCCGCTTCGGACCCAGGACCCGGCATCCACTTCAATGCCTTTGGCCTCGACAGGGGTGAGTTTCCCCTCCAGGAACAGGTTGTCGATGTAGACCTTGATGTCCTGATGGTCGAACGGCAGGCGATCAGGGCCGGGATACTTGAGGCCGTATTCCGGCGAATCCTCCCGTACCTGATGAGCGCTGCCGAGCCTGGAAAGAAATAGCGGCCAGCGTTCCTGCAAAAAGGCGAAGAACGCCTCATCGTCCGGAACGATTTCAGAGAGCGGCCAAGCCTTGAATCCATCATGCCCTTTGAGAACCTGGATAAGCCGCTCGGCCAGCATCAGCGGGAGTTGGAGTTTGCCGTAGTGCAGGCGCAGCAAGGCGCGAAGCAGCTCCACCTCGCCCCCAATCAGTTCGGCCGCAATGCCGAACACATGACGGAGAATGAAATCCTTGGTGGCGTTGTCGCCCATGCGATCCGGCGGCGACTTGCGCTGGGCCTCAAAAAGCGAATCCAGCAAGCTCCTGTCGAGCTTTTCAATGACCGGATAGCTCAGGTTGGGAAAGAGATCCCCCAAGTTGAATGAAAGCTTGCGGCCCGCCTGGAGTAGGTCGTAAGGCAAGGATTCCAGCTCCGCATCCTGCAAGCGGAGGACTACCACCAGATCGGTGTGCTCACCCCGGTCCCAGATCGAACGGTACTTTGACTCATAGGCGTATCTGAATTCGACCGGATCACTGAACTCGATCAGGTCGAACCCGCGCCCGCGAAGCTCCAATGCCAGCTTCTCCTCGGTCAGCAGACAATCCGGGTCCGCGACCAGGGTCAGCTTGCTGACGTTGGGCACAAAGTCGTTCAGGATGGCGTCTCGCCAACTACTCATTGAGCGCCTCCCTTGATGATCCGCAGCATCAGCAGCGACCGGATTTCCGGTACGATCTGCCGCGCTGATTGCAGTTCATGCCGCCACTCATTTTCCTCAGCAGCGCAGCGGGCCAGACGGTACTGGCGTACTTCGGGCAGCCCAACTCGTTCGATGGCTTTGCGCCGAGAGGTGAAGGCGACCATGCCGCGTTCCTCTTCCCTGTTCACCGAGGCGAGGTGCGCCTGCTGCAGGGCATCGAATAGCTCCTGTCCGGCCTGTTCGGCAGCAATCTGCAAACGCTCATGGGCGGTGATAGAGTCATCCTGCCCGAGGGTGGCTTGCACCTCGGCTTCCGCTGTCTGCAGCGCATCCCAGATATGCCGGGCCGTGGGCAGAAACAGTTTGCCTTCTTCGCTCAAAAACACGCTGACATAGCCACGCCGCACCATGGGGATGCGCAGGAGTTGTGTCTTCTGGTGCATTCCGGCCTGAAGACGGATCTCAAAGAGCCCCCAGAGTCCGGAGATGCTGGCTGGCAGCCCACTTACGGTTACGCACGGCAATGGCTGACCTGCAGCGACCTGGGGCAGGTTCAGGGCAAGACCACGGACACGGCTGTTTTCGAGATTGAGCAGGGTTGCGTCGGTTAGACGATCCGCTTCCCGAGCGCTGAATACGGCTTTGCGGTGTTCCTGGCCATCCGGCCAATTCAGATCCCACCATGAGCGCTTGCGACTGGCTGCGCCGCCGTGTGAATTGAGGTAGCCCACCGTCATCCGTTCCACCCAGTGGGGCAGCGGATGCGAGCGCAGACGCTCAGCGGTTTGCACATCCGGCTCTTCGGATATGCCGTAGATGGCGGAGGACTCGCGCACCTGCTGAATCTCATCCCGAATCCTGGCCACCGTGTGATCGACGGAGGTTTCGATGCCGTCAGGATTAAGGATGGCCGAGGCGAACACATCCTCGAACAACTCACCGGCCTGCGCCGAGTCGAGCACGTCGCCGGTCTTGTCGATGCCGAACTCGTCGAAGATCACCGAGAGCTTCTGCTCCAGAACTTCGCGGACCCGGAACTCGACTGAATCCTCAAATACGAAATTGATCGCCTGTACGGTTTTGGGCTGGCCGATACGGTCCACGCGGCCGATACGCTGCTCCAGCCGCATCGGGTTCCAAGGGATGTCGTAGTTGATGATGACGTGGGCGAACTGCAGGTTCAGACCCTCACCGCCCGCATCGGTGGAGACCAATACGCGGTGCGATTTGCGGAAGGCATCCTGGGCTGCCCCACGTTCCTCCATGGCCATGGAGCCGTTCAGGGTGACCACCGAGATTCCCCGGGCTTCCAGAAACTCCTTCAGCATCTGCTGGGTCGGCACGAACTCGGTGAAGATCAGCACCTTCAGATCCGGTTCGTTTTCCTCGGCTTGCAGCTTGTAGATCCACTCGATCAGAGCCTCGGCCTTGGCATCCGGACCCGCCTGCTCACAACGGACCGCCGCTTCGAGCAGGGTCTCAACATGGCTTCCTTCGCTCTGCAGAGCCGACACGTGGGATTTCAGCAGCTCATCGAGCAGCTCCTGGCCGTCCATGTCATATAGCTCGGCTATTTCATCGTCTGGGCTTTCCGATCCCTCCGCGCCGTTTTCCAGTTCCGCCAGGCGCAGGCTGGCTTGTTGCTCACCATCCTTGAGTGCCGCAAGCCGACGCTCCAGCGTGGTGCGGATCGCCCGGGTGCTGGAAACCACCAGGCGCTGCATCAGGATCATCAGAAAGCCGATGTGGCGCTTCTTCTCGCGCAGGGCCTGGTTGTAGCCCTCGCGCACATAGTCGGTCACCGCCTCGTAGAGAAGCTGCTGCAGTTGGTGACGGCTCTCCCAGGCCACCGGGGCCATCTGCGTCCGCCGGGGTTTGAAGAGCGGCTTGCCGTCGGCATCGATGGCCTTGCGCTTCTCGGTACGGATGACATACGGAGCCACCCGGTCGCGGGAGACGCTGTCCATATCCGGAAAGGCATCGTCATCCAGCAGGTTCATCAGCCGATGGAAGGCATCGGTCTTCCCCTGGTGGGGTGTAGCCGAAAGGAGCAGCACATAGGGCGCGGCTTCCGCCAGCCCCTTGCCGAGCTTGTAGCGGGCGACCTGGTCGGTACTGCCGCCCAGCCGATGCGCTTCGTCCACGATCACCAGATCCCAACCGGCGGTAATCAGATCCTCGAACCGGCTGCGGTTGTATTCGGCGACGCGCTCGGCGGTCCAGCCGCGCCGCTTGTCCATGGGTTTGACCGAATCCAGGGAGACGATGACCTGATCAAACATCGACCAGGCTGAGCTCCGATGATCCGCCCCTGGAGCCAGGCGTTGCAATGTGCCGATGTCGTCGCCCAGCACGAGCTGGAACTGCTCGTTGAAGTGGGTCTGCATTTCCGCCACCCACTGGGTAGCGATTCCCTTCGGCGAGACGACCAATGTCCGACGCACCAGTCCGCGCAGTTTGAGCTCGCGCATGACCAGCCCGGCCTCGATGGTCTTGCCGAGACCCACCTCGTCGGCCAGCAGGTAGCGCACGCGGTCACCGGAGATGGCCCGAGACAAGGCGTGGATCTGGTGCGGCAGCGGAATGACGTTGGACTCCATAGGAGCCAGCAATACATGGCCTTCGGTGGCGCTGGTGGAACCTTCGAGCACCTCGGCCACCTTGGCTGCGGCGGCCACATAGGCAATACGTCCAGCCTCGATCTCCGGCTGCAAGTCGGCACTCAGCGGCCGCAGTGCGGAGCGGGGCACGCGCACTACCGCGTCCTGGTTCGGCAACCAGACACGGCACACCGTCTGCCCCCACAAGGTCTGTTCTTCGATGACCTTGCAGGCGCTGTTATGAACGGTGCTATATTGCCAAAGCGACTCCATCCGCTAATTACCTTCTACCTTGATCTGTTGCCTGCTGAACTTTGAATGCAACGCAGCCAACCTTAGCCATTTCCAGCCGAACTCCAGGGCTTGAGAGGTCATGCGTCTTCCTCCTCGGCCGAAAGCGATGCTGCTTTCGCTTCGAGGCTCGTCACCAATGGCGCAGCCCATGGGTAAGCCTTCAAGGAATCGACAGCGTTTTCAAAATCATCCCGGTCCACCCAATCTTTTGGGACACCTGCGTCAACTGACGCAGAAATCTCCGCTATCAGTTGATCTTGTAGTTCCTGTTGCAGATGATCGATAGCAGACAGGACTCGACCCAAATGCCGATCCTTAAATCGGATTTGGTTGTCCTCGTTGGTGAACGATTCCATGGCGATCCCGCGAACCACATGAAACGGCCAGGATGTGCCATCTTGGGAAAGCTTCTCGAGAAATTCATTGGCCGACCCAGCTGTACCTTCGCCTGCCTGAAGCAAATTTCGACCTAAATTCACCTGCTGGTTCTCATCGAGTTCAGCAGCTTGGTCTGGTCCATTAGAAACGATCAGGTCGATAGCCGGATTCTGCACATACCAGTTGTGGGATTTCATCGCATCGATCAGTTTCCCGTAGCAAGTCTTTGTGCTAAGTCCTGCGGACCTAATCGCGCTCGATGGCATTTCCGAGACGTGTTCAACAAACCGTTCCTGCTGTCGCATGGTCAACGCGCCATTGATACTGAGTCGTTCAAGGTGAGTAAGAACACTGGCACGCGTGGCGGATTCGGCGATAATCAAACCAACCAACGAGTCCTGTGCTCGCTTTCCTATCTCTTTGAATATGTCAGCGATGCTGCATACCCGCATCAGTATTTTCGGAAATCTACTGGACCTGTCATGCCAATCATCGTGAGAGAAAACATCGATACCTACTTCGGTTAACATGGTGCGAGAGAACCAAGTCCCTCGGCGAAAGAAGATTGCCATGGATGAATCGTCGGAAAATTTTTCCAGCTCCTCCCAATAATTATCGAGCAGCCAACCATGTATGCTTTCGTCAAGCCGTGGAAGAATATCCTTAGTGAACGCCACCACAGCGGTTTGCTGATCATCGAGAAAATTTGGTTCTTCCAGGAGGCTTTTGAGTAGTTGCTTGCCAAAGCCATGTCGCAGCTTGACAGGCTTAGACAGGACATGCTCAACAACCACGGCCGCAGCGTGTGAGACCTGCTCCTGTGATGGAGCTTCCTCGTAAGGGTGGCCATATAGACAACGCATTTCATAGATGTGATTGAGAACGGTATGGCCAGAATCAGAAACGAAGCCGTACTCGTGAGCTTTCATCAACACGAATTTATCTACGGCTTTATGCTCTTTTTCCTTGGTTTCGATCTCACCAACGATCTTACCCGCAGCACCATCCCGTTTTTGTGCTTCACGGAATCGCCGTTTCAACGATTCCGCACAGGCCAGCCATATCATCACGTAGGCGGCTCGGAGCGCCCCCGCCTTTCCCGCCTCTACCGCATCATCGAATAGTGGGCGGTCTTCTGCGGCAAGGATATTGTCCGCATAATGACTGAGGTCCACCGGCGCAGTCATACTTATTCGCCTCCCATTCTCGTTACTGCCTGGTCGTACCACATGAGCAGTTTGGGATCTTCTTCCAGGACGTTGTTGGGGATCTTGTCGGCCACGGCGACGATGACGGCGTAGTCGCGCTCCTGCCAGGCTTTCTTGAATCCGGCGCGGACAGCTTCCAGGCGGAAGACCTTGAGCTTTTTCTTGACGTCTTTGTATTCCTCGAACTCCTTGAGCAGCGCCTTCTCGCGCAGCTTCTCTAGGTCGCCCGCCTTGTTGGGATCGGGCACGTACCAGCGGTCGCGGGCCTTGGTCACCAGCGCCGGGTCATCCTTGGACAGGTTGCGCAGCTCTTTCCAGTTGGTGGAAAGGTAGGCGTGGATCTGCTCGGGCACCGGGCCTTTGCCGTCGTAGCAGAGGAAGTTCTGGTTCAGTAGGTCGCGCAATTCGAGAGGTGTCTCTGTTTTGCTCCAACCACCTATCTCTTTCATGAACTGCGGGTGAATTTCTTGAAAAGTCTGTGGCTTTTCTTTTACAATTTGCCGCAACCATTGGATAGCAGATGCTTCATCGGACACAAACAGTGATGCTTGGATGAGCTCTTTACACGTCATGCGCTTTCTATCATACTCAGCAACTTGATCCGGTAAAAAAAACATCGAATCACGTTCAGAAAAACGTTGAGTAAGCCCAAGGTAAAACCCAGAAGAAGAAATTGGAACTGGAACACTTCGTTGAACATGAAACGCCACCATACGGTCGTACAGTAAATAGTTTTGCCTCTCGACAATAGTTTCAGCTTTTCCATTTTTATAGGCAAAAACTGGCAATTGTTTCAAATGGGTACGGACGAAATCCCAGACACCATTTTCTGATCCAGCTTCGTGCTGAAAACGCTGCTCCAACCCACCATCAGGTTTATATGCAGAGATGACAAGGTCTTGCTTCACAGCATTGCTGCTTGTCATTTGTTGCATAGTCATCTGCTGTTTATCTAAAGTACGAACATCAGCGACTACAAAGCCCGCATGCTGAAGTGCTTCTTGAATTGAAACCCAAACGCTATTTTTGGAGTTATGAAACTCAACAGTCATCCACCGTCCTGGCTTGAGTGACATAAAATAATTGTGAAAACACTGTGACATTAATTGCTGGTATTCTGGCATCCCCTTTTGTTGTGTTTTGCTTACAATCGCCTCTTGGTCAACATTTTCAATAGTGCCGAGCCAACTATCCCAAATAAAGTTCAAGTCTGAATACATAATATTGCCGCCAAAAGGTGGATCGGTAAAAATGTAATCGATACAATTTATCATTTGGTTTGTGGAAGCAGTCGATTGAGTATGGATAACATTCAGAGAACTTCGTTTTAGGGAAAATAGGTTGCATAATTTTTTAATTTTTCCTTTTAAGGCATAATCAAGTGTCACCTCGGTAATAAATGGGGCAACATACAAGGTGCCTTTTAGATATCTATTGACCTGCGAAAACGATGCTTCTAAGTAGCGGTTAATCTTTGTAAATCCCAGAATTCCGGTTTCAATCCAAAATCTCAACGGACGACTCTGGGTGGATAATCCCGCCTTTTGCCACGCGAGAGACAATGTAGACAACGTTCTGGGATTATAGAAATGGTGCGTATGCGTTAATCCAATATCATCATTGCGCCTTGCCTCATCCCCTAATGGCATCCTGAGGGTCGGAAATGATGATGCAATTTTCTGTTTCTCAATTCTGGTCAAGATTGCAAGGTCTTCATTGTCAGGTGTCTTCTCGAACTTTTTCCCGCCACAAGAGTAGTTAATGAGGACGGGTTGCTGTTTGACCTGTGATAGAGTGTCACCCAATATTACGTCATATATCGTTGTCTTCACTCGTTCCCACTTAGAAAGTGCTGACTCCGAATAACATCTTGGACATTTTATTGGTTCATCCTTTTTCTTTCGGTATCTTGTCTTTTGGTCGACTGCCAACTCCCAATAAGTTGATTCATAGCCACAATTGGAGCAACGGATAAATTCGCTCCAGACCGTGTAGTTGATCTTTCCTTTGGTCTTTCCATCTGTATGAAGGGTCTCATACATCCACCCGCATTCCTTCTCGATTTCCTTGAGAATGCGTTTGGCCTCTTTCTCGAACGCAGCAACATCGACTGGTGTGTTGTAGTTGTAAGCAATAAAAGTCGCTGCAGGCGAAAGATCGTTCAGTACTGCTCTGCGAACGCCCAATTTTGAAAAAGGCCGCCAAACTTTCTTGCCGTTCTCATCTATTTCTTCCTGAAAAATGGTACCATCCGGCTTCACCTGATAACCAAGTGACATTACCACATCGCGATCACCACATAGTTGTGCCGCCACGCCTGTCATCCCAGTTCCGCAAAAGCCATCGAACACAATGTCCCCCGGCTGCGTATAGTGGAGGATGTAGCGCATGATCGCCTTGTGCGGAACCTTGGTGTGATAGGAGTGCGCATTGTATATCGGGTCGTTTTTGCCCTCGCTTACATCGGCAGCAAAAGGTTCCCGGTGGTAGTGATAGCCTTCAGGCTGTTTCGGCTTCTCCGCCTCCCATTCAGCTATGAAATCGGCGATCCACGGGTTCGGGCAGGCGGTGTAGTACGGCGGATCACTCAGGTTCAAGATGTCCTCATCGCTACCAATGGGAAAGCCTTCGATCTTTCGGAACTCCGGGTCCTGCAGCTTCTTGCGCAGCTCCTCGGTAAAGTGGGCGCGGCGGGCCTCGTCATTCTCGAAGGTCATGCCGAGACAATTCACCGGGCCGGAGGGCTTCTGCGGCTCTTCAAGCAGCGAGTCGAACAAACTGTTTTCTTTCATCTTCATAATCCTTGGCTTTCGTCTTGTGTCTCAGCTTGGTCACTTCGCGACTGACCAAGCTCGGCGGAGTTGGTCACTCGCTTAGTCACTCTTATTCCATGACGATCCGCACCTTGGCCGGGTCCTTGCCCTTGGTGAGCTGATCGATGTACTCCTCAAAGCGTTTCTTCATCTCTGCCGGGGTGGCCGGGCCGTCGGTGACCTGCAGGGCCTGTTGCAGCTCCTGCGCCTTGACGGTGACCTTGACCAGACCCGAGAGCACCTCCTTCAGGGCGTGAACGAAGTTGCTGTCCAGCGGCACCGGCAGTTCCTTCGACTTGATGAAGGTTTCCAGGGGCTCGCGGTCGTCGATCTTCAGCAGATCCATGTTGGCCTGGGTGATCGGGTCCTCAAGGTTGCTGAGGATGGTGGAGGTCCAGGCCGCCACCATGGCGTCGAGCTGGGCGTCCATCTGGTCGATCATCTGCGAGCCTGCCGTCGTGCCGATTTCCACCGAGGGCCGGAACCCGCAATGGGGGCAGATGGGCGAGGCGTCGAGGTTTTGCTCGGTCAGGGCGAAGCAGCTCTTCAGCCCGGCCAGGCGGTTCTGGTAATCGGTGAGCTGCTGCCGGGGCATCAGGTCTATACCAGCCAGCTTGAGCAGGGTTTGCAGGCGTTGATCGTTGAGCAGTCCTGCCTTGCGCTTGTCGTCGTTCACGCCCAGCCGCGCCTTGGTATGCAGGCCGATGTAGGCGACGGTGTAATCCTTTTTCAGCTTTTGCAGCTTGGCCCCGATGGGCTGAGACTGGCTGGCCAGCTCGGACAGGTCGGCCTGCTTAAGGGCATCCAGCACATCCTGCCGGGTGGTCTTCATGCGATCCACCCAGTCATGCTCGGCGGGCAGCACCGCCTCGGCGGTGGAGAGCCAGGACGCCGTCGGGCTGTGGTCCATGATGAACTCGCGCAGGGCGTCCAGCTCATCCAGGGCCTTCACGGCCTTTTCGTGGGCCAGCACTTCGGGAGCGCTGTAGCGGAAGTTTTTCAGCTTACCCGGCGAGGAGTAGGCCTGGAGCGATTCAAAGAAGCCCTTGGCCTCGTCCAGCCCGCTGGTCTGGCTGGCTAGGTCGGTTCCCGCGAGCAGGTCCAGGCCCCAGAAGGAGAGCCCTTCGCGCAGGGTCTGCTGGGTCATGACGATGCGCTTGACGATCTTGCCTACCGCTTGTTGCAGGTTCTGCACCGGCTCGTCCTTGCCCTGGGTGACGAGCTGGGCCATGCCCGGCGTCATGCCGAGCAGTTCGAACAGCGCTTTGAGCGCGGGCAGGTTCCATTCCTTGGGCTGCTCCAGGTGCTTGAAGCGGACCAGCTCGTCCATGCCGGTCGCGGCAAGCTGCTGCAGGCCGGTGGCGTCAAACTTTTTGCCCGGAATGGCGAGCACGATGTCGCCGGAATAGACCAGCGAAGCCAGGATGACCGCCACCCATTCCGGCTCAAGCCGACCACCGCCGGGGTTCATGTATTCCAGCCCGTGGTCGTCCTGGATGATCTCGCTGCGGTTGACTACCTGGCCGTGCCCCTTGGCCTTGACGGTATCGAGAATGAACTTGGTGTACTTCGACTTGTAGGGGTCGATCTTCTCGCCGTCGAGCAGCTCCAGGGCGTCCAGCACGGCGGTGGCCTGCTTGGTGCGGTTCTGCCCGGCGATGGCTCGCAGGGCGTCCTGCGCTGCCTGGGCGCGGTTGTTGCCGGTGATCAGGACCGAGAAGAACGGGTAGTCCGGGGCCTGGTTCTCGAAGTTCGGTGCCAGGCAGACACCGGCGATGGTGTTCACCAAGTCGCGGAAGTTGATAGTCTCGTGAGGCGACAGGCCCGACAGGTCGCGGATGGATTTGCCCTTGGCCCATTCGGTCATGGACTTGGCACGGCCCTGATAGGTGACCTCGAAGGCATCGCTCATGTGCTTCTGCAGCCACTGGACCAGCTTCTTCAGGAAACCGTTGGCCTTCGATTCATAGGTGGCCTTGGCATGGCCCGATGAGGTGGCTGCAAGATCCAGTGCGGCCGCATAGCTCTTCAGCGCAGTCTGGAATTCCTCGTCGGTGCCTTTCAGGCGGAAGAAGACCTCGTCGTTGACCTTGTCATCCTTGAAGCGCGGCGGATCGTTGGGCTGGATGAAGTAGAGGTAAAAGTCCC
>Ga0228535_1003376_pt1 | contig 11661 bp, 11 predicted proteins | sample SJ1metagenome_FD_168457 | JGI IMG/M metagenome (GOLD analysis project Ga0228535, IMG submission 168457) | Enriched culture of PCE-dechlorinating microbial communities from Ithaca, New York, USA - SJ1 | ecosystem: Engineered > Modeled > Simulated communities (microbial... > Unclassified | place... | reverse complement strand
TAGCTCCTTGTTACAAACATTAAATCTTACGATTCTGGCTTGTGTTGCATACTACTTTCGTAGCATGACTTTTTTGAGATCCCTTCGGCTTTCCCCTACCGCACAGTAAGAGTCGCCTTCGATCCCTTTTTTTGAATTGACCGGTCCTAGCGATTCTTTAGAATCGCCAGTAAAATACACCTATCTTAAAAATGAGCTTTAACACTCATCTCCAATAAAAGTATACCCTTTTTCTTCGTCACATTTTATTTTTCGCTGTTTAGTTCTCAAGGATCTGTTGCACTGCAAAAACACTGTTTTTTTGTGAGTGCCTTGTTATAATACCACAGCCATTTTTCTTTGTCAACTACAAAAACAAAAAAAGCACCCAAAGAACTCTTCATTCTCAGGGTGTTTGAAATGCCTACTCGATTCTTTGTAGTATGCGAGAACCTCGACTATAACCCCAGGCTTTTCCGTCTCTTACAAATGCTTTACAGACGATTGCATCAATCTCTTTGCCGCCTTTTGGAATCAGTAAAAAGTCTGTCCTTCCGCAATGGATCATTCGCAATTCTTGATCTTCTGCCCGAGCGATCAATCCTTCGGTCTCGTCATATACGATTTCGATGATCTGCTCTTTGCCTTCCCGTATACTAAACTTGCCTGTATAAACCTCTGGTGAAAAATAGGTGGAATTCGACGGCTTGGCCCATTGGTGACTGGTTTCAAGCGGGTACTCCAACTTCCAATTGATTGCAGCATTAAAGATTGGTGCCGTATTGAAGCTCCCTAGGTTGGTCAAGACCGTTACCGCAAAACCCTCATCTTTTAAGAAGCCTCCACGAGAAGCAACACCTTTCAGACCTCCGGAGTGATCACAGATCACGTGGCCGTTGAAAACATGCTTATTCAATCCATAGCAATAAGTACCCTCTACGGTTGAAGCAAATCGATTACCAAACATTTGCTCGGTAACCTCAACAGGAAGAAGTTGCTGATGTTTCAGTTTTCCTCCTTGAGATAAGCACAGATAGTATCGGGTTATATCTTCCGCGGTCGATTTGACCCATCCACAACCACGATATGGAGGAGCTTCATCCCAAATTTTAGAGCCTTTCACTTCTCCTTTGCTTTTTGAAAACAGGTCGGTGATATCTTCGGAAGCTTTAGCTTCTTCTAAATCAAAGGTTGTATGATGCATCCCCAATGGCTTGAAGACTCTTTCCGCCAGAAAATTCTCCAATGTTTGATTTGCAACTTGATCAACAACCGAGGAAAGGAGTGCGTAGCCTTCATTAAGATAGCTCCTATATTCTCCCGCTTGCCCTAAGGCACGGTATTTACCTTCAGCAATATACTGGATAATATCATCAATGGTTTCAACTTTGCATTCAGCTGCTTTTGCAAGCATCTGGTAATCTTCTTCTTCCCATGGATCCGCCGGAGTATGTTGAACAAAAGACCAAGCCAGGGTGGGCAGCGGTGGGATCCCTGTTGTATGCATGGCTAAATGTTCCAGCGTCACAGCTTCAGGAGGCATACCGGGAATTGAAAACGCAGGGAAGTATTTTCTTACAGGATCCTGCCAGGATAATTTTCCTTCATGCTCTAACAGAGAGATCGCAGTACAGGTTAAGGATTTGCTCATAGAAGCGATTCCAAAAATCGTCTTTTCCGTAATTGGTTTTGATTTTTCGATGTCTGCGAAGCCATAGGTATGAGTTAGAATGACACCACTATCATCCATTAAACAAATTTGCGCCCCGGGAACTTGACCTTCCTTTAAAATTGCTTCTACATAGTTGATGTACTCTAAGTGTTTCATCATATCCCTCCTCATTATAATAAGATAGGCAGGTGTACCGAATTGGTACCACCTGCCCATTGAATCATGATTTTATTGGACAGGATATACGCCTTTTTTCCCGTCTTTTTCGTTTTCATCAGCAATATTATAATCGGTTCTGGTCTTCCCTGCCATTCTCTCTTTTAAGAATTTTTCTGCAACTGCCGGGAACGCCACATAAGACAATAGATCTTCGTCATTCTCCATGAGATATCCAATTTCTTTTCGAGCAGCCGGTAACCCCGGTTCCAAAATATCGGCATATCGATGTGTAATGACCGGAGCGTCTCCGATAATCGATTTTCTAAAGGTTTCATCGACTTCTCCGGGAGCTTGACCATATTGACCGCCCAGGTACGCCTTGACTTCGTTTGTAACCATTTTGTAGCGTTGACCGGAGAGCACATTCAAAACCGCCTGCGAACCAACCATTTGGCTGGATGGTGTTACCAAAGGAGGGTAGCCCAAATCGGCACGGACACGCGGTACTTCCTCTAAAACTGCCGGTAGTTTATCAATATTGGGTCCTAATTGTTCCGCAAAGTTTGACATCATTCCACCCGGAACTTGGTAGGTCAATACATTGGCATCAACCCCACCCACGACATCGTACTTAATGTTATATTTTTTTAGACTCTTTCGAAGATCCGCGCTGATGGGATACATTTTTGCTACATCTAGTCCGGTATCCCAAGGAGTGCCTTTCAGCATTGCAACCATTGTTTCAGTTGCCGGTTGGGATGTGCCCATCGCTAAAGGAGATAGTGCTGTATCAATTATATCAGCACCGGCTTCCACCGCTTTCAAATAAGCAGCACCGGCCATCCCGGAAGTGTAATGCGTATGTAGTTCGATCGGTACAGAAACCACTTTTCTAATGTTTGTTACTAAGTCCGCCGCTGCAAAAGGAGATATGATTCCTCCCATATCTTTAATGCAAATGGAATCCGCTCCCATTTGAACCAGCTCTTTCGCTAACTTGGCATACATAGTTGCATCATGAACCGGACTGATGGTATAAACGACCGATCCTTGAACATGAGCGCCTTCTGCTTTTGCTACACGGATCGATGTTTCTAAATTCCGAAGGTCATTCAGTGCATCAAAAACGCGTATGATATCCATACCATTTTCAACCATTTTTTTGATAAACAGTTCGATAACATCGTCGGGATACGGTTTATAGCCCAACAGATTTTGCCCGCGCAACAACATTTGCAATTTTGTTTTTTTGAAATATTTACGGAAAGTACGTAATCTTTCCCAAGGATCTTCATTTAGATATCGAAGACAGGAATCGAAGGTAGCTCCACCCCAACACTCAACGGAATAGAAGCCAACTTCTTCCATGGCTTCCAACAAGGGGATCATATCTTCCATTTTTAAACGTGTCGCCATTAGAGACTGGTGTCCATCTCGTAGGGTGGTATCACAAATCTTCACAGCTCTACTTGTATTCTCGCTCATACCGAAACCTCCATATATATGATATACCGATACATTCGTGATATATTAGAGGGGTTCCTTCCCATTTCAAAAACATTTACCTTCTACCCCGAAACGACTTCTAATAAACATACAGTTTACAACTTTCAATAGACCAAGGCGGTAATCCTTTCGCATTATCATATATTTCTATGCACTTCGTGAATAGTTTTTTATCTAATATACTTTTCGGGAGTCAAAGGAGTTTTTCGAACAACCTCGAAATAAGAAACTACAAACAGTGAGGAGGTACTATTATGACTATGAAAGAAATGCTCCAAGTTGCTCTTGATCTCAATCACCTTGAGACTATGCCAGAAGATTCCGGGACTATTTATGACAATGGGAAAGATATCAAACGAGTAATGGCCGGTATCGACATGACCACCGCTGAATTAGCAATCGCGAAACAAACCGGTTTTGATTGCGTCGCACTCCACCATCCCAATGGCATCACGAACCCCGATATCGGTGAACTTTTTGGCAGGGATCACATGAAAAAGCTTATGGAATGTGGTGTTCCTATCAATGCCGCTCAAAAGCTTGCCTATGCTCGAAAAGAAAAGTCACACCAAGCGACCCATTCACGCAATCGTGACCAGTTCCCTTCTATGGCTAGATTGTTGGATATGAACGCTTTAGCTTTGCATACACCTGCTGACATTCTTGCCGAGAAATATGCACAGAATAAAATGGATGCACTCATGCAAAGGAATCCCCGTTGTACCGTTCAAGACGTCATCGATGAGTTATTGACGATCCGCGAATACAAAGAGGCGTTACCGGGTCAACAACCTGAAGTCTGGGTAGGTTCAACTTCCAGCTTTGCCGGAAGGATCTATGTGGAAATGTATGGAGTCGGTGCGCCGTCTTTAGAAGAGTATATTGCTTGTTCCGATGCCGGTGTTGGTACCTTTATCTGTATGCATGCTACACCTGAAGTGATTGAAGGCATGAAAAAGCATAATAAGAGCAATATCATCGTTGCCGGTCATATGGCCAGTGATTCACTAGGTTATAATCAAATTCTAAAAATCTGGGAAGAAAACGGCGTAGAAGTCGTTCGAGTTTCTGGCCTGATTTAATAATCAACAAAAACCCCATAAAAAGAGCCTCCTCGCAAAGCATACTTTGCTTTACATGGAGGCTCTTTCTATCGTCTAATTACATCTCTTTTTGGCACAACTCAATGAACCAGTCAAATAAAGAGGTCATATCAGGGCCTTCCGGCGGCTCCGGAAAATCTGAACGCATTCGTTCCGGATGCCATTGCACGGCATAAATCGGCAACGATTCATGCTCCACGGCTTCCTCCACCCCATCGGGTGACCAGGCTGTTACTTTTAAGCCTTGAGCAACGGTTCCAATTTTGTGATTGTGGCGACTATTGATCCAAAATTCTTCTCCATAGAGTTTCCGGAGAAGACTATCCTGTGAAGTCTTTACCGTGTGTTTTGTCATCATATGCTCAACACCCATTTGCAGTTTGAATGTATGAGCTAAATCTCCACCCAAAGCTAAATTGATCACTTGCTGGCCCAGGCATATCCCCAAGATCGGTTTCCCTGCCTTCATTGCAGCTTTGGTCAATGCAATATCGTGCGGCATTCTGGCTTGGTTCATTTCAGGGGTGATCAAACCCGGAACGGGGCTAAAAGAGTGAGAACCGGACAAAACCAACCCATCTGCCCATTGCATGAGCTCTTCCACTGCATCCATATCTACAGGTAAAATCGGAATTCCCCCAGCTATGGAAACCGCCGCCGAATAGGTTTTATTGAGTACATGCGCTGGAGAAAAGAACTGACGATCTATTGCAGGACCACAAGAGATTATGATTTTTGGTTTCATCACTTCTCCTCCTTTATCAACGAAATCCAGTAGTTCAATAGCTCAAGATGAGCTGGGTTTTTAGCAATATCCAGCTCCGGATGCCACTGTACCCCTATCCACGGTCGCTCCGAGTGAACGATCGCTTCTATGACTCCCTCTTCTCCTTTTGCAGCAACCAGCATTTCAGAAGCTTCTACCTGAACCGCTCTGGAGTGGGAACTGCTAACTTCTTTAATTTTGTTTAGGATATGTTCTAATGGGGTATTTTCTTCCACACGAATTCCATGATACACCGGCATGGCCGCTTGAGGAGGAATTGCAGGTATAGGATTTGATCCCGGATGTGGAATCCCCGCTTCTGAAAGACTCTTCACAAGGTTACCACCCAGGCAAATATTAAGAATATGCATGCCTCGTCCTATACCGAAAATTGGTTTCTTGTGTTGTATGAACAGCTCACAGAGACGAAAGTCAAGATCATCTCGGGTTCTACTAAAAGGATGCATCTCTCGTGCCTCTCGATACATCTCCCCAAAACGATAAACATGGACATCAAGACCGTCGGTCAGTAGTAATCCATCGGACATCTCTGCGTATTCTTCAGCTGAGCGAATATCAACTCCCCAAATAGGAAATCCCCCCGCCAAAATTACCGCTTGTCCATAGGCTTCTCGTAGTACGTTGAGTGGAGTGCCGTCGCCTCCAACACCATCTTCACCTAAGATTAAGATGATAGGCTTTTTGATTTTACTCGTCATCTTGATCAATCCCTTCTTTCGGAAATAAAGTTTCCCAAACTTGCGCCGTATAAAAAGCTGAACCTGACAAGCCGATCATTGTCTCCGCTTCTGCGGGTAAATCATGCCCATAAATCAAAAGCCCTTTTTGTTTGGCTTTGGTTAAAGGCATTGGCTTTAGCAGTTCAGGGAATAGTTTTCGCGGAACTTGAACAATCGCCAAATTCTCCATCGATGGCTTCGGTTCATTTAGAAACTCTGCCAGATAAACCGGAGTGAACCATCGTCGCATATAGGGTTCTTGATTCGGTTTGCGAACGACCCACTCTTTCTGCCATAAAAAGAGCGGTGAGACGGTACTATCAGCCCAACCACCTTTGAGCCAAGTTAGCTGTTGGTCAGGACCCCAATAAAGGGTCTCTTCGCGTCGTGGTTCTATTAGACGTATTGGGCTCTGTGCCTCTTCAACCGCTTCTCTGCAAACCGCTTGTGTGAAATTTTCATCCTCTTCCAATCCCCCGCCAATACCAATACAGTGGATAATGGTTGATCCATCTGCACTCTTCTCCCAATAGTGCGGTTGACTTAAAGCGAAGCACAATCGATCTTCCCAGGAAACGAGAAGTCCTGTACTAATCCTACACCCTTGCGTCGCTAAATCTGTTAATCGCTTCATTCTTGATCCTCCCAGGTAGCAATGATTCGTGCTGGAGCTCCGTCAGCATCTTGAAAATGCAAGGGTAACGCAAACAATTGAAACAGATGATCAGGCAACCTGGAAAGCTGCATCAGATTCTCTAAAATAATCATGGAGCCCTCCAGCGCGATGCGATGATTCTCTAATTGTCCAATTGGGTCAATGGAATGAGCATCAATACCGATTCCCTTCTTCCCGTGAGACACTAACCATTGAATAATTTCCTTTGGGATAGCCGGTGAAACACGATCGTACTCTGGCGTACCCCATCTTTTTTCCCATTCTGTTGAGATTAAAAGGAAATCTGCTTGTTTCAAATCCGGGTTATGTTTCAATACCACTTCCATGGTCAGTTGAGAGAGTTCATCAAAAGAAGAAACCCTTAAAACTGTAGCAGAACCCACGAACGCAGAAACGGGTAACTGATCAAGACTGAGGCCTTTGCTTAGAACATGCTTTGGCGAATCGATATGCGTACCATGATGTGAATAGAGAATCAGTTTCGTTTCAGCAAAATGATCTCTCTCAACATTATGAGCCTGGAGCAGTGTGGGTTTTGGCGACCCGGGATATACACTCATCTCTTCTTCGAGCAGATGAGTAAGGTCCAATATTTTCAAGAAAGTCACCTCGTTGATAAAAAAGGGGTTACCTTAACGGTAACCCCTTGAAGAAACCCTAACCGATAACGATTTCACCATTAACGATTACTGTTGTGGGTTTAGCACCATTTTCAAAAGGATGCTTATTCCAAATAACGACGTCGGCATCTTTGCCAACTTCCAATGAACCAACACGATCTTCAATACCGATGATCTCAGCTGCATTGATCGTAATCGCTTTCATGGCTTCCATTTCGTCCATACCTTCGGCAACAGCCATACCCGCCATTAAAGGCAGACTCTCCAATGGAACAACAGGGCTATCGGTACAAATCGCTACTTTAACACCGGCTTTTGATAAAACTCCCGGTGTAGCAAAGCCTTTTTCTTTGAGTTCGAATTTAGAACGATGACCGAAGCTGGGACCAACCACAGCCGGAAGTTTCCATTCGGCAATCTTGTCGGCAATGAGATGACCCTCTGTGCAATGTTCTAAAGTAATTTTTACACCAAACTCTTGAGCGATACGAATCGATGTAAAGATATCATCGGCACGATGCGCATGCGCCTTCAAAGGAATTTCACCTTTCAGAACCGGAATCAGGGATTCGTTTTGTAAATTACGGTCGGGTGCAGCTTTGCCTTCTTTTGCAGCTTCATCTACTTTTTTCATGTAATTCCCTGCAGCAACTAATGCTTCACGCATCACAGCAGCAGTACCCATACGAGTAGAAGGCATCTTTTTCTGCCCGCTATAGACTCGTTTGGGGTTTTCGCCAAAGGCACATTTCATAGCAATAGGATCTTTGATGATCATGTCATCCACGCAATCCCCATGTAATTTGCACGCAAAGAAGGTTCCTCCCAAAACATTTGCAGATCCGGGACCGGTTGCAGCGGTAATAACGCCACCGGCAAGAGCTTCTTTTACTGTTCTATCCATAGGGTTGAAACCATCGATCCCACGTACTTGAGAGGTATTGGGGCTGATCGCTTCATTGACATCGGAACCTTCAAAGCCAATGGCGTCTTCGATCATACCAATATGGCAATGAGCATCAATCAAACCAGGGGTCACGAAGTGGTTTCTGGCATTAATAATTTTTGCTCCCTCAGGAACTTTGACTTGAGTTCCGACTTCTTTGACTTTCCCATTCACCAAGAGAATTTCACCTTTGAGTACGCTTTGATCAGCCATTGTGTAGATTCTGGCATTTTTAATGACGATGGATTGCATTAAAATCTCCTCCTTTGTTGTTTTGAATTGTTTTCTCATTTCGCTTCTTAAAATCCTTCTTTTTGAAGAGATTTCTTCTGGGAGCAGGAGTTTCATTTAGTATATCGAACTAATATTTGTTTACTAATGTTTCGAAGTGTCACGAAGAAAAGAATGGAAAAGTATGAAAAAGAACAATCGAATCGCAGAAATCGATGCTCTCCGCGGAGTAGCTGTGCTCGCTATGGTTTATTATCATTTGATGTATGACCTTATTGAATTTTATAGCTATCCTTTTACTTTAACACACCCGACAATGCAAATAGCTTCGGTGGCAGCCCCACTATTTTTTATCCTGGCTGGAATCAGCAGTCAATTCAGTCGAAACCCCTGGAATCAGATTTTAAAATTGACCCTCGCCGCAGGTGTAGTAACAATAGTGACCTACATACAAAACCCGCAATACTTTGTTAAATTTGGTACGTTACATTTTTTGGCATGTTCCATGCTCCTTCTTATTCCTTTTAAAAAAACATCTACGATTGGGGTGTTTATAGCTGTTGTGGCAGTTATCATCGCGGGTTATTTTGTAGGGCAACAAACATCGACGTATCCTTGGCTGGCTCCTCTTGGGTTCAGGAATAGCGGCTTTCAAAGTTCGGATTATTTTCCGCTATTACCGAATCTAGCCTACCCTCTCGTTGGTTTGCTTCTTGGAAGATGCTGCTATTCAACTAAGAAATCGTTATTCCCAAATCTGCGCCTCCCCGTATTACAATGGATAGGGCGCCACTCACTCACCATATATTTGGCGCATCAACCGTTTTTATTCGCGCTCCTCTATTTGCTACACAAGTAATACTTGATTATGAAAGGAGACTTTATGTTAAACTCTGAACTGATTCAACAAAAACTAGATCAAGCAGTACAAATCATGACGGACCTCGAAATTGATTGTTGGTGTACTTATGTGCGCGAAACAATCGAGTCCCGTGATCCTGCAATGACTTTTCTGGCCGGGGAGGGCCATGTTGTTTGGGAGGCCGCATTTTTGATTTATCGAAGTGGTCGAAAAGTAGCCATCCTCGGGGCCGGTGACCAGCAAAATTATGTTCAGTTAAATGTTTATGATGAAGTGATTCCCTATGTCGAGTCTTTTCGTCAGCCATTACGTGACGAATTGATCGGTCAGAATCCAAAGAACATCGCTCTGAATTATTCACCGGGCAATGTCTCTGCCGATGGCTTGAGCTTTGGTATGTATTCTCGATTGCAGCAATTTCTTCCTGAGTGGAAGGATCGTTTCATTTCTTCTGAGAAGATTATAGAAACGCTTCGCAAGAAAAAAACACCGGAAGAAATGAATCGTCTACAAGCAGCCTCTTGGGAAACTTTAGAGCTGTTCGGCTTATTAATCCACGAAATCAGACCGGGTTGTACGTTAAGAAGCATCTCGGATTTTCTTCACGCAAAGATGACCGAGCGCAACTTAGGAGCTTCTTGGAATTGGCACGATGATCCCGGCATAACCTCTGGGCCGGCTATGAGTGCCGGTCATGCCGTACCCGATGATACACTGGTTGAACCAGGGCACGTTTTGCATTTGGATTTTGGAATTAAGAAAGACGGTTATTCATCGGATTATCAACGCTGTTGGTATATTTTGCGTCCCGGTGAAACTGAAGTGCCCCAAGATATTCAGAAGATCTTCGATGTTGTACAGCAAGGAATTCGCTTGGCTGCCGATTTTATCAAACCCGGAATTCAAGGTTGGCAGGTTGATGAAAAGGTACGCCTGTTCTTGAAGGAAGAGGGATATCCGGATTATCAGCATGCTCTCGGACATCAAGTTGGTATCTGGGCACATGACGGCGGTGCAGTGTTAGGTCCTCGTTGGGAACGCTACGGGCAAAGACCCTTCCAAGTTTTAGAAGAAGGTCAGGTCTTCACCTTGGAATTCGGACTTCAAAGTTCCGGTGGTTATGTAGCCCAAGAAGAAATGATTGAAATCACAAAAACAGGCTGTCGATTTTTCTTGCCCATGCAAAAACAAATCTGGCTGGTACGATGGTTTGAAAATGAAGAGATCCGCAAGGAAATAGAAACGAACGCATGAATCCCGAGAGGAGAACAATAATGATGTCGACGAATAAACCCAAAATTTTACTTATTGCAACCGGAGGTACTATTGCTGGAAAAGGGGCACCTGGAAAAACAACCAATTATCGCCCCGGAGAAATTTCCGTAGAAGCTCTCATAGAAAGCGTTCCCGGAATCCAAGAGGTAGCTACTATTGAAGCCATCCAATTTCTCAATGTTGGTTCCATTGCTATTACCCACAGTGACTGGTTGCGCTTAGCAAATCTCATTAATCAGAAATTTAACGAAGATCCCAACCTGACCGGAATCGTGATCACCCATGGTACCGACGTTTTAGAAGAAACCGCCTATTTTCTGCACTTAACTGTGAAAGATCCGCGGCCGGTCATCGTTGTAGGTTCGATGCGTCCGTCCACTGCCATTTCAGCAGATGGTCCACTCAATCTTCTCAATGCGATGCGGGTTGCCGGTTGTCCTGAGGCTGTTGGAAAGGGTGTTCTGGTCGTATTGAACGAAGAAATCCATTGCGCTCGTGATGTAACGAAGAGTAATGCCAATAAAGTCGAGACTTTCCAAAGCCTCTACAGCGGTCCATTGGGATTTGTGAAGGGTGAAGAAGTTCGTTTTTATCACCAACCTACGCGTCTTCATACCTATCAAACGATTTTTGATGTCAGTGAACTTCAGGACTTGCCGCGCGTTGATATTGCCTACTCTCATATTATGGCAGATGGTGTTGCAGTGGAAGCCTTTGTGGCTGCAGGTGCAAAAGGAATCGTCATAGCTGCTGCCGGAGCTGGTGCTGTGACACAATCTTTGCGACTCGCCATGGAGAAGGCGACTGCTGCTGGGGTTGCAATTCTTGCTGGAAGTCGAACCGGTTCCGGCTTGGTGGGCCCAGTCAAACCCGAATATGTTCAAAAAGGCGCTCTCACTGCAGATAATCTGAACCCTCAAAAAGCTCGAGTTCTATTGACTTTAGCCTTGGCGCATAGTCAAGACCGGTTGAAAATCCAAGATTGGATGAATCATTGTTAAATCGAGTAGGAGGTCACTCATTAGTTGAGTGACCGTCCTCTCACACCACCGTGCGTACCGTTCGGTACACGGCGGTTCAAGCGTTTGAGTGCAGAGACTCGTATCGGTCGAGGATACTGAAGTAT
>Ga0228535_1003375_pt1 | contig 11662 bp, 10 predicted proteins | sample SJ1metagenome_FD_168457 | JGI IMG/M metagenome (GOLD analysis project Ga0228535, IMG submission 168457) | Enriched culture of PCE-dechlorinating microbial communities from Ithaca, New York, USA - SJ1 | ecosystem: Engineered > Modeled > Simulated communities (microbial... > Unclassified | place... | reverse complement strand
ATCGGTCATGCATTCGAAGAACCAGTTCTCTTCGAGGGCTTCTTCGTATTCCGGGTGCCGGACAAAAGGCAGATGAGAATGCAGTATGAGAGCCAGGTACCCCTGTGTACGGCTTTTACGGGCTGCCAGATCGCCCTCCATCCTTATTTGTCCGGGGAGGATGGATAAGATGATATGCCGGGTGTGAATGCCGTATCAATCTTTTCCGGCATGTCAGACAATGAACTGTCGGCTGGCCGCTGAACGGCTTCTCTGCCAGGAGGAGTTTCTGCAATGTTGGAACGGCAGACCGGATAGAATATGCCGTATTCATTAATGAATCCGAGGTCGGCTATATATCTTCTGCCTGCCCCCCAAAGAGTAATGTAACAACTGCCTGCTTCGGGTTTGATCTCTATGTCGAAATAGCTGTTCGCGTTGAAGCCGTCGTAGACGATGCCAGTTATATCGGAAAATCTTAAAACCGGACTCAATCTTCGATATTCCCTGTTTATTTTCCGTGCGAGCATTTCAAGGTCGTTTTTTTTGATAGTCCAGCAGGAAAAGATAAGATATGGATCAACAGGCATGATGAGCAGTCTGTTTTCGTCAGCCAGGGACGGCAATTCACCCGTTTCTTCAAGGAGTTTCGCGAGCTCATTATCATGCGCTGGTCCTTCCCGGGAGGGACTGTTCCGGGAATGGCTCCCATGGCCGGACGCGGATATTTGTGCGGCGGTTATATCATTGACCGCATTCATTGAATTAAGATTACCTTACGGCAGTGAAAAATGCAAGAAGGCCCCTGGCCAGGGCAGGCCCTTCCCGCAATAACATAAAAACGGCTGAAAAGATTATTCCTGCGGCAACTTGTCCCTTTGTGTAGTCAGGACTATGCCCTGGCCCGGGGCCAGATTGTAGTTGAAAGGCACAGGTATATAATCCAGTTTACGTCCCGGTGATACATCGGCCAGCGGACTGCCGGCCTGGGTATAGTTGCGCAGGTTTTCAGAATAAAACGGCTGATAATTGCAGGCGTCTTTGTTGAGTATGAAGAGGGCTTCTTCATGAGTCGCGATGGAAGCTTTCCATAAAAGCAGAACATCGTTATTGCCATGGTGAAGCATATGCGTTGGGCCATCCTCCTGGAAAACCTTGTGCCCCGCCTTGACAAGATTAACTTCGCGAATGAATGAGGTGATGTCGATACCTGTCCGCTGCCAGTCTTCCGGCTTTGTGTTGACTACATTCAGCTTTTTGCGGAGGCCGAATTCAAACCCCATGGGCATCATGACGCCGCCGGAAAAGAGAGCCGCAAAGAGGTAGCGCTGCTGCAGCCCGCTGATGTTGCCGTCGAGCTCTTCACAAAGTCTCACAGTGTCGTGGCTCTCCGGAAAACTTATGGAAGGCCCGATGTCTCGTGTAAGCGCGTACTGTTCCATGAGCCAGTAATCATAGAAGTTCCACCACTTTGAGCTGTTAAAAATATAGTCGAACCCCGCGGCCGCCGTCCGTCTTGTCGCGTCCGAGGGCGACCCCAGAGTCTCCGCGAAGAAGAGTATGTCTTCATATTTCTTTCTGACGTCCGAGATCAGTCTTTCCCATATGGCTTTGGGGACCTGATACGCCGCGTCGCATCTGAATCCCCTGAAACCGAGAGCTATCATATGCTCAATAACAGAAAGGAAATATTCGACCATGCCCTCCATGTCTGCCGAATCCTTGTGGTCGAATCTGGCCAGATCTTTCCAGACAACCCCTGATCCGTTTTCATCGGCTCCGGGATTAACGATACTGCCGTTTTCCCACAAGAACCATTCAGGATGTTCTTTCACGAGTCTGGAGTCGACAGCGCAGTGGTTGATCACAAGGTCCCCCATTACCCTGAGGCCGAGTTTGTCCGCTGTCTGAATCATGTTTTTTACCTGCGTTTTTGCCGACTGACCGCAAGTGTTGTCAACCAGAGCAGGATTAAAGTCAAAATAGTCCGCTATGGAATACAGGCTGCCTGATGCGCCCGGCCGTTGGACCGGGTTGACAAATATCCAGTTGAACCCCATGTCCGCCGCTCTTTTCATATGGGGCGTCCATTGTGTAAACTTGCCTGCGAGCAGCGGGAAAAGGTTGTAGATGATCATCTTTTCAGGGGTTTTCATGGCGCTTGATTCCCTCCGGATTTATTTACGGAATAAACGAAATTCCGTATCAGATATTCCACTATTAGCATTCTATCAAATATGTCCCCGTTGAGAAAATCGGGAACATATTATGGCCGTCCCGGATGACCATTTCCCGTCTCGCCAAAACTACGCATAATATAGCAATTTCCGGCTAATCAGGCAAACGCACGATATTATTGACGTGAACTGGATTTGGTATCCTGCGCCGAGACTTCGATACGGCAACCCAGGACGGCCCTTTCAGTTTCCCAATGACAAATCCGGCTTGTGCCTTCATGAAATTAAATCATCGTTTTCCTTGAAGTCTGTTAAGACTGTTGAGTATCGCCAGTAAAGAGGCCCGCCCGATATTTAGATCGGTTGCCGCGCCCCAGCGCATATCTCCCTTTTCGTTATCCACACACACATAGGCGATAGCCATAGCGTCCGCCCCCCGCTGAAGCGCATGCTCGTGATATGAAATCAGCCTGACCGATATCCCGCAGTCATTCTTCAGCGCATTACAGAAGGCGTCGATAGGCCCGTTACCCGTTCCGCTGATTTTATGCGCGTGATCATTGACCATCAGAGTAGCGTTTATCGAAGCCCTCCCGTCAGCAGTGGAATCAGTGACGCAGTCTCCCAGTTTGTACGGACCACCGGCTTCAAGGTATTCCTTTACGAATGCGTTCCATATCATGGCGGGGCTTACTTCTTTCCCTGTCCGGTCCGATATCTTCTGCACGACGACGCCGAAATCCGTATGCATCCCCTTGGGCAGCTGCATGCCATGCTCTTTTTCCATAATATATGCGACTCCGCCCTTGCCGGACTGACTGTTGATGCGTATTATGGATTCATAAGTTCTGCCCACATCAGAGGGGTCGGTCGGCAGATACGGAACTTCCCACAGGGAAGCGTTCGGGTCCCTCGCCTGCATTCCTTTCCTTATGGCGTCCTGATGAGAGCCGGAAAAAGCCGTATACACCAGTTCGCCTGCATAGGGATGCCTTGGATGCAGCGGAAGGCCGGTGCATCTGCAGCAGACTTCGGCCACGCTATCGATATCGCTGAAGTCGAGGCAGGGATCTATGCCCTGGGATAACATGTTCATCGCCACAGTAACGATATCCACATTGCCGGTGCGCTCTCCGTTGCCGAAGAGGGCGCCTTCCACGCGGTCTGCTCCTGCGAGCAGGGCAAGCTCTGTTGCGGCCACGGCTGTGCCACGGTCGTTGTGAGCATGAACGCTGATGGTTACCTTGTCCCTGTTCTTTATGTTGCGGCAGAACCACTCGATTTTGTCGGCATAGATATTAGGAGTGGACATCTCCACGGTCGCCGGCAGATTTATTATCATCTTTCTTGCGACTGAAGGCTCCCAGACATCCATTACGGCTTCGCATACTTCGAGGGCGAAATCGTTTTCCGTTCCGGTAAAACTTTCCGGAGAATACTGGTAAATAATATTTGAGCCGGGGAGTTTCTCCGCCCCTTTCCTCACCATTTCGGCCCCCTTGACCGCCAGATCCAGAATTTCGCGCCTGTCCATTTTGAATACAACGCGGCGCTGGAGTTCTGAAGTGGAGTTGTAGAGATGCACGATTGCCGAACGGACCCCTATCAGGGACTCGAAGGTTTTTTCTATGAGATGCCTTCGCGCCTGGGTCAATACCTGAACCGTTACATCATCCGGTATCAGTTTATTGTCGATCAACTTCCTGACGAACTCATGCTCGGTCCGGGAAGCTGAAGGGAAGCCGATTTCGATCTCCCTGAAACCTGTTCTGACGAGCAGTCCGAACATCTCCTTCTTTTCTTCCACGCCCATCGGCACAATGATGGCCTGATTGCCGTCGCGCAGGTCGACGCTGAGCCAGCGCGGGGCGGATGTTATTTTTGCCGAAGGCCATCTTCGGTCCGGCAGTTCAACAGCAGGATAAGGCCGATACTTCTCAAAAGACATTTTTTTCATTTTTCCATCCTCCTTCAGGGAAAATAAAAAGGCCATGGGCTGCAGCCCATGGCCTTTTTATTTTTCAAAAAATATATTTCAGTCGTTAATAGGCGACAGATTCCCTCCCGGCCAGGGCGCATGCATGGCGAGCTTCGTTCATAAGTCGATTGGCCGAAAGATTTTTGTTCTTCATGGATTTACTATAGATAAGCCGCGCCGGTTGTGTCAAGAGGACGATTTTTCACCCTGTTTTGCCTTTTCGAGCATTTCAGCTCTTGCGCACGCAATTTTGCAGAAGCTCTCAACCGGCAGGTCCAGCTCTCCTGTTTCAAGATATGCATGGGCCGGGCACCACAGACAAAGATTAATGACGGGACATTTTCCGCAGGATTCCATGTATTCTGTGCGAACAGACTTCATTTCGAGTATACGAGGCATGAATACATTCCACGCTTCCTTAAGATGGCCTTTTCTGAGATCGTACATGAACTCCGGATGCCATAGGGACGAGCATAATCTCAGAAGGCCGTCATATGACACACTAAATGACCACCTGCCGGGCGCGCACTGAAATATACTGCTGCAATTGTTCCCTGGATGTGGAGATAAAATATATTTGTCACAATTAATCATCAGCGCGCGAAATCTCTCGGGATTGGCCTTTTCTTCCGCCACTATTTCTTCAGGAGTCAGTCGTTCCGCCCGGATCATATCGTTGCGCTTTTCATCCCGGTCGAATCTCAGATGCAGCAGAGGATCAATCCTGAAATAGTCCTTGGTCTTCTTTCTGCAAAACTCGGAAATCCGCTTCTGTTCATGAATGTTCGATTTCAGGACCACGGTTTTCAGTCTTACATTCAGACCATTTTCGAGCAGAGAGTCAAGTCCTTTCATGAAGGCCGTAAAAGAGCCGGGGGTTTGAGTCACGGTTTCATAGGTTCCATTCGTAACGCCATAAACCGTAACCTCGATATCATGCGGAGGATACTCTTTGAAGAGTTTTACAAGCGCAGGAGTGACGATTGTAGCGTTGGTGAATACAGAAACAAGAAGCCCTTTCTTCTTAAGGGACATGTAGATATCCGGGAAATCCGGTCGTAGCAATGGCTCACCACCCGTAATCAGGCACGATAATGTGCCCATCGACACTGCTTCATCAGCGATACGGCTGATTTCCCAAACGCTCATTTCCTTCGAACGCGCGTTTGCGTCATTGGCTGGCAGGTTGATATAACAGTGTCTGCATGAATGATTGCACCGAGCTGTTATCTCCAGATTAAACGAGAGAGGAAATCTTTTGTTTTCCAGCTCTTTCCAGAGAGAAAAGTCTTTTATATCCCTGTATGAAGCAAAGGATCTTTCGCTCACAGGAATACCTTTTCAAGACCGCGCCAGATCGTCTTTTTAATTACATATAATGCGTGTATCGGGCTTGTAAGAAGTGATCTGCCGGAGAGCGCGGCTATAAGATATTTTTCGAACCCCAGCCCAATATATATATTCCTGCTGTTCCTTTCGACTTTTGTTACTATGCCCAATATATTGGAATCCGGTATCAGCCCGTCTGCCTTCTGAAGGTTGTCGCCTCTGATTACAAAGGAAGAACCTGATATTTCAACGATCCTGTGAACAACGGGTTTTCCGTTTTCAGGATGAATAAAGGCTACTATGTCACCGAGACTGACAGGAGACTGGTGCGCAGGCGCAACTGTTATTATGTCGCCGTCCTTGATAAAGGGGGACATGCTGATTCCCCTGGCGAGGAACCTCAGAGAGGCCCCTTTTTGGTGAACGCCCCTGATAAGTTCTATAAGGGACTCACCGGAGATGGACAGACTGTCCTTTTTAATGAGATGAGGCCGCTGCGGCTCAGACATTTGTTATTTTTTCAAGTATTCTTCTCTGGACGAGTTCTTTCAGCAAACCGGTGACGTCCCGATCAATCTCACCGGATTCATTGTCATATTCCGCCGACAGGGACTCGATTACGGCCCTGACGGTTTCCCCTTTGACAAGTCTGTCCCAGATGGACCTGGCGCTTTCATTTAACGTGAAAATGTCGCTTTCCAGGTCACCAATGCCTGATGTCAGCGGAACTATGAGTATCTTACCCATGACCTCACGCACCACCACGTCATTTGAAGGTTTGAAGCAGGAATCAAGATTGATATCGGTTTCCATATTCCCCCCTCCGGGAAAGCGCTGCCGTTCAATTATAATAGTTTCGAAGCGGCCTTTGCCAGCCGATCCTTCCAGTTTTTTATCTGCCAGCCTTTTTCACTTCCCTGAAGCAGGCCTATATCCTCGGCGATCGCATGGGTAATATTACAGAAATATTCAACCGGAGTGTCGAGAGTCCCGTGCTCAGTCCACGATTTGGCCGGGCACTGGTCACAGAGGTTTTTCAGAAAACATACTGCGCATCTCTCGATATAGTCTCTGTTTGTAGCCCTCATTTCGCGCATTTTCGGGATAAAGACTTTTATCGCATCCTGCAGCGAGCCTTGCTTTAAAGAATATACAGTATCCGGGTGTCGTAGAGAGAGGCACAATTGCAGGTAGCCATAGGGGTCCACGCACGGCCTGCGGCCTGCGCCGCAAGAGAAAAGCAGTGTTCCCGGAGGTTCGCCGTATCTGCCGCAGAATCCTACAGTTTCTTTTCGGTAACAGGCCCGCCTTTGCAATATAGAAAGGTGAGTTTCAGGGCTCGGCCTGAGTTTCTTAATCAAATCATTCCTTTCATGCGAGTCTCTCCTGTCGCGGAGATACAGGATTGTGGCGATGGCGGGCTTTTCCTCCATCCATGGTATCGTTCCGGCCCATGCTTCAAATTCGGCGATCTCATTGGCTGTAGACGGAAGCATTAAACCTTTAACGACGAAAGGTATATTATACTGAAGAAGCAACTCAATGCCTCTCCTGAATTCGGCATATGATCCCTTTTCCCGGCTACATGCTTCATAGGATTTTTCGTGCATCCCGTATACCGTGACCTCGATTTTCCCTAAAAGTGGTATTCGGGAAAAAAGTCTGGCAATGTGAGGTGTTATAAGCCGGGCATTCGTAAACAGCAGCACCCTGAGCCCGAGTTTTCTGGCGGACATATAAATCTCTTCAAAATCATCTCTTAAAAGTGGTTCTCCGCCGGTAAAGCGGACGGATAACGCCCCAAGAGAAGCGGACTGCGAAAGTAAGTCTTTTATTTCGCCGGCTGACAATTCACGCCTTTGCGCCTCTGCGGAGGTTCCAGACTGACAGATTGCGCAATGCACGCAATTATTATTGCAGCGTTCTGTCAGTTCAATGTCCAGTACGCTGAGAACAGGAGGGTTTTCCTGCCGCAGCCCACCTGCAGAGTCAGCCCTTTTTATAGAAATATGCGATGATTCAGGCATGATATTCAGATGAGAGTTTTCATTGCTACGGGGAAAAGACGCGTATGAATGTTCGGGACAAAAGTATTGATTAAAAGAGCCTGAATAGATGTCCCTGACAGCGATTTTCAGGCCCTTTTAACGTGATTTCTGTCATGTACGATAGCCGTTTAACTTGTGCTCCATGGCGCTTGGCATGCGTATAAATAATTTCCATCATCCCTGGCGCAATTGCCACCCGTCCCGGCTGTGCCGGCAGGTCCCATCGATGAAAAAGTCTTGCAATCATCGAGCACTCCTTCATCCGGTCTGTTCCTGACGAACACGATCAGTTCGGGTTTTTCCCATCTTTTTTTCATGTCTGTCCCTTCTTTAGGCTTGAATGCTTTCTAATATATTATAGTAATCAATATAGCAATGGCAGTCAAGCTATTATTTATTGATTTCTATGTCCTGGTTCACCAAATTTTCAATTAAGGGTAAAACTCTTCCGCTCCTGTCAAAAAGAAGCCTGTAACAGGGTATATTGATGCTTACATCTTCGACACAGGATAAAGTTTTACTCCACCAGCCGGCGTCCGCAAAAGATTTTATCACACATTCCAGAAGACCGGCAAATTTCCCGGTCCTGTCATCGATGGGTATAATATTGTTTCCCGAGGCTTTTTCAAGGAAAAAAATGGCTTTTAGCGGCGCTGAGGAAGGGGATACATCAGGGATTTCTCCGTGGCTCCATGTGCCGTATATCCTCCATGATCCATTTTGCTTTCTGAGAATGATCCTGTCGTCGCAAAGGATTTCGGCTTTTCCTGCCAGCATCTTTACCAAGGTAGATTTTCCTGCCCCCGAATGTCCTGCGAACAACAACCCTTGTCCATTATAAATAACTCCCGCCGAGTGGAGATAAAAACCTGCTCTGTCAGCCAGTATTCTGGCGATGAGCACCTGATCTGAAGGATAAAGGCAAAGCGAGTTATGCCCGCCGATACTGAAAAAATTATCCGAGCTGTTGTATATATGACCTCGGGAATGGTCTTCATTGAAGACAGATATCTGATAAGGTTCAGCTGAAGCGGATACGATACTGAGATAAATCCAGGAATTGCCCTTTCTGTATATTGCCCAGGGTGGTCTGCGATACAGTTCCTGACCCATATCTGCAATATTCATTTCAGGTAATGAAAAATGATGGCTGATAGTTACCATCTCCAGCCCCGGTTCAGCAATCTCGAAATATTTTACAGCCTGATCGAAAGTTTTATCTCTTATCGGGATATCTGATTCCAGCTGAATTGTCAGATCTGCAATCCCATAATAGCGACGATAAATCATGTATATTCCCCCGTTAAATGCCTGTTTGCTTTGTTCCAATATGATTTTTGGTCTCTAATAAAAAGGCATATATGTTGCTTTCACTAATAACATTATCGTAATTCTGGAAATGGTTGGCTCGATTTGATTTATATAATGTTATAATTATTTACTCCAATGTATTATGATATATGATAGTATAATACTAGTCTGAAATTGTTGTATATATGGTCTCTTCGGAAAAAAATGAAGGAGCCTGTAGTTTTCTCCTGATGAATATATATCAAGTCGCGGAAACGGATTGGCAGGGATGCTATTTGCCTGTGCAGAGTAATAACTTCTTGTAAGTAGCGGGAAAAATTCAGGGGGGGAGTTGTGAACAGGATATTGGTATATGGATTGTTGGCGCTATGTCTGGTTTTTTCGGGCTCGGCGGTCGCGGCCGGGAAGGTAGTTAATGATCCTTTGAAAGAGGAAATAGCAAAACTTGCAAGGGACAATAAAAACGATATTGATCCGGTCATCAGCCAACTTCTGAAAAAAGGCACAGATGCAAGGATTCTGGTCAGGTCCTGTATTGAGATGGGATATGAAGCCTGCAAGGTAACAACAGTCGCTCTGAGAGAAAAGGCGGATCGTCAATTGGTGATATTCGGCGCGCTGGATGGCGGAGCTACTAATGAGCAGCTGGCTCTCTGCGAAGCCCTGGGCTATACCTTTGATCCGCCTGCACAGGCCGAACCGACCCCTCCAAGGCCTCCTGTTTCAAGCAGCATGCCGCAATAGGCAGCAGGATTTATTATAAACGAGGGGGGTTAGAGGGATGAAACGGATTGTTTTATTGTCGGCTTTCGCTGTCCTGATTCCGGGCATATTATGGGCCGATAATTTGGGGTATAATCGCAATGAAGCTGAATTGAAAAGCATAAAGGTTCAAGCGCAGGATACGAATGGATCATCAGGGGCTGGGTTCACACCTGTTCTTCTTGCCCAGGCAGCGTCATCGACCGAAAAACCGGGTCCCGCCAGTCCTCCTTCTCCTGCGCAGGGTTCAACCCAGGCAGCTCCTTCATCCGAAGCTCCACCCATGGGTCAGACCAGCGGCGGCGGCGAGTTATCAGGCGATGTTTTTGAAAGAAAGAGCAATATAGTGCATCCCTTCCTGGCTGTTGGCGGTTACTTTACTGATAACGTTTATAACTCTCATGACAACCGCAAGAGCGATTTCGGCTTGCTGATATCGCCGGGTATATATTTCGCTTTGCCTGGTATGAGGCAGCGGATTGTGCCCGTGTCCACTTTGAATATTGCGCCTGGCGGCGCTAATCTTACCGGGTTCAGACCGCAGTCCCCGAGAAACCTTCAGACATATCTTTATTACAGGGCTGATATAGAAAAATATGCGAATGAAAGCTCGCTTGATGCGACCAGTCATCTTGTGGAAGGAATGGTCCAGTACAATATGAGGGGAGGTCTTACTCTACAGTTCGAAGACCAGTTCAATAAATCCCATAATCAGCGCGGCACGGGCTTTTCGTTCGGCATAGACAAATTTTATGCTAATATGGCTGCTTTTTCGGCAAAATACCAGATCAGTGAAAAGACGCTGGTGAGGCTCGACTATTCAAATTACTATCTTCACTTTATTGATGACGCTAACTCTTTCAGGGACCGTATTGACAACAGGGGCGCCGCATACTTTTTTTATAAAGTGTTGCCGAGAACAGCTCTCTTCCTTCAGTACGAATATTTGAACATCCAGTATAAAGAAGATACAGTGTCCGGCAGCAATGAGCATCATGGTTTTTTCGGTGTCAGGCATGACGTTACCGACAAGACAAGAGGAATGCTGAAGGTCGGTTACGGCATCAAGGAATTTGAGCGGGAATCCGTGAAATCAAAGCAGAACCTTTATATTGAGGCCCAGCTGGATCATAAATTTACACCAAAAACTTCACTGATCCTTACAGCGGTCAGAAGGACGGATGAAACCGATGTATACCAGGCTTCTTCCATTGTCGAGACTACTGCAGAAGTGAATCTTCTGCACAGGCTTACCACGAAACTGACCGCAAATCTTAATTTCAGGTTTTCCGACGAGCAATATAACGGCAATGTCACCTACGCTGGTATAACAAAAGAGCTTCATGATCAGTATCTGAGGGCAGGAGCTTCACTGCTTTACGAGTTCAGGGACTGGTTGTCATTTACTGTCGGTTATTATTTCACTGACAGAATGTCCAACATAGACCCTTTGAGCTATACGACAAATACGGGCTACTTCAGGATTTCGGCGATTTATTAAACCGGCATGATATTTTTATACTGATGTCTGAGTCACGATCTTTTCCGGCTGTTGTGAATATAAAACATTCACAACAGCCCAAATCATTAAAGAGAATTCTGGCCGGAATATACGGGAAACTTTTTTCTTTTTACGGCCCGCTCAAATGGTGGCCGGGGGACAGCCCGTATGAAATAGCTGTAGGGGCCATACTTACCCAGAACACCAACTGGATCAACGTAGAAAAAGCCATAGAAAATCTGAAACAACAACGAGTTCTGACGGCGGCTTCCATGTATGGATTGCCTGATGAGGAGCTTGCGCAGATGATAAGGCCTTCGGGTTATTACAATATAAAGACAAAGCGTCTCAAGGCGTTCCTGAAATTTCTGATGGATGCGTATGGCGGAGACATGGAACGCATGGCAGGAACCGGCACAGACCGTCTGAGGGAAGATCTGCTGGCCATAAAGGGAATAGGGCAGGAGACGGCGGATTCAATACTATTGTATGCTCTTGAGAGGCCTGTGTTTGTAATTGACGCATACACAAAAAGGATCATGTCCCGGCATGGTATTATGCCTGCTTCGGCGTCTTA
>Ga0228535_1003374_pt1 | contig 11671 bp, 8 predicted proteins | sample SJ1metagenome_FD_168457 | JGI IMG/M metagenome (GOLD analysis project Ga0228535, IMG submission 168457) | Enriched culture of PCE-dechlorinating microbial communities from Ithaca, New York, USA - SJ1 | ecosystem: Engineered > Modeled > Simulated communities (microbial... > Unclassified | place... | reverse complement strand
CAGGGCTTTTTGATAGAAACTCTCGGCTTCATAGATATAATCCAACTTTTGATAGGAATCCCCGATGATCTGCAGGACCTTGACGTAATCCCTGACCATCGCCGGAGGGACGACCAGAAGGCTCCGCCGGAGGATGTCCCCGACGCGGCTGATATCCCGGTATCTGTTCTGTTTGAAGCTCAGGAGAATATGGAAGAAAAGGCGCCGGAAATTCTTCATGTCGGAATCCAGTCTGCCGTCAATCAATCCCCTGTCGAGGAGCCAGCCCTCCAAACGGGCCACGGCCGCGACATCGCGTTCGGACTCCAGGTATTTCAACAGATCATCCTCGGCTTCCTCGAAACGGCCCGTTTCCTCGATCCGGCACTCGGCTAGCGCCAACCGGACATTACGGCAAAGGGCTTCGAACTCGCCGCGATCGATGAGCGCTTCGTGAGTCAGATCCTGGTAAAACCGGATGCCGCTCAAAAGGTCCCGGGCGGCCGCCAATTTCTCCGCCGCCTCGCTCAGGCGGAATAATTGGATTTCCCTCCCGGCGGCGTCATAGTTGGAGCGGGCCTCGTTGAACTCCAGCGCCTCGGCCTCCGCCAGCTTCTTCTGCCTTTCCTCGAGAGACAGGGATCTCTCTCCCAGGAACTGGGCGATCGTCCGGAGAATCCCCTTGTCTCGAGGGATGATCTTGTCCAGGACCGAATAATCGTTCACGTTGACCGCCCATACCTGGAGAAGGGACTGGAGTTTGCCGGCGTCCTTCCCGGCCAGCATTGTCTTGAGTATGTCCTGGGTAAACACCCGCTCCGCGTCGGAAAGATCGGGCCAGCGGGCCAGAAGAATCTTGCCGACCTCGTAATAGACCTGGGTGTTATGGCCGGTGAGAAGGGCGGATTTCTTGTATTCCTCAAAGGAGCTGATTTCAGCCGGCAGCGAGAGGAAGTCCATGTATTGAACGGTTTGGGCGAGATGGAAATGCGCCTGGACGGAACCGGGATTGAGGGACAGGGACCGAATCAGGCTCCGGTAGGACTGATTAAAAAAGGAGTCCCGACGGGCGATATCGGTCAGATGATTGATCCCCAGCTCAAAGTAGGCCTTGCCCAGCTCGAAATGGGCCCGGTCGTTCAGCGGAAAAGCGCCCACCGCCTTTTCCAGAACGTGAATCCTGTCTTGGGGATCCACGATTTTGCCCGTGGCCTGGTTATAGAGGTGAACGCTTCTGTAGATCGCGATTTCGGCGGAGCCGGCGAAAGCCAACAAGAGGAGCAACATCAGTTTTTTCATGGAAATATCCTATGTTTTCCGGTAATGCGCCGCGGCCAGCGTCAGGGAGAGGACGACCGTGAAAAGAAACATGATGGCCGGAATATGGAGGTTGAAATCGGTCAGGCCGTGAATGAGAATAACGATGGCCGAAATCATTCCCCCAAGAACGATGCCCTTGACCCCGGAGTTCTGGCGGTCCTTCCAAGCTTTGTAGGATACGATAATTATGTAAAAAACAGCTCCGAAAAAAAGGATCCCCCCGGGAATCCCGAGTTCCGAAAAATATTCCAGATAATCGTTGTGGGCATGGACGAGCCGCAATTCCGCGCCTCCCGCTTTCTCGTAGGCGGTATAGACGGAGGCGAATGTCCCCAAACCCGACCCCCAGAGGGGGAAATCGCCGATGATACGGAGCACATTGCTCCAGTACGCCGGACGCCCCTCGTGAAGGAGATTATCCAGGCTGAACCTCTCGACGGTCGCCCCGATGCCGATATAAAGGGAAATGACGGTCACGAGTAAAAAAGTGACGGTGACGAAATTGCGGATCCAAAGGCGGCGGAATCTGTGCCTCCCCCCGTGGAGAACGATGAACTCGGCGAAGAGGATGAAGATGAATACGAGGAGAAACGTGCCGGAACGGGACCGCGAAAGAACGATCCCCACGGACATCACGACCGCCGCCAGAGTCAGGAGGACGTTGGTCAAGATACCCTTTCCCATGATGTGGAGGATTTTTTCCCTCAGCGTCATTCCGACCAGCGAGAAGAAATCGATCCTGGCCAGGACAAGGCCGATGGCCAGGGGGAGGATCATCTCCAGGTATCCGGCCAAATGGTTGCGGTTGATGAAAGAGCCCGTCACCGATCCCAGGCTGTAGACCTTTTTATAAAAAAGGACGTGCGGATTCTTGGTTGAAAGCTCATAAATCCCGTAAAACGCTTCAAAAAAGCCGATGGCCACCAGGACGTAGATGATTGTCCGGATCTGACGCCAGCGGGTGACGCATCTCAGGACAAGGAATCCGGCAAGGACATAGGTGAGAAGCTCGAGCCCCTGGACGAAAGTCTGGGAAGGGACAACGGATAGGCTCGTGAACCGGCTTTTCTCAAAAAAGGGCGCGAAGAGGCTGTGAAACTCGTAGGTGTGGGGAGACAGGATCTTCACCACGGCCTTGGGCAAAGGGATGATCTGGAGGCCGACGAGCCCGAAAATCCCGGCCAGGGCGTATTTCAGCCATCGCAGACGTGGGGTCAGGACGGCGCCGATCACGGGCTTCCGCCGAAGAAACAGGTAGCATCCGGCCATGACCAGCACGGCGAGCTCGATAATCAGGATCGACCACTCGTTGACCGAGGCGGCCGGAAGAGGCGTGAAGACGAGCAGGGCCAGGAGGCCGTAAAAAATGATTTTCTTGAGGACGTCGTCCCGCCCGGACTGGGGATCGGCCGGGGCGCCGCCCCGGTTCCCGGTAATTTTGAGGATCGTTTTCATCATGGAAGACACCAACTACTTTCTGGCTTTAAAAAAGACCGGCAGGGGCACTTTCAATTTTTTCCTATGGGCCGACGGATTGATCGGATCCGGATGAAAGACCGGCTCGCCGCCGGCCAGAACGGCCCAGGGATTATCTTCGACCAGGGCCGAGGCGTTTTTCTCCCCGATGACGCGCGCGGCCGCCCGCACGGCCTCGCTGAGCCGGGGCGGCCTCGAACGGGGGCTATGGCCGTCGCTCGCTATGAAATGGATGAAATTCCACTCGAGAAAACGAAAGGCGGTTTCCTCGACGAGGCTTCCGTAACCGCCCATGAAACTCCTGCCGTTGGCTTGGGCCAGGCCGCCCATCTCGATTAAATCAAAAAGGAGGCCGGGATTTTCCGTGAACACGGAATTCCTCTCGGGATGGGCGATGATGGGCGTCACTCCTTCCGTCATCAATTCGAATAAAAGCTCCCGGACGCCGCTGAAAACGTGTTCCGTGGGGAATTCCAAAAACATGTAAGGGCTTCCCGCGAGAACGAGATACGCGCGGTTTTTCCGGATCTCCTCGATCAGGTTATGAGAGATATGGACTTCGGCGCCGGCCAGGATTTCCAGGGCAATCCCCTGCCGACGGATCTCTTCCGCGAGCTCCCGCCGCCTTAGTTCGATGACGCCGAATCCGCCCGCGCCGAACTGGCCGCGAAAAAGGTGGGGCGTCGCGACAATCGTCCGGACGCCGTCCTCGGCGGCCAGGCGGGCCATCGCCACGGACTCCTCGATGGTCCGGGCTCCATCGTCAAGTCCGGGCAGGATATGGCAATGCAGGTCGATCATCTCAGGAAACGTTTTTATCCTCGCCCTTGCGGTCGACTTTCACCGGCTCGCGGCCGCCGTTCTTTCGAACACCCTCGCTGTTCGAGGTATATTCGTATTGATAATAATGATAGTACGGCGTGGATATGCCCTGCCGTCCGATCTTCACTTCGTTGAAAACCACTCCGACGATATCGGCCTTGGCCTTGCGGAGTTCCGCGACGGCCTTGGCCATTGGCTTGCGGGACGTCTTCCCGGCCCGGATGACGAAAACCGCGCAATCGACGAGAGAACTGATGATCACCGGGTCGATGACGGCCAGGACCGGCGGCGTGTCGATGAGGATGACGTCGAACCTATCCTTGACCAGGGCTATCAAGTCCTTCATCCGGCTGGAATTCAACAGTTCGGCGGGATTCGGCGGATGCGGGCCGGCGGGAATGATCCAGATGTTCTCGACGGCGGTCTTCTGGATGCAATCGTCAATGGCGACCTTGCCCGTCAGGAAGCCGCTGAGGCCCACGGAATTCTTGGCCTTGAAGATCTTGTGCATCCGCGGCTTCCTCAGGTCCGCGTCAATGACCAGAACCCTCCCCTCGAGCTGGGCAAAGGAGATGGCCATGTTGGCGACGGTCGCCGTTTTTCCTTCCTGGGGAAGCGTGCTGGTGAAGCAGATGGTCTTGGGCGCCGTGTCGGCGTGGGAGAACAAAATCGACGTGCGGACGGTGCGGTAGTCTTCGGAAATCGAGAATTTGGGAAACAGGTGGTTGATGAGCTCGATCTCGCTGACCTCCGGCATGGTGGCGTCCGGAAGGACGTCTTCTGCTCCGTAGGAATAGCTGTAGGCCGAATACTGTTCATAGCGCTTTTTCAGGCCGTCCGGAGAAAGATGGGGGATAATCCCCAGCGACGGGAGGCCGGTGAGTTTCTCGACGTCCTCCGGCCCCTTGACCGTGTTGTCCAGGTATTCGATAAAGAAGATCAGGCCGAGCCCTCCGAAAATTCCGAGCAGGAGCGCCATCATCAAATTGCGCCGGGTATTGGGCGAAAATGGCCCTCCCGGCACAAGCGCCCTGTCGATGATCTTGATGTTGCTCGTCCGCAGGCCTCCCAGCCGCGCCGAGACGAGCGTCTCGTTCTGCTTGGCCACCAGGGAATTCAGAAGGTTACGCATATTCTCGACTTCGATCTTCAGGCTGTTGTAGAGGATGGCGTTGTTGTTCATTCTGACCACGTCGGTCCTCTGGGATTCGAGCAGCCCCTGCATGGAGCCCTCCCTTTTCAGGGCCGCCCGGTATTCGGATTCGGCGGAGGCCACCGCTTTCTGGATCTCGTTTTCGAGCTCGGTCTTGGTGCTGTCCAGGCGGGCCTTGAGCTTCACCATCTCCGGATAATCGGGTTTAAAGATCTTGCTCTTCTCCTCGTACTCGCCCTTGGCCTGGGTGTAGGTCGTCTTCAGGTTCTCGATCAACGGGTTTTTGATGGACTGCGGAAGCGAATCCACCTGGAGGTCCCTGAGCTCTCTCCACATGGATTCCTTGTTGATGCGGTCGATCTTGGCGGCGGTGTAGGCCGAGTTGACATCGGCGAACTTGCTGACTTCCGAGCTCTCCTTGTCGCTCAGGAAGAGAAGCTTCTTCTCCTCGCCGTATTTCTGCAGGTCCTCTTCCTTCCTCCTCAATTCCTCGCGCAGCTGGGAGATGTTCTCCGTCAGGAACTCGGAGGCCTGCTGCGTCGCCTCGTAGCGCGTTTCCACGGAATAATTGATGAATTCCTCGACGAGCGCGTTGACCACGTCCGCGGCCAACACCGGATAGGGCGAGGTGTAGTTGACCTCGACCAGCCGGGTTTCCTCGACGGGAGAGATGCTCAATCCCCCGAGAACCTGGAAGGCGTAGGCGGAATACGGGCCCGGCTGGTATCTCGGCTGTTCCGCTGCCGCCGCGGGCTTGGCCCTGGGAATGAGCCATCGGAAGGTGAGGAGATTCCGGATCGAGACGAGCGGGTTTTTCCTGGATTTCCGCGGCGAGCGGAATTCCTGACGCGACGCAAAATTCATTTTCTTGGCCACCCGCTCCGCCAGCGACCGGCTGGTCAGGAGCTTGAGCTGCGTGTTGAAATACGTGCCCAGGAAGTCGGACCGGTAGTAACTCCCATAGTTCAGGATGTCCTGTATATTGAGCATGCTCGAGCTCGGATCATCGATCATGATGGTCGCGGTCGCCTGGTACAATGGCGTGGTGGTGAAGGAAAAAATGGCCACGAAGACCAGGAGCACGGCTGAAGACGTGATCAGCACCCATTTGCGCTTGAGGATGATCCTCCAGTACTCGAGGAGGTCGATTTCCTTCCGTTCGAATTTGTCATTCATGGGATTTCCCCTTGTGTCGTTGGATTTCCGGCCTAGTCCCTTAGAAAAGGGATTCCGAGACGTAAACCGTGTCGTTCTCCAGTAGCTTGACGTCCTTGGCCCTGTTTTTCAAGATGTCGTTCACGTTGACCTTGATCGGGACTTCCTTGCCGGAGGCATCCCGCCGTTTGATCAAGACGCTTCCCTTGGCGGCGCGGTCGGAAAAGCCCCCTGCCTGGGCGATCGCCTGCGTCAGCGTCGGGATATTCGATTTTTTCACCTGGAGCGCCCCGGGATTCTTCACCTGTCCGAAAACATAGATAACCACATCCTTGTCCACCGGGATATTGACGATATCGCCGGGTTCCAGGGGGATATTGAGCTTGGCGTCTCCTTTGAAAAAAAGATCTTCGATGGAAATATGGAGCGAGGTGCTCGTTCCGTCGGCAAGCTGCCGGATGACGATGATGTCGTTGCCGGCGTCCGGGGTAAGCCCTCCGGCCTCGGAAATGATCTGGAGAAGCGTCATCCGGCCCAACAACTGGAGGGGGCCCGGCCTTTGAACGGCGCCGAGGACGGACACGCGCTTGCTCTGATATTCCTTAATGAAAACCGTCACCTGGGGGTTTTGAAGCATTTTTTCCCCGAGGAGGCCGGAGAGCCTTTTTTCCAGCTCGGTCGCGGTCAAATCGTTGACGTCGATTTCCCCGAGAAGCGGCAGGGTGATCTTTCCGTCTTCCGAAACGCGGACCGTCCGGTTTAATTCCTGGACGCCGAAGACGCTGATCTCGATCAGATCTTTGGGGCCGATTCGATATTCGGAGACGAATTTATCCTGGGGAAAGGACGGGACGAGGACCGCCAGAAGGGACACGGCCCAAAGTACGATTTTCAGATTCTTCATCTCTGTCTCCTTGATGACATGACGCCCCCCCGTCGGCCGGGTCCGCCCGCGGCTCCGCGGCCGCTCCGAGCTTCCCGAGGAGAGCCGGTATTCCGGGGACGGGCGCGCCGTCTAAAACTCATAGCTCAGGTTGGCTCCGACCATATGTCTTTGTATTGTATAGCCCGGCAAATCGGACCGCCATTCAAACGATGAATACTGGATGCCCAAACCGGTGTTTCCGAATAGCCGGATCGTCAAACCGATCGCATGCGAGCGCTGGGAGTCTTTTCGTTTGACCATGCGGACACCCCCGTCGGGCTGCGCCAGAGTCCAGGCCTCGGGGTAATCCAGACGGCCCTGCCTGAAGTCATAATCCAGGCGCAGGCTGGAGAATGGATAAAACGAGATCCCGGCATCGAGACGGTCCTCGATGAAATAATACATGTCCGAATAGATCGAAAACCGGTTGTCGCGGATATATCCAGCCCGGAAATTGAAACGGTTCAGCCGGAATTCCATCTGCGTATCGGCGACGAGTCCCGAAAAGCCTTTCCGTCCGGCCGTCCGCGGAACGAATTTTTTATAACCGAAGGAAATCCTTCCGCGGGCCCGCCCCGCGAAGGGGAACCGGATTCCCGAATACGCCTGATAGGAATAGGCGTCCCGCCAGGACGAGGCCGCGTGCTGAAATTCATATTCGGAGTACCCCGCGTTGACGAAAAAATCCCCTTCGGAAATCAGCCGGTAGTAAAACTCGAGGGTTCCGCTTCTTTCCTCATGGTTGAGGCTTTGCGCCAGTGAATAGACTCCGCCGGGCGTCTCGACGTCGGTATAGCGGATATCGTCGACGAGACCCGTGAATCCGAGCGCCGTTTCGCGCGGAGTTTCGACGAAAAAACTCGCCCGGTAGCCCTCCCGTGTGTCATCGACGAGACGGACGAATTCGCTGGAGCCTCTGCGGGTGCGATGCTGATAGTGATAATCGCCGGACAGGCTGAATCTGTTGAAAAGAAGCCATCGAAACGCGGGAGTGAAGCTGTTCGTGAAAGAGCGAAGATCTTTCTGGCTCCGGTAATACACGTATTCCGGGTTTTCCAGAAACGACAGTATCAAGGAATGCCCCGCCAGCCAGTAAAACCTGACTTCCGGGGACATGATGCCCGTGTAGTCGGACTGCGGCTCTCCGCCGGCCTGCCGGAAATAGACGTTGGAGTCGTAGCCCAGATTATAGAACCGCAGGGCCGGAGAAATCCGCAGAGGCCCGATCCTCCACCGGGTCTGCTCCTGGATGCCCGCCCGCTCGCTGCGGAACGTGCGGTAGTCCTGGGAATAAGCCGCGGTTCCACCCGCGATCACGAGGATCAGCGCCGCCAGGAAAGGGGCTTTTCTCATCGCGCCGGATGCTTGGCTCGAGTGCCGGCCGGGCCGATCGGGGTCCGGCCGGGGGAAAATCCGTTTCCTTGGAATATAATTAAGATGGCTCATCGATGAGTCGGCGGGTTCCTTTGACGACGGGACGCCGAAGACGCGCGGGAGCTAGGGCAGTTTTTTCATGTCCGAGATGTCCCGGGAACCCTTGAAGACCTTAAAAAAAGACAGCCTTTTGAAAATGGCCACGATCAAATCCGCGTGCCAATCGAAATTCGCCGTGCTGCGCACGATGGGAATGATCCCATCGTTCTGGGCGATGTGGAAAATGCGTTCGACCTGCCGGTCGCTCAGGGAGGCGCAGATTTTCCGGGCGTAATAGCCGAGGAGTATTTCTTTTTTGAGCGCGGCCTTCCACCGCGATTCATATCGAGACAGAACGGCGGCCGAAAATGATTCCTGTTTCATCCCCGTTTCGATGGTCTCGGCGGCGATCTCCGAGCAAAGCAACCCGAAATAGATCCCTCCCCCCGTCGTCGTCTTGACCTGACCGGCCGCCTCCCCCAGGGCAATGACCCGGTCGCCGGCCGTTTTGTTCATCAAACCCTGGGCGACCGGCTTGAGGCGAATCCGGCAATCGTCCGGACAGTCCCATTGGTCCCCGTTATGTCTCTCCAGAAGCCGCCGCAGGTAATGCCGAGGGGCTTTCCTGGCGAGGAGCCCGACCCGGATTCGTTTCGGCCCCGCCGGCACGGCCCAGGCAAACGCTCCCGGGGCGATATTCTTGCCGACGAAAATCGTCGTGTGACCGTCCTGCTCCGTGTTCAGTTCGATTTGGGCGCCGTGCAGGAAATCCGAAGGACAGTCCAGCCCTGTTTTGGCATGAAGGTTGTAATCGACGCCCGTGGCGAACACGGCCATCCGGGCCCGGCAGACGAGCGGTCCCCGCCCGTCTTGGGCGGCCGCCTTGACCTCGATTCCATCGCTTTTGAGGGAAAAATCCTCGACGCGGCATCCGAGAGAGATGGCCACTCCCCGCGTTCGGGCTTCGGCGGCGAGCTGCTTATCGAAACGGTCCCTGTCGACGACGCAGGCGAACGGCGCCGGGTGCTTGTAGACCAGCGAAGTCCCGAACGGAGAAACCAGCTTCGTCGTGTCGATTTCCCTCAAAATGGAGTCCGTGCCGACGCCGAACCTGCCGAAGACATCCTTGCCGACGATCCCCGTGCAGGTCACGTTTTTCCCGATTTCGGTCTTTTTCTCCAAGAGCTGAACCGATATCCCCCTTTCGGCCAGGCGACTGGCTACGTGGAGTCCGCTGGGACCGCCGCCGACAACAACGACATCTGATGTGATCATGATCGGAATGCTCCGGCTTTGAAGAAGCTCTGCGTCTTTTTTTCTGCGCTATTATCAATCATCGGTCTTCGTTTTGTCAATAAAACGCTAGACTTTGTCTTCCCTGGATTCCCATTTGCCGCGGAAGGTGATCCAGAACGAGAGGACGATCAACTTCAAGTCCAGCCAGAAGCTCCGCCTCCGGATATACAGCAGGTCATAACGGAATTTCTTTCGCCTCGGCGTATCGCCGGGCAGATAGACCTGGGTCAGTCCCGTAAGGCCCGGCCGGACGGCGTGCCGAGCCTGGTAGCCCGGGATGTCTTCGATGGCCCGATGATCTGGATTGCCGTGGACCTCTTGTTCATGGGGCCGGAGCGCCCGCGGCCCGACAAAACTCATGTCCCCTTTCAAAATGTTCAGAAGTTGGGGAAGCTCATCCATGGCCGTCGCCCGGAGGATGCGGCCGACCTTCGTCACGCGCGGGTCATGGGCGACGGCCTGCACGGCGCCCCGCCCCTTTTCCGCATCCTTGATCATCGATCTGAACTTGAACGCTTTGAATATCCGGCCGTCTTTGCCGACCCTTTCCTGCTTGTAGAAGATGGGGCCGCGGTCCTGGATCCAGACGAGGAGGGAGATGAACATCCACAGGGGCGAGGACAACAGGATTCCCAGCGACGACAGCGCGATGTCAAAAGGCCTCTTGAGAAAAAGGGCCCGGCGAAACGGCGGAACGGAACCCGGGGTTCCCTCGGCGCGGGAGACGCGCCCGCTCCGGATTGTGAGCAGGGCCAGCACACACAGGATCCCGGCGCTGTCGATGACGGCATCCACCCAGGATCCCTTCCGGTTGGGCACGAAGGTCTGCAGGAACTCGTCCAGGAACCCGTAGGGGATGGCGACGGCCGCCGAGGCGGCGGCCCACCGGAATTCCCGTCTCCCCCGGCTGTTTCCCCGAAACCCCCTGAAGAGCAGGTAGGCCAGGAAACCGTATTCGGCGAAATGGAGGGACTTGCGGAAAACGATGTAGAAGACATCGACAGCCGCCTGGCCGGCGTGCGGGAAAAACCATTTGAAGACGGCCACGGCGACCTCGTAGGTGACGCTGCTGCCCAGCGCCCGGTTTCCCAGCGGAAAGATGAATGCCATCCAGAGGAAGGGCGGGAGCCAGTATTTAAAGAGAGTTTTCAATCTCAACGCTCGTTCAGTTCCTTTCCAAGGCTCCGGCGGACGGGCGCTCCCCTCCTCGGCGGGGCATTGACAAGATGGGAGCCGACGAAAAAGGCACCTCCCGGGACGGATGCCTTTTGATTTTTCCGGTTCATTGATTCTCCTTAGCTCAACGATGATATGAGATCCGCGTATTTTTCGAGGACCATGGATTTGCCGTAATTTTCAACCGCATACTTCCTGGCGTTGTCGCCGAACCTCCGCCGGTCGCCCGCGGAATCCCGGAGCGATCTCACGGCCCGGGCGATCGCCCCGATGTCATCCGAGGGCAGGCAGAGACCGCTCCCTGTGCCCGCGATCAAACCCGCGACCTCGGAAGACGGATCGGCCAGCCCCAGGATGGGGCGCCCCGCGGCCATGAAGTTGTAGAGCTTGGAGGGTACGGACATCTGCGATTTCTCGCTGTCCAGGGGGACGAGCAAAACATCGCTCGAAGCAAGAAGCTCGGGCAGATCGGCGTAGGGCTGGAAAGGCAGGAAGACGACATTGGACAGGTTCATCCGTTCGGCCTTGCCTCTCAACTCGTCCTTTTTGAGTCCTTCCCCGACGATCGCGAACAGGATATCGGGATCGGTTTTGAGCAGTCCGGCGGACTCCAATATCCGTTCCAGGGCCCGGTTGCTGCTGATGCTGATCGTCCCCGAGTACATAACCACGAATTTGCCGGCCAGGCCGTTCCTCCGGGAAACGGGGTTGTCCTTGGGAAGCGGCTTGAGGAAATCCGTGTCCACCCAGTTGGGGATGATGGTCAGCTTGGCCGGATCAACGCCCTTGGCCAGGAGGTTCTGGCGGAATCCCTCGCTGATGACGACGATGCTGTCCGAGATGCGGTACACCCACTTTTCCAGGGCCTTGGCGAACTTGATGCCCCAGGGGTTTTTCAGAATTCCAGATTCGATGGCCAGGTCCGGATGGATGTCCTGGACGCTGAGGAGAATCCG
>Ga0228535_1003373_pt1 | contig 11684 bp, 8 predicted proteins | sample SJ1metagenome_FD_168457 | JGI IMG/M metagenome (GOLD analysis project Ga0228535, IMG submission 168457) | Enriched culture of PCE-dechlorinating microbial communities from Ithaca, New York, USA - SJ1 | ecosystem: Engineered > Modeled > Simulated communities (microbial... > Unclassified | place... | reverse complement strand
TGGCGCGCATTGAAGGCGATCCTCCCGGCACCAAGGGCATTTCCATTTTCATCGTTCCCAAGATTCGCGTCAACGACGACGGCAGCCTGGGCGAACCCAACGACGTCAAAACCGGCGGCATCGAGCACAAGATGGGCATCAAGGGATCGGCCACGGCCACGCTCAATTTCGGCGAGGACGGAAACTGCATCGGCGAACTCCTGGGCAACGAGCGCGAAGGCATCAAGATCATGTTCATGATGATGAACGAGGCGCGCCTCGGAACCGGCATGCAGGGCCTGGTGCTTTCCTCCGCGGCTCTGGAGCATGCCGTGCAGTACGCAAAGGAGCGCGTGCAGGGCACGGCGATCTGGGAGATGAAAAATCCCGACGCCAAGCCCGTGACCATCATCAACCATCCCGACGTGCGCAGAAAGCTGCTCTGGATCAAGTCCCATGTCGAGGGGTCCCGCAGCCTCTGCTATTTCACGGCATTCTGCATCGACATGGCGAAAGTCGCCAGGACCGAAGAGGAAAGGGGCAAGTGGGAAGGCTTCCTGGATCTGCTCACGCCGATCGTCAAGGCCTGGACGACGGACAAAGGGCTTTTGTCCTGCTCCATGGCGATGGACGTCTACGGCGGCTACGGCTATTGCCAGGAGTATCCCGTCGAACAGTATCTGCGCGATGAAAAGATTGCCACCATCTATGAAGGGACCAACGGCATTCAGGCGCTCGATCTGGTCGGACGCAAACTCGGCCAGCGCAAGGGCGCCAACGTGATGAACATGGCGGGCCTCATCCAGCAGACCATCGTCCGCGCGAAGAAAAATGCGGACCTGGCCAAACACGCCGCCATTCTGGAAGAAGCGTCCAACGCGGTCCTGGAGCTGACGATGTTTTTTGCCCAGGCCGGAAAGTCCGGTGATTTCCTGCTGCCGGTTCTGAATGCCTGCAAGTTCCTGGAAATTTTCGGCGACGTCGTTGTCGGCCATCTGCTTCTGGAGGCCGCGGATATCGCGTCCGGGAAACTGGCCGCCATTTACGAAGCGCAGGGGGCAACCTCGCCCGGCAAGCAGAAAGCCTTGCAGCGCTCCGACAAGGACGCCGCCTTCTACAGCGGCAGAATTGCGTCCGCGAAATTCTTTGTCAACGAAAATCTGACCACGGTTAAAGCCCGCTGCGAAGCGGTCAAAATGGGCGAGAAGTCCGCGCTGGAACTCACCGAAGAGGCGTTCGCCTGGTAGACAAAACGTTTACAGCTTCAGTATGAAAAAGGGGCTGCGGAAATTTCCGCAGCCCCTTTTGTAATGATTGGCTGTTTGTTTTTGCGAAGACTACAGCACCCGCACGGCGATGACGCCTTCGATTCCCTGAATCTTCTTTACCATGTCATCGTTTACGCTGCCTTCCACATCGATGATGTTGTAAGCCAGATTGCCCCTGCTCTTGTTGATCATGTCGGCAATATTGAGTTGATTTTCAGCCAGCAGCTTGGTGATCTTTTCGATCATACCCGGCATGTTCCGGTTGGAGATGGTGATTCTCTGTTTATCCGATCTGTCGAGGAAGCACTCGGGGAAGTTCACCGAGTTCTTGATGTTCCCGTTTTCCAGGAAGTCCATGAGCTCCATGGTGGCCATGATGGCGCAGTTTTCCTCCGACTCTTCGGTGGAGGCGCCCAGATGCGGAATGGCGAGGACCTTGTCCGTTTTGATGACCTCTTCATCCGGGAAGTCCGTCACGTAGCGGCTGACGACGCCGTCGGCAATGGCCTTTTTCAAAGCCGCGGTGTCCACCAGACCGCCGCGGGCGAAATTCAGGAGCACGACGCCCTTTTTCATGATCGCGAACTTGTCGGCGTTGATGAAGCCCTTCGTGTCCTTGTTCTGGGGAACGTGCAGCGTGATGTAGTCGGATTCCGCGAGCAGCCGGTCCAGGCTCGGCGCTTTCCTGATGGTGCGGGAAAGTTTCCAGGCCGCCTCAATGGATAAAAACGGATCGTACCCCATCACTTCCATGCCCAGATCTTCGGCCGTGTTGGCTATCATGGTTCCGATGGCGCCCAGCCCCACGACGCCCAGGGTCTTGCCGAGAATTTCCGTGCCGACAAACTTGGCTTTGCCTTTTTCGATCAGATCGGGCACCTTGTCGCCTTCGCCCACGAGGCCTTTGGCCCAGACCAAGCCTTCCGCGACGTTGCGCGCCGCCAGGATCATGCCCAGGACGACCAGTTCCTTAACCCCGTTGGCATTGGCGCCCGGCGTGTTGAAAACGACGATGCCTTTTTCCGAACATTTGTCGATGGGAATATTGTTGACGCCGGCGCCGGCGCGGGCAATGGCTTTCAGACTGGACGGCAGGGTCATTTCTTTCATTTCCTTGCTTCGTACCAGAACGCCGTCGGGATCGGGAATATCTGTGCGATATTCATACTTCTCGGTAAAAAGGTTCAGGCCTTTCTCCGAAATCTTGTTCAGCAGATCAATCCGATACATAAATCCTCCTATTCCTTTCCGTACCTTTTTTATTGTAAAGCACTCTTAAACCGCGAGTGCCTGTTTTCCCGCAAGCTGTGTTCAAAACGCGCCTTCGCTGTGATTTTCGCTCGAAAGAACGTCCGTTTTGCCGGCGAAGTATAGAATGGGCATTTACGCGTGTCAAGGAAATCTTGTCCGGAATATGCGCAGTTATGCGCGCAGGCGTCCGCGGGAAGATGCGGCGGAGAAATAAAAAAAGGGCTCCCGGCGGGAACCCTTGATTTTGGTGGGCCGTGCGGGGATTGAACCCGCGGCCAACGGATTAAAAGTCCGCTGCTCTACCGCTGAGCTAACGGCCCACGTTTTCGTCCGTTTTGCGAACATCGGCTTCTAACAGCTCGGGTTTCGGATGTCAAGAAGAAACTCGACGTTTTTAGTCTTGAAACGGATTTTCCAGCTGAATGGTTTCATCCCGGCCCGCGCCGACGGACACCAGCGCAATGCGCGCGCCGGAGAGCTCTTCGAGGCGCCGGAGATATTTGCGGGCGTTGGCGGGCAGCTCGTCCAGGTGCAGGGCCGAGGCGATGCTTTCCTGCCAGCCGTCCAGTTCTTCGTAAACCGGTTCACAGGCGGCCATGGCCGCGAGACTGGCGGGGACAGCATCCGGAAGCACCCGGCCGCCGGATCGGTACCCGACGCAGATTTTTAGTTTGTCCAAGCCGGTGAGCACGTCCAGCTTGGTGATGGCCAGATAGCGAATTCCGGAAACGCGCACAGACTGGCGCACGAGCACCATGTCCAGCCAGCCGCAGCGGCGTTTTCGGCCGGTGGTCGCGCCGAATTCCTGTCCGACCTGCTGCAGGTGGTTGCCGATGGCGTCTGAAAGTTCCGTCGGGAAAGGGCCTTCTCCCACCCGGGTGGTGTAGGCCTTGCAAATGCCCACCACGGCGGAGAGGGCGCCGGGGCCGACGCCGCTGCCGCAGGCCGCATTGCCGGCGACGGTGTTGGAGGAGGTCACGAACGGATATGTGCCGTGGTCGATGTCCAGATGGCCGCCCTGTGCGCCTTCGAAGAGCACCTTTTTCCCCTCGGCAATGGCGCTGGATAGAATCAGGGAGGTGTCGCCGACGTACGGCTGGATTCTTTCGGCGTAAGCCAGGTATTCATCGGCGACGGCGCCGGCGGAAAGCGGCTCGGCGCCGAAATAGTTGGCCAGCAGAAAATTCTTTTCTTCCAGCGCCTGTTCAACTTTTTCCAGGAAGAGATCTTTTTCAAAAAGGTCGCCCACCCGGATGCCCGTGCGGGCGACCTTGTCTTCGTATGCCGGACCGATGCCCCGGCCTGTGGTGCCGATTTTCCGGCCCGATTTGCGCGCTTCCCGCGCCAGATCGATGCTGCGGTGGTACGGCATGATGAGATGCGCCTTGTCGCTGATGCAAAGCCTTGTGGATTCCGGTAAAAGACCGGATCCGGTGAGTTCGTCGAGTTCCTGCAGAAAAACCTTCGGATCGAAGACAACGCCGTTGCCGATGATGCAGAGCTTATGATCGTGCAGGATGCCCGAGGGGATCAGATGCAGAATGGTCTTTCTGCCTTTCACCACCAGCGTATGCCCGGCGTTGTTGCCGCCCTGAAACCGCGCGACAACCTGCGCCTCGCGTGTATAGAGATCGACGATTTTTCCCTTTCCTTCATCACCCCACTGAGTGCCCACAACAACCACATTGGCCATAACTGCCTCTTTCCTACATTTTTATCGGTGTAACGGAAACCACGTGCGGCAGTTTCCGCAGTTTGTCCAGAACGTCCGATGCCACGGGAGAATCGGTGTTCAGTACGACCAGCGCCCGCTTCGTCTGAGCGTCGCGGCTCAGATGCAAACGGGCGATGTTGACGCGGTTATCGCCCAGCGTCGTTCCCAGATTGCCGATGACGCCGGGCAGATCGTCGTTGGAGACGGCCAGCATGTAGCCTTCCGGCACGATCTCCACCGAAAATTCATTGACCCGGACAATGCGCAGATCCTTCCGCCCGAAAACGGCGCCCGCCGTCCGGCTGATTTCCTTCGGCGTCTTGACGGTCAGGGCGATCATGTTGGTGTAGTCCTTGGTTTCCGTGCTCTTCACCTCGATGATTTTGATGCCCCGTTCCCGCGCGATCACCGGCGCGTTGATGTAATTGACGGTTTCGGTCAGAATCGGATCCAGAAGCCCCTTCACGAGCGAAACGGTGATGGGGGCGACGTTATGGTTCAGAATTTCGCCGCTGTATTCGATGGTCACTTCCTGCAGCGCGCCGGTGAGCAGTTGCACCTGGAAGGCGCCCAGCTTTTCCGCCAGGTCCAGATAGGGACGGATGACGGCCATCACATCGGCGCTGACGGAGGGGAAGTTCACCGCGCCCTTGATTTCGCCCGTGGCGAAGTAGGCGGCAATCTGGTTGGCGATGGCGATGGCGACGTTGGTCTGCGCCTCGTCGGTGGAGGCGCCCAGATGCGGCGTGCAGATGACGTTGTCCAGACCGATGAGCGTCCTGTTCGGCGTCGGCTCTTCCTCGAAGACATCGATGGCGGCCCCCGCCACTTTACCCGCTTGCAGCGCGTCGCAGAGGGCTTGCTCGTTGACGATGCCGCCGCGGGCGCAGTGAATCAGGAACACGCCTTTTTTCATCCGGGCGAATGCTGCGGCGCCCACCAGGTCGCGCGTTTCCGGCGACAGCGGCGTATGGACCGTGATGAAATCCGAATTGGCGTAAAGCTCGTCCAGACTCACCATCGTGACGCCCATCTGTTCGGCCACTTCCGGCGCGATGAACGGATCATGCGCGATGACGTTCATCTTCAGTCCGATCGCGCGGTCGGCCACGACCGATCCCACGCGTCCCAGGCCGATGATGCCCAGCGTTTTGTTGCTGTACTCGTTGCCCAGAAATTTGCTTTTTTCCCAACGGCCCGCTTTCATGGACGCGGTGGCCTGGGGGATCTTGCGCGCGAGCGACACCATCATGGCGATGGCGTGCTCGGCGGTGGTGACGGTATTGCCGCCGGGCGTGTTCATCACCACGATCCCGCGCTTGCTGGCGGCGGGAATGTCGATGTTGTCCACCCCCGCGCCGGCGCGGCCGATGGCGGAAAGCTTTCCGGCCGCTTCGATGACCTCGGCCGTCACTTTCGTCGCCGAGCGGACGATCAGGGCGTCGTAGTCCCTGATGACCGCTTTCAGTTCATCGGGCGCAAGGCCGGTTTTCACGTCCACCTTGATGCCCGGCGTGTTGCCCAGGATTTCCGCAACCTCGGGCGCCATGGCGTCGCTGACCAGTACTCGTTTCATAGCGTTTATCCGAAGCTTCTTCCGTTACAGACTTTTGACCTTTTCGGCGAAAACTTTTTCCAGTTCAGCCAGCGCCGCTTTTAAATCCGCTTCTTCAATGGTCGGACCGCACCAGAAACGATAACCGGCCGGCGCTTCCTTGTAAGAGTTGATGTCGTGAGCGATATTTTTCTTGCTCAGCTCCGAGGCAATGCTCTTCAGGAACTTGCTTTTCGCGTCCGCGTCCATCGCCGCGACTTTCGGATGCGTCACGGACAGGCAAACGGAGGTGTTCGAACGGGTTTGGGGATCTTCCGCCAGAAATTCAATCCAGTCGGTTTTCGCCACCCAGTCGGCGACGACCTTCAGGTTGGCGTTGCTTCTTTTGACGAGTCCGTCCAATCCGATTTTCCCCGCCCAGTCCAGAGCGTCCAGATAATCTTCCACGCAAAGCATGGAAGGCGTGTTGATGACGTCTCCTTCGAAGATGGCCTTGTTGATTTTACCGTCTTTCTTAAGGCGGAAAATTTTCGGCATCGGCCAGGGCGGATCGTAGGAATTCAGGCGCTCGACGGCTTTCGGGCTCAGGATCATCATGCCGTGCGCGGCTTCGCCGCCCAGACACTTCTGCCAGGAGTAGGTGAGCACGTCGATCTTGCTCCAGTCGACCGCATTGGCGAACGCGTAGCTGGTGGCGTCGCACAGAGAAAGCCCTTCACGGTCGGCCGGAATCCAGTCCCAGTTGGGAATCTTCACGCCGCTGGTGGTGCCGTTGGCGACGAAGACCACGTCGGTTTTCCAGTCCACCTGGGAAAGATCGGGAATTTTGCCGTAATCGACTTTCGTGACCGTGGGCTTGAGCTTCAGCTGTTTGTTGACATCCGTCGCCCAGCCGTTGGAGAAACTTTCCCAGACCAGCACGGTCACCGGTTTGGGACCCAGAAGTGACCACATGGCGCATTCAAAAGCGCCGGTATCGGAAGCCGGAAGAATACCCACCAGGTAATCCGCCGGAATGTTCAATACTTTACGCGTGTCGTTCATGGCTTTGACGATCCGTTCTTTTCCCAGCGCGGAACGGTGTGAGCGGCCGACCGGCGCGCCTTTCAGCGCGTCGAGGGTCCACGCTGGCCTCTTGCTGCAGGGGCCGGAACTAAAATTGGGGTTCAACATAGGTAACCATCCTTAAAATAAATTTTCTTAATTCTGGCACATTCATACCAGTATTAAGCTCTTTTCTCAAGAAATTTAAACTGTAATGGCCCTTCTTCTGACCGGGAGTCGATCCGATCCGGGCCGAAAACGTCATGAATCAGTAAAATAACAATTTTTGACTTAAGTCAAATACAATGTTGTTCAGACGGATTATAAAAATACCGAACGTGATGCAGCCTTCACGAAAACAAGCGAGGAGGGAAAAGATGACTGAAAATTTGGCCAAAATTGCCGACCTGACCGGCGCGTTTCGTCTTGCGGAACTCATCGACTATCAGGAGCACTCCGTGGTCAGCCGGGAAATTATCCGGAAACCTTCCGGAACCCTGACGGTTTTTGCCTTCGATGCCGACGAGGGATTAAGCGAGCACACGGCTCCTTTTGACGCGATCGTTTATCTGCTGGACGGCAGTGCGGAAATTACCATTGACGCAAAACCCTATTCGGTCGGGACGGGAGAAATGATTATCATGCCGGCCCACAAGCCGCATGCGCTCAAGGCCGTCACCCGTTTCAAGATGCTGCTGGTTATGATAAAATAAAAAACAGGAGGTGCGTTATGAAATTCGAGATTACGCCAGGTGTGGATTGGGTCGGGAAGGTTGACTGGGAGCTGCGCAAGTTTCACGGCGAGGAATACTCCACGCATCGCGGCTCGTCGTACAACGCGTATCTGGTGCGAGACGAAAAGACCGCGCTGATTGATACGGTGTGGACGCCTTTTGCCAAAGAGTTCGTGGACAATCTGGCCAGGGAAATCGATCTGAACAAAATCGACTACGTGATCGCCAATCATGCCGAGATGGATCACTCGGGAGCCCTGTCGGCGCTGATGCACCGTATTCCCGACAAGCCCGTTTACTGCACGGCCAACGGCCTGAAATCGCTCAAGGGCCACTACCACAAGGACTGGAACTTCCAGGTGGTGAAAACCGGCGACAAACTGTCTCTGGGCAAAAAGGAGCTGATTTTCGTCGAAGCCATGATGCTGCACTGGCCGGATTCCATGATGGAGTATCTGACCGGCGACGCGATTTTGTTTTCCAACGACGCCTTCGGCCAGCATATCGCCAGCGAGCACATGTTCAATGACCTGGTCGATCAGTCCGAACTTTTTGAGGAGGCGACGAAATATTACGCCAACATCCTCACGCCCTTTTCGCCGCTGGTAACGAAGAAGATCAATGAAGTGGTGGCGCTCAATCTGCCGGTGAATTTCATCTGCCCCAGCCACGGCGTTATCTGGCGCCAAAATCCGCTCCAGATCGCGCAAAAATATCTGCAGTGGGCGGCGGACTATCAGGAAAATCAGATCTCGCTCATTTACGACACGATGTGGGACGGCACGAGAATGCTCGCCGAAAACATCGCCAAGGGAATCAAGCAGGCCGACGATGCCGTGACGGTGAAGCTCTTCAATATCTCCCGCCGCGACATCAATGACGTGGTGACTGAAGTCTTCAAGTCCAAGGCCATTCTGCTGGGATCGCCCACGATCAATAAGGGCATTCTCAATGCGATGTCGGCGCTTATCGAAATGGTTACGGGGCTTAAGTTCAAAAACAAAAAGGCCGCGGCTTTCGGCTGCTACGGCTGGAGCGGGGAGAGTGTCAAGCTGCTTACCGAGCATTTGAACCGGGCCGGTTTTGCGGTTGTGGACGAGGGCCTCAAGACCCTGTGGCAGCCGGGCGAGGAAGAGCTGTCCCGGGCGCGGGATTTCGGGAAGGATTTTGTCGCGAAAATCAAAGGCTGAAAATTTCGGTTCCGGATGCGGGGCGGAGGGCTGCGGCTCTCCGCCTTTTTTTATTGGCGCAAAGCGAAATCCCTGTTGCGGCCGGCCGGCTATTTGATGCAGACCCGGCGGACCTGCATGAAATCCGTGAGCCCCCGGAGCGATTTCAGAATGCCGTCCTGCAGGAGCGTGGTCATGCCTTCGGAGATGGCCTTGTTGCGCAGGGTTTCCACGGATTCATGCTTCTGGATCAGCCGTTTGATGCCGTCGGTGGCCACGACCAGTTCGTGAATGCCCATCCGACCCTTGTAGCCGGTCTTGTCGCACAGATCGCATCCCTTGGCGCGGAAGAGGCGGAAGCTGTTGTTGTAGGGGATGTTGAGTTTGGCAAAATCCTCTTCGCCGTAGCTTTGCACGATCTCGTCGTACTCTTCCCGGCCGGGATGGTAGGGTTCCTTGCAGTTGAGGCACAGCGTCCGCACCAGGCGCTGGGCGAGAATGCCCAGGAGGGCGTCGGCGAAATTCAGCGGATCGATGCCCATGTCCAGAAGCCGGACGATGGTTTCCGGCGCGCTGTTGGTGTGCAGCGTGCTGAAGACGAGATGGCCGGTGAGCGACGCTTCCACGCCGATTTTCGCGGTTTCAAAATCGCGCATTTCGCCGACCATGATGATGTCCGGATCAGCGCGCAGAAACGACCGCATGGCCGCCGCAAAGTCAAAGCCGATTTTCGGCTGGACCTGAACCTGGCGCAGGCCGTACTGGGTGATTTCCACGGGGTCCTCGGCCGTCCAGATTTTCCGGTCGGGCCGGTTGATGTGGCGGAGCGCGGCGTGCAGCGTGGTCGTCTTGCCGGAGCCGGTCGGACCGACCACCAGAATCATTCCGTAGGGCTTGGTGATCATATTGACCAGTTCGTTGTAATTGCGCTTCAGAAGCCCCATTTCTTCGAGCGGCATCGTTTCGCCTTTGGCGAGAAGGCGCATGACGACGTCTTCCACGCCGCCCTGGGTGGGAATGGACGCCACGCGCAGTTCCAGCTCCTCGCCGGTGTTGCGGCGGAATTTGATTTTGCCGTCCTGCGGCAGCCTTTTGACGGTGATGTCCAGATTGGACATGATCTTGATGCGGGAAATCAAGGCGGCCCGGTAGCTATAGGGAACCGTCTGGTAAAGCGTGCAGTCCCCGTCGACGCGGAAGCGGATTTCCACGTTTTTCCTGCCGACGTTCGGTTCGACGTGAATGTCGGAGGCCCGGCGCGCATAAGCGTCGTTGATGATCTTGTTGACCAGCTGCATGATCACGCTGTCGGATTCCGTGACGACGTCGGAGCCGTCCTCGTCGCCGTATCCGATATCCTCGTCATCGAGTTTGCCCAGAAGCTCCGAGAAGGAATGCTCGCCGTCCGCGGAACGGAAAAACAGGTTGATGTATTTCAGGATGTCCTCGGGCAGCGCGACGTCGTATTTCACCTTTTTGGTTTTGAGCAGGTTTTCGATGGCGTCCCGTTTCAGAATGTTGTTGGGATCGTCCATGATGACCTGCACGAAGCCGTCCACGGTTCCCAGGGGAACCCACAGCTCGCGGGCCAGGTAATCCTTCTTCAGATTTTTGATGAGATCGCCGGGAATCACCGCCTTGTCGTTGTAGTCGACGAAACGGCAGCGGTAGAATTCCTCGAAAGAATGCCCGACGTCGTCCTTCGAGATGCGGTACTTGCGCATGAGATAATGCTCGATGGATTCCTTCTGCTCGCGCGCTTCCGACCAGGCGGTGTCCATTTCCTCTTCTTTGATCAGGCCCCGGGTGATGAGGAAATCAAACCGCGTCCGGCGGCGCCTGGCGAAGCGGCGCTGGTTGTAAAAGGCCACGCCGAGCACTTCCGCGATTTCCATCGCCAGGCCGACATCGTCTTCCGAAAACTTGGGCTGCCCGTTTCTTTTGTTGAGAATCTGAATAACGCCCAGAAGCTGCTCTTCATGAAAAATCGGCGTGGCCAGCACCTGTTTCGAACGGAAGCCGGATTTTTTGTCCCAGCTGGAATCAAAGGTGAGCTCGAAATCGATGGCCTTGAGCTCCGACTGATTGTAAGCGTCGGCGATATTGACGATATTGTACGTGTTGGCGACATAGCCGGCGATGCTCTGATTGCTGATCGGAACGCGGATTTCCTTTAGCTGCGAGCCGGCCAGCATGAGCGAATAAATTTCGTTGCGCAGCTTGTCCACGACATAAATGGTGATCATGTCGGCGTTGAAGAGATCCAGAAAGTCTTCCTTGAAATCAATGAGGATTTGCGGAATGTTCTGCGCGGCGTGGATCCGGTTGGTGATCTCCTGCAGACTCTTGCGTATCCGCAGTCGCTCATCGACGCTGGCTGTTGAATCCGGCTGAAACTGAAAACTCATCAGGCTACCTCTTAGGTCCTCTTTGCCCGTCGGACCATAAAAACATACTAACAAGCGCTCCTGTGAATGTCAATTAAACTGATTTTCAGGTTCCGACCTTAAAAAACCCGCCGGCTTTATCAGCAAAGCCGCGCTTCTCAGCCGGCGGTGACAATTCTGGAAAAATCCGCGATTTTGTGGAAAAGCGCCGATATTTCGTAAAGCAGGGACAAGCGGTTGAAGCGGACCTGTTCATCTTTATCCATGACCATGACGGAGTCGAAAAAAGCATCCACGGCGGGACGCAGAGCGGCGAGCCTGTTGAGCGCGGCGGGGAAGTCTTTCTCGGCGATGGATTTTTCCACCCGGGTTTTCATCGTGTCCAGCGAGGCGAATAATTTGATTTCCGCCTCCTGGGACAGGAGGTTGACGTCGATTTGGCCGTCGCGGAAATCCTTCAGAATATTGTCCACCCGTTTGAAGCCGACGGAGAGAGGTTCGAATTCCGGATTTTGGCGGAAGTCCTGAAGCGCGCGGACTTTTTCGACGACCATCACGAGATCGTCGATGTCGGCCGCCAGAA
>Ga0228535_1003372_pt1 | contig 11697 bp, 8 predicted proteins | sample SJ1metagenome_FD_168457 | JGI IMG/M metagenome (GOLD analysis project Ga0228535, IMG submission 168457) | Enriched culture of PCE-dechlorinating microbial communities from Ithaca, New York, USA - SJ1 | ecosystem: Engineered > Modeled > Simulated communities (microbial... > Unclassified | place... | reverse complement strand
GCGCGCCGCCTGCCGATCATTCTCGTCATCAACAAGATCGACCGGCCCGACGCGCGTATTGAAGAAGTCATTTCCGAAACCTACGACTTGTTCATCGATCTGGGCGCCGAAGAGCACCAGATCGAATTCCCCATTTTGTACACCAACGCCAAGACCGGCGTGAGCCACGCAAAACTTGGCGACGACAGCGCCGATTTGCAGCCGCTGCTTGAGGCCATTCTGAACGCGATTCCCGCGCCGCAGGGCGACGACGGGGCCAATCCGCAGTTTCTCGTCACCAATCTGGACTACGATCCCTACGTCGGCCAGATCGCCGTCGGCCGCGTGCAGGCGGGACGCCTGGAGATGAACGCCGCTTACAGCCTCTGCGCGCAGGACAGGATCGTCGGCGGCGTGAAATTTTCGGCGCTTTACGCTTTTCACGGGCTGGCCAAAAAGCCGGTCCCGGCCGCGGAGGCGGGCGACATCGTGGCGCTGGCCGGCGTGGAAAACGTCACGATCGGCGATACGATTTCATCGGCGGACAATCCGCAGGCCCTCCCCCGGCTCATCGTGGACGAGCCGACGGTGTCGATGGTCTTTTACGTCAACGACGGGCCTTTCGCCGGCCGGGAGGGGAAGTACCTGACATCGCGCCACCTGCTGGAGCGCCTCGAAAAGGAAGCGCTGCGCAACGTGGCGGTGCGGATCAAAAGACTCGACCGCACCGACGCTTTTGAAGTCTGCGGCCGCGGCGAGCTGCAGATGGCCGTGCTTATCGAAACCATGCGGCGCGAGGGCTTCGAAATGACCGTCTCCAAGCCGCAGGTCATCATCAAAAAAATCGACGGCAGAGTTTCCGAGCCGGTGGAGCGTCTGTTTCTGGACATTCCCGAAGAATTTGTCGGCCGGATCACGGAAAAGCTCTCGCTGCGCAAGGGCCGGCTGGAAAGCCTCGTCAACAAGGGCAGCGGCCGCGTCAGCATGGAATTTCTGATCCCGTCGCGCGGGCTGATCGGCTTCCGCAGCCAGTTTCTCACGGACACCAAGGGCGGCGGCGTGATGAATTCGCTTCTGGAAGACTACGCGCCCTGGTTCGGCCCGATTCCGCAGCGCAACACGGGCGTCCTGGTGGCCGACCGCGCGGGCCGCGTGACGGCTTACGCCAGCTACGCCATGGAGGACCGCGGGGAGATGATCGTGGACGTCGGCACGGATGTTTACGCGGGGATGATCGTGGGCGAGCGCAACCGCCCGCAGGACCTCAACGTCAACATCGTCAAGGAAAAGAAACTCACGAACATGCGGGCCTCCAACTCGGATGCCACCGTCATTTTGCGGCCGCCGCGGCTTTTGTCGCTCGATCAGGCCATTGAATTCATCGCCGAAGACGAACTGGTGGAAGTGACGCCGCAAAGCGTGCGCCTGCGCAAGATGGAACTCGACGCCACCAAACGGCAGATGAAAGTGCGCCGCGACGAGTAGCGGCCGGGCGTGCCTCTGCAGGCGGCCTTCAGAGGGTGAACTGGTAATTCTGCTCCCGGAAGAGCCACAGGCAGGTGTCCACCACTTCCGGGTCGTACAAAATGCCCCGATGGCGGCTGATCTCGTCCAGGGCCGAACCGATGCCGAGCCCCGCCCGGTAAGGCCGGTCGGACGCCATGGCTTCCACCACGTCCGCAACCATCAGGATCTTCGACTCGGTAAGCAGCGCGTCTCCGGTTTTTCCGTAGGGATACCCGGAGCCGTTGATCCGCTCGTGATGCTCCAGAACGATCCGCGCCACCGGCCAGGGAAATTCGATGTCCTTTAAAATGTTGAAGCCGGCTTCGGAATGGGTCTTGACGAGGCTGCACTCCAGTTCCGTGAGGCGCGTGGGCTTGCTCAGGATTTCCGACGGCACGGTAATTTTCCCCAAATCGTGAATGATGCCCGCCATGCGCAGGCCTTCGATCTGGTCGTGGGACAGGCGCATTTCCACGGCGATGACGCGGGCCAGATCGGCCACCCGGCGCTGGTGACCCGCCGTGTAGGGGTCTCTCGCCTCCACGGTCACCGCAATGGCCTGGACCGTCGCTCCCAGAGCCCGGCGGATCTGTTCCATGCTGATCTTCCGGCTGGTGATGTCTTCCACGAATCCTTCATAAAAAAGCAGGCGTCCCTTTTCATCGCGCACGGCGCGTTTGTTGATCGACACCCAGATCGGACTGCCGTCTTTCCGGAGATACTGTGTCTCGAACCCGGCGACCTGCCCCTCCATTTCCGCCGCCAGGAGCAGCTCGCGCCGGTCCTCCGGATCGGTGTAAATCTGTACGTCCAGATCCGTCACGGACTTCATCAGATCTTCGGGCGATTCATAATCGAGAATGGCCGCCATGGCCTGGTTTGCCGTCAGAAACCGGCCTTCGCGGGTGGACTGGAAAATACCTTCCTGGGCGTTTTCGACGATATTGCGGTATTTTTCCTCCGCCTGATGGCAGGCCAATTCCGATTTTTTCTGTTCGGTGATCCGCCAGACGGAATCCATGAGCAGCGTCAGCTGCCGGACGTCCGCTTCGTCGTAGTCGGCTTCCTTGTTGGCCACGCCGGCCACGGCAACGATCCGGCCGTTGTTGAACACGGGAACCGTCATGTATTTATGAAGGTGGGCGTGGCCTTCGGGATAGCCCCGCTTGAGCGGATGCGGCGCCTGAAAATCGTTCACGACAATCGGACGCGCCTGCCGCACGGCCTCGCCCCATATTCCCGTCTTGTCCAGATCATAGACATTCGGCGCCCCGACAACTGTGCATTCCTTCATGACCTCTTTGGACCAGGTGTTGAGAACGAATCTCTTCTCCACATCATCGTAGAAGTAAATGTATCCGAGACGGCTGTCGGTGAGCCGGATCGCCTCGTCCAGCGCATAGTCCAGAAAATCCTGTGTGGATGTGGCCTGGTACTGTGTAATCCGCAGCAGGCTCTCCAGGCGCTGCTCGTTTTTCCGGATCATTTCCTGGGCCTTTTTACGCTCCGAGATGTCGCGCGACACCCCCTGAATGCCGACCGCCTTTCCATCGGCATCGCGGATGAAGGAAAGATTCATGGCCAGCCATACCCTGCTCCCGTCGGCCCGGTAATACTCGACTTCAATCAACCGCGTCCGGCTCTTGTCGGCCTGCGGGTCCTGCTCCTTGTCCATTTCCTCACGGAACAATGCGGTGAGCCGTTCCACGGATTCGGGCGGATGCTTTTCCCGCAGAGGGCGCGCCAGGTGTTTTTCCACGGATTCGCCGGTCAGCCGTTCCACGGACGGACTCACATACGTAATATTGAGCTGCAAATCGGCGGTCCAAACAATATCCGCCATATTTTCCGTGATACGGCGGTAACGCTCCTCGCTTTCCTGCAAGGCGTTTTCCGCGTGTTTGCGTTCTGTAACATCGGTAAAAATGGCGGCAAAGCGGCCAAGCGCAGGCCGGAAGGCCGCTACTTCAAAATATTTATTCAGCGTCCGGGCGTAATTTTCGCAGAAAGCCGGTTCGCCCGTCAGGGCCACACGGCCGAAAAGCTCGATCCAGCGCGATTCGGTCCCCGGCAGAACTTCCAGCACCGTCCGTCCCAGGATTTTCTCGGCTGGAAGCCCGGTTATGCGTTCAAAAGCCGGATTGACGGCGAGAAAACGGTAATCGACGGGTTTTCCCTGAGCGTCGCAGATAAGCTCATGTACGGCGAAGCCTTCCAGCATCTCCCGGAACAGGGCCTGGTAGTCCTCCTGCATGCGGCGGATTTCCGAAAGGTCGCGGATGATCATGCTGGTTTTTTGCCGGCCCTCTGCATCGGTGAAAATCGTCGAGGAAATTTCCGCGGCGAACTTTTCTCCATTGGCGCGGAGCATGGTGATTTCGGCCCTGGCCGTGCCGGTGCGCCCGCGTTCTTTCAGGGCATGATGAAGCCGCGGATCTGTCAGATCCACCAGACCGCTGCGCCCGACACGCTTCATTTCTTCCAGGGTCCGCCCGAACATGGCGCAGGCGGCCGGATTGGCGTCGAGGACGTCTCCGTCCGGCTGGGTCAGCAGGATAGCGTCTTTCGAGCGGTCGAACATGGTGCGGTACTTTTGCTCGCTCTCCAGAAGCTCGCGCTCGGCCCGCTTGCGGTCCGTGATGTCGAGCGCGGTGAAGGTGACACCCGCGCCGAGATCGGAGGGGTTCAAAGGCGTGGAGCTCAGCAGAATGTCAATGACCGAACCGTCCTTGCGCACCCAGCGCGTTTCCACCATCCCGGTTCCCCACCGGGCGATCTGGGCATATTTTTCCCGGCCCACAAAGTCGAAATCCTCATCTGTTGCATACAGCAGGCGGGAACTGCGGTTGAGGAGCTCTTCGCGGGAATACCCGGTCATTTCGCACAAGTGGTCGTTGACCTGCGCGATCACCCGGTTTATCACAAGGCCGATGCCGATGGGCGCGGCCAGAAAGATGCTTTGCAGATTGGATTCGCTTTTGCGCAAGGCTTCCTTGGCCTGGTTGCCTTTTGCGACGTCTTCTTCCAGCTCGCGAATTTTTTGTTTTAAGGTTTCGTAAGAGGGTTTGGGGGTCACAGGAAACCAACCTCCTTCCGATCTACAGGTCTGGACGGCATTTTCGGACGGCGCAGGCGGTTGGAAAGCGTTTTGTTCGGGCCTGCTTGCCGCTGGCTACGTTTCGCTTTTTTCGGATTTTAACTTTTCATATCTTGTATTTTTTATCAACAAAAAATAAGCGTCTGCCGCAGTGGCATTAAAGAAAAGGAGCGGATAAACGGCGCCGGCGCAGATGAAGAAGGCTCCTTGGGTCCGGTGCCCTTCCGGCAGTCGGATTGCCGGCGCCAAAAACACAAAAGGCAGGTGCTCTCGCATCTGCCTTTTTTTGTTCTCCATCATTAAACTTCACAAACAATCCGCTCGCGCATCAGCAACGCAGGGCGGGACTTTCGTCCCGCCACTTTTGTTTGGCTTTAACTAGAAAAAACAGATGATAAAAAAGAGGTTGTTGATGTTTGACAGCCTTTTTCTTTTATGCTAACATCTAGTTATATGACTAGAATATATGGATCGGAGGATAAAGTATGGGCTACAAAACGAAAGTGCAGTGCATCAAAAGAGAAAAAAGCGAACAGTGGTATATCAACTTTCCATCCGCAATCGCCCAGGCCATAGAATTTACGCAAAGTGAAGAGGTCGAGTGGATTATCTCCGATAAACAAAATCTGATTCTCCATCGGCCGGATGCCCCCGCCGATCCGATTTCCGTTAAAAAAAAACTCAGCCAATCCTCGAAACCATCCTAGGATTTCTGGAAGGCATGTCCATAGATGAAAAGGAAAGAAAACATCTTGGGCGTTTTTCGAGACACATTTTGAGTCAACTGGTGTGCATGGGACGACATACCATCACCAACCTGATGACGACGAGCGGAAGACAATTTATGGATTGGAGCGCCGATTATCGACTTTATGGGAAAGAGCGAATCGACTGCGAGCAACTCTTTGCCCATATTTGCAAGGAGGTCATCCGTCTCAATGGAAAGGGGCCCCTGGTCACGGCTCTGGATGATAGTCTCTTGCGTAAAACCGGCAAGAAGATTCCGGGCGTCAAGTATGCAAGAGATCCCATGGGGCCTCCCTTCCGGGTTAATTTTGTGCGGGGTCAGCGGGTGATCCAGATGTCTGCGGCTCTATCTGACGGTTTACAAGCCCGGATGATTCCCGTGATCTTCCGTGATGCGTCCACGCCGGACAAACCGAAACGTTCAGCTGAAGAAGAGGAATGGACCGTGTATCGTGAGGAATGCAAAAAGCGGCGGCTGAGTGTGCATGGCGTTTCCTGCATCAACGATCTGCGTAACCGGATGGATCGTAACCAGGATTTATGGATAACCGTGGATGGCAGTTATACCAATCGGACCGTTTTGAAAAGTCTTCCGGAATCCACGGTGCTTATTGGCAGGATTCGCGCTGATGCCAAGCTTTATCATCTTCCTTCACCTTTCCCCGGTGGTGCAGGCAGAAAGCGCATCTATGGCTCCGAGGCTCCCACACCGGACGAAATCCGCATGGATGATACGATTCTCTGGCAAAACATCAACGCTTACACATCCGGAGCGCTCCATGAGTTCCGCGTCAAAACGGTCAGGCCTCTCCGCTGGCGGGCGACGGGAAAAGAACAAATTGTCCAGATTATGGTCATTGCCCCTCTGCGGTATCGTCTCAGCAAGAAAGGGCCGCTGCTTTATCGGCAACCGGCTTACCTGATCTGCACCGATCCCGAGTTGCCCCCGGAAAAGATCTTACAAGCCTACCTCTGGCGATGGGATATTGAAATCAATTTTCGAGATGAGAAAAACCTTCTGGGAACAGGGCAGGCGGAAGTCCGAAACCCTTCTTCCGTCAAAGCGGTTCCGCAGATGATGGTGGCCTCGTATGCCCTGCTGCTTCTGGCCGGTATCCATAATTGGGGCATCACAGGCATCCCGCAACCGCAAAACATTCCCAAATGGCAAAACCCCAATAAAAAATATCGGGCATCAACCAATGATTTGATCAAGCAATTACGGTATGAGCTCTGGGCCGATTCCATCGGCTCCATTAATTTATCCCACTTCGATCAATGTCGAGCTGACAAACGAAGTCCCTTAAATCCGGTTCTTCCAGCTTTCGACGCAATCTTACAGGTTAATTCAGCGTAAAAAGAGCCAAACAAAAGGGGCGGACCTTCAGGTCCGCCGATTAATGGACACCACCTCCGTCACTTCGTGACACCTCCGCCTAACCTGAAGGTTACAAGTGCGGAGGACACTAAAGTGATCCATCATCCACTAGCTACGAGCCACGAGCTATGAGCTACGAGCCATCAGCTACGAGCTACGACCCGGTTCAGCGCAAAAGGATCTTTGTGTCGGTATTTTCTTTGACCAGTTTGTCGCCCACTGATGTTCCGCAGTAGACGCAACTGTAGTCGTACTTGTCCCCTTCGGTAAGAACAAGCAGCAGCCTTTTCCGCACCGGAACGGCGCGGCGGCATTGCGGACAGTATAATTCCGTGGCGTCGAAATCCTTGTAGGAAGGCTTCATTTGCATAATCTCCCGGTTTTTATAAATCATTGTGAGCGGGTTTTTGATCCCCGCTTAAGCTGCGTGTCCGATACCCTGACGTCTGCGCGAATCATAACGGGTGCTTGTCATTTTTCCCGGTCCGGAATTTTTTCCCAGTCGGCCAGCCATACAGTCGCTTCGCTGTCGCTGGGCGCCCGCCAGTCACCGCGCGGCGAAAGCGATCCGCCGGAGCCCACTTTGGGACCGTTCGGAACGCAGGTGCGCTTGTACTGGGAGGTTTTAAAAAACCGGACCAGGTAAACGTAAAGCCATTTCTTGATGTCTTTCAGGCTGTAGCGGTTTTGCTTTTCCGGCGGAACGTCCGGCCAGGCCCCTTTGGCTTTATCTCTCCAGGCCAGACAGGCCAGGAAGGCGACCTTGAAAGGCGGATAGCCGAAACGCGTGATGTAATAATTGTTGAAGTCCTGCAATTCGTAAGGGCCGATGGTGGCTTCCGTTTTCTGGTGCGGTTGGCCGTTTGCTTCGCCGGGAATCAGCTCCGGCGAAATTTCCGTTGACAGGACTTCCAGCAGGATATCGGAAACCTCCGCTGAAAACTGTCCGGTTTGCGCGACCCACCGGATCAGGTACTGTATCAGGGTTTTCGGCACGCTGGCATTGACGTTGTAATGCGACATGTGGTCGCCGATGCCGTACGTGCTCCACCCCAGCGCCAGTTCGCTCAAATCGCCCGTTCCGACGACGAGCGCGTTTTTCATGTTGGCCAGGCGGAAAAGATGCGCCGACCGCTGACCGGCCTGCACATTTTCAAAGGCGATGTCGTAGCGCTTCTTGCCGCGGACGAAAGGATGGCCGATGTCTTGGAGCATCTGGAGGCAGGCGGGCTTGATGTCCACTTCGTTGGCTTCCACGTCCAGGGCTTTCATGAGGCGCATGGCGTTGCGATACGTTTTGTCGGACGTTCCGAAGGCCGGCAGTGTATAGGCCTTGACCTGCGTACGCGGGCGGCCCAGCAGGTCCATGGTTTTGGCCGCCACAATGAGCGCGTGCGTGGAATCCAGACCGCCGGACACGCCGATCACCAGATTGGGAATGCCGGAAGATTTCAACCGCTGCGCCAGTCCCTGCACCTGAATATTGTAAGCTTCGTAGCAGCGCGAGTCGCGTTTTTCCGGGTCCGACGGGATGTAGGGGAAGCGCGGAATATCACGGTCCGGGAGCAGCCTTCCCTGCGGGCAGGACACTTCGTATTCCACTGTCCGGAAGGCGGCAATCCGATTTTTGTGATCGGCGGCGTTTTGTCCGAAGGTGGTAAGGCGCATGCGGTCCTGCGCCAGACGGTCCAGATCCACATCGGCCCGGATCATCTGCTCCGACATGGCAAACCGCCGGGATTCCCGAAGCAGCGTGCCGTTTTCGTAAATCATGGCATGGCCGTCCCAGGCCAGGTCCGCGGTGGATTCTCCGAAACCCGCGTCGGCGTAAAGGTAAGCCGCTACGCAGCGCGCCGACTGGTTGGCGGCCAACTGGTGACGGTATTCGGATTTGCCGATGGTGATGTTGGACGCGGACAGATTGCCGATGACTGTGGCGCCCGCCATCGCGGCGAAACTCGAGGGGGGAATGGGAACCCAGACGTCCTCGCAGATTTCGAAATAAACATTGAAGTTTTTCAGATTGGCGGCCTTGAAAATCAGATTCGCGCCGAAGGGAATTTCCTTCTGTCCGGCCAGACTGATGGTGGAAGCCGGCGCAGCGGAAGCCGGAGCAAACTGCCTGGCTTCGTAATACTCGCGGTAGTTGGGCAGATAGGATTTCACGGCCACACCGAGAATCCGTCCCCGGTAAAAAACCACGGCGCAGTTATAGAGGCGGCAGTCCACAACCAGCGGCGCGCCGCAGGCGAAGACCAGGTTCAATGAGGCGGACGCCCCCCGCAGCGAAACCAGCGCTTCTTCGACGCCGGACAAAAGGGCCGTCTGGTGAAACAGGTCGTCGTTGGAATAAGCGGAAAGTCCCAACTCCGGAAAGATGGCGAGCAGGGCTTTTTCCCGCGCCGCTTTCCGGGCCATTTCGATGGTCCGGCGCGTGTTGAACGCCACGTCGGCAACCCGGACTTCGGGAATGCAAACCGCGGTACGGACAAAACCCTGGGCGTAAAGATTAAAGAAATTCCGGGCGGCCATGCGGTCATCCTTTCTCGACATAGGCATAGGCGCTGTGATTGTGGATGCTTTCAAAATTTTCCGCCTCGATGCTGTACCAGGGGAAATTGGCGTCGGCATTGAGCTTCACGGCCACGCTGCGCACCAGGTCCTCGACAAATTTCGGATTCTTGTAAGCTTTTTCCGTGACGAATTTTTCATCCACGCGCTTGAGCAGGGAATATACCTCACCGCTGGCCGAATCTTCAACGATTTTTATGAGATTTTCAATCCAGAAGAATTTTTTGAAGCGAACCTTGACGGTGACGATGCTGCGCTGGTTGTGCGCGCCGAAAGCGCTGATTTCCTTCGAACAGGGGCACAAGGTGGTGACCGGCACGACCACGCCCACCAGAAAATCCGTTTTGTCGGCGCTGTTTTCGCCGGCGAACAGACAGCGATATTCCATCATGCTCTTGGCCCCGGAAACGGGCGCCATTTTCTTGATGAAATAGGGAAACTCGATTTCCATGTGCGCGGACTGGGCGCGGAGCTTTTGCCGCATCTTATCCAGAATCGTCTGAAACGTCTTGATGTTGATCTGCCCGCGGAAATCGTTGAGCACCTCCACAAACCGGCTCATGTGCGTTCCTTTGAAATGGTGCGGCAGATTGACGTACATATTGATCGTGGCGTTGACCGGCTGCGTCCCGCGCGCGCGATCCAGTACGATGATCGGGTATTTGATGTTCTTCACCCCGACCTTCTTGATGTCGATGTTGCGAAAATCTTTCTGGCTTTGAATGTCGATCATTTTAGTCATTTAGGCTGTAGGCGTTTAGACTGTCCGGAATAAAAAAGATTTTTCAAAAAGCCTAACAGGCGACAGCCTAATCCTCTCTGTACGTTACCGCTGCATTTTCCGATTCCCAGACCTTGACTGCCAGCAGTGTGACTCCGGCGTTCCGGATGCCGTCCTTCAGTTCCCGGTAAATAAAACAGGCGATGTTTTCCGAAGACGGATTTTTTCCCGCAAAAAAAGGCAGATCGTTCAAATGCTGGTGATCCATCCGATTGAGGATGTCCTGAAGCCATTTTTTCACCAGACGGAAATCGATCAGAATGCCTTCGGAGTTCAATTCCGGCGCGCCGACGGTGACTTCCACTTTAAAATTGTGACCGTGGAGTTCCTCGCACTTTCCGCCGATTTCCGCGAGCAAATGGGCGGCGGAAAAGGATTTGATAATTGTGACTTCAAACATGCTGTCCTTCCTTATTGATGTTCCGTTTCGCTTAAAGAAAAGTCATAACCTTGTTTTTTACGCCAGTGGGCACTTCCTATCATAAATTTTTCTTTAGGGAAAACAGTTTCCGGAAGTGGTGTAATTTGACCAGTGACTGGTGAAAATGCCCTGTTTTTTGAGATAAAAGGGCCGGCTCTTCCAGTGATCTTCGTCACGGGGGGGGCTCTAACGGCGCGATATTTGACCTGAATAAAAATAGCGCGAATATTGGCATATCTATTGCTAAAAATAGAAACGACTAAGGTGAAAGGCGTACAATAATGCGGTGGTACGAGAGGTGAAAAATAAAATTAATCATTGAAAAAAACAATTTAATGTGTAAAAGACATAAACAACGTTAAAAAAATCCACAAAAAACTCATTGTCAAGGAAGGAGGAATCTTATGTTGAAAGCATTTCACAGAAGATCAGGTCAGAAAGGTTTTACGTTGATCGAGTTGATGATCGTTATCGCGATCATCGGTATTTTGGCGGCCATCGCCATCCCGCAGTTTGTAACCTACCGGCAGAAGGGGTACAATACCCAGGCCAAAGGGGAGTTGAAGAGCTTCTACACGGCATGTCAGGCGTATTTTGCGGATACGCCGACCGCCGCACAATGTACAACTGCTGAAGTATCAAGTACTTTCGTTAAATCGGCTCCGGTCACTTTAACCGTTGTTCAGGCTAACCAGACTCTCGCAGGAACTACAGCATATCATACGGCGGGCAACTCTACGTATACGATTGGTTCAAGTGGAAACATCACTCCGTAGTTGAGGTGGGCAGATTAACTACAAAAAGGCTGGTTTTAGTTTATACCAGCCTTTTTTTTCCGGGGGGGGGTAACGTGTTTTCATAAATTACGGTCAGTTTTAACGGAGAGGCCGATTATGATAAAAACTATTATTGGAAAAAGAGAACAAAAAGGCTTTACACTCATTGAGTTGATGATTGTTATTGCGATTATCGGCATTCTGGCGGCTATTGCCATTCCACAATTTGTAGCTTACAGGCAAAAATCATATAACACAGAAGCAAAGGCCGAGTTGAAAAATTTCTACACAGCCTGTCAAGCATATTTTGCCGATAGCGCTCCAAAAGATTGTACAGAATCATTGGTGTCATCATTTTTCATTCCACAATCACCGGGCGTTCAGATCCATGTCAAGGCGGGTTCCGGTACTGAGATGATCGGCACTACTGCATTTCATCAA
>Ga0228535_1003370_pt1 | contig 11707 bp, 5 predicted proteins | sample SJ1metagenome_FD_168457 | JGI IMG/M metagenome (GOLD analysis project Ga0228535, IMG submission 168457) | Enriched culture of PCE-dechlorinating microbial communities from Ithaca, New York, USA - SJ1 | ecosystem: Engineered > Modeled > Simulated communities (microbial... > Unclassified | place... | reverse complement strand
ACGATCCTGTTCGTGGGGGCGGTCAGCGTCATCAGCTATATGTCCCCCAAAATTTGGGAAGTCGACATGATCATTCAACCGAGCAACCTCTTCGTCCAAACCGAGCAAGGCGAATTCGCCGAGATCGTCGTCATCGATCCCCGGCAGGTCGCGGGACAGATCAACCAGAGGTCCTACGACAACGAGCTGGCCTCGGAGCTGAACATGGATATCCGGGAGTTTCCGCGGCTCCATGCGGAAACGCTGCGCGACACGAAGCTCATCCGGGTTTTCGAGAGGGGAACCGACCGGGAAAAAGCCAAGTCCATCCTTCTCTCCCTCTTCAACCACCTGAAGACCGAGTTCGACAAGAGAATCGAGGTCGAGATCAAGTCCATCGACACCCAGATCAAAAACAAGCGGAGCTCCATCATCCAGAACAGGATCGACATAAAAGACAACGAGAACAAGATCGCCCTGAAGCAGCTCCAGATCAGCGACAAGGGAAACGAAATCGCCACCAAGCAGAACGAGATCAAGAAAAAAGCCAACGACATCAAATACCTGGAACTCGACGCGGAATCGAAGGGGATCGAAAAAGAAAAAATCCGGAAGGAGATCGATTCCCTTAAAGCCAAGTCCGCCATATCCGAGGAGAGGGTCAAGAATATTCTTGAAGAAATGAAATCCGTCAAAAGCCGGATCGATGCTCTCGAGGCCCGGCTCGAAAAAGCCCTCGCCAACCAAAAGCAGGGATCGGAGGCCCTCAGCCTTCTTCTCTACTCGAACGAGGTCCAGCAAAGCCTTCGTTACTACAACACCCTTGACGAAAAGCTCAGCATCGAAAAAATCGCGCAGGAAAACAACCGCATGGAGAGGCTCGCGAAGGAGCAGGACCTGCGGAAGCTCGATACGGAAATCAGCCAGATCCACACCAAATGCAGCAGCCTGCAGGCGGACATCGAGGATATCCAAACGGAGATCAAGGTCGTCAAAACGGAGATCGAAAAAATCCACAAAGAGATCGCGCTGATCAATAACGACGCCGAACGGATCATGAGCTTCATCTCCATTTTCGAGAGCGATATTACCCTGCTCCAGGATAAAAAAGGGCGCCTGGATTACGCCAAGCTCATCAAGGAACCGACGTCGTCGGTCTATCCGGTCGCCCCCAACAAAAAACAAAATATCCTCGTGGCCCTCTTCTTCTCCCTGGTTATCACGTCGTTCCTCGCCTTTCTTCTCGAGTACGTGAGCAGGGAAAAATCCAGGAGATCCCGCTCATCCCCTTCTCAATGAAAACTCGACCAGGCGTCTTTATCCCGGCGTTGGCCCTCGCCCTCTCCCTCTTCGCCGGCAACGGCGCGCCGCAAGAGCCCTTGCCGCGGAATGATCAGCGCCGAGCCTTCGGGCATATCGTTGATTACGACGGCGACGGCACAAGCGATCCGTCCGCGTTTTCCATCGAAACGCGGACGCTTCATGGAATGGGAGGGCTGGAACGCTCCTGGAAATCCGCCTTCGCCTTCCGGCTCCCGGTTCCGGCGGATTACAATGGGGACGGGAAGACGGAGATCGCGTTTTTTGATGGGGGGATGTGGCATGTCTACGGGCACCTGATAACCCGTTTCGGCGAAAAGGGGGATTGGCCGGTGCCGGGCGATTATGACGGGGACGGAAAAGCCGACCTGGCGCTCTGGCGGCCCGGCTCGGGCGTTTGGCTCCTATCCGATGACCTCCAGACATCCTGGGGAGACTCCGCCGACATTCCCGTGCCCCAGGACTACGACGGAGACGGACGGACGGATATCGCCGTCTGGCGGCCGAAGGAAGGCGCCTGGTATATCAAGTACTCGGGCGGCGAGCCGGCCTTCGTTTCCTGGGGCTCCGAAGGCGACATACCCGTCCCCGGAGATTATGACGGGGACGGAAAATGCGACCCGGCCGTCTGGCGGCCGAAGGAAGCCAAGTGGCGCATCAAGTGTTCGGGCGGCGAGCCGGCCTTCGTTTCCTGGGGCTCCGAAGGCGACATACCCGTCCCCGGAGACTATGACGGGGACGGAAAATGCGACCCGGCCGTCTGGCGGCCGGCGGAAGCCAAGTGGCATATCCGCGGCCGGGAGCCGGTGTCTCTGGGCCGCCCGGCGGACATCCCCCTGGCTTGGAATATCTGGATACTCTGGGCCAAGAAGCTCGTCGGCCCCCCGTCCGGGGAAAATTAAGGAGCCCCGCCGGCCGGCCGATCCGGCCTTGAGAACGCGGGAGGCGAAGGGCTAGATCGCGACGGGCCCGTTTTGGGGAATGGAATTATGTTAAATGTACGGGGGAGACGGGGAAACGCGGCCGGCACGCGGAATCCCGACGCCCTCTCCTACAAGAAAGGAAACACTTCATGAATTCCGATCAAAAAAAAGCGCGTTTTCTTCCTTGGCTGATATTGACATTGATCCTTTCATCCAAGACCGCGGTCATCTCCGCGGGCCCGGGGGGCGCGCCGCAGAGAGGCCCGGTCAACCCCATCTTTCTCCATCCTCCCGTCGAGCATTACGGCCTGCTCCCTCATCCCATAGATCTCAGCCATCTTCAGCCGACGAGGGCCCTCCGCGTCCAGGCTCTGCCGGCTTTCTGGGATTGGCGCCTCAACGGCGGCGTGACGCAGGTCAAGAACCAGGGTTCCTGCGGCAGCTGCTGGGCATTCGCCTCGGTCGGCGATCTTGAATCCAAAGTCCTCATCCAATCCGGCGCCGCCTACGATTTTTCCGAGGAGAATCTCAAGGAATGCAACTATTGGGGACACAACTGCGGCGGGGGAAACGCCTGGTCCGCCGCCAACCACTTCTCGGCCGCGGCCACGGTCTTGGAGGCCTGCGACCCGTATCATCCCTATAAAACCGGCGACTGCAATCCGGCCTGCACCGAATACAAGCAAATCACCGGATGGCGGCTTCTTCCGAACGACGTCGCGTCCATAAAAAACGCCGTCTATCAGCGCGGGCCCTGCTATACGACCATGTACGCGTCATTCCCCGGATTCTCATCCTACGACGGCAGCTATTGCCTGTACTACGCCGGAACCGAAGGCCCGAACCACGCCGTCCTCATCGTCGGCTGGGACGACAATCTCGCCCATGCCGGAGGCAAGGGCGCCTGGATCGTCAAGAACAGCTGGGGAACGGGGTGGGGGCAAAACGGTTTTTTCTACATCGCCTACGGATCGGCCCGGATCGGCGGCGGGTCCTGCTACTACGAGTCCTACAAACACTATGATTATCTGGAAATGACGGGCACGCTTTACCGCTATGACGAAGCCGGATGCTATGACAGCTGGGGATTCGGAACGGGAAACAACGTCGCCTACGGGCTCGTGAAGTTCGTCGCCGCCAAGGATGACCGCGTCACCGCCGTGGACTTCTGGGCCGTGGACGACAATATGAATTATGATATCTACATCTACGACGATTTCGACGGCGCTTCGGCCTCCAACCTTCTGACTTCCCAGTCGGGGAGCTGCGCGCTGGCCGGATTCTATTCCGTCAATCTGAACGCGCCCGTCTGGATAAAAAAGGGAAACGATTTCGCCGTCGTCATCAAGTTCACGGCCTCCGGCTATTACTGGCCGGTGCCCTGCGACTCGTTCGCGCCCATCGAAACGGGCAAGTGCTATCTCAGCCAGACCGGCGGGAGCGGCAGCTGGATCGACATGAAAAATCAAAACCGGGATGTCTCCATCCGCGCCCGGACGAAAAGCCACCAGCACGTTTTCAATTCGAGCGATTTCAACGGCGACATGTCCTCCGACATCGCCGTCTGGAGGCCTTCGAGCGGCATCTGGTATCTCAAGGGCATGGGCAGCCCCGCCTGGGGCACCGACGGCGACATCCCCGTGACCGGCCTCTACAACGGGGACCGCGTCGCCGATATCGCCGTCTGGAGGCCGGCCGGGGGAATCTGGTACATCAAGGACATCGGATGTCATGAATGGGGGACCAAGGGCGATGTCCCCGTGCCCGGAGACTACAATGGAGACGGGATGACGGACATCGCCGTCTGGAGGCCGGAAAGCGGGACCTGGTATATCAACGGCACCGGCGCATTCCCGTGGGGGCAGGCGGGCGATATCCCCGTGCCCGGAGACTACGACGGAGACGGGACGACGGACATCGCCGTCTGGAGGCCGGGCGACGGATTGTGGTACGTCCGGAATTCGGGGACCTTTCCGTGGGGGGCGCTGGGCGATATCCCCGTGCCCGGAGACTACGACGCGGACGGGAAAACCGACTGCGCCGTCTGGAGGCCCTCGACCGGCGACTGGTTCATCCGCTATGCCAAGGGCGGGATGGCGACGGCGGCCTGGGGACAGGCGGGCGACATACCGGCGGCCGGGGACTTCAACGGGGACTCGGCGCCGGAGATCGCCGTCTGGAGGCCGGGCGACGGAGCCTGGTACATCAAGGATATCGGATGCTTTTTTTGGGGGACGAAAGGCGATATCCCTCTCGTCCGGTGACGGCGGTTCGAGCGGCCGGCGCCGGTCCGGCGCCGCGGCCGAATCGGCCGTCCGGGCGCCTTCCTTTCAGCCCTCTCCCCGCGGATGGATCCGCCTGAAACGCCGGTCGAAGCCGGCCTTCCGGCGGCCCGGGCGCGGCGGCAGGGGCGATGCGATCGATCATTCCGATCGGACATCCCTTCTAAAAAACGCTTGACAGGCATTTTTTTTGGGCTTATTTTATGGTCACGGTATAAAAGGAGGGGGAAAACCGATGAAAAAATGTATGGCTGTATTGGGCGTTTTTTTGGCTTTTTATTGTTGGGCTTCCGGCCACGAGTACATCATGGATACCGGCGTGGCGGCCACGACTCTTAACGCGACCACCCAGATCACGACGCTGACGGGGGGGACCTGGGATAACGGCTACTATGACATGACGCTGCCCGCCAACAACCAGTTTTATTTTTACGGGAAAAAGGTGACGCACCTGAGGATCTGGACGAACGGCTACATCACCTGCGGGTTCGGCGCCGTTCCCACGGACTATTCCGATACTACGCCGGACGTCATGCCGAACAGCGACAATCCCAACGCCTATATCGCGCCCTGGTGGGACGACTGGGATCTCGACATAGCCGGCCAAATCTATTACACGATCGGCTCGTACGGGCCGGGAAGCCAAAACTGGGTGACGGTCAAGTGGAACGGCGTGGCTCATCACGCCGACGCGGCCGCCCGGTACACGTTCGCGGTGGCCATTTTCGCGGAATATAACTACGCTGACGTCCCAGCCAGGCGGAATGATATCATGTTCGAATACAAGGCGACCCACTCCGGGACGGGCACGCACGACTACGGCAAAACCGGGACGGTGGGGATCGAGCACTACACCGGCTGGCAGTGCGAGGAATATTGTTATAAGACCGCATCCCTGTCCGATAACATGGACATCCTCTTCACGCCGTTCGTCCCCGCGTACACCGGCACCGACTATAACGGGAACGGCACGCCCGACGTCGCCGTCTGGAGGCCGGACAACGGGAACATTTACTACCGGTATGACAACGGGTCGACCGCGATGTATCACTGGGGAACCCTGGGGGACGTCTTCCTTCCGGGGGACTATGACGGAGGCGGTGCCGCCGAGGACATGGTCTACCGGCCGAGCACGGGCGTTTGGTGGGGAAGAAGCCCGTTCACCGTGACGGCGTGGGGGACGCACGGCGACATCCCCGTGCCCGCGGACTACGACAACGACGGGAAAACGGACCTCGCCGTCTTCAGGCCCTCGAACGGCTCCTGGTACATCCGCTATTCGAGCGGCGGAACCGGCTTCATTCCGTGGGGGACGCAGGGCGATATCCCCGTGCCCAACGACTACGACAACGACGGGAAGGCGGACCTCGCGGTCTACAGGACGTCGACCGGCGTATGGTGGATCAGGAAATCCTCGAATCCCGCGACCGCCTTTGTCATCCCCTGGGGCGCGGACGGTGATGTCCCGACCCCCGTCAGCTATTACACGACATACCCGAATCCCTGCGTCTACCGTCCCTCCGGCGGGGGGTGGTACGTTCAAGCTCAAAACAGCGGAGCGTCCACGGTCTTTTTCTGGGGCGCCGATTACGACGTTCCAGTCCCCAACGACGCAACCGCCGGCGGAGCGTCCGAGTTCATCGTTTGGAGGCCGTCGAACGGCATCTGGTACGAGAAATACGGCCAGGCCGGTTTCAGCTGGGGGGCCGCCGGAGACAAGCCCCGCTCCCGCTTGAGCCGGTCGATCATCGCCCCGAGCCCCGAGCCGTAGGCCCGGGACGGCGGGAAGGCCGAAACGCCCATAAAACGGGGCGGGCCCTTCCGCATCGAGTCCGAGATATCGAAGGGCGCGAGAAAGGCTTTACGCCTTGCTCGCGCCCTTTTTTTTGGGAAAAGGAGAGGCGGAACCGGGGCGAAAAGTTCTCCTTCCGGCAAAATCCTCCGCCGGAAAGGAAAGCCCGGCCGGGGGCTTCGGAGCCGCCTCGTGTCCATGCCCCCGTCAATCCCTGTCCATCGCCGGCGATCCGGAGCGTTTCGCGCGCTGTCTTAAATAAATCCCAAAAAACCGCCAAAAACCCGACGAAAAATCATAACCCCCTTGACAAAGCATTTATAATGTTCTCAACGGTTGGTCCTCGGAAAGGAGAAACAATCGATGAAAAAGTGTTTTCCGGCATTGGGAATTTTTTTGGCCGTCTCTTGTTGGACTTTCGGCCACGAGTACATCATGGATGACGGCTTGCAGCTCTCGTCGCCTCTCTTGGCCTACACGCAGATCACGACGCTGACGGGGGGGACCTGGGATAACGGCTACTATGACATGGTCTTGCCCGACGACAACCAGTTTTATTTTTACGGGAAAAAGGTGACGCACCTGAGGATCTGGACGAACGGCTACATCACCTGCGGATTCGGCAGCGTTCCCACCGACTATTCCGATCCTTCCCCGGACGTCATGCCGAACAGTGACGCGCCCAACGCCTATATCGCGCCCTGGTGGGACGACTGGGATCTCAGCGTGAACGGCAGAATCTATTACAGGATCGGCACGGGAGGGCCGGGAGGCAACAATTGGGTGACGGTCAAGTGGGAAGGCGTGCCTCATCACGACGACGCGACCGCCGGATACACGTTCGCGGTGTCCATGGTCGCGGAATATCACGCCATTGACACCCGCGCCACGCGGGACGAGATTATATTCAATTACGGATGGGTCGCATCCGGGACCGGCGTCCACGACTTCGGGAGAACGGGGACGGTGGGAATCGAACACGACACCGGCTGGCAGTGCGAGGAATATTCTCATAAATCCGCGTCCTTGTCCAACGGCCTGTCCATTCTCTTCACGCCGTTCGTCCCCGTGTACGACAGCACCGACTACGACGGGAACGGCGTGCCCGAGGTCGCCGTCTGGAGGCCGGACGACGGGAGCGTTTACTGCCGGTACGAGAACGGATCGACCTCGATGAATCGATGCGGAAAGCGAGGGGATATTTACGTTCCCGGAGATTATGACGGGGACGTTAAAACCGACGACATGGTCTACCGCCCGAGCACGTGCGAATGGCGGTCGATAAATCCGTTCGCCGTGACATACTGGGGGACGCACGGCGACATCCCCGTGCCCGCGGACTACGACGACGACGGCAAGACGGACATCGCCGTCTGGAGGCCCTCGAACGGCTGCTGGTACATCCGTTGTTCGAGCGGCGCAATCGAAAGCATCCCCTGGGGGACGCAGGGCGATATCCCCCTGCCCGCGGATTACGACAACGACGGGAAGGTGGACCTCGCCGTCTACAGGACGTCGACCGGGGTATGGTGGATCAGGAAATCCTCGGATCCCGCGACCGCCTATGTCATGCCCTGGGGCACGGACGGCGACGTCCCGACCCCCTTCAACTATTTCGACGCGGCTTACCTGAATCCCTGCGTCTACCGCCCCTCCAACGGGGGGTGGTATATTCAATCTCAAATGACCGGAGGGACCGCCGTTCATCCCTGGGGCGCCGATTACGACGTTCCCGTCCCCTCCGATATCCAGGGCGGTTCATTGTTCCTGTTCATCGTCTGGAGGCCGTCGAACGGCGTCTGGTACGAAAAAAGCGGCACGGCCGGTTTCGCCTGGGGTGCCGCCGGAGACAAGCCCCGCTGCCGCAAGGGTCGGATCCCTGGGTTCACAAGCCCGGGATATCAAAGGGCGCGATGAAGGCGTTAAGCCTCCGTCGCGCTTATATTCAGGGCGAAAAATCAGCGGAACGGGGAGGGAAAGGCTTTCCTTCTTCCGGTAAAATCCTCCGCCGGACGGGGAGGCACATGGCCGGAGGCCTCTGAGCGGCCCTACGTCCCCGCTCCCGTCGATTCCCGCGAACCGCCGGCGATCCGGCGCCTTTCGCGGGCTGTTTATAAATTAACTTCCAAAATCGTCCATAGACCCCGACGATGAGCCTTAAGCCCCTTGACAATGCCTTTATAATGATCCCAACGACTCGCAGTCGGAGAGGAGAAAGAATCATGAAGAAGCGTATTCTGGCATGCGGTATTTTCTTGGCGGTTTCTTGTTGGACTTTCGGCCACGAGTACGTCATGGATGACGGTTCGAGTTTCACGGATTTTCTCGCCTACAATGAGATCAAACTGACAGGGGGGGATTGGAATGACGGCTACTATGACATGGCCTTGCCCGACAACAACCATTTTTATTTTTACGGAAGAAAGGTGACGCACCTGAGGGCCTGGACGAACGGCTACATCACCTGCGGGTTCGGCGGTCCCCCCTCCGACCTGTCCGATCCGACTCCGAGCGACATGCCGAACAGTGACAGCCCCAACGCCTATATCGCGCCCTGGTGGGACGACTGGGATCTCAGCGCGGCCGGCAAAATGTATTACACGATCGGCTCGCAAGGGGCGGGAGGCAACAACTGGGTGGTGATTAGATGGCAAGGCGTGGCTCATCACGACGACCCGACCGCCCGCTACACGTTCTCGGTGGGCATCATCATGGAATATAACGCCGCCGACGTCTCCGCCAGGCGGGACGCGATTATGTTCCAATACAACTGGGTCGCATCGGGGACCGGCGCCCACGACTGCGGCAAAACCGGGACGGTGGGGATAGAACACGGCACCGGCTGGCAGTGCGAGAAATACTCCCATAAAACCGCGTCTCTAAAAAAGGAAATGGGTATCCTTTTCACGCCGTTCGTCCCCGTGTACGACAGCACCGACTTTGACGGGGACGGCGTGCCCGAAGTCGCCGTCTGGAGGCCGGACGACGGGAGCGTTTACTACCGGTATGAGAACGGATCGACCTCGATGAATCAATGCGGAAGGCGAGGGGATATTTACGTTCCCGGAGATTATGACGGGGACCTGAAAACCGACGATATGCTCTACCGTCCGAGCACGGGCGAATGGCGGTCGATAAATCCGTTCGCCGTGACATCCTGGGGGACGCACGGCGACATCCCCGTGCCCGCGGACTACGACAACGACGGCAAGACGGACCTCGCCGTCTTCAGGCCCTCGAACGGCTCCTGGTACATCCGCTATTCGAGCGGCGGATACGGCGTCATTCCGTGGGGGACGCAGGGCGATATCCCCGTGCCCAACGATTACGACAACGACGGGAAGGCGGACCTCGCGGTCTACAGGACATCGACCGGCGTGTGGTGGATCAGGAAGTCCTCGAATCCCGCGACCGCCTATGTCATGCCCTGGGGCACGGACGGCGACGTCCCTGCCCCCGTCAGCTATTACACGTCGTTCCCGAATCCCTGCGTCTACCGTCCCTCCAACGGGGGCTGGTACGTTAAACTTCAACACATCGGAAATTGCTCGGTCTCTTTCTGGGGCGCCGATTACGACGTTCCGGTTCCCGGCAACGTAAGCTACGGCGGGGAGTCCTTGTTCATCGTCTGGAGGCCGTCGAACGGCGTCTGGTACAAAAAATCCGGCGCGGCCGGTTTCGCCTGGGGTGCCGCCGGAGACAAGCCCCGCTGCCGCTAGGGCCGGTTTGTCCCTCCCCCGGGCTTCAGGCCATAAACCCCGGAGCCGCGAAACCTCGAGAGCGCCGGCACCGGCGAAACAAGGGGCGGAGCCCCGGGCACGAAAGCCCGGGACATCAAAAGGCGCGATGAAGGCGTTAAGCCTTCGTCGCGCTTTTATTCAGGGCGAAAAATCAGCGGAACGGGGAGGGAAAGGCTTTCCTTCTTCCGGTAAAATCCTCCGCCGGAAAGGGAAGCACGTGGCCCAAGGCTGCGGCGAGTCCTCACGTCCATGCTTCCATCGCCCCCCCCGTCCATCGCCGGGCGATCCGGCGCCTTTCGCGGGCTGTTTATAAATTAACTTCCAAAATCGTCCATAGACCCCGACGAAAAGCCATAAACTCCTTGACAGACGAATTTTTAATTACTAGACTGGCCTGGCAGGCAAAAAGGAGAAGGTGTCAATGAAGAAGCGTTTTTCGGCATTGGGAATTTTTCTGGCCGTTTCTTGCTGGGCGTTCGGCCACGAGTACATTATGGATGACGGTCTGCCGGGCGCGATTCTCTACGTCGACACCCAGATCACGACGCTCACGGGGGGAGACTGGGATGACGGCTACTATGACATGGCCTTGCCCGCCGACAACCATTTTTATTTTTACGGGAAAAAGGTGACGCACCTGAGGATCTGGACGAACGGCTACATCACCTGCGGGTTCGGCGGTCCCCCCTCCGATCCGCCCGATCCAACCCCGGACGACATGCCGAACAGTGACAGCCCCAACGCCTATATCGCGCCATGGCGGGACGACTGGGATCTCAGCGCGGCCGGCAAAATTTATTATTTAATCAACACGGGAGGACGCAACAACTGGGTGACGGTCAAGTGGGACGGCGTGGCTCATCACGACGACCCGACCGCTCGATACACGTTCGCGGCGGCCTTTATAGCGGGATATCTCTCGAGTGACACCTTCGCCAGACAGGACACGATTATATTCGAATACGAGTTGGCGCACTCCGGGACAGGCGCTCACGACTGCGGCAAAACCGGGACGGTGGGGATCGAACACTATACCGGCTGGCAGTGCGAAAAATATTGCCATAATTCCGCGTCTCTGTCCGACAACGCGTCCATCCTCTTCACGCCGTTCGTCCCCGCGTACGGCGGCACCGACTATAACGGGAACGGCGTGCCCGACGTCGCCGTCTGGAGGCCGGACAACGGGAACATTTACTGCCGATATGACGACAGATGGACTTCGATGCGTCATTGGGGGACGCGGGGGGACATCTACCTTCCCGGAGATTATGACGGGGACGGGAAGGCCGACGACATGGTCTACCGCCCGAGCACGGGCGAATGGTGGGCAAGGAATCCGTTTAACGTGACATCGTGGGGGACGCACGGCGACATCCCCGTGCCCGCGGATTACGACGACGACGGCAAGACGGACATCGCCGTCTTCAGGCCCTTGGACGGCTCCTGGTACATCCGCTATTCGAGCGGCGCAATCGAAAGCATCCCCTGGGGGACGCAGGGCGATATCCCCGTGCCCGCGGATTACGACAACGACGGGAAGGCGGACCTCGCGGTCTACAGGACGTCGACGGGCGTATGGTGGATCAGGAAATCCTCGAATCCCGCGGCCGCCTTTGCCATGCCCTGGGGCACGGACGGCGACATCCCGGCCCCCTTCAACTACTACCCTGC
>Ga0228535_1003369_pt1 | contig 11710 bp, 10 predicted proteins | sample SJ1metagenome_FD_168457 | JGI IMG/M metagenome (GOLD analysis project Ga0228535, IMG submission 168457) | Enriched culture of PCE-dechlorinating microbial communities from Ithaca, New York, USA - SJ1 | ecosystem: Engineered > Modeled > Simulated communities (microbial... > Unclassified | place... | reverse complement strand
ATCGAGATCGGTGGTGCCAATTACAGTGACCCCTTCCCAGGGAAAAACAAACATTGCCCGTTTGTCGCGCGGATGAAAAAATGTGATTGCGGCATTCAGAGGCAGCCTGTCAGCAGAAAAAACCAGGTGGCTGCCGCGTTGTTTCCTTATCCTTGCGGGAGCATCCACTTCTTTGCGTAGAGAATCTGACCAGGGTCCGGTAGCATGAATCACCACCCTGGCTTCTGCATCTTTTTCCTTTTTTTCACCATTGATATCAGAATATACTAAACGAGCACCACGAACCCTGCCTGCGGAATCGAAACATAGGTTTGCCGCCATGGTGTAATTCATAGCAATACCGCCAGCCATTACACCTTCCTGCAATACCCTCAGTACCAGACGACTATCATCCACTTCAGCATCACCGTAATAAAAGCCGTCCGTTACCTGTGGATTGGTCAAAACCGGGTAATCAGTACGAATTTGGTCTCCGCTTAAATGCCCATGGTACCAGCGGGGTGCCATCAAATCATAAATGGTTACCCCCATCCGATACACCCTTCGCGATGAACTTCTACCACTCATGACTGGCAGTAAAAAACGTAAAGGAGTAACAAGATACTTCGCCTGTCTGAGAAGACGTTCACGCTCTCGAACAGATTCACGGGTTACATTAAACTGGTAATTTCGCAGATATCGAAACCCCCCATGCACCAGTTTTGATGAACGGCTGCTGGTTCCAAAGGCAAAATCGGATTCTTCAACCAGCAAAACCCGCAAACCCATTCGTGCGGCAAAATTAAATATTCCTGCACCGGTGATACCCCCACCAATGATCAGGATGTCAAAAGGACGATCAACTTCCTTCCAGGCATTTTCTCGCCAATTATTTCCCCACATTTCACCCTCTACATGAATAATTTGCCGGGATTCATCATCCCATCTGGATCTACTGTTTTGCAAACAGATTGGATCATCTGTATTCCAAGTTCTCCCTTTTCTGCTTTCAGATATGGCAGATGATCCAAACCGACACCGTGTTGATGGCTGATAGTGCTGCCTAGTTCCCCAATCTTACGGCTGGCAGCGCCTTTTAATTTCTTCCAACGGGAGAGGGTGACTTCAGGATCAGGTGATCTCCGCCACAAGTAAGTGATGTAGGTACTGGCTCCCACATCGTATAAGTGTGAAAGGTGTGCAAATACCAGAATTTGTTCGCCTTCATCTTCAATCGCAGACGAAAGCGCATTCTTGATTGCGCTAACTGCCTGCAAGACACCAGACCAGTTCACACAAGTTTCCAGCGTGTCCAACGCAAATCCCTTTTCCCATAGAGTATTCCGGAGATATGGGGTGAGAAAACGTGTTTTGCGCCACATATTGCCAATAAAATAATTTACTGAAAATCCACGATGTTTTCGGCAAATTGCCTGCATTTGATCGTAAGCAATTTCACACTCATCCTCATTTCCGGTTAGACCATAGATCAGTAAGCAGCGTTGGTCGCCAATGCCAATTAGCTTGAGACCGTTCTCTGCAAGATTGACCAATTTTTCCTTTCCCGACAACTTCAACGTGGTTATGGTTTCCTGGGCATCCGCCAGGCGGAGCATTGATACTGAAATGCCTGCTTGAACGATTTCACGCACTGCCGTTGCTCCTGCTTCCCAGTGCGGGAAGAATACGGCATAAAATTTTTCCACCTGCGGCAATGGATGTACTCGCATGGTAGCTTGAGTCACAATCCCCAATCTGCCCTCGCTACCCAAAACTACTTGCCTCAAATCAGGTCCGGCTGCAGATGCCGGGTAGGCGGGCATTTCCATCCATCCAGATGGAGTAAGCATCCTTCCGCCTAAAAACATTTCATCAATCCGTCCATACCGGTAGCACTGCTGCCCGACAGACCGAGTGACCAACCAGCCACCTAATGTGGAGTATTCAAAACTTTGTGGAAAATGTCCCAATGTGTATCCATGTTTGCCTAGTTGTTCTTCTAGGGCTGGTCCAGCGACTCCAGCTTGAAATGTTGCCATCCTGCTGGTTTCATCCACATGCAGCAGAGATCCCATCCTTACCATATCCACGGAGAGGACAGGTTTATCCCCGGCAATCGGGTTTATGTGACCAAGTACACTTGATCCACCGCCATAAGGAATGATGACTGCGCTATTCTCTTTAGCATACGCGATTACTTCTTCCAAATCTTTTTCACTTTCAGGAAAAGCCACCGCATCAGGATAAACACCGACCTTGCCAGATCTTAAAGCAACCCAATCAGGCAAACTTTGCCCGCGGGCATGCATAAGACGTTCCATCTTATCTGTATGAATACCCATTCGTGCAGGTAGCCGTGTTTCAGGTATACCATTTAGTACGTCCTTTATATCTGCATCTGGGATCTGTTCTGGAACGCCTACCACCTTTTCGAGATACACGCGGGCACTTTCTGCAAGGTGGTAATCTGTATCTGCATTACCCCAACCATTCCATCTTTTCATATTCCCTCCCATCTATTTAATTTCTTCTGTGATGAATTAGTAAGCCCGGCTAGTTATAATGAATATTTTTCATGCCAGGCAATGTGTGTTTCCTGCATCACGCGTTTGATAAGGACCTCTGCCACCTCAGGCTCTTCAGCCCGGGCAGCCTTTCCTACCATCCTGATCACTGTCTTAATTTTTTGTCTTTCTTCGGGATTTTCATAGACTGGTTTCATAGCTGCTATCCAGAACTTTTCCAGACTGTTCAGTATCAATCCTGATAGTGCATTACCGGATAAGATTGCCAACCCGTGGTGGAAATGCCAGTCGGCAATTGCAGATTCATCAACATCATCAGTCAGGTCTGAGAAAGATTGGGATAGAAGCAAGACTTCTTCCGGTTTCCGGGTTACTGCCTGGCTGGTATAAGTGGGAGCCATCAGTAAACGCAGTTCCAGCAGGGATCCAGTCATCTCAACTGAAGGAGGTTGATAGATGGCCGCCTCACTCAGCAGAGATAGGTTCCCTTCGACCAGTATGTCGCGAACTCGTGTTGGTTTTCCATGATGGATTTCTATCCAACCCGCGCGGCTGATCCGTTGGAGAACCTCACGCAGCGTAGGACGGGTTACCCCAAGAATTCCTGCAAGTGCCCTTTCTGGTGGAAGTGCTGAATCTGCAGGAAAACCTCCATTGAGGATTTCTTGAATAATTTGTCTTTCTGCCTGCTCGGCAGGTTTGGAAATTTCAGATCTGGCCATATTCCTCTCCTGAAGAAGTGGTCTGACCAGGGTATTTTACAATAGGATGCAAAATCTCGCTTGCAAATTTGTCAGGAAATTATTGATATCCGACAACCATATTCCTTACATTGCGCTCCGCCCACCATGCATACAGGCTGAGCAAGAATCCACAAAAGATGGTAATCGATACGATCAAGAGGGTTCTCTGCAGGGCAACAACCTGATACTCTACAGGAGCAAGAGATGCATCGGCATAGTGGATTCCTCCCGATGCAGAAATGATCAAACCAGACCAGATCGCCCCCAAAATTGCTATACCCGTGGTCTGACCCAGGGTACGTGTTAGCGCCTGTAAACCAGATGCCACTCCGAGCCTGTTTCGCGGCGCAGAACTCATAATGGCGTTGTTATTGGGTGATTGAAAGAAACCGATTCCAAATCCCATGGGTATGAATCTGAGAATATACCCTCCAATGCTGGTATCAACCTTCAGGGTGCTGATACTCAAGAAACCCAGTACCATTATGGCAAGACCGATCACAGTAAGAGGACGAGTCCCCACCCTGTCCGAGAGCATCCCTGATATTGGAGCAATAATTCCCACAGTGGCAGGTACAACAGCCAGCATAAGGCCGATGGTTTGAGGAGGATAACCTCGAACATTCTCTAGATAAAATGGCATTAATAGTATCGTTCCAGCTGTACCAATAAATGATAAAAATCCTGTGATAAGGTTTACACTGAATAATCCATTTCGGAAGAGAGCTAGGTCAATCATAGGTTGTTCTACACATGCTTCTGTACGGATGAAAAGAGCCAGGAAAAGGATAAATCCGGCAAACAGCATGAGGACGATCAAATCTGAAAAACCTCTTACTTCACCAATAGTGAGACCGAGTAAAAAACAAGTCAAACTCACCAGCAACAATCCCGCGCCCAGAAAATCAAATTTCTGTTTCACACCTGGTACGATATCTGGTACGTATTTCACAACCAGCAAGGTTCCAACAACCCCAACGGGCAGGTTAACAAAGAAAATCCAATGCCACGAAAGTGCTCCCAAAATAACCCCACCCAGGGTCGGTCCGGTGATAATCCCTAAAGAGACCATCAATCCGCTAATGCCCAATGCTTTTCCCCTTTCCTGGGGTGGAAAGTTCTCGGTTATGATGGCTGTGCCAAGCGCCATCATCATTGCTCCGCCAATTGCCTGAAATACTCTGGCGGCAATCAATACACCAATAGATGCGGAAAGCCCGCATGCCAGCGAGCCTGCCATAAAAACCAAATATCCCGCGGAATAGATCCGCTTTTTTCCGACCATATCAGCCCACCGCCCAATACTGAGCAGGAGCACTGCAATAGTAAGCAAATATCCCAATACTACCCATTGCACTGTACTGAATGATGTCTGCAGATCCGATTGCATTGTAGGCAGAGCTATATTCACAATACTGCCATCAATCGTTGCAAGGAAAATCCCGGTGGCTACTGCAGCCATCACCGTCCACTTTTTTGAATAATCTATAGTTGTTTCAGAGGGATTCATTTAATATGACACCATCAAAGTAAACAGGATGTGCGTTGTATAATATCATAAATTTATTGGAGGACAGCTTTTGCAATCAGATCACCTTAATCGACTAAATGTGCTGTTGGATCAACATCAGTTGGATATCTTATTCTGTCGGTTGCCTGAAAATATTGTTTATTTAAGTGGAGCATTGCCAGTTTTAGGTTTATCCATCGTAGCATATCAGCCACAAAAATTTACTGCTCTGCTTCAGCCGGAATTTGAAAATATCTGGTATCACAACAACAATATACAAACTGAATTTTTCCCCACCGGACATCTGGGAGATGCACCCGCATTAAAATCCTATGCCGATTGGTTGGGAAATTTGCATAAACAACGTAACCTTTCTCCCTTGCATATTGGAATAGAGGAGAACATCAATATCGCATCCCCTGCTTTCAATGCATCTGAAATGTTACTACCAGGTAGAGAATGGACAGACTTATTGCAGGCGGAATTCCCGGATGCAACATTGGTTGATGCCATCCCCATATTGGAAAAAGCAAAGGCAATCAAGGACGCTGCGGAGATCGCTCTGATGCAAAAATCCTGCGAGATAGCCAATCTGGGTCTCTCCGCCTTACAGGATGCCATCCGCCCCGGTATGAGCGAAGTTGAAGCTGCTGCCCTGGTAGAAAGTGAAATTCGTGTACGTGGCACCGGCTGGAAAGGCGCCAGATTGGTTCAGGCGTTTGCACAGGTAACCTCGGGGCCAGATGGCAGCTTCCGCCAATCGATGCTAACACCATCCTCTACCCGAAAAATGGAGAGTGGAGATCTGGTAATGATTGAGTTGGGCGTATGCGTAGATGGGTATTGGTCGGATCTAACTCGGACCTATTGTGTCGGCAAACCGGAAAAAGCCCAGATCATAGCATATAATGCTGTCTTTGAAGCGCAGCAACGTGCTGTCAAAGCTTTGCAGGCAGGAAATCATTGGGGAGATCCGGATAAAGCAGCAAGAACCTGCTTGCAGACTGCCGGGTATGGAGCTTATTTTAAACATGGCTCCGGTCATGGAATCGGTTGCAGGTATCATGAAAGCATACCCAGGTTGAATCCGAATGCAGACGAACTGCTAGAAAACGGGATGGTAACCAGCGTTGAACCCGGCATCTACATCCCCGGTTTTGGCGGCATCCGTATTGAAGATAATATTGCAATTACAGAAAATGGACCTGTCTGGCTGTCCATACCCGCGGAACGATGGTAAACATGACGGATTCCACATCAACCCAATCACCCTTCTGGCAACAACTCCTTCCACAGAAGAATGAAAAATGGTGGAATATTTGTTTGATCCTGGTTACTGTGGTGGGCTTTTATTTCAGGTTACTCTATTTGCAACAACCTGCAGGCAATGACGAAGCATATACATGGTTGGCTTTTATCCGTCATCCATTTATTCGCATGATATCCGATTATTCGCATCCCAATAATCACATTTTTCACACTCTCCTGGCGGGTGTATCTACCAGCCTTCTTGGGGCAGCAGTCTGGACCATCCGATTACCGGCTTTTATCGCCGGTGTATTGATGGTTCCATTTGCCTATTTGACCGGGAGAAAATGGTACAATCCGGCAGCCGGTTTATTAGCCGCAGCTTTTGTTGCATCCAGCCCAACCTACTTATCATATTCAGCTCAGGCACGCGGATATTCAATCCTTACCCTCTTTACGATCATTATGCTCTGGTTGGGTCACGGATTGATCCGCCAGTTCAACCGACCTGCATGGATCATTTTCAGTATCGCAGGAATTCTTGGCGCATACACCATACCTATTATGGTTTACCCCCTGGCAGCCATCTATATCTGGATATTATTTGAGGTTCTCCTTGAAAATCGTAAAAAGACTGGCCTGCTTAAAACCCTTTCACCAGTCATATTCAGCGCATTGGCTGTGATCATTGGCACAATTCTCTTATATTCTCCGGTGATACTATGGGGAACTGGTTTGAAATCACTGATATCCAATGGAGAGGTGGTATCACAACCCTGGCAGGAATTTCTCATCAACCTTCGCGTGCGATTGTTCCGTACCTGGGGCGAATGGAATGATCATGTTTCTGGATTTTTCACAATACTAACTCTGATAGGATTCTTTGTTTCCATCTTCTTGCACCGGCTTGTATCACGGCATCGAATTCACCTCGCCGCTGCCTCTCTGGTCGGTTTTGGAATTGTGTTACTGCTGCACAGGGTTGCTCCTTATACACGTATCTGGGCTTTTGCCCTGGTTTGGTTTTATCTGTTATCCGCCGGAGGTTGGGTGGCACTCATCCAGTTACTGGTGGGAAAAGGCAATCTGGCATATTTACTAATCCTGACCACGTTGGCGGCGTACCCGCTTCTGGAAATTGGCGTAGCCATCCAGGGCGCGAAATTCAAAGACGTCACCGCCACCGGAGTGGAGGAAGAAACAGCAAGATATCTCTCGCAAAACCTCAAAGAAGGTGAACAGGTGTTGGGGGTTCTCCCTTTCAACACCCAGGTCAAATTCTACTTCAGCCTGATGGGAGATTATGAACGCTGGTTCTACAACACTGCCAAACCTGCACCCTTTACAGATGCAATTGTAATAGTTGCAAAAAAGTATGATCAGACTCTTGAAACTGTGCTGGAGAGGAATCGCGTGCAAGATAATGTGGATCCCACGAAAGCCGAACTTATCCATTCATATAAACAAGTAGAAGTCTATCGAGTGCCCTCTGCAGGAGGCTCGCCTTGAAAACATACTACACCTTAAAGTGGCAGGATCGCACATTATCAATGATCGATCAACGCCTTCTACCGGGCAGGGTGGAATATACCAACTATACACAGGTGGAGGATGTCGCAGATGGGATTACCCGCATGGTCGTCCGGGGTGCTCCTGCCATTGGCGCTGCTGCCGGTTACGGGATGGCTTTAGCCGCTTTCCACGCATTGGACAAAGATCCGAATAATATCAAACAGGAATTGCAAAAAGCAGCCACCATCCTTATAAACGCCCGCCCCACTGCGGTTAATCTTACCTGGGCAGTCAACCGCATCCTGGCTCGTGTTCAGAACGCAGAGAACAATATAGCTGAAGAAATAGCCAGACAGGTGGAAGAAGAAGCGATTGCAATCGAAAACGAAGACCGCGATGCAAATCGTTTAATGGGTGAACATGGTGCTTCTTTGGTTCCACAAAATGCCAGGTTCATCCATCACTGCAACACGGGTGCACTGGCAACAACCGGTATTGGCACTGCGCTGGGGGTCATTCGGACAGCTCAGGAATGGGGAAGGAATGTCTTTGTTTATGTAGATGAAACCCGACCGCGTTTACAGGGAGCTCGCCTCACAACATGGGAATTACAGCAACTAGGAATCCCCCATCAGATTATCGTCGATGGCGCCGCAGCACACATTATGCGCACCCGCGGGGTGGATCTGTGCGTGGTAGGTTGTGATCGGGTTGCTTCAAATGGGGATACTGCCAATAAAATTGGTACCTTTCAGCTGGCGTTAGCTGCCTACGAAATGGGTGTTCCATTTTACGTGGTTGGACCTACCAGCACAATTGATATAAACCTGCCGGATGGAGATCATATTCCAGTGGAGGAGCGTGCAGAAGAAGAAATCACCCATATTGAAGGGCTGCCTATCGCTCCGGTCAACACCCGCGCATTCAACCCGGCATTTGATGTCACTCCCGCAAAATACATCACGGCAATCATAACTGAAAAGGGGATCTCCCGTCCTCCATATAACGAAAGCCTGTCGGCAATTTTTCCCTGATCCGCAACTTATCACCTCTCGCATCGTATATTGCATAGAAAGGAGAGATGATTATGACCGATAGAAAAAAGAATTCAGTACCATGGTTCCTTTATCCTTTCTGGCTGATCTGGCGCCTGGTTTGCTGGGTGATCGAATTGACCGGAAGGTTGGTCGGTGTGATCCTTGGTTTGGTATTCATGATTGTGGGAGTCATTGTTAGCCTGACCGTCATCGGATTAATTGTTGGTATTCCGATGTTCCTCTTAGGGGTCCTCTTACTGGTACGTAGCATCTTCTAAACTTATTCCCAGTCGGCTGTCTGAACATGCAGCAGCCGAAAGAAAACAACCACCAATCGGTGTTAAAAGCAATCAGCAGAGCTTCATTGCCTGCTGATTGCCAGCTTAAACGATCATACAAAGATGACTGCATCATTTTTGGTTCTGGTATGATTGAAACAAACATACTCATACCAATGGAGACATCCATGAAAAAAGTTGTGATCGCTTCATCCAATCCGGTTAAAGTGCGTGCAGTACTGGATGGATACAAATCAATTTTCCCTGAGCAGGAATTTGTACATATTGGTTTGAAGTTTGACTCTCCGGTGAGTGCGCAACCTATGGATGACGAAGAGACACTTGAAGGTGCCCGGAAACGGGCAGAAATTGCTCGTGGAATGGCTGAAGATGCAGACTACTGGGTGGGTGTGGAAGGGGGCATTCATGAAGATGCCCATGGGATGCTCGCTTATGCCTGGGTGGTTATCTTATCTAATAATAAAATCGGTATGGGGCGCAGCGCTGCTTTCTACTTGCCGCCTCAAGTGGCGGAGCTGGTCAAACAGGGAAAGGAACTCGGTGAAGCAGACGATATCGTTTTCAATCGTACAAATTCAAAACAAGAGAACGGTGCGATAGGACTCCTTACCGATAATGCAATTGATCGTCAAAAACTTTACGAACCAGCTGTTGTAATGGCGCTCATCCCATTCAAGAATCCAGAGTTGTATCCTTAATGGGATGGTATTTTTTTTCGAAAAACCTGCACCGTCACTACTCCAACCACAACCAAACCCAATCCCAGTATTTGGCGGGGTGATATTCTCTCCCCCAGAAACAGATACGCCAGCAACGGCACCTGAACCATTAAGGTATTCGCAATAGCTGCATTTTCAGTTGCCCGTAATACCTGCATGGTCTTGTTCCATAAGGTGAATGCAAAAGCGGTATTAATCACCGCCATCCACAGTATGTATCCCCATGACGTAAGAGAAATTGGCGGAAAACCTTCGGTTAATAATCCGCCAATGAACATCAAAATGCTGCCGATAGTCAAACTGATCGTGGTGAGGGTCAGTGGTGGTATGTAAGCCGAACGGTTGATATCACGGGCAATTAACGATCCAATAGCGCCCAGAAAAGTGCCCACAATGACAATAATCAAACTGGAGGTTTGCCCACCTTCGAAATTTATGGGGAAAAAGTATAGATAAGCGCCTACCGGTGTGAGGAGTACACCCATCCACTGCAGCCAGCTCAATGGCTCCTTCAAAAAGAAAGTTCCCAATAACGCAATCACAATGGTGGATAGTCCCATGATCAGGTTGACACTGGTCGCTGGTAAATCACGCAAGCCCAGAAATTGCGCCCCTTGCATTGCCGCATAATAAAATAACCCAATCAGTATCACTTTAATCCATACATGACCTTCCATGTGCTGGATCAATTTACGCTGCGGCGAAAAAGCCAGAATCACTATGAGACAAATGGCACCAATGCCATATCGAAGACCTGCGAATAACAAAGCAGGCACATCTGCAAGTCCGAATTTTATAAGTACCCAGGATGTCGCCCAGATAAATGTAACCAGTAGCGCTTGTAGAATTGCTTTTATTCTCATATTCAATATCGGCATCCCAAAATAAAGCAAAGTATACCATTTTGAACCTTGGCTTCTATAAACACATCCCGATATCGCCCGGGTATTGTTATAATTTTCTTTGGAGGTAACACCATGTTTGATGGAATACTCGGTAGAAAAAAAGCAGAAGACCAGATGCGGGAAGAAAAAAGGCTGCCACCCGGGCAATCACTCACCCAGAAATTTCCGGTACTCCACTATGGACCGGTTCCCCCATTTAATCCTGCAGCCTGGGATTTTCGAATTTGGGGTGAAGTCGAATCCTCAAAAGTCTGGACCTGGCAGGAATTCAATCAACTGCCTCGCACAACACTAAAAATGGATATTCATTGTGTTACCCGTTGGAGTAAATTTAACACACTGTGGGAGGGTGTGTCCGTTCGTGCAATGGTGGATCAGGGTTTAATTACCCCCAAACCTGATGCGCGGTATGTGATGCAGCATGCAGAATATGGATTTACCACCAACCTGCCTCTGGAGGTGGTTCTGGCAGATAATTTCCTCCTGGCAACCCACTATAACGGTGAACCCATCACTCCTGATCATGGCTATCCCTTGCGTGGCGTAGTTGGCGCACGAATTGGCGAGGAGGATGAAAATGTCCCATACTTCTGGAAGGGCGCCAAATGGCTGCGCGGATTGGAATTTATGAAAAATGACCGGCGTGGTTTCTGGGAACTCGCCGGTTATCACAATAACGCAGATGTCTGGAAAGAGGAACGCTTCGGTTAGGGTTTAATTTTCCGTCTGGGGCGCAGGAAGAAGATCCCCATCCCGATACCACCCAGTATCAATATCCCACCAAAAATCCCAAGGATGGGATTTCTTCCACCTTCTCCGGGTGAGATTGGCTGCGCCTGACTGCTGAGTTGGGCTCCAAAATTCATAGTCGATACTTCACCGGGCAGCAATTTGAGGGGAGCGTTCATACTCGTGGTCGGGTTATACCCGGCAGGTATCGCAACGCTCACATTGTAATTCCCTTCAGGAATCTCAGAGAAACAAATTGGCTCAGTTCCCGCACGCGTGTTGGCTTTTTCATTTATCTGTCCAACTTGATCTACCAGAGAAACCGCGCCGTCTGCCAGTAATACTTCCTCCGCCTGGCGAATCGAATCGCCATTTACGTCTTCAAATAGCGCAATACAAACTTCACCATACCCTTTTACTGCTGGCGTAAGGATATTGGGCGTGGGAGTCATTTCTGATTCGGGAGGTTCAGGTGTGGCTGTTACCACTCCGAGTAAAATCTGT
>Ga0228535_1003367_pt1 | contig 11721 bp, 8 predicted proteins | sample SJ1metagenome_FD_168457 | JGI IMG/M metagenome (GOLD analysis project Ga0228535, IMG submission 168457) | Enriched culture of PCE-dechlorinating microbial communities from Ithaca, New York, USA - SJ1 | ecosystem: Engineered > Modeled > Simulated communities (microbial... > Unclassified | place... | reverse complement strand
CATAACAAAACTCATGTCATGCTCAACCAAAAATACTGTGATACCTTTATCTCTTATAGCGCTTATCAATTCGCGTAGTTCTTGTGATTCATTTTCGTTCATCCCTGCAACGGGCTCATCTAAAAGCAATAATTCCGGATTATGGGCTAAAGCCCTTGCAATTTCAAGTTTTCTTTTTTCACCGTAAGGTAGATTTGATGCTTCGACGTTATATTGTTTTGCAAGATTGACAAAATCCAAAGCATTCATGCTTCTTTTTGTCACTTCTTTTTCTTCCCGTATCGCATTGGGTAGCTTTAATATCGATGGCAAAAATTTCGCTTTTGTTTGTCTGTGACATCCTATTTTTACGTTTTCCAAACAGGATAGTTTATTAAACAATCTCGAGCTTTGAAATGTCCTTGTTATTCCTTGTTGCGCTACAATGTGCGTTTCATACGGAGTGATGTCCTTCCCATTAAACTCAATTGACCCACTACTTTCCTTGTTCAATCTGGTTATAACGTTAAATACAGTAGTCTTTCCTGCCCCATTTGGTCCAATCAAAGCATAGATCTTGCCCTTTTCCAGTTTTAAATTTAAGTTTTTAACGGCTTGCAAGCCACCAAAGCTAACGTTTAGTTCAGCTATATTCAGTAAACTCATTGCTTGAATTCCTTCGCTTTCTTAGAAAGTATGGTTCCTGCTTTATTCAGTTGGCCGACAATGCCATCTGGCATAAATATAATTGAAACGACGATAGCTATTCCTATCACCAAGGTCCTGTATTCTGCAAACCCACGAAACAGTTCCGGTATGAAAGTAAACAATACAGCGCCTATAACACAACCCCATATTTGTCCGCTGCCACCAATTATCAACATAGCTGTTACATCTATTGATCTTGTTATATTAAACGCACCTGGACTGATATAACGATAATAGTGGGCATACATCACCCCCGCTATAGCAGCAATAAACGCAGCAAGGGCAAAAGCTAGTACTTTATGGTAGGTGGTATTAATGGCAAACATTCTCGCAGAGATCTCATCTTCCCTAATCGCCAGGAAAGCTCTCCCATAACGAGAATTTAATAAGCTCCTGACAAAAAGAACTATCACCAGTAAAAAGAGTAAATATAAATAGTAATATGATTTTGGAGAACCAAATTGTAAATTGAATAACCACGGAATGCCATCAGGAGGTTGAATACCTCTTATTCCAAAAGGGCCGTTTGTCATCGATACCCAGTTTAAAAAAACAAGAGAGAAAAGTTGTTGTAATCCCAATGTGCAAATTGCTAAATAATACCCTTCTAATTTTAATATAGGCCAACCAATCAAAACCGCAATGAGGGCAGCTATAATGCCTGCAAACGGCAGACACGCCCAAAACGAAAAGTCATATTGTGTTGTTAGTATTGCTGTTGTATATGCCCCTATCCCAAAAAAAGCAGCCTGACACAAAGACATACGCCCCGTCAATCCTGTAATAACATTAACACTGATGACCAGCACAATATTGATTACTGTGAGAATAACTATCCCCATAGTATATTTTGATGTAATAGCATACGGTAAAATCAGTAATAAAATAATTCCGGCAACTGACAATGGTTTAATATTATTTATCTTCATTTTCTCTCCCTACACTTTAACTGGTTTTGTTTTTCCGAAGAAACCGGAAGGTCTAATGATTAGAACTAATACCAGTATTAAAAATGAGGCCACATCAGCATATTGACCAGATATATACTGTGTTGTCAAAGCTTCAGCCAACCCCAATACTATACCGCCAGCCATTAGTCCCGGGATACTCATTCCTCCACCCAGAATTACGATTGCAAAACATTTTGTCAACAAGTTATTGCCCATCGTTGGATAAACCATTATAATTGGTCCGATCAGGCCTCCAGCTAAAGCCGCCAGCCCTCCGCTGATGGCAAAAACAATAAGGGATAATCTCTCAGTGTTAATTCCTAGTATTTTTGCCGCTAGCATATCCTGCGCACACGCGCGCATTGCTTTTCCAAATTTTGTTCGTTGAACAAGGTAATGAATGAGAATTGCTGTAAATATGGCTACTACCAAAATAATAATCCTATGATAGGCAATAAAAACTTTGCCTATCTGTGTAACATTTGACTGCCATGGCACCGGTAAATCGCGAGGATCAGCAGTCCAGATCAGTTCAGCAAGAGTTATTAAGACATATTCAATTCCAATAGATGCAATCATCATACTCGTGGCATCGCCAAGCCGTTTCCGTAATTTTTTAAAAACCAACGCATCACTGATTACCATTATGAAGGCAGCTGAAACAATTCCAACTAATATAGCGCAAAAATAATTGACTTTTAAGGCAACCACCAGAACAATATAGGCCCCAAACATGAATATAGCCCCATGCGCCATATTGGGTACAAAATATATTCCATAAATAAAACCTAGCCCCAATGCTGCAATTCCGTATAAAACTCCGGTGATCAATCCATTAAGAAGCTGCTGGAGTAACAAAATATCTCAATCCTTTCCCCTGCCTTATTAGGGGGGAGAAAAACATTGCAGTTATTCTCCCCCTTATAGATTAACTAATTTATTACCTTAATTAATTCACCAGTGGCTTTGCTTCTCGGCAGCACTATCACAGATTCTCCGCCCTTACGTTTTTGCAGTACACCAAAATCCTTATATGTCTGCCCATTCTCATTCATAGTAACTTCACCACAAATCCCATCCATTCCTTTTATTCCCGCTATCCCATCCCGCACGGCAACTCTCCATTTCGCCATATCTTTGGGATATTTCCCTGCGTTTTCTATCCCTTTTTTAACTATGTACACAGCTTCATATGCATTCGCTGTAAACATATCCGGTTCAATATTAGGAAAAACCTCCTGATGCAGCTTGTAAAATTCCTTGCTCATTTCGTATGGATATGATTTATGCCAGGGGGTAATAAAAAGACATCCCTCTGCTAAGTCTCCCAATGATTTATCGAACTCTTCCGTATTGAAACCGCCAGTTCCAAATAATAGCCCTTTATAACCCAATTCCCTAGCTTGTTTAACAATTTGAATAGCCTCGGTAGTTAATGCCACCACATATATTTCGTCAGGTTTTTTCTCAATTATCTTGGTTAACTGAGGATAGAAATCTGTCGTTCCAGGAGTATAGGGGATACTAATCACTATATTTTTTTCTTTTCCAACTTCCTTTGCATTCGCAGGCAATGAAACTGCGTACCCTTTTCCATAGTCATTGTTTGCCCAGATAATGGCCATTGTTTCTACACCTACGCCATCGGTATAAAGGAACTGCGTTTTGGGGTCATCAACTAATAGTCTTTCTACTTCCTTCGATTCTCTATTCCCCGGGGTATTTCTAAAAATAAAATCCGAACCCGTAATTACATCGTCAGATGTGGAAATGGGAGTGAGCAAAACTGTTTTCTCGGCGTTGGCAACCTCTTTGTCAGCCAGTGTACAAGAACTGTTGTATGCACCCACGATTGCGAGAACTTCATCTTTCGTTATTAACTTATTGACAGCGTTTACTGATTCCTCAGGAACGCTTTTATCATCATAAGCGATTAGTTCTATTTTGTAACCATCTACCCCGCCTTTAGCATTAATGTTTTTCACTGCAAGTTCTGCTCCCCGTCGCATGCTTTGTCCAGGGTCGGCACTAGCCCCCGTCCAAGGGCCTACAAGACCAATTTTTATTATTTTTTCAGCGTCATTTGCTTTTTTCCCTTCACATCCAGTAATAAAAGATATTGTTAATAATGCCACCATCACGTACACGAAGAATGTTTTTAACCTAAATTTTTTCATGGTTATCCTCCCTTTAATATAGTCTCAATATCTCCATAATGCTTCTATTTTCACAGGATTCCACTTTAATAGTCTTGAGCCTACTCCCTTGTGTACTGGTTTTGCTCTTAAAAATATGAAACATCTTGCTAACCCTATACACATAAGCTTCATTTCAAATTACCCTTTTTCAATATGGCTAGCCTCCTTCCCTTCCGGCACCAAATCCTGCGTACGCACCTTCAATAATCATTTGCAATAATTATGCCAAGCCTCATTTCACTATTTTTCGTTAGAAAAAAGAGGCAGCTTGCGACATTCTTTTTCTAATCCATGATTCGGATATGAATTAAACGTCACCTTAAATTCATATCTGAATCATTAAATATGTATCCATTTTTCGTCATAACTTTTGCTATAAGGGCTTCTCCGCTAACGCAAAGACTATTTTAGTAAATAATTCTGCTGATAAAGATATAACCCTCTCATCCATATCGAAAGAGCTATTATGCTGCGGTGCCGTTACGGAGGCGCCTAACCACAAATATGTGCTCTTTCCCCCACGGCTTTGCACATCTCGTGCTAGAAATGAGAAATCTTCGCCGCTTCCTCCGGAACTCATACCCGGTAAAACTTTTTTTACTCCTTCCGTCTCTTTAGCAACCCCTTCAATCAATGCCACCAAGTCTTCGTCACAAGGTGCATCAATTGTACTTCCCATCATCTTATACGAAAATTTGCAATCGTGCATTGACGCAGCTCCTTGGCCGATTTCCAACATGCGGTTAAACATATAGTCATTTATTTCGTTTGTCTGGCCCCTAACTTCTGCCATAATAACAGCAGAATCCGGTATAACATTCCGGCCGGTGCCAGCATTTAGAACCCCCACATTTACACGACTATACCCCTGATGATGACGCGAGATACCCAATATATTTAAAGCTGCCGTTGCGGCAGCTGCTAACGCATTTTTTCCCATCTCCGGCATCGCACCTGCGTGTGATGGAATACCTTTGAATATAAGATCGGCTTTTTTGCTAATACTTCCATCAGTAATATGAGCTGAAAAATAACCAAAAGGAATCCCGCCAGGAGCAACATGCCCGGCAAAAATATAATTTACATTTTTTAAAATACCACTGTCCACTATAGACATAGCGCCTCGTCCACCTTCTTCGGCTGGTTGAAAGATCAGCATAACACAACCTTTAAGCTTATCGCGATATTTGGACAATATCATAGCCGTCCCAACGCCAATAGCAGCATGGGCATCGTGTCCGCAGGCATGCATCAAGTTTTTATGAGTGGAGGCAAATCCTACTATTACTGGTTTATGATTTTGAGAATTGTCTTCATCTACATCGTTACAGTCGATATCGAATCGTATCGCTGTCGTAGGCCCTGGCATTGTACCTTCTATCATTCCAATTACACCAGTATAACCTCCTGCCATCTCAGAGATGACTTTTTCGTGACCAATTTCGTCAATAGCGCGTAGTAAGCATGCCTGATCGGTCTCCATATCAGGAAGACCCATCCTGTTTTTACGCGAATGAATTTTTTTGCCATACCAAAAAGGTATCTTCAGCTTCTTCAGTTCTTCCATAATTCTCAAAGTGGTTCGGTATTCAGTCCAGCCTGTTTCAGGATATTTGTGCAACTCCCTTCTGAACCCAATTACAGCTTTATCGAACAAGTCTTTGTCAAGCCTTTCAAAATTCATACTATCACTCCCAAGCAATTTGTATTGTTAACATCTATCCGCTGATTGCTTAATTATTTATGTTTAAAGGGGGTTTCACAGAATCAGGGATCAGCGATTTATAAGTCTTCCCCGCCAAGCGTTCTCTAAACTCACTTTTTGCTTCCTCAATTATTTTCGGTTCTATAATAAGGTCAACTGCAGTTGCCACCAAAACCTTAGCGGCAGTATCAAGAGCTTTTTTCCCAATGCTACTGCCAGCACATGCAGTAATCATCCAATTATGCCAACCGCTTTCCTCAGGAGCAAATACTACCCAAACCATTGCATATGGTGCAAACCAACTGTATTCAGAAGCATCCGTTAAACCAGAAAAATCCCCTGTAAAAGGCATAATAGTTTGGCTTAAGCCAGTTTCTTTAACTCCTGTTTCTCTTTGCATAGCTTTAATGAATTCCTGTTCTTCATAGGTAAATTTTGGAGTGCCAATCTCATTAAAGTTTTTGTTCATCACTCTTGCGAGAGTTTTATTGGGTATTTTTTCATGGGTAGCAGTGATAAGTTCAATATCCACCAGGGTACCGGTTGCCATTGCTGCACCCTCGGCACATTTGTTTACCCGCGAGATTACCTCAGCTATTTTATCAGTGTTAGTTAACCTGCCAACATACCATGCCGTTGTGCGATCTGGAACAACATTTGGGAAACCGGGCCCCACGTCAGTAAAAGTATAATTTATAGTGTTTGCAGCTTCTAAGGAAACTCCCGGTGCTATATGTTCTCTTAACATCTCAACAGCATTTGCTTGAAGGATCGCTGCATCCAAAGCACTTCTGCCAAACCAAGGAGCATTACCATGAGCTGATTGCCCTTTATAATGATATTTAATACTAAAGTATGCAATACAAGAATCATAACCCGCTTTGTTAACAGCAGCAGGATGCCAATCAAGAAATGCATCAACACTTTCGAATAGACCAGCTCTTGCCATATAAGGTTTCCCTATACAAAGCTCTTCTGCTGGAGTGCCAAAAACTTTGATGGTTGCTTGAAGATTGCATTTTTCTATTGTATTTTTTAATATAATTGCCGCTTTAACTGCGCCGACACCCAACAAATTATGGCCGCAACCATGACCAGCTCGCCCAGCGTTAACTGGATTTTTTATTGGACAAACCTGCTGCGAGAGACCCGGCAGGGAATCATATTCGACGCTGAAACCAATAACAGGTTTACCGCAACCAAAGGTTCCAATAAATGATGTCGGCATGCCGGCAACTCCTTGTTCAATAGAAAACCCATTTTGTTCTAATAAGTCGATGATAATCCTTGATGAGGAAAATTCCTCCATCCCCAATTCAGCCAAACTCCATATCTTATCAGCTGCTTCATAAAACTTTTCTTTGTTTGATTCAGATTCAGCCAACTTCAAGGCATATTTCTTGATTTGTGCTATATCCATCAACCATATCCTCCTTAGAATTTCTGAAATTACGACCAGTTTTCATGTTCGCTGTTTCTCGACCGCGAACACGCCAATTGAACTAAATGTTATATTGCATAATCTGTGCCAAACAAAAATATATGGCACTGAGATTGAATATGATCCGCCCTATGCCTTTTTGTGCATTTCCTGCCGTAGAAATAAAGAAGAAGGCTACTTCCTCCTTCTTGAAATTCGCAATTCGGATATGAATTTTGAGCTTTTATCTAATCCATATTTGTATCAGATAAATATTTTTTCAGTTTCCTGTGAGCGGTTGGCTGGCTTATTCCGAGTACTTCCGCAACTTTGTAGGTGTTTTTATATTTTTCATAAGCAGCCTTAAGTATTTGTTCCTCCAGTAATTCCAACGCTTTCGGCAAAGGCAGTACGCTTAAATCCTCTCCGGGGTAATACTTCTTTGTTGCTTTGGCATAAGGGAGCATATGCTCCGGCAGGTCTTTAACCTCGATTGTTTCGTTTTCGCTTACTATATGAAGACGCTCGACAAGATTTTTCAGTTCCCTTATATTACCGGGCCAATGATACTTCAAAAACAGGTTAAAGACATCGCGGGAAAACTTCTTCTGTTTGTGATACTTAGCATTGGTATCCTCGAGAAAATGATAAGCCAATACCCCGATGTCCTCCTTTCTTTCTTTAAGAGAAGGAATCTTAATCGCAATACCGTTGATCCGATAGTACAAATCATCTCTGAATTGCTTTTCCTTAATTCTTTGATTCAAATCCTGGTTCGTGGCCGTAATTACCCGGAAATCGGCGGATATTTGCTTCGTCCCGCCAATCTTGCGGAATTTCTTTTCCTGGATAACCTGCAAAAGCTTGGACTGAAGGTGCGGTGAGATCTCGCCGATTTCATCAAGAAATATAGTACCGCCGTGGGCTAATTCGAATAGTCCTAACTTGCCCTGACTAGCAGCGCCGGTAAAAGCCCCTTTTTCGTAGCCAAAAAGCTCCGATTCTAGAAGCGTGTCCGGGATGGCGCTGCAGTTGACAACTTGAAACGGGCCGGACTGCCGGCTGCTGAGCGCATGGATGATGCCTGCGATCAGCGTTTTGCCGACACCCGATTCACCGAGGAGCAGAATGTTGATATCACTGGGCGCTACCTTTTTAATCAATTGATTGATATTCTCCATCTGCGCGCTGGAATAATACATTACGCCTTCGACGGCACTCTGTGAGGTAAGTTGCTTGATCTGATTGGTGTATTGCTGTAGCAGGTTGTCCTTTTCTTCGAGTTTTGTGCGCAGATTCACCAATTCGGTGAGGTCGCGCGAGTTGCTGACAACTTTCAGTATTTCGTTCTTCTCATTCATGATGGGCGTTGCCGTTACCAGTATTCTTCTGCCCGCTTGCGTCGTTTGAATCAGGGATTCGGTTTTTTTGGTTTTTAGGACGACGCTGGTGACGGACGGGAAAAACAACCCGCGTCTTTCCAGTTCTCTGACGTTTTGTCCGATAAACTCGCTGCTGGTCCTGTTATACAGTCTCACGCAGGCTTCATTTATAAAGGTGACATTGCCGTCCGCGTCAGCGATTAGTATCTCGTCGTGTATCGAGTTTAAAATTGCTTCAAATTCCTCGGTTGTAACCATGACGCCATACCTCCGCGCATTTCTCTGTAACTTATATATTAATTCAAATATCGCAACATAACAATTGTCTAAAAAAAGATACTATGTCTAACAAAGAAATATAGTAATAGATTGCCCAATTCATAATTGAATTAATTATTATCCGCTCCGCTCCTTGTTTTTACTGGAACGCAGTAACACAGGCATTTCTCCGGCCTCGCTCCCGCTTAAATACATTGGCACGAAATATGCAACGAAGATTATTAGCTACGTTTCAGACAAACAGTTGAGGAGGTTAACAAAATAATGAATACCAGGTATCCCAAAGTAAGAACAGCCGTTCCGGGACCAAGAGCGCAAGAGCTTCTAAAAATTAAAGAAAAATATGTACCTAACGGTGTATCGGTCAATGTCCCCACTTTCATCGAAAAAGGTCAAGGTGCACTCATCGAGGATGTCGACGGCAACATATTCTTAGATTTCGCCGGCGGTATCGGCGTTATGAACATAGGTTACAGCCATCCGGAAGTGCTGGAAGCCGTCAAGAATCAGGTCGATAAATTTTTCCACTCCAGCTTCAATGTTATTCTTTATGAATCATATATCCGGCTTGCCGAAAAGCTGGCCGAAATAACCCCCGGCAAGTTCAGCAAAAAAACCCTGCTCCTCAACAGCGGGGCTGAAGCCGTCGAAAACGCCGTCAAGATAGCCAGAAAATACACTAAGAGAACCGATATCATCAGTTTCGAAGGTGCCTTCCACGGCAGAACGCTCATGGGAATGAGTTTAACAAGCAAGATCAAGCCCTATAAACACGGTTTCGGTCCCTTCGCCCCTGGCATTCATAAGATCCCTTACCCGTACTGCTACAGATGCCCTTATAGCCTGAAAAAATCCCACTGCAATCTGTGGTGCGCCGAAAGGCTCAATGAGATATTCATGTCTGTCGTTGATCCGGAAACCGTAGCCGCTCTTATTATGGAACCGATTCAAGGCGAAGGCGGCTTCATCGTACCGCCTGACGAGTTCGTTAAGAGAATCCGGGATATCTGCAAGCAAAACAATATCCTTTTTATTATGGATGAGATCCAAACCGGCTTTTACAGGACCGGGAAGCTTTTTGCCTCGGAATATCTGGGGATCGAACCGGATATCATCACAACGGCAAAATCGCTGGCTGCGGGAATCCCTCTAAGCGCGGTAACGGCAAGAGCCGAAATCCTCGAAGCCTCCCATGTCGGCGGCATCGGCGGAACATATTGCGGCAATCCGCTCGGTTGTTCGGCAGCGCTGAAAGTAATAGAAGTTATGCAAAGAGACAACTTCGCTCAAAAATCCCAGAGTATCGGCCGTATATGCACCGATAGGCTCAAGGCGTTGCAAAGAAAGTACAAGCTTATCGGCGATGTTCGCGGAAAAGGCGCCATGGTTGCCATCGAACTGGTCAAAAACCGCTATACCAAAGAACCGGCCAAAGAAGAAACGCAGGCATTGCTGAAAAAGGCCTACTCAAGGGGTTTAATACTTCTTTCAGCCGGACTGCTCGGCAACGTCGTCAGGATTCTTGTCCCGCTGGTAATCAGCGAAGACCAGCTAAACGCCGGCCTTGACATTATTGAAGACATAATTAAAGAACTTGACGGGAGCGCTTTATGATGGACTACGGTCAGGAGTCGCTTAAGCTCCACCGGGAAAACAAAGGCAAGCTTTCGGTTGCCGGAAAAGTCCCGGTGAATAACAAGGAGGATCTTTCCATTGCTTACACACCCGGAGTGGCGGAGCCCTGCAAAGAGATTGCCCAGAACAAAGAACTTGTTTACGAATACACAATCAAATCAAACTATGTCGCGGTTGTAACCGACGGGACAGCAGTGCTCGGCCTTGGCGATATCGGTCCGGAGGCGGCGTTGCCGGTTATGGAAGGCAAATGTGTTCTATTTAAGGAATTCGGCGGCGTTGATGCCATTCCCCTCTGCGTTGACAGCAAAGACCCCGAGGAGATTGTCAGGCTTGTTGTCCGACTGGCCCCCGCTTTTGGAGGCTTTAACCTCGAAGATATCAGCGGGCCGAGGTGTTTTGAGATCGAACGGAAATTGAAAGAAATCCTGGATATACCTGTTTTTCATGACGACCAGCATGGTACGGCGGCCGTCGTGCTGGCGGGTCTTATCAACGCCCTGAAGATAGTAAAAAAGGATTTCCCGGGAATCAAAGTCGTGGTCAACGGGGCAGGCGCCGCCGGAATAAGTATTACAAGATTGCTGCACACCTTTGGTGTTGAAGATGTAATACTGTGTGACAGTCAGGGCGCAATATACCGGGATCGCACCGTGGGAATGAACCCCGAAAAAAAGCTGATTGCCTTGGAAACGAACCCAGCAAACTTCAAAGGCACCTTATGTGAAGTCATCAAAAACCGCGATGTGTTCATAGGGGTTTCGAGCGCCGGACTGGTGAATCAAGATATGATTCGGTCCATGAACAAAGACGCTGTCATCTTTGCTATGGCAAACCCAAATCCCGAGATCTTCCCGTCCGAGGCAAAAGCAGCCGGCGCCAGGATCGTTGGCACAGGCAGATCAGATTTTGCCAATCAAGTCAACAATGTGCTGGCCTTCCCCGGCATATTCCGCGGTGCCCTGGATGTGCGTGCCAAGGAAATCAATGAAGAAATGAAAAAAGCGGCAGCCATTGCCATCGCCAGCATCGTTGAAAGCTGGGAGCTCAATGAAGATTATGTAATACCGAAGGCATTCGATAAGCGAGTCGGGCCGAGAGTCGCCGCAGCCGTTGCCGAGGCGGCCGTCAGAACCGCTATTGCCCGACGGGTTTTGACCTACCAGGAAGAATTGGAACAGGCAACCCGGCTCATGAATATCTAAACAGCCTCCCTAAATAGCAGAAAGCCCCATAACGTTTAGTTATGAGGCTTTCTGCTGTTATCCTGGCGACGACATACTCTCCCAGATCAGTTGATCAAGTACCATCTGCGCAGAAGGGCTTAACTGCCGTGTTCGGGATGGGAACGGGTGGAACCCCTTCGCTATAGCCACCAGGAATATCTCAAATTGTGATGCGCTGCGCAATGCTGCGTTCCCCTGCCGCCTGTCGTGCTCACATACGAACTAAGTATGCTCCGCGC
>Ga0228535_1003366_pt1 | contig 11725 bp, 8 predicted proteins | sample SJ1metagenome_FD_168457 | JGI IMG/M metagenome (GOLD analysis project Ga0228535, IMG submission 168457) | Enriched culture of PCE-dechlorinating microbial communities from Ithaca, New York, USA - SJ1 | ecosystem: Engineered > Modeled > Simulated communities (microbial... > Unclassified | place... | reverse complement strand
TCAAGAGCCTGCAAGAGGGCGAGGCCGTAGAGTTCGAGATCGTTGAAGGTCCCAAAGGACTGCAGGCGGCAAACGTGGTTAAAGCCTGACGGAGCCCTTACGGGACTGTTGATATTTACATATAAGTATCGAAAGAATGGGGCCGTCTCATAACTAACAAGTTATGGAGACGGTCATTTTTTGGGGAGAGCCTGAAAATCTTTGCCGGTACTTCGGCCAGCCCTTTAATCGAAAATTTATGTCTCCTGATTTTGAAAAAAGAGTGTCGCTAACTGCATTTAAAATAGGTTTGCGACACTCCCATTTTTTAGTTATTTATTGCGTGTGTTAATTAACCAGAATTCTTCAATTCATTTTTTAAATATAATTTACTTTTCTGCAAAAGGATTTATTCAGTATTTCCCGAAATATGGAAACAAATTTAAATCTAGGGGGCATGTTTTTTGAAAAAAGGCATTTTAGTAAAGACCTGTTTTGCGTTTATTCTGGCACTTTCAATTATTGTCTTTTCTCAAGCATTTGCATTAGCCATAGATAATGGCTCTTGGGCTGCCAAACCCAGTATATCAAGCGCCAGATGCTATTTTGGTGGAGCAGAGGCCAACGGGAAATTTTATGTCGTTGGCGGTACTGGCCCAAGTAGTGTTTATTATGCAACTGTTCAAGAGTATGATCCATCAACCAATACATGGACAACGAAAGCTGATATGCCTACTGCTAGGCACCAACATGGAGTTGTGTCACTCAACGGAAAAATTTACGCTATTGGAGGACAAGCTTATAGTGGAGGGCCATTTTTAGATACTGTTGATGAATATGACCCAATCACAAACACCTGGACAAGTAAGGCAAATATGCCCTCAGCCAGGGTCAATTTTGGAGTAACCGCAGTAAATAATAAAATATATGTTATAGGTGGCTACAACTCAACAAATAACTGGCTTGGTGATGTAGTGGAATTTGACCCTGTTACTAATGCCTGGTCAACAAAAAGTAGTATGAATTACCCGAGAAATTATGTAGGTGCCGCTGCTTTTAACGGTAAAATATACGTATTTGGTGGCTGGAGCAGCAGCGGTTGTTCAAACATTGTTGAGGAATATGATCCAATTAATGATACCTGGACAACGAAAATAAGCATGCCGTTTAGCAGGCAAATGATTGAGGCTGTGACGGTAAACGGAAGAATCTATTTAATTGGTGGCCGTGATCCTGATGTTGTTGCTCTGAACGAAACAGTGGAATATAATCCAATAACAAGCAGTTTTATCACAAGGTCTGGCATGATTGAACCAAGAGAATGGTTTGCTGCAACCGCTGTAAATAATAAGATTTATGTTGCCGGGGGAGGTAATAATACAAGTGTTTTGTCCTCAGTCGAGGAATTCACACCGCCAGTAATAATTCCTTCTGCTCCAACAGGTCTGACGGCTACAGCAGGCAATGCAGCAGTTGATCTTTCCTGGAGTACTGTGCAAAACGCCACAAGCTATCAAGTTAAAAGAGCAACTACCGAAGGCGGACCCTATACAACCATTGCCTCTGAGATCACCGAGTCAACCTACACCGATACCGGCCTCACCAACGGTACAACTTATTATTATGTTGTTACGGCGGTCAACTCTGCCGGTGAAAGCGCCAATTCCAATGAGGCATCAGCCACTCCCCAGGAACCTGCCCCGGGTGTGCCGACAAATCTTACTGCTGCTGCCGGTGATGCTCAGGTTGTCCTCTCCTGGGATGCTGTTACCGGGGCGGCCGGGTACAACGTGAAGAGAGCCACCACAGCAGGCGGCCCATATACAATCATTGCCTCAGACGTTACTGAATTAACTTACACCGATACAGGACTCACGAATGGTACAACGTATTATTACGTAGTATCCGCCCTGAATGCCGGCGGGGAGAGCACCGATTCCAATGAAGCCTCGGCTACGCCGGAAAGAACCGGAGCGAATTGGGCAATTCTGGTTCTGACTATGACTAACGGCAGTGAAAAAGAATATGATTTACCCATGGGAGAAATAACCTCCTTCTTAAACTGGTACAACGCCCGGTCCGATGGGGCAGGTAACACCTATTATGCCTTGAACAAAAACTTTATCAAAGGGCCTTTTGTTATAAGAAAGGAATATGTAAGTTTTGATAAGATCTATAGTTTTGAGATTATGGAATATAACCGTTAAACAGGCACTGGTTTTTTCTTAAATAGCACGAGACCATCTCAAGACCGCCTCATAGCTTCTGAGGCGGTTCCCGTTTTTTATTCGTAAGGCGGCAGGATTTTTTTGCAGGGGAGGGAATAACTATATATATATAACCTGCGAACTTGGAGAGGAGTGGATGGCATGATATTTCAGATTAGAGGCAAAAACACTCAAGTAAGTTCCGCTTTGAAGGAGTATGTGGAGAAACGTCTCGGCAAGCTTGACAAATATTTTGAGGCCCCCCCCGAAGCTATCGTCACGCTCGTTGTAGAAAAAGAGCGCCACCGCGTCGAAGTCACGATGCCCGTAAACGGCTATATTCTCCGCGGCGAGGAAGAATCGCTGGATATGTACTCCTGCATCGATCTGGTAGTAGACAAACTGGAAAAGCAGATTAACAGATATAGGGCCCGCTTCATCAAGAAAAACAAGAATGTCAGCATCAAGGATATTCCAACCGGCCAGGGTGAAAACCAGGCTGAGGAAGAGCCGAAGGTTGTCCGCACCAAGCGGTTTGCGATCAAGCCGATGCCGCTCGAAGAGGCCATCATGCAGATGAATCTTTTAGGACACAGCTTCTTCGTTTTTTCGAACGCGGAATCGGAAGAGGTCAATGTTATTTATCGCCGTAAGGATGGGAATTACGGCCTGATCGAGCCGGAGTTTTAGGCTTCGCCGGGTTTGTGCAGACAGCCGGGGCAACCCCAGAGGTCAAGAGGACCTCAGGTTGCCCCGGTTTTATGCGTAAGGGCTGACGTTAACACAACTGTAACAATACTGTTATTAAACGGCAATACTCGATGGTTATAGTAATAAATAGTATTCGGTCGAGTGAAAGAGGAGATGAACGGGTGTTAAAGCTGAAAGAATTGGTAAAATCAAAAAAATTGTTGAACTTTGGAATGATGACGGCAAAAGGGAAGCTGCTGGCGATAGTGGCCTTGGTAGCTGTCCTTGCCGTTATAGGGGTTATCTATCAAAACAATAAAAAGCCGGTTCAGGCCGCGGGAGAAATCTATACAACTAAAGCGGTGCTGGGGAATATCGTGAATACACTGGAAAGCGAAGGGATACTCGAGCCTATTGAAAGGAAGGAGCTCTCGGCTAAGGTCAGCGGTGTTGTCGGAGAAATTCTGGTCGGCGTCGGGGATCAGGTCGAGGCCGGTCAGCTGCTCATGAGGGTCAGCAACGAAAGCGCTTTTTCCACAGCCCGCCAGACTCAACTGGAATGGGAGATCGACGCCGCCGAGCTCGAAGATTTGAAGAGCCCGTATGCCGAGGATAACTATACCCGACGGGAGGCGGAGCTCAAGGTAGAGGAATACCGGATCGCCCTCGAAGACAAAAAGGAAGAGCGCGACAAGCTTGAAGCGGAAGCACCGTTTACGGGGACTCTTCTCAGCATCGATGTCAAGCTGGGGCAGCGCGTGACTACGGGAACACAGCTTGCCACTGTTGCTACGTCCGATGACGTCGAGGTTGTGACCTCGTTTTCCGATCAGGATATCGGCAGTATCAGTGTGGATATGGAGGCCCAGGTTATGGTGAAGGGCCTGAACAAGACTTATTTCGGGAAAGTCAAGGAGGTTGCCTTTGCCGGAGATTCGTCAACCTCTAAATTTGAGGTGCTCATAGGTTTGGACGATCCGGACGATGCCCTGCGCGAGGGGATGACAACATATAATACGGTGACTATCGTCAGGGATGAGGATCAGGATATCTTACTGTTCAAGCAAGCCTCGGGCTACATAAGATATGTCAAAAAAGAAGATATTACCGCCAATGCCAGCGGGACGGTGGAAGAGATTTACTATAAATCCGGCGACAAGCTTGCTGTTGGGACACCGGTCTTGCGCATTGCCAACGACGACCTGGATCGTCAGGTCAAAGCGGCTGAGATCCAACTGGCCAAAGCGGAAGAATCCTTGCGGCTTCTGCTTGATCCGTATTCCACAACGATCAGGAAGCAGGAGCTTGTGGTCGAAGAAAGCTACGAAAGGATGGTCGAAAGTCAGGAAAACGCAGAAAGCCTGAATGTGACCGCGCCTTTCGGCGGTACGGTGGTAAGCATCCCTGTGAAAGCGAACGAAGAAATCAGTGCCAATCAGACACTGATAATAGTGAGCAACTTTGAAAAAAACCGTCTGGAGATTACCATTGATGAACTGGATATCAGCCAGCTTTCCGTAGGGCAGAAGGTTGCAGTGAAGGTGGATGCTCTGACGGGGGTTACGCTGAGTGGAGAGGTGGCGGAAATCAATCAGGAAGGCAATAGCTCCAATGGCATCACGAGCTACCCCGTTGTGCTGGAGGTTGGCAATGCCGAAGGCGTCAAGGCAGGAATGTCGGGGACGGTAACAATAGTCCTGGCAAGTAAGGAAAATACCCTCCTGGTACCCGCGGAAGCGGTTACAACGACGAGCGGGAGAAGCTTTGTGACCGTGCTGGAAAATGGGGAACAAAAGGCAAGACAGGTCAAAGTCGGGATCAACAATGGCAGTCAGGCCGAGATCATAGAAGGATTGAGCGAGGGCGAGCAGGTCGTTGTCGCCAGCAAAACCACCGCAGCTAATACCCAGACGAATATGATGATACCCGGCGCCGGCGGCATGGGCGGAGCGCCTCCGGCGGGCGGTATGCCGCAGGGCGGTACAACGCCGAACAGAACCGGTAATACCGGCGGAACACGGACCAGGAATTAAACCGGATGTGTGAAGAGATACTATTGCACACAGAGAGGAGAGCGTCTATGCTCATCGAGGCACGGGGGATCGAAAAGGTCTATTCCACCGGCAAGGTATCCGTAACGGCTTTGGAGAATATCGATCTGCAGATCGAAAAAGGCGAATTCCTGGCGATCATGGGCCCTTCCGGTTCCGGAAAATCGACCTTTATGAATGTTTTGGGTTGTCTTGACAAGCCCACTGCGGGCAGCTATATTTTGGACGGCGAGGACATTGCCGACAAGAGCGACAATGAGATGGCCGAGATTCGCAATAAATATATCGGATTTATCTTTCAGAGCTTTAATCTGCTTCCGAAGCTGACCGCTCTGGAGAATGTTATGCTGCCGCTGATCTATCGCGGCACCCCAACCCGAGAGCGCGTGGCCAGAGCAAAAGAAGCCCTGCGGGCCGTCGGGCTGGAGGATCGTACAAGTCATCTGCCCTCGGAGCTATCCGGCGGACAGCAGCAAAGAACCTCGATAGCGAGGGTTCTGGCCGGCAACCCTCCGCTTATTTTGGCCGATGAACCTACCGGAAACCTGGACAGCAAATCGGGAGCCGAGGTCATGGCGATTTTCCAGAGGCTCAACAGCCAGGGGCATACGATTATTCTGGTTACGCATGACGAGGATATCGCCCGTCATTCTCAGCGGATCATTACCTTTAAAGACGGGCAGATCGTCAGAGATAGGAGAGTAGACGAGCCGCTGGCGGCCGGGGCCGGGGCAGAAGCTGAGGAAAGGGAGCAGGCCGTATGAATATTTTAGAAAGCATGAAGATGGCCTGGTTCAGCATTATGGGCAATAAACTGCGCTCATTTCTGACGGCGCTGGGCATCATCTTTGGGGTAGGCGCCGTTATTGCGCTGGTATCGATCGGGCAGGGAGCGACCATGGATATCACGAATCGCATTTCCAGCATGGGTACCAACCTGATCACAATTACCTCCTTCAGAAACAGCGGCGCCAGACTGCAGATCGATGATGCCGCAGAGCTGTTGGAAAGGGTACCGTCCATAAATGCGGCTGTACCAAGCATCACTTTTAGTAAGACGATAAAATGGAATTCAAAGACCTACGATGCTTCCCTGGAGGGCGTAAACGAGAGTTTCCCCGAGGTGAGGAACGTCAAGGTCGCCACCGGCCGCTTTTTCGAGAAGGAAGAAGTGGAAGATCGCCAGAGATTTGCGGTGATTGGCAATACGGTTGTAGAGGAACTCTTTGAAAACGTTAACCCTATCGGGCAGTCGCTTCTTATTGACGGCCAGGCGTACAGCGTAATCGGTATTTTAGAAGAAAAGGGATCCAGCATGGGCAGGGACAGCGATGATATTGTGATTGTCCCGATAACTTTGGCCCAGCGGCTGAGCGGCTCCAAATATGTCAATACCATTTATTTGCAGGCAAAAAGCGCCGAGTATTCGGAACTGGCGGTCAATCATGTGACGGCGATATTTACGCAAAAGTTCAAAAGGGAGAACATGGTCAGGGTCTCCAGCCAGGATGAGCTGCTGGAGACGATTAACACGGCCTCGCAGACAATGTCCATGATGCTCGGGGCTATAGCCGGCATTTCGCTTCTGGTCGGCGGTATCGGGATCATGAACATCATGCTCGTCTCCGTTACCGAGCGCACCAGGGAAATCGGTATCAGAAAAGCCTTAGGCGCGAAAAGCTATGATATCCTGCGGCAGTTTCTGGTGGAATCGGTATTTTTAAGCGTTTCCGGCGGTATTATCGGAATTTTGCTGGGCGCGGGTATTTCCAAACTCATCACATATTTTGCCGGTTGGCAGACGATGATTTCAGGGACGGCCATCCTTATCTCCTTTTCGTTTGCTATGGCTGTCGGCCTGTTTTTTGGCGGCTACCCGGCCTACAAAGCGGCGCACCTCGACCCTATCGTCGCTTTACGCCATGAATAACGGGCAGGATGCCCTAATTGCAGAAAGAATACCAAAGTGCTAAAATGGATGAGGATAAAGGAACCTATAACAAGGTTCCTTTGTTCGTGCTACAAGCTGAGGAAAGCGGGTGGAGGCAGTGGTTTTGGGGTTTCTGAAGAATCTTCTCGATGATAACGCCAAAGAGATAAAACGACTGAGCAAAAAGGTTGAGATCATAAACGGCTTCGAACCGGAGATGCAAGCCTTAAACGACAAAGCGCTCCGGGGGAAAACCAAGGAGTTTAAAGAACGGCTTGCCAACGGCGAGACCCTCGACGCTATCCTGCCCGAGGCTTTTGCCGTCGTGCGCGAAGCCTCGCGGCGCGTCCTGGGGCTGCGGCACTTTGATGTTCAGCTTATCGGCGGCATGGTTCTCCATGAGGGCAAGATCGCCGAGATGAAGACCGGTGAAGGCAAGACGCTCGCGGCGACATTGCCGGCGTACCTCAACGCCCTGACGGGGCGCGGGGTCTGCATCGTCACGGTCAACGACTATCTGGCCAGGCGTGACAGCGAGTGGATGGGACAGATTTACAAATTCCTCGGGCTGACCGTCGGCCTAATCGTTCACGGCCTGGAATTCACCGAGCGTAAAAATGCCTATAACTGTGATATTACATACGGCACGAACAATGAGTTCGGCTTTGATTATCTGCGCGACAATATGGTTTTCCACCATGAGCACCTCGTCCAGCGCGAGTTGAACTACGCCATCATCGACGAGGTTGACAGCATCCTGATCGACGAGGCCAGGACGCCGCTGATCATCTCCGGGCAGGGCGACAAGCCCAAGGATCTCTATCAGCGGGTGGCCAAGATCATCCCGCGCCTGAGAAACAACGAAGACTATAACGTCGACGAAAAAGCCAAGGTCGTCACGCTGACCGAGCAGGGCGTCGACAGGGTTGAGAAAGCCCTCGGAGTCGAGAACCTTTACGACGATATAAATACCGAGCTGAGCCATCATGTCAACCAAGCCCTGCATGCCCACACGCTGATGAAGCGCGACGTCGATTATGTCGTCAAGGACGGGCAGATCATCATCGTCGATGAGTTTACCGGGCGCCTCATGTTCGGGCGCCGTTACAGCGAAGGGCTGCACCAGGCCATCGAGGCCAAGGAAGGCGTGAAGATCGAAAAGGAATCGCAAACCCTGGCCACGATCACCTTCCAGAACTATTTCCGCATGTTTAAAAAGCTGGCCGGCATGACCGGCACGGCCCTCACCGAGGAGGAAGAGTTCAGGAAGATCTATAAGCTCGAGGTCATCGTGATCCCGACCAATATGCCGATGATCCGCGAAGATATTGCGGATGTTGTCTACCGCACCGAGAAAGGTAAGTTTGCCGCCGCGGTCGAAGAGATCGCCCGCCGCCATGAAAAAGGGCAGCCGGTTCTTGTGGGCACTATCTCGATCGAGAAGTCGGAGCTTTTAAGCGAGCTTTTGACCAAGAGGGGCGTCCCCCATGAGGTCTTAAACGCCAAGCACCACGAGAAGGAGGCGCAGATTGTCGCCCAGGCCGGGCGCAAGGGCGCCGTGACCGTTTCGACGAACATGGCCGGGCGCGGTACCGACATCATCCTCGGCGGAAATCCGGGCTATCTGGCCCGCGAGGAGATGGCGGGGCAGGGCTTTGATTCTCTGATCATCGAAGCGGCCGCCAGCAACAGCGTCCTTGAGGATGAGGAGCTGCTGCAGTCGAGGAAGCATTACCGCAGCCTCTATGAGGCGATGAAGAAGGATACCGATCTGGAGCACGAAGAGGTCGTGCGCCTGGGCGGTCTGCATATAGTCGGCACCGAGCGCCATGAGAGCCGCCGGATCGACAACCAGCTGCGCGGCCGGTCCGGACGCCAGGGCGATCCGGGCTCCAGCCAGTTCTATATCTCGATGGAGGACGATCTGATGCGCCTGTTCGGCGCCGAGAATATCATGGGCCTCATGGATAAGCTGGGCATGGACGACGAGATCCCGATCGAGAACGCTCTGATCACGAAGGCCATCGAGAACGCCCAGCGCCGCGTGGAAGGCCGGAACTTCGACATCCGCAAGCACGTCCTCGAATACGACGACGTCATGAACCAGCAGCGCGAGGTCATTTACAGCCAGCGCCGCAATGTGCTCATGGGCGTGGATATGAAGGAAAGCGTCCTCGAGATGATCGAAAAGGTCGTCCGCGGTACGGTCGACCGCTTTGCCGGCGGCAGCAAATATCCGGAGGAATGGGATCTCCACAGCCTCTTGGAGCAGGCGAGAAGGCTTTTCCTGCCCCAGCTTGATTTGAAGAGCGACGATCTGGCCAAACTGGAAGGCGATGAGGTTAGGGAGCTTCTGCTCGAGCGGGCTATGGAGGGCTATGAGAAGCGTGAGTCTGAGCTGGGCTTTGAAAATATGCGCGAACTGGAACGGCTCGTGACGCTCCGGGTTGTCGACGGCAAATGGATGGGTCATTTGGACGCGATGGATCAGCTGCGGCATGGCATTGGGCTGAGGGCGTATGGACAGAAGGATCCGCTTGTTGAGTACAAATATGAAGCCTATGATATGTTCAGCCAGATGATTGCCGAGATCCAGGAAGAGGTTGTGCGCTATATCTATTACGCCAACGTCGTCGAAAGGCCCAAGGAGCGCGAGGATCTGGTCGAGAACCGCTCCGATGAGGATGAAGCCGCCAAAGGCCCGGCCCACAGCAATAAGATCGGACGCAATGATCCCTGCCCCTGCGGGAGCGGGAAGAAATATAAGAAGTGCTGCGGCAGCAAGAGCTGAAGCAAAAAAACTGCGAAGCAAACAAGCTGCGGACAACGAAGACAGAGGGGGAACGCGTTATGACTCAGGAAATACGGCGCGAAATCGAACGAAGCAGAAAAAGAATAGATGATCTCAGGGGGTCTCTTTGACCTGCCCGGCAAAGAGAAGCAACTGGCCGAGCTCGAGCATATGATGACCGATCCCGATTTTTGGGGAAATCCAGAAGAGGCCCAGAAAATCATGCAGCAGAGCAACGCCTTAAAAGAGACGATTGAGAACTGCCGGCATTTAGAGGAACAATTGTCCGAAGCGGAGGTTCTGTGCGAGTTGGGGCAGGAGGAAGAAGGCTATTTCAGCGAGGCCGAGGGGCTCCTGGCCGAGCTGGCCGCAAAGCTTGATCACGACGAGCTCAACCTGCTCCTAAGGGATAAATATGACACGAGCAATGCCATTTTGTCGCTCCATCCCGGCGCGGGCGGCACCGAATCCCAGGACTGGGCCGATATGCTGCTTCGGATGTACACGCGCTGGGCGGAAAAACAGGGCTTCGCCGTAGAAGTGCTCGATTATCAACCCGGCGACGAGGCGGGGATCAAGAGCGTGACGCTTCTGGTCAAGGGGGAAAACGCTTACGGCTATCTGAAGGCTGAGAAAGGGGTCCACCGTCTGGTGCGGATCTCGCCCTTTGACGCCTCGGGCCGGCGGCACACCTCCTTTGCCGCGGTCGATGTGATCCCGGAGGTTGACGACGAAACAGCCGCCGAGATCGTCCTCGATCCCGGCGAGATCAAGATTGACACCTATAGGGCCAGCGGGGCCGGAGGCCAGCACGTCAACAAGACGGATTCGGCCGTGCGTATAACGCACCTGCCCACCGGCCTTGTCGTGCAGTGCCAGAACGAGCGCTCGCAGATCTCCAACCGGGCGGCGGCCGAGAAGATTCTCAAGGCCAAGCTCCTGGAACTGAAGCGGGAGGAACAGGAAAAAGAGGTTGCCAGCATCCGCGGCGATTTACAGGAAATAGGGTGGGGCAGCCAGATCAGGTCTTATGTCTTCCACCCCTACAGCATGGTCAAGGACCACCGCACCAACAGCGAGGTTGGCAACGTCTACGGGGTTATGGACGGCGAGATAGACGGCTTTATCGACGCTTATCTGCGCATGGTGGCGGCGCGCGCCGCCAAGGCGCAATAAGGCAAGTACATTGCTGATATTGGAGGTTTGAAGATGGACAAGCAGCAACTGGAGCTTAAGGCGAAGCAGATTCGCCGCAATATCATTGAGATGCTGGTAGAATCGGCATCCGGCCATCCGGGCGGGTCGCTTTCGGCTGTCGAGATCGTGACGGCCCTGTATTTTCAGGAGATGAGGATCGACCCGGCCAATCCGCGCTGGCCGGAGCGCGACAGGTTTGTGCTCTCCAAGGGCCACGCGGCGCCGGTGCTTTTTGCGGCCCTGGCCGAAAGGGGCTATTTCCCAAGAGAGGAGCTGTTGACCTTTCGCAAGATCAACAGCCACTTACAGGGGCACCCGGATATGAACAAAGCGCCGGGGGTGGAGATGTCCACCGGCTCGCTGGGGCAGGGGCTGTCGGCGGCGGTTGGCATGGCGCTGGCCGGTAAGCTGGACAAGCGGGATTACCGGATCTTTGTACTCTTGGGAGACGGAGAATCCCAGGAGGGCCAGGTTTGGGAGGCGGCTATGGCGGCGGCCCATTACAAGCTTGACAATATCACGGCGTTTTTGGATCATAACGGCTTGCAGATCGACGGGCCTTGCAGCGAGGTAATGTCGACGGAGCCGCTGGATGAGAAGTTTCGCGCCTTCGGCTGGCATGTGGAGAAGATCGACGGCCACAGCTTCGAGGAGATCAGCGCGGCCATAGCCCAGGCCAAAAAGGTCACGGGCAGGCCGACCATGATCATCGCCAAGACTGTCAAAGGCAAGGGCGTATCCTATATGGAAAACCAGGTAGGCTGGCACGGCAACGCGCCCAGCCGTGAGCAGGGCGAACAAGCCCTGGCCGAACTGGCTTAAGGGGGGTATATGAAAATGGAAAAGATGGCAACACGCGACGCATATGGCAAAGCATTGG
>Ga0228535_1003363_pt1 | contig 11732 bp, 9 predicted proteins | sample SJ1metagenome_FD_168457 | JGI IMG/M metagenome (GOLD analysis project Ga0228535, IMG submission 168457) | Enriched culture of PCE-dechlorinating microbial communities from Ithaca, New York, USA - SJ1 | ecosystem: Engineered > Modeled > Simulated communities (microbial... > Unclassified | place... | reverse complement strand
CCGCTTCACAAAAAAAGGGAACCCAAAGGCTCCCTTTTTTAAAAAAAACATTTGTGAAGAATCCGGGCTTGGTTAGTATTCCGGCGTCAGTTTATCCAGTTCCGCCAGTGAAAAGACCGGTCCGTCCTTGCAGACATACTTGCTGCCGACGTTGCAGCGTCCGCATTTGCCGATGCCGCATTTCATCCGCATTTCCAGGGATGTGATGATGTTTTCCTTCGAAAAGCCGATTTCAAAGAAGACCGGCAGGGTGAAGCGAATCATCACGGGGGGACCGCAGATCAGCGCGACGGCGTTTTCCTTGCTGGGGGCCACGTCCTTGCAGACCGCCGGAACAAAGCCTTCGCGCCCTTTCCAGGTGGCGTCGCCCTTGTCCACGGTGACGTTGAGGTTGATATCGGACCGCTTCGCCCAGGCCTCGAGCTCGTCTTTGTACAGCAGCAGGCCGGGATTCCGCGCGCCGTAGATGACCGTGATATTGCCGAACCGCTTGCGGTTGTCCTCATGCAGGGCGTAATTGATCATCGACCGCAGTGTCGTGAAGGCAAATCCGCCGCCGACGATCACAATATTCTTTCCTTCCAGAAACTGCAGCGGCCAGGAATTGCCGAGCGGTCCGCGGATACCCATCACCGTGCCTTCTTCCATTTCGTGCAGCGCCGAGGTGACGACGCCGGCCTTCTGAACGGTGAATTCGACGTATCCTTTCTGCGTCGGAGAGGAAGCGATACCGATCGGCGATTCGCCTTTGCCGAAAATGGAGAGTTCGCCGAACTGGCCCGGCATGTAGGCGTATTTCTGTTCGTCTTCCGGATTCACAAATTTGAAGCGGAACGTTTTAATATCTTTGGTATCGACCTCGGTAATGATCTTATCCACGACAACGGGATACGGTATATACGGGTTTTGCATTACGAACTCCCTGATTATAATTTTGAAATATCTGCAACAATTTTGCGAATGTCAATATTCACCGGACAGGACATCACGCACCGGCCGCAACCGACGCAGGCGATCGCGTTGAACATGTCCACATAATACTTGAACTTGTGCATCGTGCGCTGACGCCATCGTTCCTTCTGCGACGATCTCGGGTTGTGCCCCGACGTTTCCTTGGTGAAAAGCGGGAACATGCAGGAATCCCAGGACCGGATGCGAATGCCGTCCGATCCCTTCACTTCGTCGCTGATATCGAAGCAGTGGCAGGTCGGGCACACATATGTGCACGTGCCGCAGGCCAGACACTTGCCGTGAATCGTATTCCAGAACGGGTTGTCGAAATTGACGTCCAGAATCGGTTTGATTTCATGCGCAGGAATCGTCGAGGCAACCGCCTCTCTGGCCCTGGCGGCCGCTTCCGCTTTTTTCGCATCGGCCGCCGCGTCGGCTTTCGTCTCTCCGAAGTACGGGGCGAGCTTTTCCCCTTTTTCGGTCGCGAACTCCACGAGATAATCGCCGCCGATGTCGGTGAGCAGAATATCCGCGCCGTCGGCCGAAACCGGTTCCCCGTCCACCGATGTGCAGAAGCAGCTGGCATAGGGCGGTTTCACGCAGGCCAGCGAAATCACCGTCGTGTTCTTCCGTTTGTCGATGTAGTAGCCGTCCTTGTATTTTTCCTGGTCGAAAAGCTTATCCAGAAGGACGAAGCTGTGCGCGTCGCAGGGACGCACGCCGAATAAAACCGACTGGTCGGCTTTATTGACCTCCGATGAAAATTCCATGCCTTTCGGCGTGCGGGTAAATTTCATCAGGGTTTCCGTGTGCGGGAAGAAAACATTTTTCGGCGCATTCTTGGTGTTCAGGTAGGCGAGAAACGGTTCGTCGCCCGCTCCGAGGGGTGCAAAAAGAACGTTGTCTTCTTTTTTTACCGGCGCCCAAACCAGCAAATCTCCGGCCATCTTCTTGGCAATGCCCGCCAGTGCATCTTTTTTGATCAAACGTTTTTCCATAATTGTCCCTAGTGTATTTTTTTATCCAACTTCAAAAGCGTCGGGGTTGTCCGTCTATCGGCTAAACCAGCCGCAACTGACTCAACAGCGGCTGAGGATCCGTCAAATGCGTCTTGAAGGTCTCTTTCGATCCGGGCAGCCCCAGCGCCAGCGAGATCAGTTCCGTAAAATAAAAGACCGGCATCTTCATCTGCGGACTGGGCCGCATTTCCAGGTTGGCCAGACACATCGGACACGCCGTGACCACGCAATTGGCGCCCGCTTCCCGGGCCGCTCCCATCAGCTTGTCGCACATCGCCACAACGATGGGCGTCTTGCTGACCGACAGCGAACCGCCGCAGCAGTCGGTTTTGTAGGACCAGTTCTTCACGTCCGCGCCGACGGCCCCCAGGATCTTGTCGAGCATGAAGGGGTTCTCATAATTTTCAAACTGGCAGACTTCCGGCGGCCGGAGCAACAGGCAGCCGTAATAAGACACCGGCTTCAGTCCCGCCAGCGGCTTCACTGTTTTCGCCGCGAGCGCATCGACGCCGATTTCAGTGTAGATCACATCAATCGGGTTGCGGATGCTGATCCCGCCCGAATACCTGGCGCCCACCGCCCCTTCGACGCGGGCCTTGAGGTCTTTGTCGGCCTTCAGGTGATGCTCCGCCGTTTTAAAGCGGTTGAAGCAGGCGGCGCAGGGGACCATAACGTCCATGGCGTCCTTTTCCGCGGCGATCAGGTTGCGCGCCGGCAGGGCGATGGACAGATCAAAATTCGTGTTGTGCGCGGCCGATGCTCCGCAACAGGACCAATCGTCAATTTCTTTGAGTTCGATGTTGAGGGCTCGACTGACGGCCTTCATGGACTGATCATACTCTTTTGCCATCCCATGCAGCGAGCAGCCCGGATAATAAGAAACTTTCAAGAGAGTAGCCTCCTTTTAAACTGTTACTTCAACGCGCCCATCCGCCGGGGATTCACGCGCCATATTCCATCATTTGCTTTTCGTCTTCTCAAAAATGTTTCGAACCGATTTCAGGTCGCGTGTGCGCGGCGGCAAGAGCGCCAGCTTCCCTTTGAAGAACATGCTCGGAGCGATGTCCACGTCCGACATGAAATCGCCGGATTTCAGCTTGTAGTGGATCGTCATCAGCATTTCATGGACGCGGCCGCCGAACTTGATGCTCGACAGAAACGCCTCGTGGAACTTGAGAACATTCGCCTCTTTGGCGGGCCGGCCCTCTTCAATGGCCATCTGGCGGAGCACATCCATCATCCGCGCGATATCCACCTGGTTCGGGCAGCGGGTAATGCAGGTTTCGCACGACAGGCACACCCAGATGGTCGAACTCGAGAGCACCTTGTCCTTCTGCCCGTTCTGGATCATCTTGATCACCTTGTTGGGGTTATATTCCATGTAGGGCGCGGCGGGGCAGCCGGCGGTGCATTTGCGGCAGTGATAGCAGGCCTGCAGCGGCACGCCGTGTATCTTTTTGTTTACTTCTTCCAGAAAAGTTTCCATGTAAACTCCATCATCTCAAACAATTACGGGTTGTAGACAAAATCGCCTTTATCGTGATGCTCGTCGAATCTTCCCAGGGGCGGCATGTCCTCCATGCCGGACCCGGCGCGGTTGCCGAAAAATTCGAAGCAGTCCTTGTCGATCTTCTTGAGGAACTTGCGCAGATCCACGCCCATCGGACAGACGGAAACGCACGATCCGCAGTCCACGCAGCGGCCGACCATGTGGTACAGGCGCATGAACTGGAACACCTGCGTATCGGTGGCGTCCTCGCCGATGCCCACCCACTGCGGCTGGCTCTGTTCGACAAAGCAAACCGGGCAGTAGCAGGAAGGGCAGGCCTGGCGGCAGGCGTTGCAGCGCATGCACTTTTCCATTTCTTTGATGAAGTAGGCCCAGCGCTCCTCGATCGGCTTGGATTCGAAGGCCTTGACGTCGTCGTATTCCGCCTCCGGATTCATGGGCGGCGCGGGCGATCCGATCAGCACGTCGGAAATGATGGGATTGTTGAAACGGCAGGTGACGCAGCAGTCCGCAAGCACATCCTTGAGCGCAACGGTTTTTTCGCCGTCGGACGTTTTCATCTTGATCTGGCCGCCCTCGACGGCGCCGTCGATGATGTCCGCGCCGCCGATTTTTCCCTTCAGACCTTTGCCGTCCACGTAACCGTCACAGGGAACGCCGATAATGCAAATGTCTTCGCGGCCATACTGTCTTTCCTGCAGGTGAATGATGAGAGAACGCGTGGTGCAGCCCCGGGCGACGACGCCGACGACTTTCTTCTTCCGGTCTTCCGGCTTGACGCGCTTCTGTGAATTCTTGTGCTGGGTGATCAAATCGTGCACATACTTGGCCAGATTCTGCGTGCAGAGGTTGTTCCAGACCAGCTTGTCGGCTTCTTCAGGCTGCGTGATGAAACAAGGCGTCGCCGTCAACGGAAGCGTGCCTTTTTCATAACCGATGATGACATCAGCCTTCTTTTCCAAAAGCAGTCTTTTTGCTTCTTCCCGCAATTTTGTTTCGATGTTTTCCACAGTGATGATTTCCCCGTTTATGTTTTAGAATCTTTTATTCAGACTAGCCAATCTTCTTGACCATCTTGTTGGCCGGTCCCAGTGCCCTTATTTTCTCCGTAGCGCCTTTGATGACCTGTGCCCACCGGTCTCCTTCGGACGCGGAAACCCACGTAAAGATCGTCCGGTCGCCTTCCACGCCGATGTAGTTCAGGAAACTTTTTAACGTCGCAAACTTGCGCCGCGCCACCAGATTTCCTGAGATATAGTGGCATTCACCCGGGTGTCACCCCGAGACCAGAACGCCGTCGGCGCCGGTCTGTAAGGCTTTCACGATATAAAAAGGATTGATTCGCCCCGTGCAGGGAACGCGGATGATACGCACGTTCGTCGGGTACTGAATTCTGCTGATCCCCGCCAAATCGGCTCCCGCGTACGTGCACCAGTTGCAGACAATGGCAACGAACTTGGGTTCCCATTCTTTGTTTGCTGTGTTTTCAGCCATATATTCTCCTTCCGGCGGCAATGCGGCCTGAAATCGGCCGTTCGCCTTAATTGTTGATATTAAAGATCTGCGCCAGCACTTCTTCGTTATTGAACCCGTTGAGGTCCACGGCATTCATCCGGCAGGATGCCGTGCAGACGCCGCAGCCCTTGCACAGAACCGCGTTCACTTCGGCGCAGCCCTCCGCGACGTTCACGCGAATCGCGCTGTAGGGACAGTTGATTTCGCAAAGTCCGCAGGCCGAGCAGCGATCCTTATTGACGTACGCCGTTTTGCCTTCCGCCTCGATGAAGTCGAGCGACAGAACCAGGCAGGCGCGCGACACGGCTGCATTGGCCTGGGTAATCGTCTCGTCGCTGTATTTGGGCGAATGCGACATCCCGCACATGAACACGCCGTCGGTCGCGAAATCGACCGGGCGCAGTTTGACGTGCGCTTCCAGGAAGAAGCCGTCCTGGTTCGTGGGGATCTTCAGCATCTGGCCGATCGCCGCATTTTCGGGGTTCGGCACAACGCCGATGCTTAAAACCACGGCATCCGCTGGCAGCGTAACGGGTTCATTGAGAATCGGATCGAAGACTTTCACTTCCACTTTATCGCCCGCCGCCACGACTTCCGGCTTGCGGTTTTCTTCATAGGAGATGAATTTGATATTCGCCTCTCTGGCTTTCTTGTAATAGTCTTCCTTGAAAGCAAAGGTGCGGATATCGCGGTAAAGAATGGTGATGTCGCGGGACGGATCGGCGGCCTTGAGCTCGAGCGCGTTCTTGATCGCCTCGCCGCAGCAGTAACGGCTGCAATACGGTCTTTCCTTGTCGCGGCTGCCCACGCACTGAATCATGACCACGTTCTTCACGGAGGCCAGCTTCGCATCCTTCTCGTAGATCATCGTCTCCAGATCGCGCTGGCTTTTGACTTTGGCATTTTGCCCGTAGAGGTACTCTTTGGGTTTATTCTCGTAAGCACCGGTGGCCACGAGCACGACGCCGTGTTCAAAGACCTTCTCGCCGTCTTTGGCCTTCACGGTGGTTTTGTAATTGCCGATAAAGCCCTCAATCTTTTCAATATGCGCGCCGGTGACGACGGTGATCAAAGGATTCTTGTAGACTTTTTCCAGAAGGCCTTTCAGGTGAGCCTGAGCATCGAGGCCCTCCAGCGTCTTGTACAGGTGATTGTAGTTGCCGCCGAGTCTTTCTTCCTTTTCGATGAGGAAGGAGGCAAATCCCTGATCGGCCAGCGACAGGGCTGCGGTCATGCCGGCCAGGCCGCCGCCGATGATCAGTGCCTGATGGTTGACGGACAGCTGACCGGGCTTCAACGGCTTGAGGTACTGGGCCTTCGCGACGGCCATACGGAGCAGGTCCTTGGCTTTCTGCGTGGCCTTTTCCGGTTCGTGCATGTGCACCCAGGAGTTCTGATCGCGGATGTTGGCCATCTCGAAGAGGTAGCGGTTCAATCCGGCCTTTTCGCAGTTTTCCTGGAAAAGCCCCTCATGGGTACGGGGCGAGCAGGACGCCACAACCACGCGGGTCAGATCTTTTTCTTTGATGACTTCCGCCATCTTCACGGCCGTATCCTGTGAACAGGTGAAGAGGTTGTCCGCCGTATAGACAACGGTGGGCAGCGTTGCGGCAAAGTCCCGGACCTCGGGAACATTGACCACGCCGCCGATGTTGATGCCGCAGTGGCAGACAAATACACCGGTGCGCACACCCTGCCCGCGCAGATCTTTTTCTTCCGGATTATCCACCGGGGTAATCATCGTGCCGCGTTTCGAGGCCAAAAGCCCTTCCGCACAGGCGGCGGCAGCCGATGCTTCCATGACGGTTTCCGGAATGTCCTTGGGACCGCCGAAGGCGCCGCAGACGAACACGCCGGGACGCGACGTCTGAACGGGATTGTCCAGCGCGGTCTTGCAGAATCCATGTTCTTCGAGTTCGATGCCCAGGCTGGCCGCCAGTTTTTGGGCGTCCTTGGGCGGCATCAGGCCGACCGACAGAACCACCATGTCAAATTCTTCCTCGGTGAAGGTGCCGTCGGGGTTGACGTATTTGATAAGCAGGTTGTTGGTCTGCTGCAATTCCTTAATCGACGACGGCATCGAGCGGATGTAGCGGATGCCGTACTCCTCTTTCGCCCGGTTCACGAACCGGTCGAAATCCTTGCCGTGGGCGCGGATGTCCATGTAGAAAATGGTGGGCTCCAGCCCCTTGGCGTGCTCCTTGCCGATGATTGCCTCTTTCGTGGCGTACATGCAGCAGACCGAAGAGCACCAGCTGTTGCCGCAGGAGACGTCGCGGGAGCCGACGCACTGAATGAAGCCGACCTTTTTGGGCTCCTTGCCGTCGGAAATTCTCTGGACATGGCCGAAGAAAGGACCGGACGCCGACAGGATGCGCTCGAACTGCAGTGCGGTGACCACGTTTTTGTAAATGCCGTAGCCGTACTCGCCGCGCTGGCTGGCGTCAAACACCTGGAAGCCGGCCGACGCGATCACGGCGCCGACTTCGATGGTTTCTTCTTCCACTTTCATGTCATGGTCGATGGCCTTGGCGATACAGGCTTCCACACACTGATAGCACTCGGAGCAGATGCCGCAGGCCAGGCAACGGTGCGCTTCGGCAATCGCCTGCGCTTCGGAAAATCCGATGCCGACTTCCTGGAAGTTGGTGCGGCGCTCTTCCGGTTTCATGTGGGGATATTTTTCACGGGGGACTTTGGGAAGGCTCGAAACGTCCGCCTTGTCCGCCAGATCCTTGGTCCAGTCTTTTTCGCGGCCGGCTTTGATGTCCGCGCCCTGCAGATAGCGGTCGATCGATTTGGCCGCTTCCTTGCCGGCAAAAACCGCCTTGACGACCGTCTGCGGTCCGGTGGCCACGTCGCCGCCGGTGAAAACACCCGCCACGTTGGTGGCGTAGGTCACGGCGTCGTAATCGAGGTTGTTCCACTTGTTGATGGAAACGCCGCTTTCCTGGCTGATGAAGGAGAGGTCCGCTTCCTGGCCGATGGCCGGCACGATGGCGTCGCAGTCGACGATGAATTCGGATCCTTTGATTTCAATGGGACGGCGGCGGCCGCTCTTGTCCGGCTCTCCCAGTTCCATGCGCGTGCATTCGATGCCCGTCACCTTTCCGTCCTTGCCCACCACGCGTTTGGGGGCAACGAGGAATTTCATTTCAATGCCTTCTTCCAGCGCTTCCTCGATTTCCTCCGGAGACGCCGGCATTTCGGCGCGGGTCCGGCGATAGAGGATGAAAACGTTCTTGGATCCGGTGCGCACCGCCGTGCGGACCGCGTCCATCGCGACGTTGCCGCCGCCGATGACCGCCACCCGGTCGCCCAGGCTGACTTTCTTGCCCAGGTTGATCTGCATCAGGTAATCCACGCCGTGGATCACGCCCTGCATGTCTTCGCCGGGAATATTGAGTTTGCTGCTCTTCATCGTGCCGCAGCCGATGAAGATTGCGCCGTAGTCGCTTTTCAGTTTGTCGAAGGAAAGGTCTTTGCCGATTTTCGTGTTGAGGTGGATTTTAACGCCCAGATCCTGAATGACCTTGATTTCGGCGTTGAGGACGTTTTTGGGAAGACGGTACTCGGGAATGCCGACCGCCATCCAGCCGCCCGCCACAGGCAGGGCTTCAAAGACGTCCACATCGTAGCCTTCGATGGCCAGATAGTAGGCGCAGGTGAGTCCCGAGGGGCCGGCGCCGATAACCGCCACTTTCTTGCCCTTGCTTTCCTTCTTTTCCGGCAGGAAGCGCGTGTCGCCGTTTAAATCGAGATCCGCAACAAAGCGCTTCAGATGCATGATGTCGATCGGTTCGTCCACCTTGCCGCGCATACAGGCCGTTTCGCAGGGATGGTTGCAGACGCGGCCGCAGACGATGGGGAACGGGTTGTCCTGCTTGATGAGCTTGAGGGCTTCCTTGAATTTCCCTTCGGCGATCAGCGCCACGTAGCCCTGCACGCTGATGTGCGTGGGACAGTTGGCCTTACAGGGGGATGTCCCCAGTTTGTCGATCGCGAAGCCGCTGGGAATGGCCTGGGGGAAATGCCGGTAGACCGCTTTACGTTCGCTCAGGTTGCCGTTGAATTCGGCTTTGACCGTGATGGGGCAGACTTTGGCGCAATCGCCGCATCCCGTACATTTGTCCAGGTTGATGTACCGGGGGGCGGAGGTCATCTTGACCTTGAATTTCCCCGGCTCGCCCTCGACGGATTCGACCGTTCGTCTTGTTTTAATCGTGACATTCGGATGGCGGCCGACTTCAACCAGCTTCGGTGAGAGGATACAGGCGGAGCAGTCGTTCGTGGGAAAGGTTTTGTCCAGCTGGGCCATCACACCGCCGATGCTGATCCCGTTTTCCACGAGATAGACTTTCATTCCGGAATTGGCTAAATCGAGAGAGGCCTGAATGCCGGCAATGCCGGATCCGACCACCATTACTGCACCAACTTTTTCGTTATCTTTTACCACGTGATTACACCTCAGTAAATTATGTAAAGAAGCCTGGAAAAACCGTCTGACACAGCGTCCGACCAGCGTCCGTCGGCTAACACACTTTGAATTCCCTGTCAAGCCGGGAAGATCGATTTAATTGAATTTTATGTCTTAAGCCTTTGATATAACAAACATATATTTTGACCAGCGTTCACAAAAAAACCGTCCTTCCCCGTTTTGGCAAACGACTGCCGTTTCCGGCCGCCGGCTTGCTTTTGTACGCTCCTACCGGGGCTTTATCAACCGGAAAAGTGACGGCGGACGACTCCGTTTACGGATTTTCCGGCGAACACCCGGCAAGCGCTGAAAGATGGCGTTCGATCGCCTGCCAGAGATCGTCCTTTCCCTTTTGCGTTTTCGCGGAAAAAAGAAGCGCGGGAAAGCCGGAAGTGACCCCAAGGGCCTTCTCGATGCTCCTTTTCCGGACAACCGTCTGATTGTTGGAAAGCTTGTCGGCTTTGGTCAAAACCGGCAGGTAGGGAATGCGGTAGTGGTTGAGCCAGTCGCGCAAAGACAGATCGTCGTCGCTGGGATCGCGCCGGATGTCCAGAATGAAAATCACCAGGGCCAGGTTTCGCCGCTCGACGAGATACGTCTCCATCATCTCTCCCCAGTCTTTCCGGACGGACCGGGAGACTTTGGCAAAGCCGTAGCCGGGCAAATCGACAAAGGAGATGCCGTCGTTGATGGCAAAGAAGTTGATGAGCTGCGTCCGCCCCGGCGTGTTGCTGGTTTTGGCGAGGTTCTTCCGACCGACCAGCGTATTGATGAGCGACGACTTCCCGACGTTGGACCGCCCGACAAAGGCAATTTCCGGCAGGGTCGCCGGCGGATACTGCGGCGGCCGGACGGCGCTTTTCACAAATTCGGCACGGGTAATCTTCATCATTTAAACCATCCCCAACGACGGCACAGAGCGGGATTTCCGCCCCGCGGCCGGTTTATGACGCCCGCCCTGCATTTCCGGTTTTTGGCGCGCTGCGATTTTCAGTTCCCTACTCCCGCTCGAAGCTGATGCCGTACTTTTCCAGCTTGCGTTCAAACGTCGGGCGGGAAATGCCCAGCGTCTCGCAGATTTCGCCCTTGTTGAAGGTGGTTTCCTTGATAATCTTCCGGATGTAGCGCTCCTCGACCTGGTCGAGCGTCAGGAATTTGCCCGGCTCCCCGGAAATGAAAACATCGGACAGCTCTTCCGCCGGCCGGCCGGCGGCGGCTTCCTCCTTGCCCAGTTCGGGAAAATCGCCGACGCCCAGCACCTGCCCCTTGGCAACGACGCAGGCCCGCACCAGCAGATTCTCCAGTTCCCGGACATTGCCCGGCCAGGAGTAGGCCATGAATTTCTCCATCATCTCCGCGGAAACGCCGACGATCTTTTTGTGCAAATCCAGATTGATCTTCGACAAAAGGTAATCGATGAGCGGCGGAATATCCTGCCTGCGGTTGCGCAGCGGCGGCAGGTTGATGGCGACGATGTTCAAGCGGTAGTAAAGGTCGTCCCGAAACCTGCCCTCCTTGACCATGGCTTTCAGATCTTTGTTTGTCGCGGCCATGATGCGGGCATGCACTTTCACCCGGTCTTTTCCGCCGACGCGCTCGAATTCCATTTCCTGCAGAACACGCAGCAGCTTGGCCTGCAGGTTGACGGACATTTCGCTGATTTCATCGAGGAACACCGAACCGAACCGGGCCAGTTCGAATTTGCCCAGTTTGCGCGCGACGGCGCCGGTGAAGGATCCTTTTTCGTGGCCGAAGAGCTCCGATTCCAGGAGCGTTTCGACGATGGCGGAACAGTTCACGGCAATAAACGGCTCGTCGGGGGAGGTGTTGTTGTGGACAACCTTGGCGATAAGCTCCTTGCCCGTGCCGCTTTCCCCCTGGATCAGCACCGTGGTCCGGCTTTTGGAAACGATGCCGATGGTTTTGAAGATTTCCCGCATTTCGTTGCCGGTGCCGATGATATCTCCGACCCGAAAGCTGCGGGACGGCTCCATCAGCAGGCCGTCGATCCTTTTCTCCATCTCCAGGGATTTGAGCGCCTTTTTGATCGCCAGATCCAGTTCGTCGACGTTGACCGGTTTGTGGATGTAATCGAACGCGCCGCCCTTCATGGCGTTGATCGTCGTCTCCATGTCGTGAAAAGCGGTGATCATGATGACCTTGACGTTTTCATGCTCTTCCTTGAGATCCTCCAGTACGGAAAAGCCGTCCACGTCCGGCAGCCGGATGTCGAGGATTACGACGTCGGCCGGCTCCTGCA
>Ga0228535_1003362_pt1 | contig 11733 bp, 8 predicted proteins | sample SJ1metagenome_FD_168457 | JGI IMG/M metagenome (GOLD analysis project Ga0228535, IMG submission 168457) | Enriched culture of PCE-dechlorinating microbial communities from Ithaca, New York, USA - SJ1 | ecosystem: Engineered > Modeled > Simulated communities (microbial... > Unclassified | place... | reverse complement strand
AGGCGGATCGTCCGGCAGATACGAGGACTCGAATCCCGTGAAGGTGACTCGGGGGCCGTGATGCGCGTATTTGGCCCGATGCTTCGTGTCCACAAGCCGGGCGGCGTCCTTGCCGGGGAGTCCCTTGGTAATGATTTGGTACGGTTCGGATTCGGGGGGCGAATTGAAATCACCTGTGACCACCACGGGATAGGATCCCGCCGTTCGGTCGACGCGGTTCAATAGTAATCTGGCGCTTTCCCGGCGGGCGATTTCCCCGAGGTGATCGAAATGCGTATTGAACAGATAAAGGATTTTTTTCGTTCTCAGGTCTTTGAGTCTGCCCCAGGTCACGACCCGGAAACAGGCGGCATCCCATCCCCTGGTCACGTGTTCGGGAGTCTCGGAAAGCCAGAATGTCGATTGCTCCATGACTTGAAAGCGGTCCTTCCGGTAAAAAACCGCCATGTATTCTCCCGCTTCCCTGCCGTCGTCCCGGCCGACGCCGAACCAGCCGTATTCCGGCAATAGGGCGCCCAGATCATCGACCTGGCCTTTCAAGGCTTCCTGCAGTCCCGCGATGTCCGCCCGGTGAAACCTTATCATGCTGGCGGCGAACTCCCTGCGATTGACCCATTGATTCAGTCCGTCGCGCGGGCTGTTCAACCGGATGTTGAAGGTCATGACCCGGATCGATTCAGCGCATTTCTGTCTGACGCAGCCCGTCACGATCACGACGGCCGTCAGAAACAGGAATGGGGCGAAATAGCGGCGTATGATGAATCCTCCTCTCCGTTTTCTAATTTTATTATGCCTCCTCCCTTTGATTGAGCGTGTTCGCTTCTCTCGGCACGGATAGTTATACATGGCGGATTCCCGGGCGTGTCAATTTGAATCCGGAGACAGGCCGAACGAGGATTTCAGTGAATCGTAAACCCAGGCGGCGAGTTCGTCCTCGAAGGCCGCGACGTCCGCCTCCCGCGGCTTTTCTTTTTCCCATTCGGCGAGCCGCGCAAAAGTTTGTTCCAGCACCCGGTCCTCGATTCTCATAATCTTGGCCAGCACGCCCTCGCCGCCGTATGTGCGGAGCCGGTTCACGTTCAAATATTGCCGCATATGGCCGCGGCTGTCGGGGTAGAGATAGGCCGCGATCGCCTTGGAGAGGTCGTTCAAGGGGGCAGTCGTTTTTCCGGCGGCCGTTACGCCGGGGACTTTTCCGGCTCCGGTCCAGAGCGGAATCGCCGCCGACGAAACGGGCTGGCCGAGCACGACCCACATCGTCGCCAGATACGCTTTGTCCCTGGCAGGGGCGCCTTGGAACAGCATGGCGGAAACGCTCGAATTCCGGTTGATCGTGTCGTTGGTGTTGATATAAAGCGGAGCCGCCGGGTCCCGGGGCAGTTCCTCGGACAGGGGATGGGAATGCGTTTTTTCATTGACAAGATCGCGGGCGGCTTCCCGGAGGATGAATCGCGGCGTAATCCGGTTCTCGGCGCGGGCCGATCGGAAAATGCGGGAGATTCTCTCGAAGCGGATGAACCCTCCTCCCGCCGAAAGGTCCGGCGAAGTGAAGGCATAGTTCGTCTTGACCAGGTACCCGAACGGCGCGACACGCGGATCCCGGGTGTCGAACTTGACGTAGGCAGAGGGGGCGGTTTCGTAAAAGCAGGCGTTTCCTTCGGCGTCGATGACCCCGAAATTCGCGGCCAGATCATACTTGCCCTTCACTCTGTCGAGGAGCGCCTCAAAGTCCCGGACGGAAGCGCATTCTCCAAGGGCGAGATTCATGAGCACTCCATTGTCCGCGCCGTCCTTGCCCTTTCCGGCCAGGTCGTCGGACTGGGAGTTCATGATGGCGAATCCTTCCGAATTCAGCCCTCCGAAGACTTCTTTCCCTTTTTTATCCTGGGCTTCAACAAGCCCGATAAACCGGTATTTGGAGCCTGCGAAAAACATCATTTGATTGTCGGGATTCGAGGTGTCGCGGTTTTTCCACATCAGGGGCCGTCCATCCCGCGCGGCCTTCCCGGAGACGACGGCCAGCGTGCAGGGAAGCAAGGCGGCCGGCGCAGATAAGCCGGCGAGACAGACAACCAACACATAGAGAGTCGCTTTTTTCTTCATCCGATCACTCCTCGCTGCCGGTTGAATTGCCGGACGCTTTATTTCCGCGTCCTCGGACGCGCGCATCAGTCAAACGACGGTATCTTCAGCGGCCGGCCGCCCCCGAGGGCGGACGCGTGGGCGACGATCCCCGGAACGGTGAAGGCCAGCGCCTCACGGATATCGATGGCCGGCTTCCGCTCGTGGACGAGGGCGTCGATGAACTCGTGGGTGAGAAACGTGTGCGAACCGTCGTGGCCGCTCGCGTGGCGGAGCGGCTCCGGCAGAATGTCCGTTTTCCACCACTCGGGAACCTCATAATTTTCAAAGGCGGACTTCCGCCGGGCGAAGCCCGCATCGTCCTTTTCGATTTCCTCCGATATGCGGCGGATGACGGGGGGCGTGCCGTTTGGATGCCGTCCGAAAAGGCTCATCCGGCTTCCAAACCATTGGCCTCGTTCGCAGCCGCCGAAAGCGCCCCTCCAGAAAACCATGACCCTGAACGAATGCCCCTGATTCGTCTTAAAGAAGGCAGCCTCGCTCCAGAAGGGATTGTCATACGCGTTCGGGAAATTGATCGGGTCGTCGTCTCCCCAGCCGGTGGCCGTCACCTCGGTCAAGCGCTCGCCGGTGACGCCGACCAGATACGAGGTGCAGTGCGTCGGGTAGAGCATCGGCGGCAGCCCGTGGCGCCAAGTCGGCTGGCCCCGGGCGTCGCGCCAAAGGGAATATTCCATGCCCGCATGGAGGTATTCCGCCTCGCTGTAGAAAATCTCTCCGAATCGGCCTTCCTTGTGGAAGCGGCGCGCGGAAATGACGATCTGGTGATAATAGCTCGTTTCGGCCATCATGTAGGTCAGGCCGGTCGTCTTGACGCCGACAAGAAGCTCTTCCGCCTGCTCCAGACTGACCGCCGCGGGCACGGCGCTCAAAACGTGCTTGCCGGCCTTGAGGCAGGCCAGGGAATGCCGCGCGTGATCCGGCGCGCCGGTGAATAGGGCCACGGCGTCCACGTTTCGATCCTTGACAAGTTCTTCCAGGGAATCGTAGGCCGTGGAGCAGCGGTAAACGTCCATCAGGCGCTTTCGGCGGTCTTCCCGGAGGTCGCTCACGGCCTGGACAACGCAGTCCGGATGCTCATGCCAGTAAAAGTCGGCGCCGAAGCCGCCTCCGACGACGCCGATCCGGATTGTCTTTGCCGATGACGGCGGGATCACCGTTGGATGCGCGCTTCCCGCCTTTAATGGCGCGGGCGCGAGCGACGCGGCGGCCAGGGCCGTTCCGCCTTTCAGGATGAATTCCCGGCGCGTCAGCGGCGGTTTCCTTCCGGGATGGTTTCCTTGATTCATCGGCCTCGTCTCCTTTCGCGCATGATTCCCCTGGAAATGCTCAATCCGCTTCCAGCGGCCCGTTTCTTTTATCCGATTTCCTCTGCTTCGTTTCCCGCCGTGTGCCGAGACACGGATTGCGGCCGGCTTTTACCCTCATCCCTCGTCTCCTTCATCGCGGCGTGAAGGATGATAATTAAAGGCGTCGCCGGATGTCAAATGGCATTGACAGGCGGAGGCTTTCAATAGTATTTTCGATGGCAAGAGGAGAAACCGCCCGCCGAAAAGGATCTGACATGGCCAAAAGAACGCCGTTCCCGGGGATTTTCTGGATCGCCAACGCCATCGAGGTTTTGGAGCGGTTCGCCTATTATGGAATCTATGTCGGCTTCGGGATCTACATGCAGCATCTGGGTTACACGCGGGCCCAGCTGGGGATCGTCCAGAGCCTGTTTCTCGTCGTCTCCTACGTCACGCCGGTCGTCTCCGGGACCTTCGCCGACCGCTTCGGCTTCAAGAAGGTCATGATCGTCTCCTATCTGGCCTATCTGCCGTCCATTCTCCTCCTCATCCTGACAAGGTCTTTTTCCGGAATCGCGCTGACCATGCTCAGCATCGGGCTGGCCGCCGGCATGTTCAAGCCTCTCATTTCGGGCACGGTCAGATCCGTCACCGATAAGACGAACAAAACGCTCGGCTTCGGCATTTTCTATCAAATGGTCAATATCGGGGCTTCCTTCGGTCCGGTCATCGCCGGGAAGCTGAGGGCCGTCTCCTGGAACCACGCTTTCGTGGCGGCGGCCGCCGCCGTCGCCGTGATGCTCTTGGTCACGATTTTCTTTTACAAGGAACCGAAGAGGGAGATCGAGGGCGTGACGCTCAAGAAAAAATTCAAGGACATCGGGATCGCCCTCGCGGACGCGAAGTTCGCGGTTTTCATCATTCTTCTCGGCCTCTTTTTCTGGCTTCCCTTGTGGGCTTTCTTCAACCTGCTGGCCCTGTACATCGATAACAGCCTGGATACGGCACGGCTGTATTTGAATCTCAAGAGCGTTCTCGGGGGCCCGGTGGCCGATTTCCTCTCCCGCGACGATGCGGGGACGCGCAGGATCCTGGGAGAGACGATCGCGACGACGGGTTTCGCGGTCGCCGTTCTCCAGGTCCTCGTTTCGCGGGCGATCGAGCGCTTCAAGGCGGTCCCGGCCTTCCTCGGCGGGCTGACCATCGGAGCCGCCGGATTCCTTTGCCTCGGCTACGCCAGGATCGGCGCTCCGGCCTGGGTTTTCCTGGGGATCTTTCTTTTCGCGCTGAGCGAAATGACCTCGTCGCCCCGCATCCAGGAATACATCACCTGGATCGCCCCCAAGGAAAAGGCCGGGCTCTACATGGGGACGAATTTTCTGGCGCTGGGCATCGGGGGCGGCTTGAGCGGGGTCGTCTACACCTCGCTCTACGGCTATTTTCAAAAACTGAATCATCCGGAGTACGTCTGGTTCACGCTCGCCGCCCACTACATTCTGGGGATGGCCGTCATCACCCTGTTCACCAGGATCTGGGGGGAATTCAAGGAGATGGAGCAGTAACCGGGGGGCGTCATCCCGGAAGGCCTCATCGGCGCCGGTGAGAGCCGAGCTCGAAATATCATCGCGGGAATCCTCGCCGGAGGTCATTGCCCCTGAAAGGCCGCCGCCCGAAAATGGTTCAGGGGGGCGGTATGAGCCCACGTCCGAAGGAGTTGAAAAATGGAGAATCAATATTCAAACGCCGTCCAAATCCTGGACTCCTTGCGCGAGGTCGAGCTTCTGATGGGGGAGCTCCACCGGCTTCTCGGCGAGGCTTCCGCCGAGAACCGGGCGATTTGGGAAGAGCTCGGCCGGGGTGGGGAAGATGCGGAGGGCCGCGCGGCGACGAGCGCGGAGCTGAAGGACGTCCTTGCTCTGTCCGACGGGCTTTCCTTCGGGTTTTTCGCATTGAAGATGGTCCGAAAGTCGGCGGCGGATTATTTTCGCGCCTGTTTTGAAGTCCCCGCGGTTGCCGACGAGAATGGCTTTTTCGGCGAGGGGACGTGTTAAGATAAACTCCGGCCGTGCGGAAACGGCCGTCCGGGGAAGCGGCCGGGGCGGCCTCGCCGACGAAGGAGGATGAGCATGGAAGCTTGGAAAAAAGACCTCAGGGAGTTTTTCAAGGCACGGAACGCCGGGAAAAAAGAAGAGAAGAGGGACGACAAAACGAAATCGCAGGTCGCCGGGTTCTACTCGTCCAAGGTCAAACCCGCGTTCAAGCAACTGAAGAAAGAGCTTAAATCCCACGGAAGGAATGTCGAATCGAGCGTCGGCGAGGATTCGGCCTCTATCGAGGTGCGCTTCGAAGGGCGGCTCGAGCTGGATTACCGCATCAAGGTCAGGGACCTTCGGCCGTTTCCGGAAACCCATTATCTGGACAATAACGGCCATGGGATAACGGCGGAGGGCTCATTCAAGAGGAGCGTTCAGGGCGCGGATGTCTTCGACATCACCGGGGACGATATCATTCAGAACTTTCTGGTCGAATACAAATCCAGGCTGTGGGCCCTTGCGAAAAAAAACGGTCGCCGGGACCGGGCCTAGGGAATGGCCGCCATCCTTTTCAACGGATCGCGGACGCGCCTGCTAATCCGGGCGGATTTTATTTCCCCTTCCCCGGACTGTCCGGGCCGGCCGGCCGCGTCTTGCGCGGAAATCGCCTCTTTCGATATAATCTGGGGGGATTCAGGACGCCCATGAAAAGCCGAAAACGGGTCATCGCCTCGCTCCTCATTTTCGCCGCCGTGTTCGCGCTCGGCGTCGCCGGCTTCAAGATCTTCGGGGGACGGGAATGGAGCCTCCTGGACAGCATCTACATGACCGTCATCACCGTCGCGACGATCGGCTACGGGGAAGTCCATGACCTCAGCGGGAACCTGCCGGCCCGCGTTTTTTCGACGGCCTATATCCTTCTCAGCCTGGGGACGATCGCTTTCGCCGTCACCTCCATCACCGCGTTTATCGTTGAGGGGGAGCTTAAAAACCTTCTCGGGAGAAGAAAAATGGACAAGGAGATTTCAAAGCTCGATCAACACTATATCGTCTGCGGGGGGGACGAAACGGCCCAGACCATCATCCAGGAAATGGTCTCCACCAAAAAAAAATTCGTGGTCATCGAGCCGTCCAAGGAGAGGCTGGACAAGCTGGCCGAGTTAGGGGATTTTCCATTCATCCAGGAAGATCCCTTGGACGATGACGTTTTGCTGAAAGGCGGAATCCGGCGGGCGAAGGGGATCCTGCTCTCCCTGCCGAGCGACGAGGCCAATCTCTTCGCGGTCGTCACGGCGCGGAGCCTCAATCCCTCCATTCGCATCGTCGCCAAGGGGATAGACGTCAAATCCCACGGCAAAATGAAGAGGGCCGGAGCGGATTACGTCGTTTCGCCCACCTTCATCGGCGGCATGCGCATGGTGTCGCAGATGATCCGTCCCGCCGTCGTCACCTTCCTGGACACCATGCTCCGGGAGAGGGAGGAAGTCCTGAGATTTGACGAGGTTCACGTGGGCCGGGAATCCCCGCTCATCGGAAAAACACTCAGCCATTGCGGGCTTCGGGAAAAATCCGGCGCGCTCCTTGTCGCCATACAGCGGGGAGGGGAGAAGGGCTACATTTTCAATCCCGCGCAGGCGACGGCCATCCAAGAAGGCGATATCCTGATCTTCATCGCCACGCCGGACAGCATCCGGGAAATCGAAAAGGCCTGAAGGCGGCCGGAGGCCCCCCGCCAAAGGACATCCCTCCCCGGCTTATCCCTGGAAACGCCGCCCCGCTTTGGGCCCCGGATGAAAACAGGATTTTTCCATGTCGCGTTGGCACTGCGGATTTGCGAATTGACAAGCAGCCTGAACTTATCTAAACTAGTCTAGTTTTCGGCCCGTTAGCTCAATCGGTAGAGCAGCGGACTCTTAATCCGCGGGTTGTAGGTTCGAGTCCTACACGGGTCACTTCCACATCTCCGTTGCTCGAAGCGTCCCTCCCGGTTCCCTCCTTTTCGATCTTCCCGCAGGGCCCCCGTTTTCCGCTTATGGCTTTATCACGGGATGAACCGGCGGGGCTTTCAATCACGCCCTTCCGTTTTCGCCTTATCCATGGGCCGCCGCGAAATGGAATTCCATCTATATTTTTCCGGAAAGAGGTCATATAATACTAAGGATAAAACCAGACGCTTCGAGGAGCATGAGCTTGAGGAGATTGAACAGGCTTAGTGTTGTCTTGATCGTCCTGTCCCTCTTTTGGACGTCCGCCGCCGGCGGAACCGCCGTGCAAAAGCGGGAGGCCGGCAAAAAAAACGAAGGCAAGAAGCAAGCCCTCCCCGCCGTCTACAAAAAATGGCTTGATGAAGAGGTCGCCTATATCATCACGGCCACGGAAAAAGAGGTCTTCCGGATGCTTCAAACGGACAGGGAACGCGATCTTTTCATCGAGGCCTTCTGGAAGCAGAGGGATCCCACGCCGAACACGCCCGAGAACGAGTTCAAGACGGAGCACTACCGCCGGATCAGCTATGCCGATTATCACTTCGGCCGGCAGGCCCCCCGGCCGGGATGGAAGACGGACCAAGGACGGTTTTACATCATCCTCGGCGCACCGAACGACATCCAGAGATTCGAGGCGAGTTCCGACGTCTATGCCTGCGAAATATGGTTTTACCAGGGGAAGACCGACGTCGGTCTCCCGGCCGGGTTCAATATCCTCTTCTTCCAGGAGCACGGCCACGGCGAGTTCCGGCTCTACAGCCCTTCGAGCGACGGACCGATGGCCCTGCTGACGGGGATCGGGGGAGATCCCACCGACTACCTGAGCGCCTACCAGAGCCTCAGAAACAAGGAACCCGTGCTCGCCGACGTTTCCCTTTCATTCATCCCGGGCGAGGAATCGGCCTACTTCGGCCGCCCGTCCCTTTCCTCGGACATGCTGGTCCAGAGGATCGAGGCGACGCCGCAGCGGCAGGTCGAGGAAAAATACGCCCGGAAATTCCTTCAATACAAGGACATCATCGAGGTCGAGTACACGGCGAATTACCTCGACAGCGAAGCCCTGGTCAAGGTTTTCGAGGATCCTTCGGGCATCGCTTTCATCCACTACGCCCTCGAACCGAGGAGACTGTCGGTCAACCAGTATGAGAACAAGTTCTACACGACGCTCAAGCTGAACGGAAGCCTCGCGCTGCCGGACGGAAAGATCATCTATCAATATGACCGCGTCATCAACGTCAACGTCGACGAAGCCCGGATGCGGGAGTTGAGCCATCTTCCCTTCAACATCCACGATCTCATCCCCGCCGTCCCCGGGGAGTACCGGCTCTCGGTTCTGGTCAAGAACGAGGTCTCCAAGGAGTTCACGTCCCTGGAGCAGACGGTCAGAGTCCCCCCCGACGCCGGAGCGCCGCGGATCTCGTCTCCGCTTCTCGGCTACCAGCTGATCAACGTCGATGCCGGCCAGCGGAACCGGTTGAAGGCCTTCCAGTTCGGGGACACCGCCGTCTATTGCCAGCCCAACCGCGTCTTCCTTCCGAAGGACACCCTTGTCGCGGCGTTCCAGGTCCTCGGGCTGAGGGAGGAAGACAGAGGGAAAGCGGAGGTCAAACTCTCTTTTCTCAAAGACGGCCAGGTTTTCAAGGAGGATGTCCGCAAGGCATCCGATCTCGCCAGGTTGCCGGATGTCTTTGAACAATATCCCCTGGCTGATTTCCCGCCCTATCATTACGGGATCCAGGTCGCCCTTCTCGTCGACGGGGCCGAGGTCGCCGCGGCGAAGGAGGAGTTCGACGTCACTCATCGCGAAGCCGTCGCCAGGCCCTGGGTGCATTCGCGCATCCTGCCGGAAAGCGGCAGTCCGATGTTTTCCCAAATCCTCGGCCTGGAGCTTTCCAACTTGGGCCGGCTGGACGAAGCCCTGGCTTACTTGGAGAAGGCTTATAATCAAAAACGGGACAATCCGGAGATCGTCCTCGCCCTCGCACGGCTGTATATGGAAAGGAAGGAATTCGACAAGATCGACCCGCTCGTCGAGCCGTTTCTCAAGGCGGAGAAACCCGCGGATTACGAGATGTATTATCTCGGCGGCAGGGCTCTTCAAAAAAGCGGGCGGTTCGCCGGGGCGGCCGACGTTTTGAATAAGGCCCTGGGCCATTTCGGGGTGGACGCCAATTTGCTGAACGCCTTGGGCGAATGCCACGAGGCGCTCGGGAAATACGATGAAGCTCTCGCCGCCTGGCGGAAATCCCTCGAGCTGAACGCCGACCAGCCCGAAGTCGCGCGGAATATCGAGGACTTGAAAAGGAAACGTTGAGGCTCCCGCCGGGCCCGGGGGAGGGGATCCCGGGAGACGCGCGGGCTCCGGCGGGGCGCGCTTCCCCTCGATCGGGGAAGCCAAGCCGCGGGGATCATCGGAAAACGCCGCTTGTGAGGGATTCGGCAAGCAAGGAGGGCATGATGACCAAGGGAATCCGTCTTGAAACAGATTCGCGCCGGGCTTTCTTGTTCGCCGCCGCCGTTTGTCTGCTGGCGGCCCTGATCTCCTTCTCCCAGGAGAACCTGGGACGGGGGAGGATCACCGGAGACGTCCGTGACGACGGAGGCGCTCCCGTCGAAGGCGCGAAAATATTGGCCGAGAGCGTCGGCAGCAACACCAAGCTGGAGGGCGTTTCCGACAAGAGAGGCCACTTCGCCATCGCCGGCTTCGGCACGGGAGCATGGAAAATCACCGCCTCCAAGGACGGCTATGCGCCCTCCTGGACGGAGATGAACGTCAGCCAGGTCAAAGCGAACCCGCCGGTCGCCTTCACCTTGAAAAGGATCACGGGCGCGGCCGCCCTGAAGGACGATCCCCGGATGCTGGCGGTTTTCGACAAGGGGAATGCCCTCGCCGGGGAGGGCAGGTATGACGAGGCCATCCGGGTGTTCGAGGAATTCCTGGCCGCGTATCCGGCGTTTTATCAGGCGCGCCTGAACATCGCCTCCTGCTATGTCAAGAAAAACGATCTGGACAGGGCGGAGGCGGAGTTCAAGCTCGTCCTGGACAAGGTCCTCATGACGCACGGCGACTATAAAAGGGACAAAGCCGCCTCGGTCCGGGCCCTTTCGGGGCTGGGGGAACTTTACCTGAAGAGGAATGATTTCGCGAGCGCCCAGAAGGTCTTCGCCGAGGCGCTCCAGGTCTCTCCCGAGGACGAGACGGCCGCCTACAACGTCGGCGAGATCTTTTTCTCCAACCAGAAGACCGACGAAGCCGCCGAATATTTCGAGTTGGCCGCCCGGATCAAGAAAGACTGGCCGAAACCGTATTACCGGCTGGGATTCGTCTATCTGAACAAGGGCGATTACGCCAGGTCCCTGGATAATTTCAACGCGTTCATCCGGCTCGATCCGGAGAATCCGGAGGTCCCCCAGGTCAAAAATATCGTGGCCACGATCGAAAAGATGAAGAAGTGAACGGCGGGCGCGGCCCAGCGGGAAGGATTCCCCCCGGCCTCCATTAGCGGACTCAAATGCCTTTCAACTCCTGGATTTTCATCGTCTTTTTTATTGTCGTGCTGGCGGTTCATTACGCCCTCCGGCCGGTGAAACTCCGGACGCTCTGGCTTCTGACGGCTTCCGTCTTCTTTTACGGCTGGCTGAATCCGCTTTATCCCGTGCTCCTGGCCTACGCCACGGTCACGAGCTACGCGGCGGCCCGGATCATGGCTTCGTCTCCGCGAAAAAAGGCGTGGTTCATCCTGGCGGTGACCAACGCCGTCCTGATGCTCTCTGTCATCAAGTACGGGGCGTTCCTCGCGGAGAACATGAACGGGCTCTTCGAGATCCTCGGCCTCCATGTCTCGATCAAGCCCCCGGGCACGCTTTTTCCCGTCGGCATTTCGTTTTATACCCTGCTCATCATCGGCTATCTCGTGGATGTCTATCGGGGAAAGGTCCGGGCCGAAAGGAATCTGGCCCGCTACGCGGCGTTCACCTCCTTTTTCCCCTATCTGCTTTCCGGCCCCATCGAACGCGCCGGGACGATGCTTCCTCAATTGGCCCGTGCGCCGAAGTTCCAGGCGGTCAACATCAGCGAGGGATTGTCGTTCTTCGTGGCGGGGCTTTTCAAGAAGGTCGTCCTCGCCGATTTCCTGGCCGTCTATGTCGACAAGGTTTATGCCGCCCCGTCCGATGCGGCCGGGCTGACGCTCCTTGTGGCGACCTACGCCTTCGCCTGGCAGATCTATTTCGATTTCAGCGGATACACCGACCTGGCCCGGGGCGCCGCCAAGATGATGGGAT
>Ga0228535_1003361_pt1 | contig 11734 bp, 11 predicted proteins | sample SJ1metagenome_FD_168457 | JGI IMG/M metagenome (GOLD analysis project Ga0228535, IMG submission 168457) | Enriched culture of PCE-dechlorinating microbial communities from Ithaca, New York, USA - SJ1 | ecosystem: Engineered > Modeled > Simulated communities (microbial... > Unclassified | place... | reverse complement strand
GCGGCGGGCGAACGGCGTCTCGGCGATCCACGGAACGGTGAGTCGGCTCATGTGGCAAGGCCTCTGGCCGAATCGCCCCGAGGAGGAGGTCCCGATCGGCCATATCACCAACGGGGTCCACATCCCTTCCTGGCTGGCCCCGCAGCAGTACGAGCTCTTCGAGTCGCGGCTCGGCCACGACTGGTCGACCCGCATGACCCACCCGGACCTCTGGGACGGAATAGCCAAGATCGACGACGGCGAGCTCTGGGAGATCCACCAGAACCTGAACATCCGGCTCATCCGTTTCGTCCGCCGGCGCCTCCAGATCCAGTCGGAGCGCCTCGGCCACCGGGAGACCCTGGAGCAACTGGACGAAATCCTTGACCCCGACGTCCTGACCATCGGCTGCGCACGGCGGTTCGCCACTTACAAGCGCGGCGACCTGATCCTGTCGCAGCCCGAGCGCCTGGCACGGCTGATCGAGGACCCGCACCGGCCGATCCAGATCATCTTCGCCGGGAAGGCCCACCCCCGGGACGATGCCGGCAAGCAGCTTCTCCAGAGGATCGCCCAATTCAGCTACACGCCGGCCTATCGCACCCGTGTCGTCTTCGTGGAGAACTACGACTACAACGTGGCGCGCCACCTGATCCAGGGGGTGGATGTCTGGCTGAACACGCCGCGGCGGCCCCTGGAGGCCTGCGGCACCAGCGGCCAGAAGGCCCTGCTCAACGGCGGGCTGAACCTTTCGGTCCTGGACGGATGGTGGAGCGAGGCCTACGACGGGAGCAACGGCTTTGCCATCGGCCACGGCGGGATGCACAACGACGCCGACGTCCAGTACCGCAGGGACGCCGACTACCTCTACGAGACGCTGGAGAACGAGGTGATCCCCCTCTATTACGAAAGGGACGCCCACGGCCTGCCGCACAAGTGGATCCAACGGATCAAGCACGCCATGGCCTCCTTGGGCTGGCGCTTCAGCGCGGACCGCATGGTCAAGGACTACGCCGAGCGGTTCTACCTGCCCGCGGCCAGCGCGACCTCGGCGGAGACGGCCTCGTTCCTGAAGTGATTTGTGATCGTTTGAGGGGCTTTTATAAATGATTTTAGGTGGATTCTGATTTCATTTCCAAGGCAAGCCTGACGATTCAGGGCAGGCTCATTCCTTCCGGACGGCGGGCTCCAGCTCGCGCTTCTTGATCACGATGAGGATCGCCGTGAGGGCGGCCTGGGTCATCCCGGGAATCCGCTCGGCCTGGCCCACCGTGGCGGGCTCAACGCGGGAGAGCTTCATCTTGAGCTCGTTGGAGAGACCTGGGACGCCCGAGTAGTCGAAGCCCGCCGGAATCGCCATCCCCTCGAGTTCCTTCATCTTGGCGACCTGCGCCCGCTGCCGCTCGATGTAGCCCTGGTATTTTGACTCGATCTCGATCTGCCGCTTCACGACCCGGTCGTCCACCGGCTCCCAGCCCTCGAAGGGGGCCAGGTCGTCGTAGAGGAGCTCGGCCCTCTTGAGGAGCTGGAAAAGGGTCTGGGGGTTCCGGATCGGCGCCGTCCCCAGCCCCTCGAGGGTACGGTTCGTCTGGTCCACCGGGAAGATCCGGACCGCCGAGAGCCGCCCGATGCCGGCCTCGATCTGCCGGACGCGCTCCCGGAGCCTCTCGTGGTCCTCTTCAGCGATAAGCCCCAGTTCATGCCCTTTCCCCATGAGGCGGATCGCGGCGTTGTCCTCCCTGAGGATGAGCCGGTACTCGGCCCGGGAGGTGAACATTCGGTAAGGCTCGTCCACGCCCCGCGTGACCAGGTCGTCCACCATGACGCCCATGTAGGCCTCGGCCCGGTCCAGGAGGAAGGGGGGCCGCTTCTGGAGAGCCAGGGCCGCGTTCACGCCCGCCCAGAGCCCCTGGGCCGCCGCCTCCTCGTAGCCCGAGGTCCCGTTGATCTGGCCGGCGAGATAAAGCCCCGCGACCCGCTTGGTTTCCAGGGTCCGGCGGAGCTCTGTCGGCTGGACGAAGTCGTACTCGATGGCGTAGGCCAGGCGCATGATCTCCGCCTGCTCCAGCCCCGGGACGCTGTGGACGATCCGCTCCTGGAGGTCCGGCGGGAGGGAGTTTCCCAGGCCCTTGGCGTAGATCTCCTCGGTTTCCAGCCCCTCCTGCTCCAGGACCACGGGATGGCTCTGGCGGTCGGCGAAGCGCATCACCTTGTCCTCCAGGGAGGGACAGTAGCGGGCGCCGATCCCCTTGATCACCCCGGAGTAGAGGGGCGAGCAGTGGATGTTCTCCCGGATCAGGCGGTGGGTCTCGGCGGTCGTCGCCGTGAAGAAGGAGGGGAGGCGCTCGTCCCGGAGCCGATCCGTGGCAAAGGAGAAGGGCTCAATGTCGGGGTCGCTGTCCTGGCGCTGGAGGCGGGAAAAGTCGATCGTCGAGGCGCGCAGGCGCGGCGGCGTCCCGGTCTTGAGCCGCCCCATCTCGAAGCCGAGGCCCTTGAGCGAGGCAGCCAGGGCCAGGGAGGCGATCTCGCCGGCCCGGCCCGCAGGATAGCGAACGTCCCCGACGTGGATCAGGCCGCTGAGGAAGGTCCCCGTGGTGATGACCACGGCCCGGCCGCCGAAGAAGACGCCGGTCTGATCGACGACGCCGCGGATACGGCCGTCCTCGACGACGAGTGACTCCACGAGCCCCTGGCGCAGATGGAGGCGCTCCTGCTTCTCCAGGACCGCCTTCATGGCCAGGCGGTAGAGCTGCTTGTCGCACTGGAAGCGGGTGGACTGGACGGCCGGCCCCTTGGAGGCGTTGAGGAGCCTGAAGTGGACAGCGGTCTTGTCGGCGATCCTGCCCATCTGGCCGCCGAGGGCGTCCACCTCCTTGACGAGCTGGCTCTTGGCCAGGCCCCCGATCGCGGGATTGCAGGACATCAGGGCGATGGCGTCGAGATTGATGTTGAAAAGGAGCGTCTTGCAGCCCATCCGCGCCGCGGCGAGGGCCGCCTCGCAGCCCGCATGGCCGCCCCCGACGACGATAACGTCATAGTCCCGATTCAACGCAACCGCTCCCAACGTCTTTCCCCCTTGCCCAACCCGCAACGCCCTTCCGCAAAAGATCCCGAACCCGGCGAAACCAGGGCCCGGAAGCCCTGGCATGAATAGGCGACTGCTGCTGAAATTCTTGCAGTTATGGGATGAATCTAATATGATCGGCCCGTAAAAGACAACAGGAAAAGAGGACGCCGTGCCGAAACCGGCCTTCTGGAACAACACGAAGCGGTACTACGATCTGAAGAGCTACTGGGTAAACCGCTTCGGATGCCGGGTCCACAAGCTGCCGATCGACGCCGGCTTTACCTGTCCGAACCGGGACGGACGCCTCGCCACGGGCGGGTGCATCTACTGCGACGGCCGGGGATCGGCCCTGCGCCAGGCGGGAGAGCTCCCCTCGGTGGCCGAGCAGATCCGCCGGGGGCAGGTCTACTACCGGCAGAGGCCGAAGGCCGAGAAGTTCGTCGCCTACTTCCAGACCTTCACGAACACTTACGGCGCACCGGAGCGGCTCCGGGCCCTCTACGACGAGGCCCTGGCCCAAAGGGACGTGGTCGGTCTTTCGATCGGGACCAGGCCCGACTGCCTCCCGGACGAGGTGCTTGCGTTGATCCGCTCGTATGCCGAGCGCTGCCACCTCTGGCTGGAGTTCGGCCTCCAGTCGATCCACGACCGGACGCTCCGGGCGATCAACCGGGGCCACGACGCGGCGGTCTTCCTGGATGCGGTGCAGCGCGCGGCGGGCGGGGCGATCCTGGTCTGCGTCCACATCATCGTGGGCCTTCCGGGCGAGACGCGCGAGCAGATCCTGGAGACGGCCCGGACGATCGCGGGGCTTCCCATCGGCGGGATCAAGATCCACAGCCTCCTGGCCCTCGGGGGGACGCCCCTGGGCGAGCGCTACCGCCGGGGAGGGCTGGACCTGATGACCCGAGAGGAGTATGCTGGGACGGTCTGCGACATCCTGGAGATCCTCCCGCCGGAGACGGTCATCCAACGCCTCACCGCGGAGGGATACCGGGACATCTTCCTGGGGCCGGAATGGGCGGGAAACAAGCTCGCGGTCATCAATGCCATCGACCGGGAGCTGGAACGGCGGGACACCTGGCAGGGGGCCAAGTACAGGAAAGGAACGGCATGATCGGAATCGTGGACTATCGGGCGGGCAATCTCACCAGTGTGGCCCGGGCATTGGAACATCTGAAGGAACCCTGCATCGTCACCGGGGACGCGAAGGTCCTCGACGGTGCGGAGAGGATCATCTTCCCCGGCGTCGGGGCGGCGGGGGCGGCGATGGAGAACCTCCGCCAGAGCGGCCTGGACAAGCACCTGCAGCGATGGGTCCGGGATGGGCGGCCGGTCCTCGGGATCTGCCTGGGGACCCAGGTGATCTTTGAGCACAGCGAGGAGGATGACGCGGCCTGCCTGGGAATCGTCCCCGGGACGGTCCGCCGCTTCCCCAAGGACCTTTCTGCCGAAGGCCGCCCTCTGAAGATCCCCCACATGGGCTGGAACCGCGTGGCCTTCGAGCGGGAGCATCCGGTCTTTGCGGGCCTCCCCGAGGGGTCGGAGTTCTACTTCGTCCACTCCTACTACCCTGCGCCTTCCGACGGAACCTGGGCGATCGGATGGACCGACTACGGAATCCGTTTCTGTGCCGCCGTGGCCCGGGGGAGCCTCTGCGCCGTCCAGTTCCACCCCGAGAAGAGCGGCCGGCCGGGGCTCCAGATCCTGGCCAACTTCTGCCGCTGGGGAGGTCGCAATGCTCAGTAAACGAATCATCCCTTGTCTGGACGTCCGGGCAGGAAAACTTACGAAAGGCGTGAAATTCAAGGGGAATATTGACATCGGCGACCCCGTAGAGGTGGCCGAGGCCTACTACGAGCAGGGGGCCGACGAAATCGTCTTCTACGACATCACCGCCTCGGCCGAGGGGCGGGCGATCATGATCGACGTGGTCCGCCGGGTGGCCGAGCGGATCTTCATCCCCTTCTCGGTCGGCGGCGGCATCCGGACCGTTGAGGACATGCGCGCCGTGATCCTGGCCGGGGCCGAGAAGGTGAGCGTGAACACCGAGGCGGTCAAGAACCCGCCCATCATCAGCGAGGGGGCAAAGGCCTTCGGCAGCCAGTGCATCGTTCTGGGGATGGACGTCAAACGGGTCCAGGAAACCGAAAAGATCCCTTCTGGTTACGAGATGGTCATCCATGGCGGCCGGACCCCGACGGGAATCGACGCCCTTTGGTGGGCCCGGGAGGCCGAGCGGCTCGGCGCCGGGGAGATCTGCCTGAACTCCATCGACGCCGACGGGACCCAGGACGGCTACGAGATCAATCTCACTTCATTGATCTCGAGCCACGTCGGGATCCCGGTCATCGCCTCGGGCGGTGCCGGGAAACCCGAGCACCTCCTGGACGTCCTGACCCGGGGCCGGGCCGACGCGGCCCTGATCGCCTCGATGGTCCACTACCGGACCTACACGATCGAGTCGATCAAGGCCTTCCTTCAGGACAACGGCGTCCAGACGCGGATGCTCTGGTAGGGCGGCCGGGCGGCCTTGATAATTATCCTTGACGGCGTTATAGTAATACCCTATGAAGAAAAATTCGCTTAAACTGTAAACTTTACCCCCAAGGGAGGCGATAGATCGTGGATGCAAAAAGATATGAACTGAATATCCAGTTGGCGCAGATGCTCAAAGGCGGCGTCATCATGGATGTTACCAACGTGGAGCAGGCGAAGATCGCTGAGGAGGCGGGCGCCGTGGCCGTCATGGCCCTGGAGAGGGTTCCGGCTGACATCCGCAAGGACGGCGGCGTGGCCCGGATGTCGGATCCGGCGATGATCGCCCAGATCAAGAAGGCCGTGTCAATCCCCGTGATGGCCAAGGCCCGGATTGGCCACTTCGTGGAGGCCCAGATCCTGGAGGCCCTGAAGATCGACTACATCGACGAAAGCGAGGTCCTGACCCCTGCCGACGAGGAGTGCCACATCGACAAGACCCAGTTCTCGATCCCCTTTGTCTGCGGGGCCCGGAACCTTGGTGAAGCGGTCCGCCGGATCGCCGAGGGCGCGGCGATGATCCGGACCAAGGGAGAGGCGGGGACGGGAAACGTCGTCGAGGCGGTGCGCCACATGAGGACGATGAACCGGGAGATCCGGCAGCTCGCGGCGATGCCGGTGGAGGAGGTGACTGGATTCGCCAAGGCCAACGGGATCCCTTACGAGCTGGCCCTGAAGGTGAAGGAACTGGGCCGCCTGCCGGTGGTGAACTTCGCCGCAGGCGGGATCGCGACGCCCGCCGACGCGGCCCTGATGATGCAACTGGGCTGCGACGGAATCTTCGTGGGTTCCGGGATCTTCAAGTCGGCGAACCCGGCGGCGCGGGCACGGGCGATCGTGAAGGCTACGGCCTACTTCAACGACCCGGCGAAGGTTCTGGAGGCCTCGATGGGCCTGGGCGAAGCGATGCCGGGCCTGGAGATCGGGGCCATTCCCAAGGAGCAGCTCCTGGCCGGCCGCGGGTGGTAGCGCGGGCGTCGGTGACAGCAGACCATGGCATCTAAGAAGGCCATTGCCCCCAGGGACCGGACCATCGGCGTCCTGGACCTTCAGGGGGGCGTCTTTGAGCACTTCGACCACCTCCGTCGCCTGGGAATCGAGGGTCGGTCCGTCAAGACGGTGCAGGATTTCGAGGGTCTCTCGGGACTGATCCTCCCGGGCGGAGAGAGCACCTGCCTGAGCCGCCTCCTGAGGATCTTCGGCCTCGACGCGGTCATCATGCAGCACTTCCGGGAAGGACTGAAGCTATGGGGGACCTGCGCCGGGGCGATCCTCCTGGCCCGCACCCTGACAGGGGAGGCCCCGCACCTGGGGCTCATCGACATCGAGGTGGAACGGAACTCCTTCGGGAGCCAGCTCGACAGCTTCACCGGCGAGGCCCTGGTCCCGAAGGTCTCTGCCGAACCGATCCCCCTCACTTACATCCGCGCCCCCAAGATCCTCAAGGTCGGCCAGGGCGTGGAGGTCCTCCTGCGGATGGAGGACTACATCGCCGCCGCCGAATCGCCGGATGTCCTGGTTACTGTCTTCCACCCCGAGCTGACGGGTTCGCTCGCCTTCCACCGCTACTTCGCCCGCAAATGCGGCATCGAACAGGGCGTGACCGAATTGTCCGAGATCCCCTGGGAGATCACAAGCTGGACGCGGTTCGCCAAGACCCGATAAAAACCGAGAAGGCCGGGCGGATCGCCGTCCGGTGACAATCAAACCCTTTCCCTTTTGAATTCGGGAGACCATCCATGACAGGATTGAAGGGATTTCAGAAGAAATATCTGCGGGGCTTGGCCCACGACCTCCGGCCGATCGTCCAGATCGGCCGGGAGGGCGTCACGGACAACGTGATCCGGGCCATCGACGAGGGCCTCCTCAGGCACGAGCTCATCAAGGTCAAATTCGTCGACTTCAAGGAGAGGGACCTGAAAGGCGAGATGGCCGACGCCTTCACGGTCCGGACCGGCAGCGAGCTGGTCGGAATGATCGGACATACGGCGATCCTCTACCGGCGGCAGGCCGACCCGGAGAAGAGACGGATCGCCGTGCCTGAGCGGGACTAGCGATCTGCGGAAGTTACCCGGGAAACCGGGCAGGACGCGGGAAGAAGCGCTACTGGATCAGGGCGATCCGCTGGCGGACTGCTGCGGCGTTGGCGGCCTCGCCCGAGGCCTCGTAGAAGGACGCCTGGCGTTTCAGCCAGGCCAGGAGGGCCCGTTTCCAACCGTTCTGGGAGGCCGTCTCCACCGCCCTCTGGAGGAGCGCCTCGGTTTCCAGGTGTCCCTGCAGGGCGAGGCCTGCCGCGATCAGCCGGGAGAGGGGATCGTCGATCCCAGCCACGGCCGCAGCCGCAGCCTGGGCGTTCCCGCCCTGGAGCGCCGCCAGGAACGGCTGGTAGGGGGCGGGCAGAAGGCTGGCGTCCGTCCTGGGATCCCCCGCCAGGAAGCGGTGGAAGTTGTCGTTCGCCGGAACGGCCTGGGCGGCCTCGATCTTCCGGATCTCCGTCTCCTCCATCTCCTCCAGAACGGCTCGCTGCAAAGCCATCCGCGTCAGCCAGGCCTTGCCCAGGAGGTCCAGGTCCCCGCCCTTCTTGATCTCCTCCACCGCCTTCTGGAAATGGGTCTCGACGATGAGCGTGGCCCGTCCGGTGAGGAAATCCGTCTTGAAGGTCTCCAACTGCTGATGGCCCGAGGCGAACCAGGCCGGTGCGGGCCGGGAGCCGCCGCAGCCGCCGATCAAGACCAAAAGCGCAACCAGGCAGAGGACTTTTTTCATGGCAGCTTGATCTCCGGTTCGGCCTTGAAGGGGATCTTCCGGTCGATCTCGTCGGCCAGCTTGCCGATCGACGTGACCGTCGCGTCCAGTTCGGCCCGCAGAACCTTCAGGTCTTTGGCGGCCTCCGCAGTTTCGCCGCTGATCTTGTTGACGTTGTCCAGGGCCGTATCGAGCTTCCGCAGTTTCGCCGCAAGGTCGCGCAGGATGTCCCGGACCAGCGGCAGGATGCCGTCCCGGCCATAGAGCTGCTCGTCCGCCTTTCCGGCGATTTTGTTCACGTTACCCAGGATCGAGTCGACATGAGCCGTGATGTCCTTGAGCTTGGCCAGGCTCGCGTGGATCGACTGCATGCTTTTGGGGTCGCCGACAACCATCTCCAGGATGGATTCCTTCTGGGCGAATCGGGAGGTCACGGTCTCGGCATCCCTGAGGATCCGGTTGACATCCCCCTGCGGATCGGCCAGGTTTCCGGTCACCTTGGCCACGTTGGCCATGATCATGTCCGCCTTCTCGACGATCGGCTCGGCCCGCTTGATGATCTCGTTGATGTCGCTGGAAACCGTGATCTCCGGGACGCTCTTTGGCGGGAGGGGGGGGCCGTTGAGGTTCTCCGTCATCACCAGCAGACGCGACGAACCGATGAGCGGCTTCTCCAGGACGAACTTGCTGTCAGCCCGGATCATCCGGTTGTGCTGCTCCGGGATCTCGATCTGGATCAGGACGGTCCCCTGGGCGTCCAGCTCCAGCGAGCTGATCCGGCCGATGTTAAACCCCCTGAAGACGACCGGCATTCCCTCGGTCAGGCTCTCGCCGGCCTTCGAGGAGAGGGTGTAGGTGTAGACCTTGGTGAAGGCCCCCTTGATGTAGGCCACATAGCCGATCGAGGCCACGATCAGGATGGCCGTAACCGTGATGAACAGGCCGACAGCGAATTCAATTTTCCGCGTCATCCGCTACCCCATAGCGCTCTTTTTGCCAACTATAGTCGAAAACATGGGCCTCTGCAATCAGATCGTCCAGTTTGCCGATGACCTCGATGATGTAGCGTGCATCCCGTAGATGGGGCACCAGGGAAAGGGGCCGGTCCAGGACCAGGACGGCATTGCGGACCATCGCCGCCCTCAGGAGCATGGCCCCGAAGCGCTCCTCGGGCGTGAGGGCGGAATAGCGCTTCCGGGCGATCTCGGCCATCCCCAGGCGGCCGAGGAGCCCCTCGGCCAGCGACTCGGCCGCATGCCATGAGAGGTTCTCGTGGTACTGCCGGATCAGGGCGATATTGCCCCAGACGGTCAGGTTGGAGATGAGGGGCGCCCGGGCCGAGACAAGCCCCAGCCGCGGCCGATGGACCGCCAGGAAGGCATCCAGCCCCTGCTGCAGCGCCTCGTCGCTCTCGAAGCCTTTTATATGAATCTTGTGAACGATGACAGCACCTCTATGACAATGATGGCCACGAAGACCGAGACCATTCCGTTGAGCACCGCGATGGGGATTCCCGTCAGATCCTCCGATGCGTTCAGGCCACGGTGGATCGGGATCAGGGTGATAAAAAACCCGAAGGTTGCGCACTTGATAACGAACACGACCATATCGGTCAGGGAGGCGGAGTGCCTCAGGGCATCGAGGTAGGTGTCGGCGCCCGTCCCGAAGAGCGAGGCCGAAACCAGAAGCCCCATCAAGAGGACCACCAGGGCGAAAAGCCCGCTCAGCAGGACCATGGAGAGCATCCCGCTGAGGATGCGGGGAATGAAGAGGTAGTGGATCCGGTCGATGTTGAAGACCTCCAGGGTGTAGAACTCGCCGTTGACCTTCATGACGGCGATCTCGGCGTTGATCGCCGAACTGGACCGGAGGGCAATCAGCAGGACCGTCACGAAGGGCGACACCTCCATCACGACGAACCCCATCAGAAGGCGGCCCAGGTATTCCGTGAGATTCAGGTTCTCGACCATCTGGAAGAGAATGCCGTTGACCAGGGTGCCAAAGACGACGGCCACGAAGAGAAAGAGGGGGAGGATCTCAACCGATGTGAAATAGATCTGGCTGATGAAGACTGTCCGGGCGGCGCTGTTGAGGGTCCTGCGGTCGAAGAGGGCGAGGATGATCCGGACCGCAAAGAGCAGCAGCTCCCTCAGGGACAAAAACCAGCCGATCGTCAACCGCCCGATGGTTTCGATGATCGCAGTCATGACATACCCGCTCCCGCAAGAAGCCCACAGACGCGGGAAATGTTAGCACATCGGAAGCCCCCTGTAAACGGGCCGGGCAGGCCTGTGTCTCGGTTTGACCGGAAATAATCCTTGGGATGGCCGATCAACTTATGTTTTTGCATCTGAAGGGTCCGTTGGATGGTTACGGACACAGCTCAGGCTGTCCGCACTTTTTCGATTCTCTTGATCCCCTTTCGATTCAGAATCAACCGATAACGGATATACGATCGAAACTGGTCACCGATCAGGGTGATGATCAAGTTGAGGTGGTAGACCCTGGCCCCTTTGATACGGTGATAGCCTTCATCGTCCATGACAAAGAGCTCTTTGTTGGGATCGTCCATCTTGCGGAGAAATTCCTGGATGTTGAAGCGCATGATGTCATGGACGCCGTCGATTTCATATTCCGAGAAGATGCTCCCCTTCCAATCGGGACGCAAGCGGATCCTCTTTCGGTAAAGAAAAGTCTGCTCGCCCACCCAGCCGTTTTCGATCTCCGTGATGTGATCACAGTCCCGGAGCGTCCGAATCTCCGGTGCAAGCTTCTGACGCCTGATGAATTCAAAGCTTTCCCGGCAAATGCCGACCACATGGCGGGCCACATTGTAAATCCGTGTTTTATAGTCAAAGATGAACCTGGTCACCTTGCGTGAGAGATGGTACCGCAGGAGATCCTTCATCCGGTCCTTGAAGATGTAACTGACGACGAGAACAACAAAAAAGGGGGCCGTAAGGTTGCCGTAAATCGACTGGGATATGAAGGCGACCGTCGTGGCAAACAGCATCGCAAGTCCTGCCGCCACTCCGAAGAGGGTCTGTTCCATCATGATGCCGCCTTTTTTGACTTTGGCATCGAGAAACAGCACCGTAGCCATATATTTCTTAAGGACGCTTCGACGAAAGACCATTGTTTCATTGTCTTTCGTCTCATCCGGGATCGAGAGGTAGCCGCGCCTGCTGCGGTACTGAACCTCGGCATCGATCAGGGCCATCAGCGCCTTCTGCCTTTCCTGGCCCAACCCCTCCGGGCACGCCGACAATCCTTCGACAAGATGGTAGGTGTAATCCTCAATCAGCAGGCTGATGTATTCGTCGCCGAACAGGTATATTTCAGCCATGCGTTTTCCGAATCCAGGCAGTTGGATCAAGGCGCGCAGATCCCGGTATCCCGAGGTGA
>Ga0228535_1003360_pt1 | contig 11748 bp, 10 predicted proteins | sample SJ1metagenome_FD_168457 | JGI IMG/M metagenome (GOLD analysis project Ga0228535, IMG submission 168457) | Enriched culture of PCE-dechlorinating microbial communities from Ithaca, New York, USA - SJ1 | ecosystem: Engineered > Modeled > Simulated communities (microbial... > Unclassified | place... | reverse complement strand
AGTAAAAGAGAGGACAAAGGGGGAATCTAAACGCAATGCTGGAAACGGCACTGTCCGCCATGACCGGTTTCTTCGGGACAGAGAGCCCCATTATAGCGGCTGGGATGATCACGGCTATCCCTCTGCACTACCTCACCTCGAAGGGGATCGAGTTGAATTCATTCCTTACGAACTTTGTGGAAACCCCACGAACCGGAGAACATCGTTCGTTCGAGGAAGGGATGAAAATGGTCAAATCGCTTGCCGGACTTCTGATCGCAAATAGTGCGGCAGTAACGATTTTCATCCTGATGGTTTCCATGGCCCGTGATCTGGCGCAGGGATCATACTGGGAGAAGTTCGGAGACTTCTCGGCATTGCATCTGGCCATAACGGCATCGTTTACGGGCCTCTACTTCGCCTTCATGGTGAGCGGGATGAAAAAGCGGGCAAGGGAAGAGAATTCCTACGGTAGGACCAGCCAGAAGGTGGTCCTGACCAACCTGCGGTACCTGTTCATGATGTTGGTATTCTCCATTGTAACGTTCTGTCCGCTCTACGTTTCTCTTTTCTACTCGGCCTATATTTCCGGTGATCTTTTCCTGGAGCTACTGTTCGGGAAGAAGGAATAAAGAATCCTTCAAAACTCGGCAAAACTGAACCGGTCAGGATTGGCTGAAGAACAGTAAATCGCCATATTGCATTGACATCAAATCTTCCTCACCATAGAATCGAAATAGGAGATTTTCTCTTGTCTCAATTTTCTTTATCCCAAAATATATACAAAGGGGTAAACGCAAATGCCGGAAGATGTTCAGGAGATAAACTACATCTGCCCAGGAAAAGCCCGTTCTTGTACTACTTTCAGATTCAAAGCCGAAGCCGGGTACAAACTACGGAGTTCAGGTTTCCCCTGTTCGCCTGAGGAAATTTTCCACAAAACGATAGAAATAGCCTTTGAATGGTTACGACGAAAGACCCCCGAACTGCTTCCAAAACCAACAACCAATAAGGAAAGCTTCAGAAATGAGCAGGACGGACAAGTTCTTGAAGCGGTCGCACTCCCCCACAAGGGTTTATGGGCTATCCGGCTCATACACCCTGATGTCGGGATGAAGGGAATTCCTCAGGTCGCAGGACGAACCTGGACAACAGATATCGCTGTAGCTCTGGAGGAAGAGAGGGTTGTTTTGGGTGTTGAAGTCTTTTCTTCGACACTGAATCAGTACGCACAGCTTCCAGCATTTATTCGACCTGGAATAATAAAACTTGCGATCGAATCCATAGGCCTTTTTCAGATCCGGCCTCTGGAAGGGATACCTTGGATCCTTTCGCCTAAAGAGGATTTGAACGAGCTTGAAGAGTTGCTTACTTCCCCGAAACGTACTCTCGCAGTAATTGTCGTGAGTGAAGAAGCTCCCGGAAACGGAAGTTTTCTTGCCGAAAAAGAACCGCATTACACGATAGATGCCGCTTTTCTTGCCAATGAATTGAAGGGATACGCTCACGTCGTTCAGATGCCCTTTGACCTTTCTATCGAGTGGACTAAGAAAGTCGGAAAACCCTGGTCTGTATATGACGGTGCTGTTAGAACCTATTTGCCTGGGCTCGATTTCGAAAGTCATTCATATTTCTCGCACCCCTTAGCCATACGCAGCAGCATCCTGAATTTCATCTCTCAAGAAGTCAGTTTTACAGAAAACAAGGATGGGCCTCAAACTTTCCAATCATTTCTTGTCGAAAAGACACGCAAAACAATGCCCAGATTCAGTTTTTCCTGGGATCCGCTTCTTTTCTGCACTGAAGCCAGAACTTTAGAATTAAGCGAAATGGCAAACGGCATGCTAGGAGGAGCTGAATGTGTCTCATGCCGGAAAGTTCAGAGCGAACAAATCTTTCGTCTCCAAGAACAGATTCGTGAGATAGAAGGAAAAAGCAGAGAATGGGAAGAGCTCGCAGATTCTTTTTCCAAAGAACTTGATTTTCAGAAACAACAAAACTACACACTTCGAAATTATGCTGACACCCTGCGTATATCGTTCAGAAACTCCACCGGGAAAGTCACCGACGAAGAAGTAACACTACCGGACGACTACGAATCACTCCCCGAATGGGTGGAAAAAAATCTTTCAGGGAGACTGTTGCTTCTGCCGCGAGCTGTTCGTTCGGTTAAGAACGCATTCTATAAAGACGTTTCTTTAGTATACAACAGTCTACTCCTCCTGGCGGAAGAATACAGAAACATGCGTTTGGGATTCGATACGGGAAAGACATTTTTTGAAAAAAGGATTTCAGAACTTGGCGTAGAATTGGGTGGTTCCATATCAAACGTCTCCGCAGGTGAGTATGAAGACAGGTATTTCGTTAACTACCCCACTGATTCTTCGAGCAAGCGTAAACTTGATTTTCACCTGAAGAAGGGAAATACCAAGGATGATAAATTCTGTATGAGAATTTACTTTTTCTGGGATGAGGAGACAAATCAGGTCGTTGTGGCTCATTTACCCTCACACCTTGAATCCCGGATGACATAAAAGTCAGAGAGCACAATGATCGCCTCTTTAATAATTTGAGGGTTATTTGAGGACTTAAAATGGAAAAGAGAGAAAAAAAAGAGAAGTGAAATTCGGAGAACAAATCTGTGATCAAAAAATACTGACCTCTATTCTCAATTTCCGAAAATAGTGAAAGAGTTTTTCTGTGCATGCCCTTCGCTCTCTCTTTCGTCATTATGCGATTGACGCTTTGAACCAGTGTAGGCATTCTTCAAGGATGAGAGCTGAGTGACCGACACATTTCATCAAACTAACGCGAAGCGATCAGAATGGTGAGGGTGAGACTCGCAAGGGTGCTCCGTCGTACTGACGATTTTATTGTGAAGCGCGGAGGTATGGTTCATTCTATATTCTCCTTCTTGATTTGTTTTTTGTTGCCCAAACAAAGTAAATCACGGAAAATAGAATGTAGCCATATGTCTTTTTCGGTATTTTCAAGGTGCAGCAATGCTTTTACGCATTACCTCTTGATCTTGCGGTTTTCTGTCGGTCTCTCAGGGACTTCATTCTGCAACACTTTTTCGCCGTCGGTGTGGATGGGCTTGACCAGGAGAAACTTTCCCCCCTCCTTCGTCTCAAGTACAATGACTCGATGGGGGACGCTTGCCGACCTAGAAAGACCTTCAGAGATAAGCGCCGTCTTCGCCGGATTTCAGCGTTTTTTGTTTTAGGAGGTCCCGGCTTAGGCGAGTGAGATATCTGTTAATTATCTCCAGAAAAAAAGGTTGGAAAGGTGGTCTGAATTGAATGAATATCTATGAAGAGAAGAAACTTGATGTACAGCATGATCAATGTTCTCATGACACAGGAGTTCAGCCAACGCAGAGAAGAGAGTCCACATTGATTAAAGAAACTGAAAAAGTTGCAGGCAAAGAACTGGAAATTAAAGAAAAATTCAACTTTATATTTGCCAGAAATAATTTATATAAAATACTCACGAGGCAGCAAATTATTGAAATGCTTCTTAAAACATTTCCCGGAACGAATCCGTTAAGTCTGATACCATCCGACTACTGTTACAACAAGGTTAATAAGGGAATAAAGTTCGATCATTTTTTGTTCGAGTCTTTGGGACAAGGCCGTTACAAAGTGCTTGGGTTAGAATATCCTTATGAAGGCCCTATTTATTGGAAGAAAAAACATGTCGGCGATTGGATTAAGGGTTCCAAGAGACCGAGGCTAAATGAAAATGTTGCCAAGTGACCCTGTACTATTGCATTTTATAATAATCTGTTAAATTAAATTTTTTATCGTGTCCAGTTTTAATAAATACAAAATAGCCATTACCAGAAAGAAGAATTCATAGTTAGCATTGATTATGATGAAAATTTTTTTTATTTTAGATTTGGGGAGGAGAAAATGGCTTTTGTTGAACCTATTACAGTAAAAGAAGCGGTAGAGAATATACATCAAAAAAAGTATCTGCTTCCGGCTATACAACGGGAATTTGTATGGGAAACAGATCAAATCGAAAAATTATTTGATTCACTTATGCAAGATTATCCTATTAATTCGTTTCTTTTTTGGGATGTAGAGCAAGGAAATATACAGAAATATCAGTTTTATGAATTTATTAGAGATTATCATGAAAGAGACAACAGGCATAATCCAAAAGCAAGTTTGAACGGAGAGAAAGGCATTACGGCTATTCTTGATGGTCAACAGCGTTTAACCTCGTTATATATAGGATTGAAGGGAAGTTATTCGAGTAAACTTCCTTATAAACGTTGGGATAACGACTCTGCTTATCCGAAGAGAAGACTTTATTTAAATTTACTTGCTTCGGATGAAGAAGAAGGCTATAACTCTGGCTTTAATTTCCGTTTTTTGCCATATGCAGAACCAATCAAAAGACATGATAATAGTTTTTGGTTTCTCGTCGGTGAGATTTTAAATTTAGAGGAAGAATATCTTGTTAATGATTTTTTGATGAAGCATGAACTTTTTTCCATTGAAAAGGAACAGTTTATATTTGCCAATAGAACGCTTTTTAAACTTCACTCTGTCGTACATAAGAATAAATCTATTAACATGTTCCTTGAAAAAGGAGAAAGTCTTGATAAGGTTCTTAATATTTTTATCCGAGTGAATAGCGGTGGCACTCAGTTAAATTATTCTGATTTATTGCTTTCTATCGCCACTGCTCAATGGAAAGAAAAGGATGCAAGGGAGGAAATTAATTCTTTTGTCGATGAAATCAACGCTGTGGGTTCTGGATTTCAAACGAATAAGGATTTTGTTTTAAAGAATTGTTTAGTTTTGTGCGGTTTTAGGGATATTGCTTTTAAAGTTGATAACTTTAACCAATCAAATATGCATTTTATCGAAAAAAATTGGGAGAGAATTACCAAAGCAATCAAGATGGCTTTTATTCTAGTTTCAAGTTTTGGATATAATAGAGATACACTAACCTCATATTACGCACTCATTCCAATAGCTCTATATTTGTTTAAATTAAACTCACCTGATAATTTTATTGAGTCTTCAAAGTTTCAAGAAGACCGGAAGAAGATTTTTAAATGGCTCGCAATGGTATTATTAAAAAGAACATTTGGTGGTAATCCAGATAGTGTTCTACGCCCCATGCGAGAAGTTATAGAAATTTCTGAAAGCGACTTCCCCATAGATGGAATCATTAATAAGTTAAGAGGAACTGCAAAATCAATTACTTTTTCCGAGGATGATATTGAAAATTTATTGCATTATCAGTATGGTCAGCCGTATGTGTTTTCTGTTTTAGCTTTTTTATATCCTTCTCTTGATTTTAGGAATAAATTTCATAAGGACCATATTTTTCCTAAAAAGCTATTTAAACGTTTAACATTGCTTAGAAGAGGTATTCCTGAAAAGGACTTGGAGTTCTATTTAGATAATTATGATAGTATTGCAAATCTGCAGTTGCTTGAAGGTTTGCCGAATCAGGAAAAATCAGATCAAGAGTTTGAGGCATGGTTGAATGAAAATTATTCAAACACGTTAGAAAGACAAAGTTTTGTGAAAAGGCATTACATACCAGATGTTGCACTTCCTCTTGAAAACTTCAAAGAATTTATTGAGGAACGGCAAAAATTACTATCGAGTGCTTTTAGAAAGGTCCTTTTGTAAAAACAAAGGCCAATGTAGGCGGTTTTTTTATCTATTTCTACGGAGTCGCCTGAGGATATGGTGCCCGATTCGTCGACGCTATATGTCTCAATCTTGCCGCGACGAGCATGAGAGCCGAATTTCCGTCCGGGAAGTTATCAGTTGCCGCTATGGGCTCATCGATCCTTGCGACTTTCCTATAAGGGATGGAAACCTGCATATCGAGCCCGAACCGTCCTGCGACGGCACCTTCAAGATACCTAACTTCGACTATGTGCATGCGGAACTGGCCAAGCCGCATGTCACCCTGAAGCTGCTCTGGGAAGCAGGACGTTTAACAATGCCGCCAAAGCTGTTCAATTTTTAAAGGAAGGTCACTTTTTCCAATACAGGAAGCATCATGTCGGGGGGATAGTCCTCCGTAATGTAGTGCCTCGACATTACAGCAATCGTAGATGTTGGAATCCCATGCACCTCAACTCTTCGCCCGCTGATGCGTGCCGCAATTCTTTTCTCGTGGTCGGACAGCGGGAGTAAGCTGACTTTAGTTTCCCAGGTGTGGCGTAAGTCCGATAGAGCGAGTCCGGTAAGTTTGATTTCCGGGAAACATGATTCGCGGAACCAGCGCGATACACTCTGTGCACAGCCGTTAACGGGATGCCACCCAACATCAAAGAGCCGGTGAGGATGGCTGCAGCATTGTCCGGCAGCCAAACGTAATTTCCTGTCCTCGCAATATTCCATGAAACCCTGTTCAAACAGAAATGGGTGGACAGGAATCAAACGTTTGGATTCCCGATTTTTGACGCTTTTCTCGAACCCTTCCGTGATCGATATGCAGGGGATTTTTTCGTAAACAAGTATATCGTCATGATGCAGCTGTGCGGCTTCTCCGACACGGCAGCCCTGAAAAAGGCACATCAGAAACATCCAGTATCGCCACCTCAGGTCACTGCCCTTCCAGCTATCATTGAATGTCTTAAACTGACTTATATGTTCTGTTACTGATCTGATTTGGTCAACAGAAAAGGATTTGCCCTGCTTTTTCGCCGAGGCTTTCTTTCCGGGGAAAATTGAAAATATCTTTTCCAGGTGCTGTGTATTGTATTCGAATGTATCCAGCCAGGAGAAAAACTGAGATACCCACATGATCTTGTTTCTCTTGGTCTTATCAGCGAGTTGCGATTGCTTCAGCCAATCGGCATAAACAGCAACATCGGTACGAGTTATTTCCCTCACCGGTCTTGTACCATGATTTCCCATAACGTTCAGAAACTCTCTGAGTATTCCTGCCATGTTTTTGAGCGCGCTCGGCCCCTTGTTCCCGGGAGGAGACTGTAGATACTCCTCGACGGTTTCCCCGAGTGTCTTCTGCTTTTCATTTTCTTTATTAAAAACTTTTGCAATGGCTTCCATTACGGCTTTTCTGGCAGGATTAATATTTTCCGGGGGGTCGCGATAAAGTGTACCGGCAAGGGTATCCCAAGATTCGGTGACCATGTGGACCAAAACTTCTTCATTTCTCTTTTGCCTGTCATTTCGGGTCTTCAAGGCAAAAGCCTCCTCCAAGGACATGATAGCCACGCGTTGAAGCTTCGGCAGCATTTGAGAAAATAAGTCTGCAGAGCAGAGCGAGAATTTAATCTCACGGCATTTGTAGCGATGGCGAAGCGACTGGGGAACCCCCCGGCGATAGTAGATTTTATTGTTGCGTCGGACGATATGAGGTAGAGAAATAAGCAAAAGGAACACTCCCTAGTGTACCAATTTTGTACCAGTAAGTGTCCCTTTATATTTTGAAGCAATCTCGTAAAGGCTTGCAATCACTAATCCTATACGGTTGCTAAAATTTCTGGTGGACTGTGAGAAACACTCCACCATGCCGGGAGCAGGATTCCCCTACATTAAAGATATTCCCGACGATATCGAGGTCATCTATTTCGAGGAGCACAGGGCCGACGGCCCCCACGGCGCGGCAGGCATCGGCGAACTGCCTCTTACCAGCCCCCATGCCTCGATCATCAACGCTATCTACAACGCCTGCGGTGTGAGGATCACCAGGCTTCCCGCCTATCCGGAGAAAGTTCTGGCGGCACTGAAGAAATAAGCTGAATGCTGAAGCGGGAGGGGTACTGCCCTTCCCGCTTTCCGGAGGAGGCCCATGGAAAAGAAGACACTCCTCGAGTTCGAAGAAAAATGCGTCCAGGAAGAACCTCCCCGATGCCAGGCGGCATGCCCTCTTCACCTGGACGGGAGGGGACTCTGCGCCGCGGTGGGAAAAGGGGATCTTGCCGAAGCGAGGAGACTTATAGAAAAAACACTTCCCCTGCCCGGGATCCTGGCACGTATATGTGACGCTCCGTGCCGGAATTCCTGCCTTCGCATGGAAGCAGGCGGTGCTATTGAACTGGGGGCACTGGAACGGTTCTGCGCCGGATCGGGCCCGTTCCGACGCCTGCCTCTCCTCGTTCCCCGCAATGGACGGACGGCGGCCGTCCTTGGGGGAGGAATTGCTTCTCTCACCGCCGCCCTCGACGGAATTAAAAAGGGTTATTCCATTACACTGTTTCGAAGCAGGAGCGAAATACGTCAATTTCTCCTGGACCTTTCTCCTCTTCTGACTAATACAATAATAGATGAGGAGCTGGACTGGCTTGAAAAAAACGGAACAGTACTCCGTCCTTTTGAAGACGGGGCTCCTCCGGCGGAACTGTCGGGCATGTTCCATTCCGTGTTCGTGGGGATGGATGATCCTGCTGCAGGGGGATATCCGGGCCTTCAGGAGAGGCATAACCCGATCACTCTGGAAACATTGCTGCCGGGCGTTTTCGCCGGAGGAGATTCGGGGTCGTTCATTGAACGGGCGGCTGCCGGCCGACGGGGAATGAAATCGATCGAACGGTTCCTACAGGGGGCGTCGCTCACCTCGTCCCGTGAGAAAGAGGGCCCCTTTCAAACCCGTCTTTTCACGAACATCGAAGGAGTTGTCCCCGAGCCTCCAGTTCCTGTTTCAACAGGAGGATATTCCCCCGAAGAAGCGGCAGCGGAAGCGGGCAGATGTCTTCTCTGCGAATGCATGGAATGTGTAAAGCACTGCGAATTTCTGCAGCATTACAAGGGGTACCCGAAGAAATACGCCCGGGAAATCTACAACAATCTTTCGATCGTCCAGGGAACGAGACTCGCCAACAGGATGATCAATTCGTGCGCCCTGTGCGGACAGTGTGAACGGATCTGCCCGAACGGATTTTCCATGAGAGATCTTTGCCTCGGTGCGAGGAAGGAAATGCTCCTCCAGCAAAAAATGCCTCCGTCAGCTTATGAATTCGCCCTCGAGGACATGATGTTCAGCAATTCACCGTCGGCTTCACATCTCCGACCGGAGCCTGGACAAACGGAGACCGCGTGGCTTTTCTACCCCGGCTGCCGCCTGTCGGGAACATCCCCTTCACAGGTAAGGGACGCCTACGGCTTTCTCCGGAATTTCCTTGAAGGAGGGGTTGGCCTGTGGCTGCGGTGCTGCGGGGCTCCCGCTCGGTGGGCCGGCAGGGAGGACCTTTTCCGGAAAGAGGCGGAAGAAACTCTCCGCATGTGGAAGTCCATGGGGTCGCCGGTAATTATTGCGGCGTGTACGGGATGTGTGGATGTGTTCCGGAGGGAACTGCCGGAGATCACGGTCGTCTCGCTGTGGGAGGTTCTGGAAAAAGAGGCGATGCCAGAGGGGTTCCTGAAGATGAATGGGACTCTTGCGGTCCATGACCCCTGCACAGCCGCGGATTACCCGGAGATCAGGAGGGCGGCACGGTCCATGGCATCACGGGCAGGGATCGACTGTGAAGAGCTGCCCATGACCGGCGAACTGACGTCCTGCTGCGGCTACGGAGGACTGCAGGAGTGCGCAAATCCGGAGCTGGGCTCGAAAACCGCCAGTTCCCGCTGCGGGGAATCATCCAGTGATTACCTTGTCTACTGCGCCATGTGCAGGACACTTTTCGCAAAGACAGGGAAAAGGACTGTCCATCTGCTCGAAGTTCTTTTTCCTGCCCCGGGGAAAGACCCGTTGTCCATGCCCGCGGTTTCATGGTCCGACCAGCGGGAGAACCGGTCGGGGCTCGTCCGGGAACTGCTCGGCACCCTGTGGAAGGAGGAATGCCCTGTGCCGGAAAAACACGAAGCGATGAAACTGGTCATACCCGAAGATGCCGGAAAGATCCTGGAGACCCGGCGTATATTGACCGATACGGTGAAACGGGCGATCCGGAACGGGGAGAATTCGGGACGAAAGATCGAACGGCCTGACGGCGCATTTGTCACCTGCCTGAAACCTGCATCCGTAACCTACTGGATCGTGTACCGCCCCCTGGAAGACGGCGCCTTCGAGGTACTGAATGCCTGGAGCCACCGTATGACCGTGCCGGGAACTGAGGGAAGCCTGCCATGAAGGAACTGCTGAGATCTTTCGAAAAATACCGGGACTGGGTCTGCGTTTCATGCGGATGCCCCATGGATCTTAAAAAGACGGACATAACCTACCTGGGAAGCCAATTTTCCCTTGAACTTCCCGTATGCCCCGAATGCGGGATGGTCTTCGTTCCGGAGGAACTTGCTACGGGAAAGATGCTGGAAGTTGAAAAGATACTGGAGGACAAATGATGTACCAGGAAGAGATGGATGATTTTCAGATACGGCTCGCCACGATGAAGTCACAGGGGTTCCACTGCAGCCAGATCCTGATGCTCCTGGCCCTCGAGCGGACGGGACGGAAGAATCCCGATCTTGTCCGCGCCATGGGTGGAATTGCCAGGGGGTTGTGGAACGGCGGGGAAACATGCGGCGCCCTCCTGGGCGGTGCGTGCATACTCGGTTTCTATGCCGGCAGGGGACGTCCCGGTGAAGAGGAAGATCCCGGGCTTTCCGTCATGGTCTCAAGCCTTTCGGAATGGTTCCGGTCAGAGGCTGGCCTGTCGTCGGGAAGCACCCGGTGCAGCGATATTCTGGACGAATACGGGAAAACGAAATGCCCGCAGCTTGTCCGGTCGGTGTGGATAAAGACGACGGAGCTTCTCGAGGCGAACGGGATCGATATGTATGAAGGAAGATACCTCGAAAAATGAAGCTTCCGGACAGAACATTCAGCCTCTGTCCTGAATGTTTGAGGAAGATACCCGCTTCCTATGTCTCAGCAGGCGGCGACGTGTGGATGGAAAAGCACTGCCCTGAACACGGCGGCTTCAGGACTATCGTATGGAGGGGGCCTCCATCCCTGGAAGAATGGTCCGGAGGCTTTCTCCCAGACGCTCCGTTTCAGGCGCCGGCAAACTGTCCCCGGAACTGCGGGAACTGCAGGCCCCACGACCGGTTCGGCTGATCATTCGTGGTGGAGGTCACGCGGCGCTGTGACCTGAAATGCCCTGTCTGTTTCGCTTCAGCCGGAGAGAAAAGCCGGGACCCTTCACATGAAAATCTGACGGGTGTGTTCCGCTCCATAGCGGATCGCCTGCCTCAGGGCATACTCCAGATTTCCGGCGGAGAACCAACGGTCAGGGATGACCTCTGTTCCCTCGTTACCGCGGCAGCGGCCATGGATTTTGCAGGTGTACAGCTCAACACAAACGGCATCCGGCTTGCGGAAGACTCCGATCTCCCGCTCCGTCTGAAGGAATCAGGTCTTTCCTGGGTCTACCTTCAATTCGACAGTACGGAAGACGATGCCTACGCCGCCCTTCGGGGGCGGTCTCTCTTCAGCATAAAAAGAAAGGCCGTAGAACGGTGCGCTGATGCGGAACTCGGAGTCGTGCTCGTTACCACTGTGAAGCAAGGAGTGAACGATCACCTTCTCGGAGACATCCTCAGATTCGGTGCAGAACATGCACCTGCGGTGAGGGGCGTACATTTTCAACCCATGGCTTTCTTCGGAAGATACCCCTTCCCACCGTCCGACGAGGAACGGATAACCCTGCCGGAAGTGCTGCAGCGGATCTGGAGTCAGCATAGTTTTTTTCGAATGGACGACTTTTCACCCTGCGGAGGACTGCATCCCATGTGTTCTTTCACGGGGGAGTTTTTTGTGTCACAGGGGAAGTTTAAACGGAAGGGGACCGCGAAACCTCCGAAAGAGGAGCTCGATCTC
>Ga0228535_1003359_pt1 | contig 11751 bp, 8 predicted proteins | sample SJ1metagenome_FD_168457 | JGI IMG/M metagenome (GOLD analysis project Ga0228535, IMG submission 168457) | Enriched culture of PCE-dechlorinating microbial communities from Ithaca, New York, USA - SJ1 | ecosystem: Engineered > Modeled > Simulated communities (microbial... > Unclassified | place... | reverse complement strand
GGTAAAATTATTCATGTCAATTTAAGTGATAGGTCCATAAGTATAGAAGAACCAGCTGAGAGCTTTTATAGAAAATACATGGGGGGAAGCGCCATGGGAATGTACTACATTCTCAAGGAAGTACCTGCTAAAGTTGATGCGCTCTCTCCACAAAATATCCTTACAATGATGTGCTCTGTCACAACTGGTGCAGCAATCTCTGGGCAAAGCCGAATCAATGCAAATGCGAAGTCTCCTGTCAGTGGAGCAATTGGCGACTCTCAGGCAGGCGGTTTCTTCCCTGCTGAACTTAAGTTCGCCGGATTTGATGGAATCGTTTTCCGTGGTAAAGCGTCCACCCCGGTATATCTGTTTGTGCATGATGGCAAAGTGGAATTAAGGGATGCAACTCATCTGTGGGGAAAAACCACCAAAGAAGTTGATCTGCTTCTCAAGGAAGAGGTAAACGATCCCAAAGCTCAGGTCGCACAAATTGGACCCGCAGCTGAAAAAGGCGTGCTTTTTGCCAGCATTGTAAATATGGCAAACCGGAATAACGGGCGCACAGGTATGGGCGCAGTGATGGCCAGCAAAAACCTGAAAGCGATTGTTGTCCGTGGATCTCAAAAAGTAAATATCGCAGATCAGGCAAAGCTGACTGCTTTGGCTAAATGGGGCGTAAAGGAAATGCCAAATAACCCGGATGTAGATGGTCTGGGCACACTTGGCACCGCCTCTGTGGTCATGCCGCAGAATGCATTAGGCACCTTTCCAACCCGTAACTATACTGAAGCGCAATTTGAACTTGCACAGGATCTCAGCGGCGAGACCATGGCTGATACTATTCTAAAAAAGCGGGAAACCTGCTATGCATGTGTTGTCCGCTGCAAACGGGTAGTGGAAGCAGAGAAGGATGGATTGGTTATCGATCCGTATTATGGTGGACCTGAGTATGAAACACTTGGTACTTTTGGTTCATACTGTGGCGTTGGCGACATGGAATACGTTGCTTATGCAAACCAGGTTTGTAATGAATATGGAGTAGATTCAATCGCCTGCGGCGCAGTCGTTGCGCTCGCAATGGAATGTTTTGAAAAAGGAATAATCGGACTAAAAGAAACTGGTGGTATCGAACTTCGGTTCGGCAACAAAAAAGCCATGCTTGAAGTTCTGGATCAGATTGTGAAGCGCTCGACCCCGTTCGGTGAATTGCTTTCTCAGGGCTCAGCCCGTGCTGCAAAAGCATGGGGACCTGATGCTGAAAAGTGCCTGATAACCGTAAAAAATGAAGATGCCCCTGCCCATATGCCGCAATGCAAAAAGTCATTGGCTCTAATTTATGCTGTGAACTGTTTTGGCGCCGACCATCAATCCAGCGAGCATGATTGGATGTACGAAGAAGGTACTTCTGATTTGTACCTGGAACGACTGGCATTGATGGGATTAAAAAATGCTCCCCCTCCGGGAGATTTTGGACCAGAAAAAGCACGCTTTGGCACCTTAAGCCAGATTTTTTATAGCATGCTGGATACACTCGAGTTATGTCAATTTGTCTGGGGACCAGCATGGACACTGTATGGTCCCAAGGAAACAGTGGAGTTGGTACAGGCTGTAACCGGCTGGGATGTCTCATTGGAAGAATTAATGCAATTGGGTGAGCGACGTATCAATATGCTGCGAGCGTTCAACACACGTGAAGGTTTTGACCGCAAGGACGATAAACTACCCGTGAAGTTCTTTGAGCCGCTCAAGGGTACCGGTCCTACAGCGGGTGTCGCAGTAAACCGCGATGAATTGGAATCAGCCATTGACCAGTATTATGAGATAATGCACTGGACAAAAGATGGATTGCCAACAGAATCAAGGCTGGCAGAACTAGGTTTGGAGTGGGTCAGTCTTAAGTAAATTGTATAGAGTGAGCCCGACCAATCGGCGGGCTCATATCATGTAATTACATCCTATTGACCGAGGTACTATGGATAAATACCAGGAAGCATTTCAACATCTCTCTCCCGTATGGACCCATTATTCCGATATTATCGTGGATCACGGTGAGGGAGCCTACTTGTATTCCACAGATGGGCGTAAGTATATGGATTTCACCTGTGGCATCGGTGTAACCAACACCGGGCATTGCCACCCAAAGGTAGTGGCAGCTATCCAAAAACAGGCTGGACTGCTCTTGCATGGACAGGCTAATCTGGTCACGCATAAGCCGATGCTGGAACTTGTCCAGGAATTGCAAACAATAGTGCCAAAAAGCATTGATGGCTTCTTCTTCAGTAATTCTGGTGCAGAAGCTGTGGAAGGCGCGGTTAAGCTGGCACGGCATGCCACTGGACGAACGAATATCATCGTATTCCAGGGCAGCTTCCACGGCAGAACCGTGGCAACCATGACCATGACCACCTCTAAAACAATCTACAAAGCCGGTTATCAACCGCTGATGGCAGGTGTTTTTGTTGCCCCCTTCCCGTATGCGTTGCGTATGGGCATGGATGTGGAAAAAGCCAGCCAGTATTGCCTGGAAGAGTTGGAATTGATGCTGCTTACCCAGACAGCTCCCCAGGAAACCGCCGCCATGATAATCGAGCCAGTGCTTGGTGAAGGCGGATATGTACCGGCGCCAGTATCTTTTCTAAAGGGTTTGCGTGAAATATGTAATAAACACGGTATTCTGTTGATCCTGGATGAAGTACAATCCGGTTTCGGTCGTACCGGTAAGTGGTTTGGTTTTGAGCATTCCAAGGTGGAACCCGATATCATTACTGCCGCAAAAGGGATGGCTTCAGGCATGCCCATCTCAGGCGTCTTCAGCAGGCTGGAATTAATGAAGAAATGGATTCCAGGATCACATGGTGGAACCTACGGCGGAAACGCGGTGGCAGCGGCTAGTGGCGTGGCAACTATTAAAGCCATGAAAGAAGAGAAAATGGTTGAAAACGCCAGGGAACGCGGTGCTCAACTAATAACAGGGCTCGGTCATTTACAGGAAAAATATCCCCAGATCGTTGAAAATCGTGGATATGGTTTGATGATAGGCACAGAATTCCGGGATGCACAGGGAAAACCAGATAAAACTACCGCCAAGGCTGTGGTGCATGAGTGTTATGATCGAAAATTATTGCTGCTCACATCTGGTCCCTGGGATAACTCCATCCGTTGGATACCGCCCCTGATTGTAACCAAGGAACAAATAAATGAATCTCTCAGCATTTTTGAAGATTCACTGAAAGCAGCAGTAAAATAATTTTGAAATCGATGATTATTGGAGGAATCAGATGACTGATAACTTGCAGGAAATGATGGAACGCGCTAGAGCGGCTCAGAAAATCGTTGAATTCTGGGATCAGGATAAAGTGGATGAAATGGTTTTAGCTGTTGGCTGGGAAGGGTACAAAAAAGAGACTGCTGAAGAAGTTGCCCGTCTGGCAGTGGATGAAACCGGTCTGGGTATGTATGAAAATAAGGTGCTCAAGCATCAAAAAAAGACACTGGGTGTATTGCGTGATTTGGATGGAGTAAAAACAGTAGGTGTGATAGAACGCGATGAAGCAAAAGGTCTGGTAAAAATTGCCAAGCCGGTGGGTGTGATTGGTGCTATCACCCCAATGACGAATGCTTCTTCCACCATGACCTGTAATGGTCTGCCTATTCTGAAAACCCGCAATGCAGTCATCTTCTGCCCGCACCCCAAAGCCAAGAAAACCTGCGCCGCAGTATGTGAACACATGCGTGAAGGACTGCGTAAAGTGGGCGCACCTGAAGATTTAATTCAATATATTAAAGAACCCACCATGGAGATTTCGCAGCAATTAATGAGCATGGCAGATTTGGTTCTGGCAACCGGTGGTGCAGGTGTGGTAAAAGTGGCTTATTCCAGCGGGAAACCCGCCTATGGGGTGGGAGCTGGAAATGCGACAGTGATAGTGGATGAGACCGCCGATATTGCGGATGCCGCAAACAAGATTTTCCTTGGTAAAACCTTTGATAATGCTACATCCTGCTCGGCAGAAAACAATGTCATTATCCACGAATCGATTTTTGAAAAAATGCTTGAAGGCTTGAAATCTCATGGTGGACATCTCGTTACCGGAGAAGATCGTGCAAAACTCAAGGCAGCCATGTGGCCGGATGGAAGCCATTTGAGTGCCAAGATTATTGCAAAGAGCGTTAAAGTAATTGCAGCCGAAGCCGGTATTACCATCCCGGAAGGAACCACCTTCCTGATGGTCCTGGGTGAGCATATCGGTCCTGAAGATATGTTCTCTGCCGAGAAACTCTCACCCGTGGTTACCCTGTGGAAGTACACAGACTTCAGCAAGGCAGTACAGATGGTCATTGATATAACCGCTTTCAGCGGATACGGACACTCCTGTGGTATCCACTCCAATAACGAAGAACACATTATGGAACTTGCCATGAAAGCCAAAGTCAGCCGTATGATGGTGCGCCAACCGCAGAGTTACGGCAATAGTGGAGACTGGGTGAATGGAATGGCTTTCACCATGACCCTTGGATGCGGTACCTGGGGCGGAAACATCACCACTGAAAACATCACCTGGAAGCACTTCCTGAATGTCACCTGGGTAGCCTATCCCATTCCGCCCGTTATCCCCGATCCTGAAGTATTATTTGCACCGCATTTCAAGAAATTCGGTAGATAACAAATAGAAAACCAACATCTAAGCCGCCTGATACCAGGCGGCTTTTTAATTTATACGCGCTGCACTTGAAATAAATAACTCTTTTCGGGATAATTAAGAAAATAACCCGGAGGGACATATGGACCGTAAAAAAACCATTATCCGTCTGATAAATTATTCCTGGAATGAACTTCAAGAATTCATTGCGTCAATTCCACCGGAAGTTAGGGAAGTAGATAGCACTCACGAAAATTGGTCTCCTAAAGACCACATGGCGCACCTTGCCCACTGGCAGATCCATTTCAATAATCAGTTATCCCGAAAAGCCAAACCGGATGTTCAGATTACTGATCTGGACAAGGAAAACCTGCGTGTTTATAACCTTCACAAAAACAAAACCTGGCAGGAAGTCTTAAATATGGTGGATGAAGCCTGTCAGGGCTTCACCAAGCATCTGAAAGCAATGAGCGAAGATGACTTGAACTCAACGGAGATTATCCAGGCGATATCTAATCGTCCACTATGGCGTACGATAATGGGGCAGACACTTGTTCATATACTAAGCCACCTGAGTATGCTATATGGAAAAAATGGAGATCTGGAGAAGTCTGTGTCCATGCAGGAACGGATTCTGGAAGATCTATTATCTCTGGATGATTCTCCGAAGTGGAGGGCAATGAACATTTACAATGTTGCATGTGCATATGCCCTGGCGGGAGATAGGAGAAACGCCATCCGGTTGGTGAAAGAATCCTTGGAGTTGAACCCGGAGCTTGCAAGTTGGGCTCAGGAAGACCCGGATTTGACTAGCCTGAAAGCCGACGCAGAATTTGCGCATATGTTCCCCGAAAAAATTGAGTAGACCATACTTCAATTTGGTAATTTGTATGTTTGAATCATCGTATCATCGAAGGGTGCAACGGACAAAGCTATGCCATTCTGGATTCTAGGGATTGTTTTACTAATGATTTTGCTGGCAGGATATTATTTTGCCAGCAAAGTTTTATATCCACGGGTTGAATCGCGTGAATACTGGTTTCAGAAGGAAATTGAAGCAGGCAGGATCGATCGGGCAACCTGGGAGAACCAGGCAAAAGAAGCTGTCCAAATTCAATCTCCGTACGGATACATGCTTTCAGGATATTTCCTTCCCACCACAGGCTCGCACAAAACTGTGGTTATTATTCATGGTATTACAGCTTCCATCTGCACTTCGATTAAGTATATGGCGGCATTTCAAAGGCATGGTTTTAATATCATGTTGATAGATTTGCGTATGCACGGAAAAAGCGGTGGAAAGAATTGTACATTTGGTTATTATGAAAAATATGATCTCAAAACTGTTGTTGATTGGGTTTATCAACGGATGGGATTGGGAGGCGTGGTTGGTATTCATGGAGAATCGCTCGGGGCAGCAGTAGCGCTGCAGTACGCAGCCATCGACGATCGGGCTGGTTTTGTTATAGCCGATTGCGGCTTTTCCGACTTGCGTAAACTGCTTGCATACAGGCTTAAATATGATTACCATCTCCCGGGGTGGTTGTTCATTCCTCTGGCAGATTTTTTTTGCACTGTTATCAGTGGCATGTCATTTGATGCAGTTTCTCCCGTAAGAGATATGCCATATATCCAGGCACCCGTTTGTATTATCCACGGTGCAGAAGATTTTTATATTCCCGTGGATATGGCGCAAGAATTGTTTAACGCGAAACAGCATGGCATCCGCCATCTATATATTGTTCCGCGGGCAAAACATGCAGAATCATATTCTTCAAATCCTGCAGCTTACAACGCCTCAATTACTGAATTCTTAAACCGTTTTGGTATGCTTGCGTGAAACATTACAACATCCTTACAGCTTCATAAAAATCAGACTCTTTAAGCTTCTAGTTGCTATAATTTCCATTAGTAGGATTACTGTTAGTAAGGTGGATTATATGATGAAGAAATTTGTTTACATGGTTATTGTTACGACTCTTTTGTGGTCAGTTTTTGGTCTGCCCCGGCAAGTATTCGCCGGAATTGATACTGGTTTACCGAGTGATGTAGAGCTCCCCATACAGGTAGTGGCTGCAACCCCCACACCTGTACCTTCGAGTGCCCAAAATACCAAGGTTGCTCCACCGCTAAATCCGCTTACCGGGCTTCCGGTAGAAAACCCGGAATTGCTCAATTACTCACCAGTGATGGTGTCAATTTCCAACTTCCCAATTTCCGTTCGTCCACAGGGTGGGCTCTCCTTCGCGCCTCACGTATTTGAAATGACTATCGGCGAAGGGATGACCCGTTTTCTGGCTATTTTCTACGGAAATTATGGTGATGGCACACCAGATCAGGCAAATGAAAATTTGGCATCCATCCGATCAGGTCGCGTACCGTATGAAGGCTTACGAACCATGTACGATGGCATGATCGTAATGGCAGGCGCAGACCCCAAGGTAGCCAAGCAGTTAAATGCCACCGTATTTCGCCAGAAGGTTGATTTTTCAGATATCGAGGAACTGGCTGAAGAACGCAGTAAAAAACGCGGTGCCCCTGAATTCGAAGATCTGAACTTCAATGCAGCTGTTCCAGCAGGTGGTGTATCAGGTGAAAATCTTGAAATCATCTGGAGCTATCTCAACCGGGTACGTTGGACTTATGACTCAGCCAAAGGAGCATACTTGCGGGAGCAGGATAAATCTGACGGTAAGGGTACATACTTCCCTGCGACAGATAAGTTAACCGGAGAACAGCTTGCCTTCAATAATGTTGTGCTGCTGTACGCTCCGCACACTTACGAAAGCCCGACGATCATCGATATGGAAATGCTTTACATTAAAAAAATGCCTGCAATTTTCTTTAGAGATGGTAAAGCATATAAAGTATTCTGGACATCCATTCCCTTGGGTCCTTTCCGCTTCTTCTATGAAGATGGAACCCCCTTCCCTTACAAACCGGGAAATACATTTTATGAAGTAATCAGCAACATCAACCAGGCGCAACAATCTGCAGATGGATCGTGGAAGGTAAAATTCTTCAACCCATAAATTGTATTATCCTGAATCAAGGTATATTCAATGGAGAGAGGGTCACCTCTCTCCATTATTTTGTCTAAATAATTGTATAGCTTATTTAGATTGTAATTGCTTGTTGAATTAAATCCTCGGGAGCTGCAGCCAGACCCACGAGACTTCCGCCAGTGTGAGCTCCCAAGATGGGACCTACATTGGTGGTAGGCAGCCATTTGCAGGGATAGAGTTTTTCAACTTCCGCTTTAAGAATATCAACAGCTGGTTGGTTCTTACCGTGCAAAAGTTGAACCCGCATATGAGTGCCTTCTGGATAAAACTTAAGCAGGCTTTCGGCGATTTTTTGCAGGGCGCGCTTGGTGGTTCGCTCCTTGGCAAGCGTGTAATATTTTCCATCTTCCTTGCCAACCGCAATAACCGGACGGATGTGCAGCAGAGATGCGATTAAACCGGTGATATGAGAGATCCTCCCACCATGGATGAGATACTTAAGGTCTTCCACAGTGTAAATACCTTCAGTTATCGCACGGATTCGTTCCAGCATGGCAAGTATTGCAGCTTTGCTCCAACCCTTTTTGACGGCATGGGCAGCCAGTTCAACCTGCCAGGCTTGCGGGCAGGATAAAGTTCGGGTATCCCAGTGGGTAACGCGAGCTTCAGGCACCATCTCTGCACCGGCTATGGCAGATTGCAGTGTCCCACTCAAACCGGATGAGATGTGTATGGATAGAATATCGGGGTCCTTTTCAGCCAGCTTTTTGTAGAGCACAGAAAAATCACCGGCAGCAGCTTGAGAGGTAACCGGCAGACCATCGGTGGTTTCCAGTAAATCATAAAATTCGGCTGAAGACAGATCTTCACCACTGGAATAAGTTTTACCGTCCAGGGTCAGGCGCATGGGCGCGAAATGAATATCTAGACCTTCCAGTTGTTCTGGGCTGATATCGCAGCCGCGATCAGTAACTATTTGCATAAAAACTCCCCGGGAATAGGATGAAAAACCATTCAATCAATAATCATATAAGCAAGATCTGATAAAGGACAATGAGCAGAGACACATTTCTGGTCATGCTTTTTATGGAATAGCCACTTATTTACCTGACAGGCGGGTGTATAATCATCCATTGCGCGTATTTACTACACATGTAAATAAAAATGAAACCAAGAACATAATGATCAACAATATTCAATCTATCTATCGCCGTTTCCCTGGAAAATTCTGGGTGCTGGTAGGTACCGTCTTCATCGATATGATTGGCGGCACCTTGCTTTACCCATTTTTTGCCCTGTATATTACCCAAAAGTTCAATGTAGGCATGACACAGGCTGGTGTTCTGCTGGGGATGATGTCACTGTTTGGGTTGTTTGGAAACACAATCGGCGGTGCCCTGACAGATAAATTCGGGCGCAAACGGATTATCTTGTTCGGTCTGGTTTTCAGCGCAACAAGCGCTCTGGCATTGGGATTTGTAAATAAATACTTGATCCTTTATCCATTAATTGCAGTGATCGGCATACTGGGAAGTGTTTCCGGTCCTGCTCACAATGCCATGGTTGCAGATATGCTCCCAGAAGAGCAGCGTAATGAAGGGTATGGTATCATCCGCGTGGTTGCCAACCTGTCCTGGATCATTGGACCCACCATTGGAGGTTTTATAGCTGCCCGCTCTTATCTTTTACTTTTCATCCTGGATGCAGTTTTCAGTCTGACGACGGCTTTTATTGTAATGAAGTTCATTCCTGAAACGAAACCGGAAGTAAATGCCGGAAAGGCGGAAGAATCCATTTTACAAACAATGGCTGGATACAAAGTGCCATTTAAAGATAAGTTGTTTATGGGATTTATTTTTGTTTCGATCCTTATGCTGTTGGTCTACCAACAGATGTATAGCACCCTTTCCGTTTACCTGAGGGATGTTCATCAGATCCCGACAACCCAGTATGGATATTTGCTGAGCGCGAGTGCCATACTGGTTGTGCTTACTCAATTCTGGGTGACCGGGCAGACAAAAAAATACGCTCCCATGGTCACCATGGCGGTTGGTTGTGCTTTTTATATGATCGGTTTTGGCATGATCGGATTTATCTCGGCATTCTGGCTGTTTGTGCTGTCAATCCTCATCATCACCATCGGGGAGATGATTGTAGTGCCGGTCAGTCAGTCTCTGGTGGCGCACTTTGCGCCAGAGGAAATGCGCGGCAGGTATATGGCGGTTTCGTCTGTTTCGTGGTCAATCCCTTCCACTATCGGACCAGCTGCCGCAGGCTTGATTCTGGACAATTACAATCCCAATTGGGTATGGTATGCGGGTGGAATCATCTGCGCGGTTGCTGTTGTCGGTTACTTGTTGTTGCATGCCCGGATGAAAAATATCCCCCAATTCGCCGATTTTCAGGCAGAGCAATTATCCGCAGACTAACCGCGCAGATTATCTGAAGTGAATTATTTCAATGGAAGCACAATCTGGGTTTTGTGTTCAGCTTCCGGAGTCTCAGGTCCGGTCAGGTAATATTCATACGCTGCGCCGGTGGGCTCCCAGCCATTTTCCTTGATGAAAGTGTTCAGAGCATCATAAGCCGGTGCCATTTTTGAGTATGGTCCGGTATACAGAGTGGTGGCTTTGCGCCCGGCTGGGATGAACCCCGGAACAACAACACCGTTGCCATCGTTGGATTTGGTCACCGGAAAACCAAGTTCGAGGTCCAAATTCTGCATATCCATATTGAAATATGCAACATATGGGGCGCCAGACATCTCGAGTCCATTGGCGGCGATAAAATCACCGATGGTGCCGTAGGACTGGCCAATCAACTGTGGCAAATCCTCCACTCTGGCGTGTGTGCGAATGCACATGACAGGTTGATCTGCGGTATCAAAAACTTCGAATTTTAAATCCATCTTAACCCTCCCAAATATTTTCCATATAATAGAACAAATATTCTAATTTGTCAAGATAGAAACACCGCCAAAATAATTGGAGCAGAAAGACTAATAATTATTAGATTGTGACTGCGGTTTTAACTTGGTTCCGGTGATTGTCATAGCGAGGAAGGTGATTACCAATCCAATGGTCACAAACCACGCACTGGCAGTTGGGCTGATTTGCTCCTGCAGGTAACCCTGGGCAAGCGGAATCAGCATCCCGCCAATACTGCCCATGGCAGCGATCACGCTGGCTGCTTTGCCGGGAGATTCGGGAAAAGCGGTGGTCACCAGCGACATGACCGTTGGATAAACAGATCCAGTGAAGAATCCAATCAACAAGACGCTGACAGAGGATGGAATCAGAATGCCTACTGTTAACGCAAACACGAAACCCATCATGGTGGCGGCGGCCAGACTTAGAATCAATAGAGATTTTTGCGACACTTTACTGCCCAGAACGGCGCCGAGCAATCGCCCCAGGGTCAATGCCCCCCAAAAACCGGAGGAAATCAGGGCTGCTTGACCCAGATCCAAAGAGGTGGTCTGGTTCATAAAAGTGGTTACCCATCCACCCAAACCGTTTTCCAGACCCACATACAGCAGAATGACTACACTCAACAGCCAGAGTGTCAAGGATTTGTAAACGCTGCCATTTCCACCATTTGCCGATTGTACCCGGGGTGGATTTTCGAGGCGGGTGACCGCCAGCGCCAGGATCACCATCATCCCGACAGCCAGCCACAATGTAATGATGCCCCGGTCGAACAGGCGCAGCGTCAGGCTGACAAGTGCGGGTCCGATGAACGCACCTAGTCCGAAGAAGAAGTGCAGCAGGTTCATGGTAGATGCATTTTTATTCGTGAATGTACGTGAGACCATCACATTGGTGCTCAAATCCACCGCGCCATGTCCCAGACCCGTAAAGAATGTAATAAAGAACAATCCCCAGATGGAGCGGGATAGAATCATCCCCGCCGTTCCAGTCGCGATAATCAGGAGCGAAAACGCCAGCACAATGCGCTGACCCAGTTTGTCAGTCAGGGGTCCTGAAATGACCTGGGAAACCAGTGCCCCAAGGAAAAGGGCTGTGTACACACCACCCACAACCGCCAGATTCGCCCCCGTATTTGCCGCGAATTCAGGCAGGATGGGTCCCATGCCGGCGGTGAGAATTCCCAGAAAGACAAAA
>Ga0228535_1003358_pt1 | contig 11759 bp, 7 predicted proteins | sample SJ1metagenome_FD_168457 | JGI IMG/M metagenome (GOLD analysis project Ga0228535, IMG submission 168457) | Enriched culture of PCE-dechlorinating microbial communities from Ithaca, New York, USA - SJ1 | ecosystem: Engineered > Modeled > Simulated communities (microbial... > Unclassified | place... | reverse complement strand
AGACTATTATATCATCGCCACGTGCAGGCGCTGATACCGATGAAGGTTGTTACGAGACGTGCTGAGATTTATGCACTGGCTATATTATAGCGGGAGAAACTGGCCGGGTCCCAGGCGGAAAGACAGCTGTCCGTTGATAAATGCCATGATTTGCTGAAACTGAAAACAGAACTGAGCTTAGCGGCCATTGCCGAATACAACGCCACCAAGTCCACGGCGGAAAGCAATTTCGCCGCTTTGAAAGCCAAGATCGACGCCACGATCGCCAAGGATCAGGAAGGTATTGCCGACACCCAAAGCGCTGCCGAGGCGGCGTCCCGGGACTACGAGCAGTGCCTGAGCCGCTCGGCCGAGGCGGCCGGGCAGATCACCGTCATCCAGGCGGAGCTGGAGGCGGGGCAAAAACAGCGGGAGGAACTGGCGGCCCGGCTGGGGGAACAAAAGGCAGCGGCCCAACGTCAAGCCGGGGAGCGGGCGGAAGAAAAAGCCGCCGTGGTACGGCGCTGGCAGCAGGCGGTGGCTGCTTTGGAGAACCCCATCCGCATCGCCCAGCTGAATGTGGCGGCCAGGCGCAAAGCCGTATGCTGCCTCCTGGCCGGTGAAGAGGCTGTGGCCAGCCGTTTATCCCGTGTCCGTCAGGACCTGGCGATACAGGAAGAACAATATGCGTCGCTTTGCGCCGCCGAGGAGCTGCGCCGGGCAAAAGAGGCCGAAGCGCTGCGGATCGCCGAGGCCCGGGAGCAGGCCAGACGTTTCAAAGAGGAACAGGAGGCGCGGCTTAAAGCGGAACAGGAACAGCGGCGGATCGCCGAGGAGCTGGAAGCCGCCCATCTGATGGCCGAAGCGGAGCTGGCCGCCCGGGCGGCGGAACAAGCCCGGCGCGAGGCGGCTGCCGAAGAGGAGGCCGTGCTGCTGTCCGCAGGCCAGGTGCTGACCAAGGAGGACAATCTGGCGCTGATCACTTCCGGCCAGTTGAAAGAGCGGATGAAGCGGCTGGAGGAATTGAGCCGGGAGGAGGCCCAGGTCTTGGCCTTGCGTCCTTTATCCAAAAGCGAGGCCGGCGAACTGACGGTCACGGCCCAAGCCGCCGCCGCCGAGGCGGAGGAGCATTTACGGCTGTTCCGTTCCGCCCAGACCACGTTGAACAGCTTGACCATGCGGCTCAAGGAAAAGCAGGACCAGCGCAAGCTGCTGGGCCGTGAATGGGCCCGCTGCATCGCAGCTTTGGACCACGCGGCTTTTGAGCAGGACGCGTTGAAGGCCGCCTGCCATGAGACGGAGCGGGCCGGCCTGGCTGCCGCCGGCACTTCCTATAAGCTGCTGAACCGGGCCATGCGCCAGCTGCACCAGGCTTTGGAAGACAACCGGATCATCACCGGCAGCTGCCGGGCCGATCTGGAGGCCCTGCAGGATAAGGTAGCGGCCCTGGACGCCGAGCTGCACCGCGTGGCCAGGGAACGGGCGTCGGCGGAAGATTTTCTGGCCGAGCTGACGGGAAAATGGATCTACAAGGAGCGGCTGGCGATCAAAGCGCTGACCAAAGCCGAGGCGCTGCATCTGGATATCAAAGATGCCTAGCAGCCGGCGAATAAGAAAAACAGGCGTACGTCGCGTCAATACCGCATTGATAAATTCGCTTTTTTAGGGCAACAATAACGTAACGGGATGAAGTCGCGGTACTATTATTACCATACCGGGCATACAAATCAGTATGTGGCAACAATAACGTAGCGGGATCATAGCTTTGTCTAACAGCTTCCCAGGAAGGATAGGCTCATGGATTCTTATCGGGAATCTGCCGGAACGGAGGAAAAAACCAACCCGTTCCTGGCGGTAGCGGAAAAATATGTGGGGATCTGCCGCCAGACAGCTGCCAAGCTGGAGGAAGCGCGTCAGATTTTTAGCCGCAGCGTCGCCGATTACGAATTGGCCGACGAAGCGGCGTTTCAGGCTGTCAGCAGCGCCGACGCGGCGCAAAAGGCCTATCAGGCGGCCCATGAACGCATGCTGGCCTTGACGGCGGAGGAAGACAGCACCAAGGCCGCCTCCAAAATGGCCAGCACCTTGGCGGACGACGCCCTCAGTTCTCAGATTGCCACCGACGCGGATTACGGCGGCCTGATGTCCCAGGCCTTGGAAGCGCTGATGGCCGTTTCCGCCAATGCCGAGGCCGAGCTGGCCGCCAAGAGAAAGGCCAGGGAAGAGGCTGGCGCAGCTGCCAGGCGCTCCCATCTGGAAGCGAGCTCGGCCCATTTATCCGCGCAGGTGGCGGTGCTGCGGCGGACCCAGCTGGTGGAACAGCGGGTGGACGCGGCCAACCGCCTGACCCTGGCGGAGCTGGAAGACCGGATCTGCCGTAACCGGGAAGCCATGGCCCGGAAGCTCACGGCGATCCAGGCGGCCCGGGAGTCCCTGAACGCCACCATCAGCGAGCATAGCCGGGTGGTGGAAGAGGCCCAGCGCTATGACGAGCAAGCCAAGAGCCGGGAGGCCCTGCTCACGGAGCTGGCGGAAAAACTGGCTCTCGTGGGCGCGGATATCATCCCCTTCGAAACCCAGGTCGCGGAACTGAAACAGGCGGAAGCAGCCGCGCTGACGCAATACAATGCCGCTATGCAAATGGCGGAGCAGGCCTATTATCTGCAAATGCAGAAAACCGAAGAGGCCCGGCGGCGGTTTGAAGCGGAACAGGAAGTGAAACAGGCTGCCGCCAATGAATTGAGCGCGCTGCACGAGGCCCACCTGGCTGTGCTGGGGGAAGCCGCCGCCCAGGTGGAGGCGGCCAGGGAATCCCACCGGGTAGCCCTGGAACAGGCCCGGCTGGCCGCCTTGGAGGTGGAGCGCAACGACGCGCTCGTCACCTCGGCCCGGGAAAAGAAGGACAATATCTCCGCTTCCCTGGATAAAGCGCGGATGACCGCCGGCGACACCGCCCGCATGATCGCCAGCGCCCGGGCGGCCAAGATCGCCATGAAAGACGATTCCATCGCCGTGCTGTCCAACGCGGAAGCGATCCTGCAGAATACACTGCAGACCGCCCAGGCTTTGGCCCAGGAAAAGGAAGCGGCCTATGCCCAGGCGGAACTGGAATTTGCCGAATTGATCGCCAAAGGGGAAAAACTCCGCCAGGCCGCCCGCCGGGCCGCCGCCGCCGTTATGGAAGCGGAGGGCGTGATCGCCGCGGCCGAAACCGGCTACCGGCAGGCGCAATCCCGCGCCGAGGCGGAGGAACAGCAGCGCCGCGAAGTGCTGGATGCGCAGTTGAACGAAGCCCGTCAGGCCACCGTCGCCGCCTCCGAGGAATTGGCCGTTGCCGAGCGGACCACCGCGGCCAGGCTGCACGAAGCGGAGGTCATCAATCAGCGGCTGACCGAGATCAGCCAAAAGCATTGTACGGCCGAGCAGGAGCGGGACGCCAAGCAGCAGCAGATCAATGAGATCAACGCCGCCATTGAGGCGGAAACGCTGCAGAAAACCGTGGATGACGATAAGCTGGCCCTTTCCTTGTGGGAGACCGGGGAAAAGCTGCGCCTGGCAGCCCAGGAGCAGGGCGCGGCCATCAGCCGGATGATCAATGCTGTGCGGGTGATGAACAGGACCGAGCAGACCCTATTGAACAAGTTGAGCGGCGCCGTGCTCAAATGCCGGGAAAAAATGATGGAGCTGAGCCATAACAGCAGCATCTTCCTGGACCAGGAAACAGCCGCCCGCAAAGTCTTGGCGCAGGATCTGGCTGATTATCAAGCCGCCTGCGGCGCCGTTGGCGAGGAGGCTGAGGATTGCGCCGCCGCGCAGGTGGCGGAAATGGTGCTGAGCACCGCCGAACATATGGAGAACGGCGGTATCGGCAACCGGGACGCGGATTATACCCTGGAGCTGGAAGGCAGCTTCAGCGTGGATCATGATATCCTGCTGCTGCCCATCCCTCAGATCGAGGGGGACCCGGATATCCAGGTCAATCCTTTTTATGAGCCTGCCGGGGAAACCGGCGTGCATGAGGGCTCTTTAGACCTGGTGCTGCCGGACAGCGGTTTCCAGCCGCCTGTGGCCGAGCCCCTGGCGCCCCTGCCCGCAGCAGGCAGTTTCCGCGTCGCTCCGCTGGAGCCGGAGCAGGACGAGCTTGCGGGCATCAATCAGCTGATCGAAAAGCAGCTGCAGCTGGATGTGCCGGCGCCGCCGCCGGCAATAGAGATTTATGAAGAACCGGAATCGGAGCCTGTTCCTGCGGAGGACCAGCCCCCGGCCCCGCCGGAGCAGGACCGGCCCCCGGCCGGTCCGGAAGCCGCCGAGGATGAGCTGGATCTGATCGCCGCCGCTTTGGCCGAAGCGGAACGGATCTCCCGGGAAGCCGCGGCAGCGCCGCCCCCGCTCTCGGAGCCAAGAACCAGGGCCGCCGCTGTCGGCCCGGAAGAACAGCAGCAGGAACTGAATCCGCTGCTGGTGAAAATCATGGCCGTAGCCAGCGGTAATTATCAATATGACGAGGATGCGGCGCCGGAGCGGGAGATCGAGACCATTATACTGCAGCCCGCGCCTGTTACGCCGCAGCGGCCAGCCGCGCCCGCCCCCGGGCCGCAGCCGCAACCCGCCGCGCAGCCGGAGCGCGCCCCGGAACCGCAACCGTCTTTGGGGCTGCAGGACCCGCCCGAGCCCCCGGTCCTGACTGTATCTCCGCCCGCGGCTGAGCCGCAGCCCGCGCCGGTAGCGGCCAATCTGCCCTCCGTTGCCCCCAGCCTGGCCTATACCGAAACAATCCCGCAGCCCCCGATCGAGCGAGAGGCGCTGAAGCCGGTATCCCCAGCGGGATATACGGCCGTTCCGGTCAACGACCCTCTGAATTCCGCCCAGAAAGCCACGCGGCTGGCGGAGGAAATCAATAATCTGCGCAGCATCCTGGCTGCGCAGGAGGAGGAAACCCGCCGGGCCGCCGCGGCGCAGCAGGCTGCCGAGGAGAACCGCCGGGCAGAGGCGGAGCGGCTGCGGGCCGCTGAGGAAGCTGCCCGGACGGAATCGGCGCGCATCCGCGCCGAGGAGGAGTCCGCCCAGCAAGCCGCCGAGGAGCGGGCCGTCCGGGAAGAGGCGGAACGGCAGCGGCAAAGCGCCGCGGAGGCTTTGCGCATGGCCCGTCTGGCTGAGGAGGCCACAGTGCGGATGCGACAGCAAAACGCCGCCTCAGCCTTGGAGCAGGCTCCCTCCCTGACAGCGGAGCCGGAGCGGGAGCCGCAGCCGCCGGCGCCCGAGGAGGAGGACGACGACGATATCGAATCCGAGCTGCGCCGCCTCATTTTTGCCAATCTGCATAAGAAGAAATAACAGGTCCCGCTCAGCTTAAGGGCCGGCATTGCCGGCCCTTATTTTTATGCCCTTAGCGGCCCCTTGCCCAATAGCCTGCATGGGGGTGGGGGCAGGCGGCTTTTGCCGGAACCTGTTTCCCGGGAGCTTCGCCAGGCATACATATCCCGCCGCCGCTGCTCATAAGATGGAGGAGAGCATTGTCGAAGGAGGACAGCATATGCCTAAATGGAGAAAAGTATTGCTTCTGGCTACCAGCGCCCTGCTGCTGGGATGGATCGTCTTCGGAACCGTGGGTTACTTTTTGCCGCCCAGCGAGGAGGAAGCCGCGTCGCAGCTGGGAAGCGTGACCATTGCCCAGAGCTTCCGGTTCCAAAGCCAGTGCGAGGTGCTGACCGGAACGGAGGTCCGGCAGTATTTTGATATCAGCGGCGCCAAATCCGGCCAAGACCTTTATTTTACCGGCACCATCCTGGGTACGGAGACAACGCTGTACCTGGTGGACGGCGTGGCTTATCAGCAAAGCAACGGCGGCGAATGGCGGGTCAACGAGGTGACGGACCTTAGCGAAGCGGTGACGCTCTTTTCCGAGCTGGATCCCTCCGCCGCCATCAATTACACGGAGCTGAGCGATTTTCAGTACCTGGGCGTGGCCAAGGTTGAGGACAGCACCTATTTCCACCTGCTGTTTAAGCCGCTGCAGCAGGGCTGGGTGGAGGAATATTTCGATGATATCCTCTACACGGTCCTGATCCCCCGGGGCAAAAAGGACCACTTTATCGTGGAGGTCAGCGGCAACCTGGCGGAAGACCCGCAGGTCACCCTGGATATGGCCATCACCTTTTACGATATCGACGAGGATATCACCATTACCGCGCCGGAGGTCTAGGCGCGGGGGAAATATGCCATAGCGCCTTGCGGAGCGCCGGAGGTGCGGCGCTTGCGTTTTAGCGCGGATTAGGCTATAATAAAAAAGCACGGAGAAGGCCGCGAAATTGGCAAAATTTTGCCGCCGCAAGCAATCTTTCGTTAAAAACCGCTGATTGCGGTTAATAATATCTGTGATGAACCGGGACAAGCCGGCGGCGGACAGCGCGCCGCCCCTTCAGGCGGCATTGTTCCCGCCGGAACAGGACCGGGCCCGGTTCCTCCCTACTCAATCCATCCTGACGGAGGTCGCTATGAAGCATTACGATATCATTCTGGTGGGCGCCGGCGCGGCGGGGGTGTTCGCCTCCTATGAGCTGACCAGGCTGCCGAACAGCGCCGCCATCCTGATCCTGGAAAAGGGAGCGCCCCTCGCCGAGCGCCTTTGCCCCATTAAAACGGGGAAAACAGGCAACTGCATCAAATGCGATCCCTGCCATATCATGAACGGCTACGGCGGCGCCGGCACCTTGTCCGACGGCAAATACAATATCACCACGAAGTTCGGGGGCGACCTCCATTGCTATGTGGGCGAGGACCAGGCCCTGGCCCTGATGGAATATGTGGATTCGGTGCTGTGCAGCTATGGCGGCGAGGCAGCCAAGCTCTATTCCACCGGCGACTGCGATCTGAAAACCCGGGCGCTCAGGAACAACCTCTATCTGATGGACGCCAAGGTGCGGCATTTGGGTACCGACCGCAATCTGGAGATCCTGAAGCAGATCTACGACTATACGAAGGAGCGGGTGGAGATCAGGTTCCACACCAGCGTGCTGGATGTGGACCAACTGCCGGATGGGGATTTCCTGGTCAAGACCGACCAGGGGGAGCATTATCAGTGCCACGACCTGCTGCTCACCGGCGGCCGCAGCGGCAGCCGCTGGATCTCCGAAATCTGCAAGAAATTCAATATCGGCTTAAACAGCAACCGGGTGGATATCGGCCTTCGGGTGGAGTTGCCCGCCGAGGTGTTCAAGGAGATCACCGACGAGGTCTATGAGAGCAAGATCGTCTACAAGACGGAACGCTACAACGATATGGTGCGCACCTTCTGCATGAACCCTTACGGCGAGGTGGTCAGCGAGAACACCAACGGCATCGTCACCGTGAACGGGCACGCCTATGCCGACCCCAGGCTGCGCACGGAAAACACCAATTTCGCCCTGCTGGTGTCCAACCGCTTTACCGAGCCTTTTACGGACAGCAACGGCTACGGCGAGCATATCGCGCGTCTCAGCAATATGCTGGGCGGCGGCGTGCTGCTGCAGCGTTTCGGCGACCTGGTGAAAGGCCGCCGCAGCAGCCCCCGGCGCATGGAAAAATGCTTCACCCGGCCCACCCTGCAGGCCACGCCCGGGGATTTGAGCCTGGTCATACCCAAGCGGCAGTTGGACAGCATCATTGAAATGATTTACGCCCTGGACAAGATCGCCCCCGGCACCGCCAATGAGGACACGCTGCTTTACGGCGTGGAGGTGAAATTTTATAATTCCCGGGTGGATGTGGACCGGAACCTGATGACGCCGGTGCCCAATCTCTATTCCCTGGGCGACGGCTCCGGCGTGACCCACAGCCTCTCCCAGGCATCCGCCTCCGGCGTGCATGTGGCTAGGCAACTGGCGGAAAAATACCATGGCTGAGCTGATCTCGGGCCGCAACGCGGTGCTGGAAACCCTCAAAAGCGGCCGGCCGGTGAACCGGGTGCTGGTCGCCGACCAGATGGACCCGGCTTTTGCCGCCGCCGTGTTCAAGCTGTGCAAGGAACAGGGCGTGCCCTGCCGCAAGCTGCCCAAGCAGCAGCTGCAGCGCCTGGCCGGGCCGGGCTGTCAGGGCATCGCCGCGGAAGCGGCGGCCATGGAATACGCGGACATCCCGGCCATGCTGGCAGCGGCAAAGCAGCGGCAGGAGCCGCCCTTGATCGTGGTGCTGGACGGGGTGGAGGACCCCCATAACCTGGGGGCGGTGATCCGCACCGCCCTGGCTGCCGGCGCCCACGGCCTGGTCATCGGCAAGCACCGGGCGGCGGCCCTCAATCAGACGGTGATGAAAACCTCGGCCGGCGCCGCCGCCTATCTGCCGGTGGCCCGGGTGACCAATCTGAATCAGGCCCTAAAAGAGCTGCGGGAAGCCGGATTGTGGCTGGCGGCCGGCGATATGGACGGCCGGCTCCTCTGGGAGGTGGACCTGAAAGGCCCGCTGGCGCTGGTGCTGGGCGGCGAGGGCCGGGGGGTTTCGCCCCTGGTGAAGAAAAACTGCGACATGGTGGCCGCTATCCCCATGCAGGGCCGGATCGGCTCTTTGAACGTCTCCGTTTCTGCGGCGGTGCTGCTGTACGAGGCGGTACGGCAGCGGCGGGGGTAAAAACCTGAAAACCGTTCCTCTTTTGAAAAAGAGGAACCGAGAACTTTAAACTTATTCAAAATTACGTCAGAAGGGATAACCAGACGGTACTCTTTTAAAATCTATTAATACATTAATTAGGATGGTTGGGAAAGAGAAACACAGCTGCGCTTCGCTATCTGAGGCCGTTTAAAGTTCTTTTGCTTCTTTTCTTTCAAGAAAAGAAGGGTTTAAGAAGGGTTTAAGAAGGGTTTAAAAAGCTTTACAAATCAATCACGGAATCATCATGCCCTGACCGTAACCCGGACAGAAAAACACCTGCGTTTGCTTAGGCGCAGGTGTTTTTTTATGAACCAATGATTGTTAATTAAGCGGATGCCCCCACGTTTTAGCGCAGCGCCGGTTCGGTCTGGCCTTCGGCGGCGGGCTGCAGCACGGTGCCCAGGGTTTCGGCCTCGGCCTGGGCGATGCGCCGTTCTTCCTCTTCCTGCTCCAGGATCTTGTAGGCCACCTTGCCCACCAGGGTGCGGGGCAGATCGTCCCGGAATTCGATATCATAGGGCAGGGCGTATTTAGCGATATTTTTACGGGCATAGGCCAGCAGTTCTTCCCGGGTCTCGCTGGTCTGGGGCGCGCCGGGCTTCAGCATCACAAAGGCTTTCACCTTCTGGATCTTCACCGGGTCCGGTACGCCGATGATGCAGCTCATATGGACTTTTTCATGGGCGTCGAACACATTCTCCAGCTGGCTGGGATAGATATTGTAGCCGGAGCTGATGATCACCCGCTTGATGCGCTGCTTGAAATAAACGAAGCCGTCTTCGTCCATGACGCCCAGATCGCCGGTATGCAGCCATTGATGGCCGTCGGCATGGATTTTCAGCGTTTCCGCCGTTTCCTCGGGTTGGTTGATGTATTCCATCATCAGCGTGGGGCCGGTGAGGCAGATCTCGCCTTCCTCGCCGTAGGGCGCCTCGTCAATGCTGTTGACCCGGCAGATCTTGTAGTAGGTATCGGGGAACGGCACGCCGATGCTGCCTTCCTTAAACATATGATAAGGGGTGAGGCAGGAGGCGGTAACGCATTCGGTGAGGCCGTAGCCCTCGCGGATCTGCACCGAGCAGCCGTGGGTTTGCAGGAAACGGTCGAATTTCTTTTTCAGCTCGATGGACAGGCTGTCGCCGCCGGAAAAGATGCCTTTCAGGCAGGACAGGTCCACCGCGTCCAGATCAGGGTTGCGGAGCAGCGCTTCGTAGAGCGTGGGCACGCCGGCGATGTAATTGGGCTTCTGCTTCCTGATCAGCTCCGCGAAGGTCTCGGCGTTGAAGCGGGGGATGAGCAGGCATTGGCCGCCCAGGGCCAGGAAGGTATGGATGCTGATGCCCAGGCCGAAGCCGTGGAAGATCGGCATCACCGCCAGCACCCGGTCGCCGGGCCTTAGATTGACGTCCATGGTAACGGTCTGGCAGGCTAGGGCGTTAAAATTGAGGTTGGAGAGCAGGATGCCCTTGGTCTTGCCGCTGGTGCCGCCGCTGTAGAGGATCACGGCCGGGTCAACGGCCCGGCGCTGCACCGCATAGGGCCGGTCGTAACTGTCGCCCAGGGCCAGCAGGTCGTTCCAGAGGATGGCGTTTAGGTCGCTGGCGGGGACCTTGGGATTTTTCCGCCCGGCGGTGAGCTTGTAGCCCAGGCGTTTCAGGGGTGAAAGCGCGTCGCCGACGCTGGCAATAACCAGCTTGGGCACGGGATGGGCTTTAGCGATCTCCATAAATTTGGGATAGAACTGGTCCAGGGTCAGCACGGCCACGGACTGGCTTTCATCCAGGTAAAACATGATCTCCCCTTCGGAGGACAGCGGGTGGATCATATTGGAGATGGCGCCGATCAGGTTCAGGGCGTAGAAGGTGACCACGGACTGGGGGCAGTTGGGCATGCAGATGGTGACCCGTTCCCCCTCTTTGATGCCTAAAGCCGCGTAAGCCCGGGCCGCCCGGCGGATCTGGGAGATGAACTCCCGGTAGGTGGCGGTTTTCCCCATAAATTCGTAGGCGATATAGTCCGGATATTGTTCGGCGGTATGCTCGATCTGCTGGAACATGGTGCAATCCGGGTATTCCAGGTGGTGAGGCACACTGCCGTAGTGGTTGAGCCAGGGAGCTTTAACAGTATCGTCCAGATCAAAATTCATCTTGAGCTTATTCATAATCAACCTCCTCTTTCGCGGGGCGTTCCAGCAGTTCCGGATGTTGCAGCAAATGCTTGAACAGCTTAACGCTCTTGGCGTAATAATAGCCGTCGGCGATCAATTCGTCCAGCGTGATGCCGATGTTCAGGTATTCCCTGGTCACCGCCTCACCCTGGCCGTTCACGCGGGTGCAGAGGGACTTCTCGCCGACGATGATGAAAATGGAATTGGTGCCCCAGTTGTTCAGGTGATGGTAGCCGGCGTTCAGTTTGATGCTGCCCAGATTGGTGAGAAAGATCGAAGAATAATTAGGCTCCTCCCGGATGATGTCCCAGGGCACCCGTCCGAAATAATCCAGGGCGTACAGTATCCAGGAGACAACAGCCAGCAGGGGCCGGGGGATGCGGGTAAGGATATCCATGACGTCGGTGGAATTATCGCTCTTACCCTCTTTGCGCACCCCGTTGATTTTCTGTTCCATGGCGTTGTGAACAGCGTCGATGGTGCTATCCTCATCCACATAGATCATCATCATCGACTCGTGGCCGTCGTCGCTGAATTTCTTTTTGGCGACAAAGGCGATGGATAAATAATTGCGCTGATAATAGCGGCGACCGGCGATAAAGCGGTTCAGATGGGGCCGTAAGACCGCGGTTTTCACAATGGCGGCGCAGATCAGCTGAAACAACGTGTACCTGAATTCCGGATCGGCGGCGTTCTTGGCCGCGAGGAAGGCGTTGGCGGCGGTCAGGTCGACGCTTTCCTGGATGAAGGCCTCCCGGTCCGCACGCTTACGCAGGATATAGGGCCCCATACAGTGCATGGAATCCAGATCCCGGAGCCAGGTCCCGTCCTTGCGGTCGCCAAAACGGACCCGGCGTTTTGGCATGTACTTTTCCATAAGCTGCTCCTAACTATAAGTGCTGATAAGTCCGTTATCGCTATTAATAAAAAATAAATAATACAATTCCAGTATACTATTTTTTTTGGCTTTTGACAAGCCTTTCCCACGGTG
>Ga0228535_1003356_pt1 | contig 11768 bp, 12 predicted proteins | sample SJ1metagenome_FD_168457 | JGI IMG/M metagenome (GOLD analysis project Ga0228535, IMG submission 168457) | Enriched culture of PCE-dechlorinating microbial communities from Ithaca, New York, USA - SJ1 | ecosystem: Engineered > Modeled > Simulated communities (microbial... > Unclassified | place... | reverse complement strand
CTTCTTCCCGTCTCGTTTCAGAAGTCCAATTTGACGATTGGAAGAAGGCTCCGCTGAAAAGCGGGGGGACGGTCGACTTGACCGAAGTCCCGCCTCCGATTGGGAAAACCGACTTCATCTCCGGTGTTGTCCCCCGGACAGCCAACTTGGGTTGGACGAGTGTCATCAACCCGCGACAGCAGATGGTGTACTTTACGTTCTTCCCTGGTCCTGCAGCTTTGGAAGAGGATATGCTTCCGATCAACTTCAACAACTTCCTTTTTGACTGGGGCGGGAGAAATGAAACGCCGTGGGCTTTCTACAGCGGTGGGATGAGCCAGCAGTATTCACTGAACTGCGGATCGGGTACCAACCATCTCTACAACGGCCTCAAGGATGCTCAAAACAGCGATGCCCTCCTGGGAGCAGAGACCACAGTGCTGATAAAGCCGGGTGAGACGAGAAGCCTCTACTATGCCAGTGCCTTCTCCCAGTATGACAACAACCGCATCGGAGGCAATTTCTACACGGTAGAGCAGATTGTGGAGGGTATCGTTCTGAAGAGAACCAAGTCCTATGCTTTCATCCCTGCAGACTCAACCTTCCACTGCTTGAAGATGCTGTGCAAGCGATTGCTTACTGCCGAGTAACAATGCAAAAAGAGAAATCATACACGAGGGAGCCAAAAGGCTCCCTCCTTCTATGAGAACAAAAGAGAAGGCCACCTGCGGGAGAGGCGGCCTTGGGCAGACAGGTTTGTATTGTTAGTTTGCGTAGTATTCTACATACACGGTTCCGTTGTAGTTGCCGGCGGTTGCAGCTGCGGCATCTACGGCATTGAGCTGGATCTTGATCGGATACCCGAAAACGGTCCTGCCGGTGATGCCGGTAACGGTGTCGATGGTTACTGCCTCTTCGGCTGTGCTGGTGTTGTACAAAGCACTTCCGATTTCTACAGAGTAGTTCAGCAGTGCATAACCCTCGCCGCCATTTAGCTTGTCAGCTCTTAGCTTCAGGGTGTATCCGTTACGGTTGTTGGTCTGGGTGAGCACATACCCGATTGCAGTGCCGGCAGTGCCAACAGTTTCGGTTCCATTGATGGAGTAAGAGCTCAGATCGCTGGCTGCATTGTACTCGGCAACATTGGTTGCAGTTGCAGTTGCAAATTTCACAAGGTTGCTAGGGCCGATTGCCGTGGTGACCTGGAAAGAATCTGAAGTGGTCGGATCGACTGCGAAGGCTGCTACGGTGGAGAGGGCGATTACCAGAAGTACGGCTATGATGTTCTTTTTCATGTTGTGATCCTTTCGGAGCTTTCCGCTCCGGTGCAAGTTATGTATTTTCCTGTGCCTTTTTCCTAAGCACACTTGTACTATACTGAAACTAGAGACTTATGTCAATAGATATAAAATAAATCCTGATAAAACCTGATGAATTCTTTAAAAATATATGATAAAACTATATAAATATATATAATAAAAGTAAATAAGTATATTGCTATGAATTATCTAACTTATGACAACAATGGATATCGAATAGTGGAATATGAAAAGAATGCACAAAGTATCAAGAAAGTTGTAAGACAAAATACAATACTGAAAGTGATAACTTTGACATAAGTTGTAGGCGCAGGGCATAGGAATCTTTGCCTGCTGGCAATGATGCATGTCCTATAGTTGTGAAGAGTGGTGTCTTCTCACCCTCTTATTGCAGCGAGAAGCGAATAGGGTAGCGCAGTGTTACAGCAACTGCTTCATCCTTGTACAAAGCAGGTGATGCCTTGAACGAAGTAAAGGCTGCAATTGCAGCATCCGCCAAGCCATAGCCTGGATCTTCTTCCACCACGATGCGTTCCACCATGCCGTTCGGTGCAAGAAAGAGCCTGAGAATGACCAAGCCTTCCTTGCGTTGTCTTTTCGCAAGCGGTGGATAGACAATCCTGGAAGCAAGCAAGGCCCTGTCAAAGACAGGAGGGGTTGTTACAGACTCCGCTGTATAGTACCCATCGATCAGAACAGGTTTGGCTTCATCAGCAACTACTGTTGCCGCTTGCTCTTCAACCTGTCGGATTGTTGATTCATTGATATCTGCTTGTTCTACTCTTATCTCTTTATTGGATGTTTCTTCGGGTATTGAAAGCGGATTCAGAATCTCTTCAGCAGGTATTGCTTCGTTCTTGGGCAGGGTTTCCTTGGTTGGTTGCTCAACAGCAATCCTATCCACGAGTGAAATTGTTGCCGCCTTGCTTTGATGCATAGGCTCGGATTTTCCTGTAGTGATAGGAATGGGAAGAAACAAGAGCGCTGTCAGCAAACCTGTTATTCCCATGCCCAGCAGCAGTGTAAAGCGTATTTTCATTCTTGCTCCTCCACCAGGAGGTGCAAGGTCTCTACACCCTTGCTCTTCAATGCTTCAATAATTGGATGGATGGCACTGAACTCTGTTGCTTTATCAGCAAGCAATGCATAGCTGGTATCGGCTTCTATGCTTTCAATGGTGGTCGGTTTGCCTTCTTGGTAAAGTTCCCCGGTCTTTGCAATGTACAACGTTGGGATAGTGCTCAAGTCGATTTCCTGAGCCTGGGCTTGTGCCGGATCGAGCGGAACGGGAGTCTGGAAGGAGGTTATTGCCATGATGAGGAAGAAGAGCAACAAGAGAAAGGCAATATCGGTAAGGGCGGAGGGTGGGGTAGGTCTCTTCTTCCTCATGGCAATACCTCCAGGCTCAGTGAACCGAGAGGATACTGCTCGAGTATTGAGAGAAGAGAGACGACGGTCTGCCAATCCGTTTTTGATTCGATTGCAAGGGTGAGATGGGGTTTTTGGTTGAGAACTGGAGGTAATTCAGATGTTTGAAGGGTTCTTTCATGGTAGATGATGCTACCGTCTTGTTTCAAGGTGATCGCAATGGTTTCTTCAGCGTCACCTACGAGTACTGATGTTTTTGGAATCTGCAAATCAAGACTGTGGGAAGCTGTTACTCCAGAGAGCAGGAGAAAGAAGATGATGAGAAGGAAGGCGATGTCGCTGCTTTGGCCTAGCTCTTTTCGCTTTCGCATAGTGCTCCTATGGCAAGATCGAGCGCAAAGCTTGCGATGGTCGCCAGAATGGAGATGATCAGGCCGAAGGCGGTGGTGAAGAGGGCTTCATGCAGCCCGGCTGCAACGACTTGCAGCTGGACTGAAGAAGCCTCCGAGACCGACTTGAACGCACTGATCATCCCGGTTACGGTTCCAAGGAAACCGAGGACCGGGGCGATCATGGCGATGAGGTCGAGAATGCTCAATGGTGTTTCTACCTGAGCTTTCACCACCGGCTCCTTGTTTCTCCAGAGGATGATCAGCGTGATGGTCCGCTCCACACTGAGGACTACTGTGATAACCAACAGGGCGTAGAGCGGCCACATGACCGCTCCTCCTTGTTGCATGATGGATATGAGGTTGGTGGTGGTTTGCATAGGCTAGAACCGTAAGGTGCCGCCGAGACGAATCTTGGTTCCGGGCATAGGATAGCCGGAGACCAGTACATAATCGGTGTTGAGCAGGTTGTCCACGGCAAGGTATGCCCTTAGCTTATCACTGACCTGCATAGTGACACTGAGATTGAGTAGGAATGCACTGTCAAGTGTGCTCGACTTTCCCAAGTACTCTGCACTTACGACACTTTCAAAACGGTCGTAGGTGAAGAACAGTGAGCCTTTGGCTGTGTGTTTCCTGATTCCCGTCACCTCAATGTTGTCAGAGAATGTCTTTCCTGCAGAGAGGTCGAAGCTCTTGTTGTAAAGATAGCTTGCTTGGATGTTGAAGAGATTGGAGATTTCTGCAGAAAGGGTCTGTTCGGTTCCAAGGTATACACTATGAGAGATGTTTATTGGCATACCGACTCCACTGTCTATTGCATTATATATATTTCTGCCAAAAAGCGTTGCCTCGTATGAAAGATTCCCTTGTTTGTAAGTGATTCCGAAATCTCCATTAAAGCCTTTTTCGGGCTTGAGATTTGGATTGCCTTGAAATGTTCCCCAAATTCCATAATCGGTGAAAGGCCAATACAATTCAGAGAAGGTTGGATTCCTCTCCGCATAGCTGATGGTTGCCTTAAAATCGAAATTTTTCATCGGCGTATAGATTGCACCCAGTGAAGCATTGGGTGAGAGAGCCTTCAGGTCGCTCAGGTAGGCGATGTTCAGGCTGGGGTGAACAGAAAGCATCCCATCCATGAAGTAGACACTGCCATGGGCAGCGGCTGAGATGGCGTGTCGGGTATTTATTCCTGCATCGGTGCTATCTACATAATCCAAGCTGTAAAGCAGATCGGTATTCAGTGAGTATTTCTGTCCAAGATTCCACACTCCTTCCACCTGTGCTGAAGCCTTGTGTTTGGTATGGGTGCTGTCACCATACGCTACACCATGGTTGAATGTCTGTCCGTACGCATAATGCAGATGCATAAAGAGGCGTTCCAGGGAATCTGTTACATCAGCTGCTTCAAGTGAGTTGGTGGTGCTGACAAAGGTATCACGCATGCTGTCATTGGGAGTGAGGTCCGAGGGCGTACTGCCTGGTACTCCAAGGTTCTTGTACACAGCGTAGTTCTGTGTACTGAACTGCAAAGAATCTGAGAACGCGCGGCTGTAGTTCACTGCCCCGTGGGCTTCGTAGAGTTGGGCATTGTCTCTGAGGCTACGCGTAGCTCCATCGCTGTACGTGTACGCATTCTGTGCTGCAATACCTCCTACGGTGACAACGAGGTCGTTGTTGGTGTAGGAGAAATCGAGCTTCTGGCTGTCTACCAATGAGAGCCAGTTGCGTGAGTTGCTTGAACCATAGGCTTGGGGAAGGAAGGATCCGTTCTCAAAGGTAAGGGCGAACGGTGTGTTAGTCTTCTGTCCTTTCTTGGTGATGATGTTGACCATGCCTCCGATGGCATTGGTTCTGCCTAGGTTTCCAGGACCGCTTTTCACTACTTCTATGCGCTCAATAATCGAGACTGGAATGGTGGATAGGTCGACAGTCCCATCATGGGCTGAATTTAATAGAACTCCATCCATATAGATGAGGTTTTTTGAAGACGTGGCACCACGGATCACAACGTTCTGTAGCGATCCCAAGCTTCCTACCGAGTTGAAGGATACGCCGATGGCTTTACCTACAAGTTCTGCTGTTGTTTGTGCATTATAGGCAGCTATCTGTTCTTTGGTGATGACTGAGACTGAGGATGCTGTGTTTGTTTCAGCCTCGGCTAATGAAGTTTCAGCTATGACCAGTTCATAGGCTGTTCCAAGGTCGGTGATGTCTTGTGCTGCAAACAGATTCGAGAGGGCGAGCAACAGGACCAGAGAGAAGATTCCGCGCTTCTGCATGAAGGGCCTCCAGAGAGTGATGTCCGGGTGCAATGCTTCATGGAAGGGGGAGGATACACCTAGGGTATACCCGTATCCTGGGTGCTGTCTCTTTTTCCACGAAGAATTGTCATCTGGAAACGTCTCCTGGCTTACGAGTCAACTTACTGACAGGCCTTCTCATCCTTGGGGGACAATGGCATATCTGCGTTCATCGTCGATTACAGTGGCGGGACCGCCGGGGAATTACACCCCGTTCCGTTTTTCCAGATCCAGCGCTGTCATTGTAGAAGAAGAACAGAGACAGGTCAAGGGTGCGATGGGTTGGTGACAATCCAACACATGCTCGACCATATACCTGCAAAAGTCTACAATCTTGATCGCCAAGCTTTATCTTTCTTCTGATATATACTAGCCTTTAGGCAACTAATTTGTAACGGAGGTTGGTCATGCAGAATTTTTCATACTGGAATCCTACACGAATCATATTCGGCAAGGGAACGATATCGGAAGTCGGCAAGGAAACCGCAAAATGGGGCAAAAAGGTCCTGTTCCACTTCGGCGGCGGTTCCATCAAGGCAAATGGCGTGTTCGATGCGGTGACTGCTTCCCTGAAGGACGCTGGTCTTCAAATCGTCTATCTTGGGGGTGTTGTCCCGAATCCTCGTTTGTCACTGGTGCGTGAAGGGATTGCGCTTTGCAAGAAAGAACATATTGATTTTGTGCTTGCTGTTGGTGGTGGAAGTGTTATTGATTCTGCAAAGGCAATTGCATTTGGTGCGAAGCTGCCTCCGTCGGAGGATGTCTGGAACGACTATTATATGAAGGCTTCATATGATATTCGTGAAGCTCTGCCTCTTGGAGTTGTCCTGACGATTCCTGCAGCGGGGTCCGAGAGTTCCACTGGCTCGGTCATCTCCGATGCAGAGCATGGCCTGAAAAGGGCGGTCAACAGCGAAACCCTCATTTCCAAGTTTGCCGTGATGGATCCCCAGACCAACTACTCGCTGCCGGCATACCAAACAGCCTGCGGGGCTTCCGATATACTCGCCCACCTGCAGGAACGGTATTTCACCACGGTCGAACACAACGACCTCTCGGACCGCCTGCTGGAAGCCTGCATGCGCAATGTCATCACAAATGCACCTTTGGCCCTGCAGTTCCCCAACGAATACCGGTATCGTGCCGAGTTGATGTGGACCGGCACCATCGCCCACAACAACCTGTTGGACAGGGGGAGGGTCGGCGACTGGGCGACTCACGACATCGAGCACGAGCTGAGTGCCTTGTACGATATCGCCCATGGTGCGGGCCTTGCGATTCTTTTTCCTGCATGGATGCGGTATGTTCACAAGGTCGATATCGATCGATTCGTGCAGTATGCGATGCGTGTTTGGAATGTAGATCTACCATTGAGCGACAAGGATGGCATAGTAGAGGAAGGCATCCAGCGGTTGCAGGCTTTCTACAAACGTATCGGCATGCCGACAACGCTGTCTGATGCAAATATCCCTGAAGACAAGCTGCGCTTTATGGCAGAAAACTCTTTTGTCGGTGAGCGAACCCACTTGGGGAATTTCAAGAAATTGTATGTCGACGATGTGGAGAAGATTTATAGGCTGGCTCTATAACTACAGGACTGGCTGAGTCAAGAAAAGAGCAAGGAAGGCTGACCGGATATGGTCAGCCTCGTTGATATGATTGCGTGAAAACTTGAGTTGATACCTGCTTTCCCATTACATGGTACTTGGAATATACCGGGTAAACTTCCCGCTCACCTGTTGGGTCAGCTGGCCTTCATCACACAGCTCCTTGAGCAAGCGAAACGCTTTTGTGGTTTTCAGTCCCACCATGTCTTCAACCTCCTTTCTCGAGATGGACCCTTTTTGCCTTGCAAGATGCAGGATGGATTGTTTTTCTGAGTCTATTGACTTTCCGACTGTACTCTCGGTTCGTTCTTGCTTTTGGACATACTGAACAACTTCATTCCTGTTTGGAAGGATGCAGGAGAAGGCTCCTTCCACAGCTTTGAAAATCGGTTTTTTCGGGCAATGTTCATACAGACGCATGATTTTACGAATGCCGGTTCCGTAGCTTTCCACCAATCGCAGACGATAGAAGATTGCTGCCAAGTTGGGGTTCCTCGATTGGGATACTCCCAGCTGAACGGCTTCCAAGGAAAGCCCTCTTACCAATCCCCCAAGGGAGATGAACTCCATATGGTCGTCATATACATTTATAATGATGCTCCCGGTGAAAAGATAGTCACGATGGATAAGACAGTTCAGCAATGCTTCCCTGATGGCGTCTTGCGGGTAATCCAGAGTATCTTCTCGTAGAAGTCCTGTGAAGCTTGCTTTTGTTTTGTTGTAATTGTTGAGGTACTCATAGACATCGCCCAGCTGTTTCAACAGCGACCCTGTGAATTCTCTTCTATCCCGAAATGTTGTAGTATCACGGCCTTGGAATACAGCAACCTTGCAGGAATGGGTGCATTGGTCTGAGAGCAACATGGCAAGGTTGGTGAAAAGCTTATCAGAACCTATCAATTTCAGAGTTTCCATCTGTGCACGACCAAAGGCAAGCTGGCGCACATCCATTTCTTTTTGCAGTGTATTGAACGTCAGTTCTTGTTCAAAACTTCTACTCTCTTCAAACGAGGTGCCGGATGTTTCCAACAGAAGATTACGGATTCCTGATTCATTCATCGGGACACTGGCATTGCCTAGCCTGATATACACTCCTCCTGGCTTCAGTCCGATTCTTCCCAAGTAGTAGGGTCGTTCAGTTCCTGTCACAACGGAGGCCTTGACTACGTGCTTGTTTTCCATTCCAACAGTCCTGATGGATATGAATGAGGATGCATCTGGAAGAATTGCATCATGAATAAGGCTGGAGAGCCGATTGGATGTGTCGTCGGCATCATGAACACCACAGACACTTCCATCATTACGTATCCCTAAAAAGAGTTCTCCTCCTTCAGTGTTTAGAAAAGCAATCAAGGTCTTGCTTACGGAGTCAGGAATCTTATGAGTGTCCCTTTCAAGTTCTTTGAACTCAGTATCGATATTTTCAATATGTACCATCTTCTTTCCTTCTTTCTTGCTTTCTTTCTTTTGGTAGTATAAACGAGAAAGAACGATTGTTCAAACAGAAAATGAATTTCTTGGAATTTGGAGATGGCTTTGATGCCATCATGCATACTAATGGCCGACATCTCTGATCAGTGATGGGAGGTGTTCAGCCCTTGTACCTGGTTCCGAAGCTCGGAATCGTATTCTCTTGTCAATGATGAGTACGGCGATATTTGCCCCATACTAGATGAGGGCTGTCAAGGCATAGAGAACGATAACCTGATACGAGTACTTGAACTTGCCCATGATGATGGTGTTCATCATCAGTTCCGATGTCCCCACCACCTGCAGGAAGGAGGTGTCCTTCAGGCAGGTCACGAGCTGGCCGAGCATGGGGACTAAAATTTTGCGTAGTGCCCGGGGAAGAATGATGGAGCGCAGGGTCTTATAGCGTGAAAATCCCTGGCTTGCTGCAGCTTCCCACTGCCCTTGGGGGATGCCGTTCAGCCCTCCACGCAGGATTTCGGCTACCATTGCACTGGTGAAGACGGTCATCGCCACAATACCGGAGAATACGGCTTTGTCCGGGATGCGGATTCCCAGGATGACAGAAGGAAGCAGCAGCCTGAAGCTGAGGATGAACAGCAGCAGGGGGATTTTGCGCACCGAATCAATGTAGATGGCCGCAAGCCTTGCGCAGGAACACCAATACTTCTGAAACGCTGTAGGCAGTGAATAATTCCATCATGCTCTTACCTCACTTTCGACTCAAGGGTCTTTCCCAGCCTGCTCAAGGGGAGGCAGATACTCAAGTACAGCAATCCTGTAATCAGGAAGGTGGGGCCGTACACTGCGGTTTCGTTTGCCCAGGAATCGGTTCGGTACATCAGGTCGCCGCCTGATTGGTCAAGGAGGGAAGGGCGATTTTCATTGCCTGGGGGATGATCACATGGAACATTGTCTGCAGATAGGAGAAGCCTTGGCTCATCGCCGCTTCAGATAGCTGTTTGGGGATGGCCTGTACGAAGGCACCGGTGTACAATTCAAGGCCCAGGCAGCCGACTGCAAAGGGGGAGAGAACTACTCCCTTCCGGGGCCGTAGTAGAAGAAGAAAATCTGTACGAACAAGGGAGTGTTCTGAAAAAGGCTCATATACAGCCCGAGGAGGTCTTGCATGGGAACAGCGAACCAAGCCGCCAACGAGGCTTATGAAGCAGGGTCAGGACCAGTGCGAGCAGAGAGACGCCCAAGGTCATCCCGAAACCGGCAAGGACAATCGAAAAGTCAGTATACAGGCGTTCCTACATCCATAATTTGAACACAAAGTATTGGGACTTGTACCTGTTACCGCTGGTTTGTTGAAATCCTTGTCCAGAGTGGGCTTCTTGATAGTTTATAGATTGTTTCTTCTATGAAAGAAACGTTTATTATAATACAGCGAATATGCTATCATAAAAGAAACTCTACAGGAGGTACTTCTTGTGATCGTTCGTGAAAGCTATATGAAACAGATTCTCGATTTTCTGGATAAGCCGGTAATTAAGGTAATCACAGGCATGCGACGTTCTGGCAAAAGCGTTCTCCTGGAGCTCACCAAGGAAGAAGTCCGTAAACGTGGGGTAAAAGAAAGCCAGATTTTCTCAGCCAACTTCGAATCCTTGCAATTTGAAGACTTGAAAGACTACAAGGCATTGTACGGGGCAATCATAGCAGCGGCAAAGGCTGCAAATGGCAAGTTGTACCTGTTTATCGACGAAATCCAGGAAGTGGAGTCCTGGGAGAAGGTGATCAACTCAGTACGCATCGATTGTGATTGCGATATCTATATAACAGGTTCCAATGCGAGGCTGCTTTCGGGGGAGTTGGCGACGTTGCTTTCTGGGCGTTATATTGAAATACCTGTCTACCCCCTGTCATTCAGAGAGTATCTTGAGTTTGCAAAAAGCAACGAGGATGAAGAGGGCTTAAGTCGCGAGCAGCATTTTTCCAATTTCCTTCGATATGGCGGACTCCCAGGAATTCATGAGAGGAAATGGGAAGATGAGGCCCTGATGAAGTATCTGACGGACATATTCAACTCTGTGCTGCTCAAGGATGTGGTCAAGAGAAACAAGATACGCGATATCGATTTGCTTGAAAGGATTGTGCAGTACCTGATGGACAATATCGGAAACACGTTCTCCGCAAAGACTATTTCCGATTTCCTGAAAAACCAAGGGAGGAAACTTAGCACTGAGACGGTATATACATACATCAAGGCTCTTCAGAGCGCATTCCTGATTCACAAGGTTCCTCGCTTTGACATCAAGGGGAAACGGTTTCTTGAAACCCAGGAGAAATATTTCATCTCTGACATTGGTCTGCGCCATGCGACGATCGGGTACCGTGACAATGATATCGACGCTCTGTTGGAGAATGTCGTGTTCCTCGAGTTGCTTCGCAGGGGATGGAGCGTACATATTGGGAAACAAGGCTCCTCTGAGGTTGATTTCGTTGCTAACAAAACCGATGAGAGACTGTATGTCCAAGTGTGCTACGTACTGACACAAGACAACACGGATCGTGAATTTGAGTCTCTCCAGGCCATAGATGACAATTATGAGAAGATAGTGCTCTCCACCGACTCCCTGATCAGCTTCAATCGAAATGGTATCAAGCAAAGGAATATCATCGACTTCCTGTTAGAAAGCAATGGCTGACCATTTTTGATCAGACTTTTGGTTTTATTGGATAGTGTACCTGGAACCCTGTTTCTCAAAATCCTTCATTCAAACGGCTATCTTGCGATTCCTGTGGTTTTTTGGAATCCGTGCCTGGTACCGATGGTTCTTCAATCAAACTAAAGACTGATGGCTATCTATCCTGACGCCACATTACCAAAGTTTATTAAAAAATAAAATTAAATTTTTATAAAGTTATGATATACTGTATGTAGGAGTACGGCATGAATACTGAGTATGTAGGGAAGAATCTGCGTAGGCTCATGAAACGAGGTGGCAAGACTATTTCGGAAGTTGCAAATGAAATTGGTATCTCCAATGTTGCTTTATCAAACATCCTAACCGGGAAAAGTGTTCCTAAGTCGTCAACTGTCATTAAACTTGCTTCAACTTTACAAGTGCCTGTACATACGTTGTTCATGAAGCCGGTTGTTTTGTCTTCTATTCGTTTTAGGACTGCAAAAATGCTTAGTCCCCGAGAGAAGGCGGCCAAGCAGCAAGTTCTCTTGGATGTTCCAATCTGGCTGCAAAATGGGTCAATCACTTTTCCTGTGGGATTGGCCAAAGCTGTCAAAGTATAGAGAATCGAGAACTTCAGAGGATCTGAAGATGATTGCATAAGGAAGGGCCGTCCCTGTATTGTTAGGTCACTACA
>Ga0228535_1003354_pt1 | contig 11777 bp, 8 predicted proteins | sample SJ1metagenome_FD_168457 | JGI IMG/M metagenome (GOLD analysis project Ga0228535, IMG submission 168457) | Enriched culture of PCE-dechlorinating microbial communities from Ithaca, New York, USA - SJ1 | ecosystem: Engineered > Modeled > Simulated communities (microbial... > Unclassified | place... | reverse complement strand
GGCTTCCTCTTCATTTCTCCTTCAGGGATCCTCTCCCTTGGTCTTCCCCCCATTAAACCACATCTCTCACTCAGACAGGAATAAATCATTTGAGGAATGATTGGGAAGATTCATATTCGGGCCAGTCTTGTTGTATAAATAGAATAATCTTTTCTTGTGTTCTGGTTATCTTTTTCGTATCATGAATCTTGGGATATTTCCCAATCAAGGAGAAAGTAGAAATGAAAAAGACCTTAGCTCTTGTTCTTTGCATCCTGCTGGCCTCCAGTTTCTTGTTTGCACAGGGTGCAAAAGAAACTGCAGCAGCCAAGCCCGCTGCCAGTGACTTCCACGTAGGTGTTGTTACCGGTACCGTCTCCCAGTCTGAAGATGATCTGCGTGGTGCAGAACGCCTGATCGAGGAGTATGGTTCGGTTTCTACCGGTGGCATCATCCAGCATGTCACCTATCCTGACAACTTCATGGACGAAGCTGAGACCACCATCAGTGTCATCAGCGGTCTCGCCGATGACCCGAAGATGAAGGCCATCATTGTCAACCAGGCCATTCCTGGAACCACCGAGGCTTTCCGCCGCGTCAAGGAGAGAAGACCCGACATCATCACCATCGCCGGTGAAGCCCACGAGGATCCTCCTGTAATTCAGACCTCTGCAGACCTCGCTGTCAACAATGACTTTGTGGCCCGCGGCTATCTGATCATCCGCACCGCTCATGAGCTCGGATGCGATACATTCGTGCACATCTCGTTCCCCAGACACATGAGCTATGAAACCATGAGCCGCCGCGTTGCCATCATGCGTGCAACTTGTGAGGAACTTGGTATGAAGTTCGTGCTTGAGACCGCTCCCGATCCGACCTCCGACGTCGGTGTCGCCGGTGCCCAGCAGTACATCCTGGAGAAGGTTCCCGCATGGATCGAATCCTACGGCAAGAATGCTGCCTTCTTCTGCACCAACGATGCTCACACCGAGCCCCTGCTCAAGCAGCTTCTGGCCTATGGTGGTTACTTCATCGAAGCCGACCTCCCCAGCCCGCTGATGGGATATCCTGGAGCTCTGGGCATCGACCTCTCTGCTGAGGCTGGCAACTTTAGTGCCATTCTCAAGAAGGTTGAAGCCTCTGTTGTCGCCAAGGGCGGCGCAGGCCGCTTTGGTACCTGGGCTTATTCCTATGGTTACACCACCACTGCCGGTTTGGGCCAGCATGCCATCAACGTGCTCAAAGGCGAGAGCGAACTGCTCAAGCTTTCGGACCTGATGAAGGCTTATGGCAAGTACACCGCTGGTGCAAAGTGGAATGGTTCCTTCTACACTGATGTCAACACTGGTGTCAGAGCTCGCAACCACGTCCTCATTTACCAGGACACCTACATGATGGGCAAGGGCTACATGGGCAATGCTGACCTCGTTGTTCCCGAGAAGTATTTCTCCATCAAATAAGGTTTCCCAGTTGTAATTTTGAGGGGGAGAGTGGTACTCTCCCCCTTTGTACCGCTTATTGAGAGCTGTATTTAAACGTGGTCGTGACTGTTGTTTGTAAGCAGACAAGAGCCACAACCAAGTTTGAAAGGATAGAACAGATGAATGAGAACGATGCTCCCTTGCTGGAGATGAGACACATCAGCAAGGACTTCTTCGGCAACCAAGTACTCAGTGACATCAATTTCTCCCTGAAAAAAGGGGAGATATTGGGCCTTGTCGGTGAGAATGGTGCAGGAAAGTCCACCTTGATGAAAATTCTCTTTGGCATGGATGAGATCCATCAAACCGGTGGATTTGGCGGGGATGTCCTGATGCATGGACAAAAGGTTGAATTCGCTTCCCCCATTGATGCTTTGGCGAAAGGAATCGGCATGGTGCACCAGGAGTTTTCCCTGTTGCCTGATTTTACCGCCACAGAGAATATTTTACTCAACCGTGAACCGCTTAAGTACACGTGGCTGAGCGAAGTGTTCGGAGAGAGGATGAACAAACTCGATCGTGCACAGATGGACGATATTTCCAAGCGAGCCATCGGCCGGTTGAATGTCCCCCTCGATGCCGACATGTTGGTTTCCCAAATGCCTGTAGGTCACAAGCAGTTCACTGAGATTGCCCGAGAGCTCAGCAAGGAGGCCTCCGAGGCTACCGAAGGAATCAAGCTGTTGGTCCTTGATGAGCCGACCGCCGTCCTCTCGGAGCAGGAAGCCGACCGCCTGCTCTCTGCAATGCGCAAGCTCAGCGAAGCCGGGATTGCCATAATCTTCATAACACACCGCCTGCAGGAAATTATTGATGTCTGCGACACCATCATGGTCATGCGTGATGGAAAAATCATCAAGACGGTTCCCGCAAAAGGCGTGGTGATAACCGATATCGCCCGCTGGATGGTCGGTCGTGATGTGAACACCGCCCAGCGTCAGGCCCGTGAGTTCGACTATCAGAAATCACCGGTGATTCTTTCCATGGAAAACCTGTGGGTGAACATGCCCGGTGAGACGGTACGAAATGTGAACCTTGCGGTGCACAAGGGAGAGATTTTGGGTATCGGGGGAATGGCGGGACAAGGAAAGCTCGGTATTCCGAATGGAGCCATGGGGTTGTTTCCCGCCGGAGGAAAAATCACCTTCGAGGGTAAGCAGATTGATCTGAATAATCCCCGCAATTTCCTTGATGCCGGTATGGCGTTTGTAAGTGAAGACCGCCGTGGAGTGGGGTTGCTGCTCGATGAGACACTTGAGTGGAACATCTCCTTCACTGCCATGCAGGTCCAGGAGAAGTACCTCAAGAAGTATCTCGGTGGTGTCATTAAATGGCGGGACCAAGATGCAATCGAAGAAGAGACAGGGAACTATGTGAAGCAGCTGGAGATCCGCTGTACCAGCACCAAGCAGAAAGCGAAGGAGCTCAGCGGAGGCAATCAGCAGAAAGTTTGTCTGGCCAAGGCCTTTGCAGTCGCTCCGAAGCTCTTGTTTGTATCCGAACCTACCCGGGGAATCGACATCGGGGCAAAGAGCCTTGTGCTCAAGGCCCTCAGGAAATACAACGAGGAGAGTGGGACAACCATTGTTATGATATCCAGTGAACTTGAAGAACTTCGGGCGATTTGCGACCGGATAGCCATTATCAGCGACGGAAAGGTGTTCGGTATCTTGCCGGCAACCACCGAAAGTGCTGAATTCGGTTTGTTGATGGTCGGTCAAGCCAGCCGGCTCCAGCAAGGAGGGAGTGTATGAACTTCGAAAAGCTGACAGCTTCGATAAAGGGCATGGTGCACTCCTTCGGGCTTCCACGAGTCATTATCGCCTTGTTTTTGTTGGTTCTCTTCATTCTCGCACCGTTTGTGGGGGTAAATGTCGGAACCAGCCTTTCTGATACCCTCAACCGATTCGGAATGAACGCAGTCATGGTATTGGCCATGGTGCCGATGATTCACAGCGGTTGCGGCTTGAACTTCGGCCTTCCTTTGGGAATCATCGCAGGGCTTCTTGGAGCGACTCTCAGCCTGCAGATCAATATCGGTGGTCCGTTCTCATTCGTCCTGGCGGTCCTTCTGGCCACTCCGTTCGCCGTCATTCTCGGCTGGGGATATGGGCAGTTGCTCAACAAGGTCAAGGGTGGTGAGATGATGATCGCCACCTATGTCGGGTTTTCCAGTGTAGCCTTTATGTGCATCATGTGGCTGCTGCTGCCGTATAACAATCCCACCATGGTCTGGGGGTACAGTGGTTCGGGGCTTCGTACCACCATTTCCGTGGAAGGTTACTACCTGCATGTGCTGAACGACCTGCTGTCGATTCGGCTCAGTGATCACTTGGTCATTCCAACCGGTATGATTCTGTTCTTCGCCTTGCTGGCATTCATCATCTGGGCCTTTCTGCATACCAAGACAGGAACTGCTATGACCGCTGTCGGATCGAACCCTGTGTTCGCCAGGGCGAGCGGCATCAACGTCGATCGTATCAGGACGTTGAGTGTAGTCATGTCGACATGGTTGGGTGCCATAGGCATCCTCGTGTATCAGCAGAGCTTTGGATTCATCCAGCTCTACATGGGACCCTTCTACATGGCATTGCCTGCCGTCTCGGCGATTCTCATCGGCGGGGCGTCGGTGAACAAGGCCTCCATCCTGAACGTTGTGATAGGAACTTTCCTGTTCCAGGGTATTGTCACCATGACGCCTTCGGTTATGAACTCGATGATTCATACTGACATGAGTGAGGTTATCAGAATTGTGGTTTCCAATGGTATGATCCTCTACGCCCTGACCAGAAAAACGGAGGCAGTACGATGAAACTTCAGATGACCAATACACAAAAAGTACTTCGCTTCATGGCCAACAATACCGTGCCGATTCTTTTCTTGGTGATTTGTGCATTCGGTATTCCTCTCAGTGGATATTCGGCAAACTACCTGCTTAGTGAAATCATTATTCGAATCGTCAGAAACTCCTTCCTGATTGTCAGCCTTCTTATTCCCATCCTTGCCGGTATGGGATTGAACTTTGGCATGACTCTCGGTGCCATGGCTGGGCAGATCGGGCTGATCTTCATCAGTGACTGGGGCATCGTAGGCATCCCGGGCATGTTGCTGGCGATGATCATCTCCACCCCCATCTCAATACTTCTGGGGTGGTGGTGCGGCAAGATCCTGAACATGGCCAAGGGCCGTGAGATGGTTACCAGCTACATCATCGGCTTTTTCATGAACGGTATCTATCAGCTGATCGTTCTCTATGGCATGGGGGCGGTTATTCCGATTCGATCAAACGCACTGGTGCTTCCCAGAGGCTATGGGATCCGCAATACCGTCAACTTGATCGGTATCCGTAAATCCTTGGATAATCTGTTGACTGTCCGCCTCTTTGGTATACCGATACCCCTCGCCACCCTGGCCTTGATTGCTCTTCTGTGTCTGTTTGTGCTCTGGTTCAAGAAGACCAAGCTCGGACAGGATATGCGTGCGGTGGGACAGGATATGGAAGTTGCACGGGCAGCAGGCATCAGGGTTGAGCATACCCGCATCATCTCGATCATCATCTCCACGGTGTTTGCCGGATTTGGCATGATTGTGTACATGCAGAACATCGGCACCCTGAACACCTACAACAGCCATATGCAGATCGGCATGTTCAGCGTTGCCGCCCTCCTGGTTGGTGGTGCCACAGTTGCAAAAGCAAACATCAGAAACGTTTTCCTTGGTGTCATTTTGTTCCATTTGATGTTCATCGTATCCCCGATGGCAGGTAAGAACCTTATCGGTCAGGCTCAGCTTGGAGAGTACTTCCGGGTATTTGTCTCCTATGGGGTTATCACCATCTCGCTTGTCCTGTATGAGGTGAGAAAGAAGCGGGACGAGAATATTGCAGGCCTTGAGCTTGCAGCCGATCAGGGGGTGCAGGCATGAGCATTACCTTCAATCGTAAAACATGGATTCGCCTTTCCGCCATCATTGTACTGCTGGCCTTCTCCGTATTTCTCTTTTTCATCGGAAGGCAGCACACGGTTCTGGTGGATAACAAGACCATCACGGTCAATGGAGCCGAGGTCAAGGCCTTGCAGTTGGTTGAGGTCCAGGTCAACAAGCTTGATGGATTGGAACTCGCTGCCCGCGACCGTGACAAGTTCGAGGTGACCGGACAAACCCACAAGGTGACGGTAGTCTATACCGACTCCAATTGGGAAGAGCATGTGATCACCCGAAAGTTCAAGATCCCCTTGATGCAGGACATGGTCATGATTCTTGTGCCGGCCTTGGTTGCCGATGCAGATGCTGATCAAAGCATCTGGCTTGAGAATTATGAGCCGCCTACCTACGCAATGACGGCTGCTCCTGCCGAGGAGACGGTGGTAACCGACGACCTTGCCGGGTTGATTACTGCATTGTAACAATCCATGTACATGTTTCTTTTTAAGGGGTGCCAAACGGCATCCCTTAGCTTATACTTCCTAGCAACTGTATGTGATGAAGGGGAGTTCTATGCGTGTAAAACGATTGATGGTTTTGTTCGTGATGATTGCTTTTTTGCTGGCGCCCGGCCTATCTGCAGCGAATCAACAGAAAGTCTACAGTCTGGATAGCGATATCTATGAAGCAATACAAATACTGTACGTTTCTCAAGGGCTGTCTCTTCCCTCAACGACCGGGCCGTACAGCCAGGCTGAGCTGACCTTGATGTTGGAGAAGCTCAAGCCTGAAATACTGAAAGGAAGTCTTTCCTCGACGTATGACTATGTTGTTCAACAATTGAACATCGAGCCTAACATTCAAGGAAAAGGAATCGGGCTTTCGTGGAATTTCGATGCCAATCTGGAAGCCTATTACCACACCGATACCACCGAATTTACAGGCAGGGAAACCTGGAGGAGAGGCATTATTGATCAGAAGCCTCTACTGACCATCGGATTGGAAACCTGGCCGGCTGAGAGCCTTTATGGGTATTCAGAATTCAGTGTTGGAAACGTTCCTACACTTGCCACACCGTTTGGAAGTACCATGATTTCTTCAAACGTCATCGTTGTTCCTCCAGCAGCAACTTCTGATATTGATTTGAATTTCCCGTATCGTACGTTTGTAGCTGGTGGAGGAGATCATTGGACCTTCCAGCTTGGTAGAGACAGGCTCAACTGGGGTGCAGGGACAACCGGCAACCTCATGCTCAGTGATACCTTCAAGTACCACAACATGGCTCGTGTGACGACGTTCTCGGACAAGTTCAAATACACCTTTGTAACATCGTTCTTCCCTCATCCGCAGAATTTCTTCGATTCGTCAGGAGCTAGTCTCACTGGGCATGGACAACAAGATCCAGTTGATGGTCTGTATATGTTCATGTCCCACCGACTGGAATGGAGAATGCTCGCCGACAGGCTGGGTCTTACGGTCACAGAGAGCGTAATGTATCATCATGTTGATGGTGAACTGGACTTGAGAGTGTTGAACCCAGCGATGTTCTTCCACAACTATTATATTCGTAATAATGCCAACTCAATCTTGGGATTGGAGATGGACTATACGCCAGTGAGGAATATCAATATCTATGGGCAACTCGCCATCGATGAGTTTGCAATACCCGGCCTTGAACCAATTCCGAGTGAAACCAGTGAGGGCTTTCCCTTGGCTTTTGGGTATCTTGCTGGTGTCAAGGGCATAGTTCCGATGCAAAAGCGTGTTGGATATGGCTCTTTGGAATTTGCTTACACCGATCCATATCTCTATCATAGATATTCTAATACATCCGATCCGAGTTCATCAGATCATGATCAATACGGTCTGAATTACGTAGGGTACATTAGGGAGTTTACTGGTAGAGGTGTGGATTATCATGCCAGACCACTTGGTTATACATACGGCAATGATGCGTTGGTAGTAAATCTCAATGCCGGAATGAAGGTCTTTGGGAAGTGGAATGTTACAGCAAATATATTCTACATGGCTCATGGCACCTTTGATCTTTTCACAATCTGGAGACAAACTGGTGGTAGTTCCGGAGGTCTGGTCTCAACTCCTACCTCTGACGGTTCCGATAGTATCGGCAACTACAACGACAGCACGTATGCATCACGCAACGCCGTCTCCCACACGCTCGTAGCGGGTATAAACGGCTCCTATCAGCTGTCCGATTGTCTCTCGGTCTTCGGGCAGGTGGACTACATTACCATCAAGAACTACAAGAACAAGAGTGGAGACAGTGCTGGTGACATCCAGCTGACCTTCGGTGCAACGTATTCACTATGAGAACAGCCTTTTTGAAACGAATTGTTCTCTGTCTTGCAGTGTTTATTGCCTTTGTAATTCCTCTTCCTGCGTCTGTAGGGGCGCAGGAGGTAATCCCTCTTGCAAGCTCGGTATATGAAGACATGGATTTGCTTTATCTGCTTGCAGGAGAGGGTACTCCCTCCGGTTCCCGGCCCTGGACAAAGGCGGAAGCACAGGCAATCTTGGGCAGAGTACAGAAAGAGGGGCTGCAAGCAGCCGCGCTCTCACTGTATGAATCCATCGAAGAGAGAGTGGATGCTGCGCTTCGTTGGAACTTTTCCGATGGCTTCTCACTTTCCGCATATGCTGACATTTCTGTGGAATCCTACGTTCATTTAAACTTGGATTTCTCCTCCTATGGCGCGTGGGATTACTCCTACGTCGATAGAAAACCGCTGCTGCGTTTGCGCTTGGACATGGCGGTCTCGGATTTCTTCTACACCTATTCCGATCTGCAATATGGGTACGGTCTGCATACGAAGGATGATACTCTCGATTATCTCGGTGCCGATGAGAGTGTCGGAGCCCTTATCCCTAAGGATTCCAAGCTGTACTACGTAGACGAAAACACCACGTTGGTGCAATACCAAAAGCGGTATGCCAACAACCTGATCTCATCCTCCACGCATATCGACTTCCAGACCCCCAAGCGATCGGTCATCTCCTTGGGAGGCCCGCGGTGGAATGCCACCTTCAGCAGGGACCGAATCTCCTGGGGCAATTCAAAGATCGGGAACTTCGTACTCGACGACCATGTTGATTTTCATGAGTATCTTCGGTTTACAACCTACTCAGAGTATTTCAAGTATGAGGCGTTGGCCGTCTTTTTCGATATGAATTGTGTTGGCTCTTCCAAATTAAGGATGTTGTTGGCTCATCGCTTGGAGTTCCGTCCTTGGGGCAAGGTCAGCGTGGCTGTCAGTGAGAATGTCATGTATCAGGATGATACCTTGGATTTACGGTTTCTCAATCCAGCATTTGTGTATCATAATCTGAACCAGCGGGAAAAATTTAATGCAATCGCCCATATTGAGCTTGCCTATGTACCATTTGCAGGCTTCCGGTTCTATGGACAGTTTGCTCTGGATCAAGCGGTTGCTCCCAACGAAGGTGATAATCCTGAACTACCGGCATGGGGGTTGTCTTTGGGGGCTGACTATGCAACAGTCCTCGCCCAAGGGGTGTGGCAGTCGTCAATTGAAGCTTCGTTGGCGCTGCCTCACATGTACCGCCGCGACACCGTGGATTTCTTGATGGCTCGCAGATATGCCGGATTAAACAATAATGCTTGGAATGCCATCAAGCTGGACTACATCGGTTCCCCCTACGGCGGCGATGCCTTTGTCCTCCATGCCCAAACACTCTACAAGGTTGCGGATAGGGGCAGCTTGTCGCTGGCTGTGACCGGAGTGCTGAAGGGTGATATTGGCATGTTTACAGAACTTGACGATAGATCCAGTGGGTATGGAACCACGATGTTCAGCGAGGATGTGATACACACGTCGTTTATCGCCACCCTTGCTGGAGCATTGGATGTGGGGAATTTGATATCTTTCAGTACGGACTGGCAGGTGTATTCGCAGGTATCCTTGCTGGCCAGGGGTTCATATCTTCAGAGTTTACAAGCTTTCAACTCTCATGCATGGGATGTGCAACTTGTCATGGGGACTTCCTTTTCATTCTAATGATCATAGTACACTGCTAGAATTAAGAGGGCCTCAGATACGGTATTCATTGACGGCGCAGGGAAACTGAGAGTAGGATGAAGACACAGAGAGGCTGTGTTTTGTGTTTCCTTCTAGACAGCAGTCACTCTGAGAGAGTTCTAAGACGATTTCTTCAGACCGTTCCCTTTGCGTGGGGGGATGAACAGATGGCGGCTGCCTGGGGAGGTGGCCGCCAGTCTTGAGAGGGAAGGGATGGTCGGTGATGAGGCTTCGTTGGGGTACGAGGCCTCATTTCTTTACGCTTTAGGGATGATGCACATGCTCCCCGACAACCACCTCAAGAATTGTTCTTCAGAAACCGGCTTGGAGAAGTAGTAGCCCTGCACAAACTGAATTCCTTCCCGCATTACGACTTCTAGTTGTTCCTTAGTCTCCACACCCTCTGCAACCATGCTCAAGCCAAGGTGTTTGAGCATGCCTGTGATTAGGGACAGTAGTTCATAATTGTTGGTAGCATTTGAAACCAGGCTACGGTCGAGCTTGACGAAGTCGAATGGTTTGCTGACCAATGTCGTTAGATTGGAGTATCCGGTACCGAAATCGTCGAGCAGGAAATGAATACCCCGCTCAGTGAATGCATTCCAGTTCTTATGCACCGAGTCTGAAGGGCTGAGCAACATGGATTCAGTCACCTCAAAACTCAATTTTCCAGCATCCACCTTGGTCTGCTCAATGATATCCAAAATTCGTCTGGCGAATTCAGCCGAATGCAAATCGTCAGCAGAGATGTTGATCGAGATATGAGAGAGATGAGAGGCCTGTTGCTCATGGTTTTTCAAAAACGTGGAGACCTTGCGTATAATGATTTCTGTCAGAGGGGAGATGAGCCCCGCCATCTCGGCGGCAGGGATGAACTCTCCCGGAGAAATCATCCCAAGCCGATCATCTTCGATTCGCATCAACGCTTCAGCTGCAATAATGTGGTTGTCCTTTGTTGCGATGATGGGCTGGTAAAGAACCTTGACCATCGACTCCTTGACCACCGCTCTTCTTAACACCGAAAGGACATCGAGCTTTCTCTGACGCAGGGGTACCAATTTTTGGTTGAATATGATTACTGAAAGCCTGCGCCGCTCCTTGATTTCAGCCATCGTGTAATCGAGGGATTCAACAATCTCTTCGACCGTGTTGGTTTTCAGCGGTGTTTCTACAATGGCAATGTTGACATGGCAGCTTATGTGCATTTCCTCGATGAGGAATCCCTCGTTGGCAATGGATCTGATGTCCTTGACGATACGGACGATTCCATTATGGCTTTGGTGGGGAAGGATGATTGCAAATCGGTTGCCGAACAGTCTGAATACAGGACTCGATGGAATGGATGTTTCAAGTTTAGCTGCAAAACGCTGCAAGAATATATCCCCATGGGCATTGCCGTACCGATCGTTGATCAAGCGGAAGTTCTCGATGTCGAGCATGAGGATGGTCGTTTCCTGTGCTGTACGTACTACATGCTTCAGGTGCTCCATGTATGCAGTGTAATTGGGAATCCTTGTCAGTAAATCCAAAGTGAGTTCCCTTTTTTGCCAAACCAGATAGCTGAGCAGCAGCATGAAGGTGCTGCTCAGGCCCAACAAATAAGGCTGCTTGAACCATTGGAAAAAGACAAGAGAGAGAAGCAGGAAGAAGGAGGAGAAGAGAAAGAGGTTGCGGACATAACCGGGGATTCGACGCCAACGTAAGACCAGGACGTACATCTGGACAAAGATGAACAAGGCACACAGAAAGAGGATGTATAAGACTCCGCGGCCATCGACGATTAGTCCGATAGGGGAGAAGACGAAGAGCTTGCGCAAGGCAAGGTCGGAGAATGTGACTATTGCTGCCAACCCGAGCAAGCTGAATTGTACTCGTTCGAGGATGCGTGCTGTCTCTGGATGCAACAGGCGCCGTTCGATGGCCCGCATCCAAAACAGGATGTATGTAGGGATGGCCAACATATGCGCCAAGGTTATCCCTATGGAAAACCAAGGAACCAAATGCAGATAGCCCCGCATGGAAAGGTGAGTGATGATGGCCACAGCCAGATAAAACAGATAGGAGAGTGCAACAGAGGCTATTGAGTCTTGCTCTAGGGGCTTGGAGCCATTTTGGGAGCGACGATGCTCGATCAATATGGCTGCTACAATAAAGAATGATACAATTTCGGCTACAATCAGCTCCATGGTGTCCTCAATGTTTTGTACCTCAATAGTACCAATAAATGAGACTGGCTTGCAAATAAATTCAGCCCGACTTCAATTATTGGTCAGGCTGTGGGAGTTCCTTACAACTGTGCTTGACCTGAATCAGTTCTCGAAGAACCTGTCTCCGA
>Ga0228535_1003351_pt1 | contig 11801 bp, 11 predicted proteins | sample SJ1metagenome_FD_168457 | JGI IMG/M metagenome (GOLD analysis project Ga0228535, IMG submission 168457) | Enriched culture of PCE-dechlorinating microbial communities from Ithaca, New York, USA - SJ1 | ecosystem: Engineered > Modeled > Simulated communities (microbial... > Unclassified | place... | reverse complement strand
CTTCAAGTGGTGTTCAGGCTGGTCCTGAAGCAACCGCTTGCTTGGACTGAGGAATTGTCAAGATACTTGTTTGTATGGCTGACATTCATCGGGGGAGCCCTTATCGTATCAGAAAGTGGTCATTTCAAGATGGACATCCTGACAGCGTTCATCAAGGGCAGATGGGTACAGATTGTCAACATCATCGTGCAGATTGCCTTGGTTATCTTCTCGATCGTCCTGGTGATTTACGGAGCAAAGCTTGTTCGTATGGTATATACCCAGAAATCGCCTGCACTCGGTATAACGATGTCAATTCCCTATCTTGTACTGCCCCTCAATGGTGTGTTGTCTATCATCCACCTCATCGAAAATGCCATCGATGATCTAAAAATCCTTCTATCAAAACAAAAAGAGGTTGCATAATGGGTATTTCCTTTATCATATTGGCTGTTCTTTGCATTCTGACAGTTCCAATTGCATACGCCGTTGGCCTGGCAGCACTTGGTGGGCTTATGGTGGCTGGCGTTCCTCTCCAGATCGTAGCTCAAAGAATGTTTACACAGACGGATTCGTTCTCGCTGATGGCTATTCCCTTCTTTATTCTTGCTGGCAATCTCATGGATAAGGGTGGAATATCAGTGAAACTTATTGACCTCTCTTCAGAGCTTGTTGGACGCATAAAAGGCGGTCTGGCAATGGTCTGTGTTGTCGCTTGCATGATGTTCGGCGCAGTATCAGGTTCTGGAGCGGCAGCCAGCGCAGCGATTGGGGCGGTTCTGTTCCCCGCCATGGTTGAAAAAAAATACAATAAAAGCTTTTCAACCGCCATTATTGCAACCAGTGGACCATTAGGGATCGTCATTCCGCCCAGTATCGTCATGGTTGTATATGCTACTGCAGCAAACGTTTCTGTAGGAGATTTATTTCTTGCAGGATATATTCCCGGCTTATTGCTTGGACTTGGGATCATCCTTCATTGCTTCGTCTATGCTCACAAGCACAACTTGCCTGCAGGGAAAAAGTCTACGCTGAAATCGTTGGGAAAAGCTTTCTTTAATTCCGTATGGGCTTTGTTCCTGGTCGTGATCATCATGGGAGGAATTCTCGGTGGCTTCTTCACTGCAACCGAAGCATCCGTTGTAGCTGTAGTATATGCCATGATTGTCGGTAAGTTCGTGTATAAGGGGCTGAACAGAAAAGTCATTCTTGACGTAGTTGCACAGAGCGCCAAAACTACAGCTGCCATCATGTTTTGTATTGCTACCACCAACGTCTTGGCATGGGGACTTACTTCCGAGTTGATCATTTCCAAAATGGCAACAGCAATGTTGAACATCTCAGAAAGCAAAGTTGTAATCCTGCTATTGATAAACCTGATATTATTGGTTTTAGGTACAATCCTCGATGCAACCCCGGCTATCATCTTGATTGTTCCAATTCTCTTGCCTGTTATAACCAAGCTTGGTGTCAATCCAGTTCATTTTGGTATCATCACTACTATCAACCTGGCAATCGGCATGTCCACTCCACCGGTTGGTGTAACATTATTTGTTTCTTCCAGCCTCACAAAAACACCTATCACCAAGGTGATAAAACCGATGGTACCTATCTGGATAATCCTGATCTTCATCCTTTTAGTCGTTACCTTTGTACCACAAATCAGTTTGTTCTTGCCAACAGTATTTTAATTCATAGTATGAGGACTAGAGAATGACAATAAAGAATATTAAAACAATCGACTACATGGAGTTCCCTACAGGAAGAAGAACCCGTGTCATGATTGGCCAGAATGGAAGCATCCTTGGTGAGAAGTTCTGTCAGGGATATGTAGAGATTATTCCCGGAGGATCCATTCCCATGCATAATCATGAGACGGTCGAATCCTACACTATCCTTCAAGGGAAAGGTCGCATGACCATTGACGATGAGAGCCAAATCATGCAGGCAGGAGATTATGTCTTCATTGAGAAAAACAAGAACCATTCCCTCCTTAATATCGGCGATTGTACCTTGCAATTAATGTTTGTATATGCTCCCCAAGTAATTGTGGACCACTGGGCCAAGGAACAAGCAGGGGAAGCCAATTCATGAACGAACTACGAAAAACTGCAATTATAACCGGTGGGAGCCGAGGTATTGGTTTGGCGATCTCCCAACGCTTGGGGTTGGATGGATACAATCTTGTAGTCTTCTCGCGAAAAGAAAACTCTGAATGTAGAGAAGTACTTGATCGTACGAAAGCCCCCTATATCTGTGTGCAAGGGAATATTGCAAATCGAGAAGATCGAAGTAATCTTCTAGCCAAAGCCATCGAAGAGTTCGGTCGCGTTGACGTATTGGTGAACAATGCGGGAATAGCACCGCCAGAAAGAAATGATATTCTGAATATGACTGAGGAAAGTTATGACATCGTCATGAACACCAATACGAAATCGACCATGTTTATGACTCAAATCGTAGCAAACCAGATGATCGGCCAGCCCTCACGCTTCATCCGCAAGGGTACCATCATAAATATTTCCTCATGTTCTGCAGTTGTGTCCTCTCCAAATCGTGCTGAATACTGCATTTCTAAAGCAGGTGTATCCATGCTTACCACTGTCTATGCCGATCGTTTAGCCAGAGAAGGTATTCTTGTTCATGAGGTCCGACCTGGAGTAATAAGGACTGATATGACGAGCGCCGTAACAGACAAATACGACAATATGTTCAAAGAAGGCAGATTCCCTATTGCCCGTTGGGGGACCCCGGAAGATGTCGCCCATGTTGTTTCATTCTTGGTCAGTGAAGGCTTTGGTTACTCCACTGGTAACTATATAGATGTGGATGGCGGGTTTCACATCAAATCATTATAAACACAGGATGAAACATGAAGAAGAAAGCAATACTGAGAGAAACAATTACTTGTAATACAGTGATTATCGGCACTGGTGCAGCCGGCTACAACGCAGCAGACAGCCTTTGGGCTCTTGGCCAAAAAGATATCGTCATCGTGACAGAAAACCGGTATTGGGGCACCTCGCGGAATGCAGGCTCTGACAAGCAAACGTATTACAAGTTATCGCTCTGTGGATCGGAGGGTGACAGCCCCCGCCAACTGGCGCAGACATTCATTCAGGGAGGTGCAATGGATGGAGATATTGCTCTCTGTGAAGCAGCGCTTTCAGTGCCTTCCTTCTTCAAACTGATTGGATTAGGTGTTCCTTTTCCGAAAAATCGGTATGGAGAATATGTCGGGTACAAAACCGACCATGATCCTTTCTCCAGAGGAACAAGTGTCGGGCCTTATACTTCAAAGATGATGACCGAAAAACTTGAAGCATCCGTGCTCGCCAAGGGAATTCCTCTCCATGACCATGTATTGGCAACAAAACTGGTGGTAGTTGACAATCAGGTATGTGGCATCCTTTGTTTGGATTTAAAAAAACTCGCTGAAGACAGCATCGAATTTCTGTATTACAAGGCAAAAAATATCATTTTTGCTACCGGCGGACCGGCAGGAATTTACAAAGAAAGTGTGTACCCGGAAAACCACTTTGGAAGCTCTGGCTTGGCTTTTGCCGAGGGGGTTGCAGGACGCAACTTGACCGAGTGGCAATACGGATTGGCTTCAGTTTCCCCTAGATGGAACGTTTCCGGTTCGTATATGCAGGTTCTCCCACGATTCATCTCAACGGATTCCAATGGAGATGATGAACGGGAATTTTTATACGACTATTTCTCTGACCGAACCCAGCTTTTGCACAATGTGTTCATGAAGGGGTATCAATGGCCTTTTGATGTAAATAAGATTAAAAATGGATCATCCTTGATTGATATCCTGGTTTTCCTTGAGCAGAAGAAAGGAAGAAAAGTGTTCCTTGACTTTCGGTTCAACCCGGGGAAACAAGAATCCCTCGATTACGCTTCCTTGCCGCAAGAGAGTAGGGAATATCTGCTTCAAGCCGGCATCTGCTATGGAAACCCCTACGAGCGGTTAAAAAAACTCAACAAACCTGCAATAGAATTATACAGCGACAAAGGTGTAGACCTCGCTTCAGAGCCTCTGCAGATTGCTCTGTGTGCACAACACAACAACGGAGGACTTGCTGTTGATCTTTGGTGGGAAACGAATATTACCGGAGTCTTTGCTGCTGGAGAAGCAAGCGGAACGCATGGAATCTATCGTCCAGGAGGATCTGCACTCAATGAAAGCCAGGTCGGCTCCCTGCGTGCAGCAGAGTATATCGCTGAAAAGCGTAAAGGAGAGCCGCCTGCTTCAACACAAGCTGACCATATCATCCGAGCGGAATTAGATGTGGCAGATCAGATCCAGGTTCAAGAGCATGGTTCCATTCATGAGATGTTTTGCACATTCACTTCGACAATGAGCACAGTTGCCTCAGCCTTCCGTGAAAGAGAGAGCATGCATCACCTCCTCACTGCTGTAAAAGATACTCTCAAGACTTTTCCTGAGGGTATCACCATCGATACGATAGCAGATTTGGGGCTGTTCTATCGATTCAGGACGATTTTGTACACCCAGCTGATGTACCTGTCCGCCTTCATCGACTATGCCGAACAGGTCGGTATCAGCCGTGGTGGCGCCCTCTATTACAATGAAAAGGGTTCCATTCCCTATGATTATTTTCCCTCAGACTTACGATATTGTCTTTCTGATACTACGAATACCAACATCCAAGAAATAGTACTATCAGATTTCGATTGTAACATAACCTGGAGAGAGCCTCATCCAATCCCGGATGAACCGATCTTCTTTGAAAATGTTTGGTCGGCATTCAGGGAGAATGGCAACATCGGATAAGGTTTCCAACCAAGTAGCTTGCACGTTTTTTCATCCCTTATCTTCACCTGTGCAAGGGCACTGAATTGTTGCTTTCATAAAGGAAAGAATCCTCTGGCAAGAGGTTGTTATGCAAAGCTATGGAATGAATTAGAAGTATAACCTTGGGGTTGCCATTTCGGAATCCGCATCCATCGCTTGTATTTGTACTGTGGCAACAATCCTTTCAGGCATGAGCTATGTCGATCATGCCTGAAAAGGGTTCTTCCATCCTTGACAAAGATCAGTCGCAAGGAAATGATGAACCATCATCATGCAACAGATCATCATCCTTCACAACCAGATCCCTTCAGACGCCCCAGAGGACGTATTGGACATTCTCCGTCAAGCCCAATGGATTGAAGAAATTCTTACCCAAAAAGGGTTCTCTGCAAGACTGCTTCCCTACTCGCTTGCGGAACTCGAAAAGCTGGACAAAAACGTCGTAGTCATCAATCTCGTAGACTCGGCACCCGGGGAGGAGATGCTCTCCTATCTGGTCCCAGGCATTCTTGAAAGCCTTAACCTGAAATATACCGGCTGCTCGCTGGCAAATCTCTTTGTAACCACCAACAAGGTCCTGGCCAAGAAGTTGATGGCAGACCATCAGCTGCCGACTCCCGCCTTGTACAGCAAGGAGAGCGAGAAAGGGCTGTACCTCATCAAACCCACGGCCCAGGACGCATCGGTAGGTCTTGATGAACGCTGCCTGGTCGAGCACGAAGAGGTAGAGGCACTCTTGCAAGAGAAGGAGGAGCAGCTGCATTGTCCCTGCTTCGCCGAGCGGTACATCGACGGCAGGGAGTTCACTGTCTGCATGTATGGCACGAAGAAGGATGTGCACATCCTCCCGCCGTATGAGTGGGTATTCAACGACTATGGAGAGCGGGCCAGAATCATAACCTATGATGCCAAGTGGACCGAGCAAACCTTCGGGTATGAGCACATCAGTGCAAAGTATACCCACGACGAAGCGGACAAGCCCCTTATCCATCAGTTGGAAGTACTTGCCGGCGCGTGCTGGAAGGCCTTCGACCTCAACGGCTATGCACGAGCCGACTTCAGAATCGATGGGAACAACAAGCCATTCATTCTGGAATTGAATGCAAACCCGAGCTTCTACGGATTCTACCACCTGGCCAAAGAGTGGGGTTTCAGCTTCGAAGACATCATCGTATCACTGGTTAACCAAGCCGGTATTTTATAAATACTTGTCCACCCAGACCAAGCTCTCAAGCTCAAACCCTTCAGTTCGATAGAGGTTCTGTGCCCGCTCGTTCTTTGGATGGGTCACCATTGCAAGGTAGGTGCAACCCATCTCCTTCGCCCACCGTTGGACCTCGGCCAACAGCTTCGTTCCCAAACCATGATAGCGTGCCTCTTCTGCAACATAGAGCTCGTTGAGCCACAGGTAGTCACCGCCGCTCTCCAAACCACAGCAGACATTGCCGAATGCCATGCCGACCGCCCGGTCCTGTTGGTAGGCCACCCAGAGCACCGCACGACTCTCCTCTTTCATGGCATTGGATAGGACGCTTTCAATGGCCTGCTGATCCGGCTCATATCCGATGAATGTCAGTTGCTGTTTCACAAGGCTGCGCACCCCTTCGATATCATTGATATCAGAGGTGTGTTGAAAGCTCTGAATTTGGATGTCCATGTCTTACCATCCTTTGACGTAGAGCAGCTTGTCATCACCGGGGGCATAATAATCTTTCAGTTGCCCTTCCAGGATGTAGCCATGACGGGTATAGAAGCTGCGGGTGGGAATGTAGAGGGGTTGTGAGGAGGTCTCGATGTAGATCCGTTTGCCGCCCCTGCGTTCAATTTCCGCCTCGGTCTGCTGTAAGAGCAGCCCCCCGATACCTTGTCTCTGATACGCCAGGTCAACAGCGATCCAGTAGAGGTCATAGCTGAATCGTGTTCCCGGGATAGGTCCGAAACAGGTATATCCGAGCACCTGCTCATCCTCTTGGGCGAACTGGAAGAAGTAGAGGCTCTTCTCCCCCTGCTCGAGCCTTTCACGCACCAGCGATACACCGACCTCCTGCTCTTCCTCGTTGAAGAAGCCTGAGCGCTTCAAAATGGAAGCAACAGCCTCCATATCCTCATATATTGGTTGTTCGCGAAATTGCATCCACTATCTCCTGAGCAAGTGCTCAATGACCTCGCAATAGGTCATGCCTGCTTGCAAAGCAGCTGCGATGAAACCGCTGTCGGCTGCTATGCAAGGATTGCTGTTCATCTCCAGGATGAACGGCTTGTTCTGTTGGTCGACACGCACATCAACGCGTGCATACCCACTGTTTCCAAACAGCACATACACAGCTTGGGCTAGCCGTTTCAACTCTTCAATCAAACCCTGCTCTTCTCTGCCGAAGGTATAGGAGCGCTGGGTATGCTGATAGGCGAATGATTGCTCCTGCCACTTTGCCTCATACCCTACAATTTTCACCTTATCCGCAGGATAGTCAACAAAGCACATCTCACAGACCGGAAGCACCCTGCCTCCCGGCAGGATGGAGAGATTGAACTCCCTGCCGTCGATATAGCGTTCTGCAAAATAATCGGGGTGCTCCCGCAGATACGCTGTGAGCTCATCGGTATCCGTAAAGGTTCTCACCGAAGCATCACCGATCCCCACTGACGCTTCTTGGGCGATGGGCTTGATCATCAACGGGACTCCAAGGAAGCCTGAGCCATCAAGGCCTTCCTCCAGCCACGGGGGAGTGGGAAGGCCTGCCAAATCCAGTTGTTTCTTGGCAACCACCTTGTCTCCGGTTATCGAAAGCGTATAGGCACCACCCCCGCTGCAGGGAATAGAGAAGGACTGGCACAACAGGGGAACCAGATGCAAAAGACGGCTGGAACTGAGATTCTCCACCAGATTGAACACGAAGTCGCATCCTGACTTCTCAATGCGGCGGGCGGTAAGGATCAGGTTCAAGGAGAAGGCTTCCACCATGACTGTATGGCCAAGGAGCTGCAACGCTTTCTTTACCGCCTTGACCTGTGCCAGGGTATCCACCTCATCCTCACGCATACCGCTTTTTCGGGCATCGGTGAGAATCAAAACCTTCATAAGCCAAGCCTCTTTTGCGCAGAATGCACAATCCGCCCGATGAGATCATCATAAGACAGCCCGTGCATCCGGCTGAGGATGGGTAGGTCGGAGTCGATGGGATGCAAGCCTGCAAGCGGGTTCACTTCCAAAAAGTGTACCACATCCTGCTCATCCATCTTCACATCAATCCTTCCGCCGTCCCGGCATCCGAGCGCACGCCAGGCTGTCAAGGCGACTTTCTCGCATGCCTTCCATGCAGCCGAATCGGGCTTCTCATAGCGTGTGGTTGTTTCATACTCCTGCTTGGTCTTGTAGGAGTAGATGCCTCCATCGCTGTGGTGGTCGATGATGATTTCCATCACCCCGGTACACACCGCCTCATCCCCTGTTCCCGTGATGCCGACGGTGAACTCCCTGCCGCTGAGGAAGGTCTCCACCAACACCGGCTGCCCATAGGACGCAAGCAAGGATTCAGAGACGTTCTTCAGCTGTTCTCGATCGGTGACTTTGTTGGAAGCTGTAATCCCAATCCCGGTCCCCCCGCCGACAGGCTTGAGAAAGAGCGGATACGGAAGATCAACCTGCTTGTAGTCTTGTGGATGGGAGATCAGGCAAAAGTCTGCAGTAGCCACTTTGGCCTTCCTGACCACCTCTTTGGTAAAGCCTTTATGCAGGCAGATCGCCAGCACAAAGGAATCACTGAAGACATAGGGAATCCGGTAGGCATCCAGAAGGGCGGGAATCACCGACTCACGCAAAAGGCCGTGCATTCCCTCTGCGATGTTGAAGACCAAATCACAGCTCTTCCCTGCAGCAAGAAAGCCCACCAAGGCCTTCACGTTGCCGATCCGCACCGTCTCATGGCCAAGTTTCTGCAACGCCGCATCGATGGCATCGATGGTGACAATGCTGTCGCACTCGGCAACCAATTCAGGAGGGTACCCCTCTTTCAGGTAATCGTCCTTCAAATCATAAGTCATTCCGATCAGCACGACGCATGCTCCCTTGCAGTGGGATAGGAGAACACCTTTCCTTCATAATTTCTGAGGTACAGATGCTCATCATCCTGTCCTACTTCGTACTGAGGCAGGATAGGGACCTTGCCGCCGCCTCCGGGAGTGTCAATGACGTACTGGGGAATCGCGTAGCCGCTGGTAAATCCCCTCAGTCCCTGCATCAACGCCTTGCCCTTGTCCACCGTCGTCCGAAAGTGTTCGGAACCGGAAATGGGGTCGCATTGAAAGAGGTAGTAGGGTTTCACCCTGACCCGCAGCAGCTTGTGAAACAAATCGGTCAGCACAGGCACCGAATCATTGACACCTTTGAGCAGTACGGTCTGGCTGCCCAGAACAACACCAGCATCAGCCAATGCATTGCAGGCTCTTGCCGCCTCCTTCGTCAGCTCATCAGGATGGGTGGCATGGATGCTCATGTAAATCGGCTTGTATTTGCGCAGAACGGCAAGCAGGCTCTCATTGATCCGCTGGGGCATGACCATCGGAACCTTTGTACCGATGCGTACCATCTCTACATGCTCGATGCCGGTTACCTCAGAGAGGAGGTAATCAAGCATTTCATCGGAGAGAGTAAGAGGATCGCCGCCGCTGATGACCACATCCCGCACTTCCGAGTGCTCTCTGATGTACTCCAACGCACCTTCCCAATGCTTTTGCAGGGCCTCGGTATGTCCTCCGACCATGCGCGAACGGGTACAGTACCTGCAATACGTGCTGCAAAAGCTGGTGGTCAAAAAAAGCACACGGTCGGGGTAGCGGTGCACCAAGCCCTGTACGGCGGTGGTATGCTCCTCGGCCAAAGGATCTGCACTCTCACCTTTTCCAACATACGACTCCTCAATGGAGGGTATGACGGTCCTGCGAATTGCGCTGTTCGGGTCGTCTGGATCGATGAAGCTGAGATAATAGGGGGTTACGGAGAAGGGGAACAAGGTGTCTGCACTCGCCAAGGCTTCACGTTCGCTTTGAGTGGGAGTGAGGAACCGACAAAGGTCCGCATAGGTGGTGATCCGATGGAAAAGCTGCCAGTGCCAGTCATTCCACATCGCATCGGTCGCGTCCGGGAAGTAGTGCTTCCTGAACTCTTCGATTCTGCCTTCCAGAGGAAATCTCGACTCATGAAGGCTGCCGTTCTGGTGTTGAGGTTCCGGTGCAACCGAGGCTGCACCGCTCCGTATGAGCGGAGGCTCGACATCATCAATAATAACACGCTCGTTAGTATTGAACTGTCCCATAAAAAATCGTCCTTGACGACCATGCCAACGGTCCTTTCGACTCTCTATGATCGTCATCGACAGTGTATCACCAAGGCAAAAAAAGGTCGCTATATTTTGTGTGTTTTTCTGCATGTTTTACAGGAATTTTGCACGGTCGCTCATCAGGAAAAATGCACACATTTCTTTCTCCCTTCGCACCGTACAATCCAGGTCTCTGCAAAGGTTCCGATTTCTGTTTCCTTGCTGCAATAGCTCTGCTACCATCTACCCATTACAGAGGAAAAACCATGAGCAACTGGAAGGTCTTTCATCCCGAACGGTTCCAAGGTGCAAAGAAAAGAAACAACTATTTCGAAGGCTGGTACTTCAAGATAGCCATGCACGATGAGGTACTGTGCCTCATCCCCGGCATCTCCCTCTCCAATGATTCTCATGCCTTCATCCAGGTGGTCTCAAGCTCCCGGAACAAACCGTGGTATGTGCGCTTTCCCCTCTCTTCGTTCCACTCTGATGAGAACCGGTTTCTCATCCGTATTGGAGAAAACACCTTCAGCAGGGAACAGGTGCACCTTCGGCTCCAGGAAGCAAGCCTTGCTTTGGACTGCGCTTTCACGTTCTCGGATGTGAAGGAGTATCCGGTAACACTTTCCAGCCCGGGCATCATGGGTTGGTATGCCTATGTACCGAAGATGGAGTGCCTCCATGCCGTTGTAGCCACCACTTGCTCGGTCACCGGCAGGTTTGTGCTCAACGGCCGCAGTATCGTCATCGACCAGGCAAGCGGATACATGGAAAAAGATTGGGGCTCCTCGTTTCCGAAAGCTTACTTGTGGATGCAGGCAAACTCATTCCAATTACCCGATGTATCAGTCATGCTCAGCATCGCCCACATTCCTTTCCACGGGCTCTCCTTCACCGGTTTTCTAGGATTTTTGCAGCTCAAGGACTCCTTGGTCCGTTTCGGCACCTATACGCGCGCACGGTATGCAATCCTTCACATTTCGGATGACCGCACAGAGGTGATGATCACCACCAAGGAACACCGGATTACGCTCACCGGCACATTGGGCAGCGCAAGCGGCCTCGCCGCTCCAGAACAAGGTGATATGAAGCGGACCATCTATGAGAGTATCGATGGGATGCTCCATCTCAGGGTGGAGACGCTGCAAGGGGACCTGCTCTTCGAAGGCGACAGCAGTCATGCCGGATTGGAGTTCAGCGAGGCCTCCAAGCTGATGGATGGCAGACAAAAAATATAGTATAGTGACTGCATGACAAACATCGCCCACGTTTTCCAAACCTTCCAAGAGCAGTATATGATCTCCTTCTTCATACTCCTCGGCACCTTGATGGTACTGCTTGCGGCAAACGCAATCCTTGGCAAGCGCATCAAAGGACTTGAAGAGCTCAAGATGAGGGATGAGAAACATGCAAAGGCACGCGCACTGCCCGCCTTGCGCTTCATCAAGCGCATCGCCATCCCCCTGCTCTTTTTGGCCTCCCTCTCCCTCTTTCTCGACAGCGTCTCGTTCGGGGAGGGCATACAACGAATAGTTCAGATAGTATTTGCGGTGATCATGACCATCATCATTGTACGTTCGGTCAACAAAGCACTTGAACTGAGTTTCTCCAAGTATTTCGAGAAGGAGTATGCCAACCGCGAGCATGAAAAGAACCTCAAGCCGCTGCTCTCGTTTGTA
>Ga0228535_1003349_pt1 | contig 11807 bp, 12 predicted proteins | sample SJ1metagenome_FD_168457 | JGI IMG/M metagenome (GOLD analysis project Ga0228535, IMG submission 168457) | Enriched culture of PCE-dechlorinating microbial communities from Ithaca, New York, USA - SJ1 | ecosystem: Engineered > Modeled > Simulated communities (microbial... > Unclassified | place... | reverse complement strand
CGACGCCAAGAGCATTCCCTCCGAGTGCGCCCCTCCACATGAATCTGTACCTGTTCGAGGGCCGGCCGCCGGACAGTAAAGAGGAAAATTTGGCCGTAATACTGGATAGTTTTGAATTTACGCCGCTGAAGAAGTGAAAAGAGGGAACAAAACGCGCGCCTCCCAGGTGGAAGTGGCGCGCGTTTTCATGAAATGGCCGCAGACGAGCCTGAAAAACCGATCAGGGTTCGGCAATCAAAAGAGTGCGCGGGTCGAGCATGAGATTCATATCGTTCGGGTTGCGCCGCTCGTGGTCCTTGACGACTCGCAGGTGAATGAAATCTTTTTGGGGCTCAAGCACGACGATGACCGAAATGAAGGGCTCGATGTCGCGCAGCACGATGGGAGTGCCCTGTGCGTCGAGGACGGGCTCGGTCTCCGCGAGCGTACAGGTGTACCAGGCTTCGAGCTGCATCTCCGTCAGAAACGCTCTGACCTTCTCGAAGCGCTCTGCAGCGGCCCGGGTGAAGTCGAAGCCGTCGACAATGACGGTCTTTGCGCTGAAGCCGCCATCGACAATGAGCGCCTTGAGCGTGCGCGTGATCTGATCGACCGAGACGCCTTCCTGGGTGAAGTTCATGATCATGCGGTTGCGGACAAGCTGGTCCTTGATGTCGTCGATGTTTTCGAGATTTTTCCGACGGGCGATTTCGTTAAAGATATTTTCATACCAAGAGATGATATAGCTCGTGTGGGCGTTGAAGGAGACGTGGATGACTTTTTCGCCCTGCATGAGCTTATCCAACGCAATCTGGACGAGCACGGAAGTCTTGCCGATGCCCTTCTTGCTCGCAAGCACGCCGATATTGCCCGAATGCAAACCGCCCTCGATCGACTTTTCGAAAATTCGCACCGGGCTTTTCTGAATGAATTCTTCTTTCAGCATGTGCGCTCCTTTACGTTCATTATACCCCAGTTTTGGGCACTGGGCGATTTCACTTTTGTTCCTTTCTGCGCTTTTCGAGGTAGTCTTTGCGCAGCTGTTCTCCCAGAGAGGCGGGCATGCGCGCATACTTCTCGAATTCCATGGTGAATTCCGCTTTTCCCTGCGTGAGAGAGCGGAGCACCGTCGAATAGCCGAACATTTCGGAGAGCGGCACCTCGGCCTCGACACGCGAGAATACGCCGTTTTCGGTGTTTGCCACGATGATGCCGCGGCGCTGGTTGAGCGAGGCGAACACACTCCCCTGAAACTCGCTCGGCGTTTCGACGACAACCTTCATGATCGGCTCGAGGATAGTCGGTTTGGCTTTTTCGTACGCCTCGCGGAAGGCCCCGATCGCCGCCAGCTGGAAGGCGATGTCGGAGGAGTCGACGGGATGGCTCTGCCCATCGTTGATGAGGCAGCGCACATTCGTGACGGGGAAGCCGATGAGCGTTCCTTTTTCTATCGCTGCGCGGAAGCCCTTGTCGCACGAGGGAATGAACTCGTTCGGGATCGCGGCTCCCTTTATCTGGTCGACAAACTCATAGGCTTCGTCCTTGAGCGGCTCGATGTAGCCCGCGACGCGGCCGTACTGGCCCGAACCGCCGGTCTGCTTCTTGTGCGTGTAGTTGAAATCGGCGCGCTGGGTGATGGTCTCGCGGTAGGCGACCTGCGGCATGCCGGTAGCGACCTCGCATTTGTATTCGCGGCGCATGCGCTCGATGTAGACCTCGAGGTGGAGCTCGCCCATGCCCTGAATGATGGTCTGGTTGGATTCCGGATCGACAAAGGTCCGGAATGTCGGGTCCTCTTTGGTGAAGCGGTTGAGGGCCTTGCTCATCTGGTCGGAGCTCTTGGTGTCCTTGGGAGAGATGGCGAGCGAAATGACCGGTTCGGGCACGAACATGCTCGTCATGGCATAGTTGAGGTCGGGGTTGCAGAAGGTGTCTCCCGAGGCGCACTCGATGCCGAACAGGGCGACGATGTCGCCGCAATTGCCTTCCTGGATGTCTTCCATCGAGGCCGCATGCATCCGGACGAGCCGTCCTACTTTAAATTTCTTGCGGGCGCGGGTGTTGTAGAGTTCGTCGCCCTTGCGGATCATGCCCTGGTAGATGCGCACATAGGTGAGCTGTCCGTACTGTCCGTCCTCGAGCTTGAAGGCGAGCGCGACGGTGTGCGCCTTGTCGTCGGCGTGGAGCTCGACCTCCGCTTCGTTGTTCGAGAGATCGAGGGCCACATTCCGGCGTTCGGACGGATCGGGCAGGAAGTTGACAACCCCGTCGAGCATGGGCTGGACACCCTTGTTTTTATAGGCTGAACCGACGAAGACAGGCACGAGCTTTTCTTCGATGGTGCCCCTGCGGATAGCCTCCAGCAGCAGGTCTTTCGTCACTTCACCCTCGAGATAGGCCTCCGCGAGCTCATCGGAGAACATCGAAGCCGCCTCGAGCAGCTCTTCGCGGTACCGGTCCGCATCTTTCTGAAGGTGTGCCGGAATCTCCGCGTAGCGGAGGTCCTCGCCGTTCGGGCCGTCGAAATACACCGCCCTCATGTCGATGAGATCGATGACTCCCTCGAATTTGTCTTCGAGACCGATGGGAATGGTCACGAAGGCGGGGTTGAGGCCGAGTTTTTCGGTGAGCTGCGTTTTTACCTTGAAGGGGTTTGCGCCCGTCCGGTCGCATTTGTTGACAAAGGCGAGGCGGGGCACGTGGTAGCGCTTGAGCTGGCGGTCGACCGTGATCGACTGGGACTGCACGCCCGCGACAGCGCAGAGCACCAGGACCGCGCCGTCGAGCACGCGGAGGGAGCGTTCGACCTCAATGGTGAAATCGACGTGTCCCGGCGTATCGATGAGGTTGATAAGATAATGCTTCCACTGGACGTTCGTCGCCGCCGATTGAATCGTGATGCCGCGCTCGCGCTCCAGGTCCATCGAGTCCATGGTGGCGCCGGCGCCATCTTTGCCCCGTACTTCGTGAATTGCATGTATTTTTCGGCAATAAAAAAGGATACGCTCGGAAAGAGTTGTCTTGCCCGAGTCGATGTGCGCGGAAATGCCGATGTTCCGCATTGTGTGAATGTCGAATGCCATCTCGCTGCGTACCTCTCACAACGCAATATTGAAAAGACACCTCGCCAGAGAGTGTCGTGTTTGCGGCAGCAGGACTGAACTGTGTGAAGACTGTGGAAAATAGCGCAAAATATCACAGATGCAGGAAAATAAGCTACCTTTTCGCAAGTATAGCAAAAATGCGTAAAAAGGGCAAGGTATCAGATTAAACGTATTCGATTTCCCATGCGACTTTATGGGCATCTTTCAGCGTGGCGCTGACTCCGCAGTACTTGTTCTGGGAAAGCTCGACGGCTTTCTGGACATTTTGGGGATTGAGACCATCGCTCTTTTTGAACTGGTAGACGACCTTGAAGCCGGTGAATTTTTTAGGGTGCTCTTCCGCAACTTCGCCGCTGACCTTCAGGTTGAACCAGCTCACGGGCTCGTGCATTTTTTTCAGAACCGAGATGACATCCATCGCGGTGCAGCCGGCGAGCGAAACGAGTATGAGCCCCTTGGGGCGCGGCCCCCGATTTTTGCCTCCGACGCCTTCATCGGCGTCGACCACCAGCCGGTGCCCGTCGAGCACACTCTCGAAAGCCATATCTTCCAGCCAGTTCATCTGAATTTCTTTCGTCATGACAGTCTCCCTCAGATGCAAATTGAAATACTACGCATTCATTGTCAAGATACTGCAAAAGGTCAGCGATTCAAAATCATGGCGGTGCGCGGGAGAGGGCGGGTTTTGTACATAGAAAGTCGGGCTTTCAGCTTCGCGAAATGCAAAATTTTTGAAGCCGAAGCCGGCGGCCTCAGTTGGCCATAATGTTGAAGAGGAGGTTGTCGGTATAGAGGCCGGCAGCGGCCGAGGAGGGGATGTTCCCGAGGGCGATGCTCACCGGCAGTTCCGTGCCCTCGCGCGGTGTCCTGACTGAAGAGACGACCCTGAACGCATCGCCGTAGCGCGCCGCCGGGACGCCGCCTATAAGGAGGCTGTAGGCTATTTCGCTGTCGGAGTCCTGATTCTTCAGTGTACCGCTGTTCATCGACTGGATGACAATGGAGTAGCTTGAGCTGAGGTTGGAGACGATGCGCGCTGCTCCAAGGGTGAAGACTGCATTGGGCCTGATTTCAAAACCGCTGTCGGAGTCGCCTGGGGTGGTGCCGAGGTGTCCGGTGATCTGGGTGACGCCGCCCGATGCGAAGTCGACAGAGAGCTTGAGGGTGGGAGGAACGTATACCGAGAGGTGGATCGCAACACTTGTCTTGCTTGAGGTCTGCGCCGCGACAGGCAAGACTGCCAAAAGGGCAAGCACAAGGAGGAATATCTTCGCGATCGCCCCACGGATCCCTCTCATACTCGTCATCCTCTAATGAAATGATAGTCAGAAGAGGGGAAAATAAAAGGCGAAAAGATGTGAATAAGTGAATATCTAATGAGGAATAATCTTTGATATTAGAGATATTTCGGGACACAAATCTCCAAAATCTCCAAGCATGCTGAATCTAGAGGATAATTCTCCAAAATATCCAAATAAAACAATCTGCGGGCTTATCGCTGCACGGCGCCTATTGCCCCACCGACACGAGCTCGATTTCGAATACAAGAAAGGAGTTCGGCGGGATGACATCGCCGATGCTCTGCGACCCGTACGCCAGTTCGGGCGGAATGATGACGAGGCGCTTTTCTCCTCTCTGCATGGTGCCAACCACGATATCCCAGCCGTCGATCACCTCGCCTTTGCCGATTGTAAAGCTGAAAGGACCGCCCGAAAGCGCCGACTGGTCAAACACGGTGCCATCCAGAAGCATACCCTTGTAGATGACGGACACCTTGCTGCCGGGGCTTGGCATGGCGCCGAAGCCCTTGCGGACCACCCTCTGGAAGATGCCTTTATCGTCAGGCTTGAGGTCGGGCCATTTCTGGCCGATGAGCGCTATGTCGGCATCGCGCTTCTGTTTGCTGAGCGCATTGAGGGTGGCGTAGGCCGCGCTGAGGCGCTGGTCCCAGGCTTTCTGCGAACTGTCGAAGGCCTTGGCCTTTGCCCCGAATCTCTGGATAGTGACCGATTCGATGCGGTCGCCCTGCTGAATCTGCCTGACCACATCCATGCCCTCTACGACTTTGCCGAAGACCGAATGTTTGCCGTCGAGCCAGGGAGCCGCCTCGAGCGTGATGAAGAACTGGCTGCCGTTTGTGTTGGGGCCCGCATTGGCCATGGAGAGAATACCGGGGCCGTCGTGCTTGAGTTCGGGGACGATTTCATCGGGGAAGCGGTAGCCCGGACCTCCGGTTCCATCGCCCGCGGGATCGCCGCCCTGAATGACGAAATCGGCGACGACGCGGTGGAACGTGAGACCGTTATAGAAAAGCTTGCCTTTTGTCGTGTCGAGAGTTCCCTCCGCAAGGCCGACGAAGTTCCCGACCGTCATCGGCGCCTTCTCGAACTCGAGGGAAATGACGATGTCGCCCCTGCCTGTTTTCATAGTGGCGTACATGCCATCGGGGCGAGTGACCTGAGCATTGCAGGAAATAATCGAAATCGAGAGCAGTGGCGGGAGGAGAGCGAACAAAACGCTGCGGTGCCTCATCTGAAAACTCCTCGGTATTTTATGTGCTTGTATTATGGGGCATGAGGGCGCATGAGGCAAGGGTGTGCCCGGCTTTTACCCTGTGCTAAAATCGGTGTCAGTCTGAAAGGAAAAAGGAGAAACGCATGTTCGAATACCGCCGTCCGACATGGGACGAATATTTTATGGAAGTGGCCAACGCCATCGCAAAGAGGGCGACATGCGACCGTGGGCGCTCAGGCTGCGTGATTGCGAAGGACAATCAGATTCTCGCCACCGGCTATGTGGGAGCGCCGGCCGGCCTGCCGCACTGCGACGACGTCGGGCACCAGATGCGAAAAATGCTGCACGAGGACGGAACCATCACCGAGCACTGCGTCCGCACGGTCCACGCGGAGCAGAATGCCATATGTCAGGCAGCGAAGAGAGGCGTGGCGATCGACGGGGCGACGCTGTACTGCCGCATGACGCCCTGTCGAACCTGCGCGATGCTCATCATAAACTGTGGCATTGTGCGCGTGGTCGCGGAATACCGCTACCACGATGGGGGCGAAAGCGAAGAGATGTTCAGAATGGCGGACATCAAGCTCGAGTACGTGCACGATGAGGTGCTGAAGTACAACAGGCAGTGAGAGGGTGGCAGGATCCGGCGCCGGCCATTGTATAAAAGGCGCTTTTCCGTATAGCATAGCGAATTGTGGCTGTAACGATAGTATTTTTGGGCGAGATTGTCGGAAAAACCGGCGTGTTTACGGTAAAAAGCACGATGTCCGAGATCCGGCAGCGGTTTAACCCCGATTTTGTGTTTGCAAACGCAGATTCCGCGACTGGCGGCGCCGGCCTGGGCGTACAGCACGCGGTGTATCTCCGGAAACTGGGCCTCGACGGCATCACCATGGGAGAAGCGTCGTATTACAAGCCCGATATGACAGAGTTTTATCCGAAGGCAGGCTGGGTTCTGCGGCCGGCCAATCTCCCCGAAGGCGATCCCGGCCGCGGCTGGAGAGTATTTCAGAAAGACGGCAAAAGAGTCGCCGTGATCGCGCTTCTCGGGCAGTCGGGCTTTGCGAGGGTCCACGCCGACAACCCATTTCTGGCCGTCGATCAGCTCAGCCGTTTTCTGCACCGGGACACGGCCTGCATCGTCGTCAACTTTCATGCAGCGACGACGGCGGAAAAGCTCTCGCTTGCGCGCCATGCCGACGGCAAAGTGTCTGTCATCCTCGGAACAGGGGGCAAGGTCCTCACCGCGGATGCGCGGATTCTGCAGAAAAGGACAGCCGCCATTACCGATCTGGGGCGGACTGGCAGTATATTATCTGTAGGAGGCCTCGACCCTGAAGCGAAGGTGAGAGAGTTCCTCACCGGTGTGCCGGCCTGGAGCAGGGATGCCTCGGCTCAGCCGGAAGTACAGGGCGTGTGCGTGCAGTTCGATGACGATGGACTTGCGCTCTCGATCGAATCGTTCCGCATAGGAGGCAAGGAGATTCCAGATGAAGGAAGTAGCGACAGTAAAAGAGATTAAAGGCGATATGGTGACCGTTGCGATTCAAATGCAGGAAGGCTGCGGCGTCTGCGGCCTCAACGGCACGTGCAAAATACGCAAAAGCAATCTGCTCGTCTACAATAAAAAACGAATCGATGTCAGAGAAGGCGAGGCTGTGGTCATCGAAGTGCCCGGGACCGAACAGGCAAAAAGCGCATTCTGGGTGCTGGGTCTGCCGGTCGTCATGCTCTTTGTGGGGTATGGTTTCGGGGCCCTCGTCTTCCATGCGGCCACGGAGGGACCCGCGGTGGCAAGCGCCGGTGTGGGCTTTGTAGCGTCGCTCCTCGTCGGCATGCTGGTGCAGCGCCGCAACAGGCTCGAATCTTTCCCCTATATTCTGGCCAAAGAAGGCCAAGGGGTTTTTTGAGTCTCCCTTGACAGAGTCGGGCGAGTGCTTTATTGTACCGCTCAAAAGGAATCTATATGGACCAGACACGCAATTTCGTATGTTTCATGCAGAGCGGCCTGAGGAGGCCGCAGACCAGGCGCTAATCGCGCAACCATCCTATCATACCCCGCAGCGCGGGGATCTGTTCGAGCCCGCACGGGCACCTTTCCAAAACCTTTCAGTCTCACCACAAACCTCTCCCTCCGAAGTGATGCGCATCGACGGAATTTCGAAGGCCTTCGGCGACCACCCGGTGCTCCACAACATCTCGCTCAGCGTCCCGAAGGGAAGCATTCACGGCATTATCGGAAAAAGCGGGGCGGGCAAAACCACACTGATCCGCATCGCCGGTCTTCTGGAGAAACCCGATTCGGGCTCGGTATGGTATGAGGGGATCGCAGCTCCGGTCCACCTCCTCCGCGGCCGCGAGCTGCTCGAGGCCAGACGAAAGGCCGGCTTTGTGTTTCAGAGCTTCAATCTCTTCGCATCGCGCAGCGCGGCCGAAAACGTCGCATTCGCGCTTGAAGCGGCGGGCTGGCCCCGCGCGAAGATCCGCGGCCGGGTGGCGGAACTGCTTGAACTCGTAGGGCTTTCGGATAAGGCGGACAGACCTGCGATGCACCTCTCCGGCGGAGAGAAGCAGCGCGTCGCCATTGCCCGCGCCCTCGCGAATCATCCTGCGATCCTCTTCAGCGACGAGGCGACAAGCGCACTGGACCCCGAGACCACAAGGTCCGTGCTCGACCTCATTCGCTCCCTGCGCCAGATGCTCGGCCTGACAGTGATCATGGTCACGCACCAGATGGAAGTCGTCCGGCGGACCTGCGACACCGTCTCGGTCATCGAGGACGGAAACTTTGTCGAAGAGGGCCTCGTCGCGGAGCTGTTCGCCAACCCCCGCTCCGATGCCGCAAAGGCCTTTCTCAAGGAGGATCGCAATGACTGATGCGCTCAAGTTGCTGATCCAGCCCCTGGGGCAGACGATTGTGATGATTCTGGCTTCGACACTGCTTGCGACCATGTTCGGGGGAGCGCTGGGCATTCTGCTGTTTGCGCTGTCGAACGACCATTTTGCGGGCGGGCGCAGGGGCTCCCTCATCGCCAAGCATGTCGCAGACCGGGTGATCAACATGCTCCGCTCTTTTCCCTATGTCATCCTCATGGTGCTCGTCCTGCCACTTTCGCGCCTCATCGTGGGCACGAGCCTCGGGACGACCGCATCCATTGTCCCCCTGTCGATCGCCGCCATACCGTTTCTGGCGCGCATCGTGGAATCGTCGCTCTCCGAAGTGGATTCGGGGGTGATCGATGCCGCGATCTCCTGCGCCGCCTCGAAGAGGCGCATCGTCTTCGCGATACTCATACCCGAAGCGCTGCCGTCCCTTGTCTCCGGCCTGACGCTGACGATGATAAGCCTGCTCGGCTATTCGGCCATGGCGGGCGTCATCGGCGGAGGCGGACTGGGGGATTTGGCGATCCGGTATGGCTACCAGCGATTCCGCGGCGATGTCATGGCAGTGGCGGTCATCGCGATCATCGTTCTGGTGGAACTCATTCAGTTTGCGGGCACGGCGCTCGCAAACCGGATCAGGTCGAGCCGGTGAGCCGCGCTTCGGAGCACTGAAGCGCGGGCCTGCCGTCGGGCCGACAATCTCTCAGTTAATCCTTCGCACACGGAGCCTCCGGTATGGAGGCAGGGAATATTGTATCCATTGGAGGTCTGTATGAAAAATTCGGTGATCCGCAATGCGTCGAAAAGCGCGGGCCCGGGAAATGCCGTGCGGGCTGCGCTCAGGTCTGGCGTCGTTCTGTTTTTCCTGGTGGCGATGGTGGCAGGCGGCGCCTTCGCCCAGACAGGCAAACTGGTGACCCTGAAGGTCGGCGCAACGCCCATTCCTCACGGCGATCTGCTTCAGCTCATCAAGCCCGACCTCGAAGCCCAGGGCATCAGGCTCGAGATTGTCGAGCTCACGGACTACGTGACGCCGAACATCCTCCTGGCGGACAGGCAGCTCGACGCGAACTTCTTTCAGCACCTGCCGTATCTGAACGACTTCTGCGCGGACCGCAAACTCCAGCTGGAATCGGCGGGGCAGGTCTTCGTCGCACCGTTGGGGCTCTATTCGCGAAAATACAAGAAATTCGAGGACATCCCCGCAGGCTCGGTCATAACCCTGCCCAACGATCCGACGAACGAGGCCCGCGGGCTCATTCTCCTTGAGAACAAGGGGCTCATAAAGCTCAATCCGAAGGCCGGGCTCAAGGCGACGATCCGCGACATCGTCGAGAATCCCAAGCGCATAACATTCAGGGAAATCGAGGCGCCCCAGCTGCCGAGGACGCTGGACGATGCGGCGGCGGCGATAATCAACGGCACTTGGGCGATGCAGACGGGTTTTATCCCTTCGCGCGACAGCCTCGTGCTCGAAGGGGCCGAGTCGCCGTATGCGAATATCGTGGCGGTGCGCAAGGGCGACGCGAACGACCCCCGCATCGTGGCGCTCCTGAAGGCTCTACAGACTCAGAAGGTAAAAGATTATCTGAACAGCAAATACAACGGAAGCTTCGTGCCGGCGTTTTGAGAGCGTGCAAAGGGTAGATAAAGAGGAGATATGGAGGGGGCCGCGTTTGTGCCAGGCGCGCCTGGTGCGGCCGCCGCTTCTGGGCGCGCGCCGCCCTCCCTTTCTAATCCAGGAGGCTGGCGAGCTGCGGGAAGCGGGCGCTGAACTGCCGCTCGAGAATGTACCGGGCGAGATCGAACACATGGGCGCCCGTGCGCGCGATGATTGCCGAATCCGCGGTGGCGATGAGCTCGCCTTCCCAGTACGCCAGAAGATGATCGACGCCGTTTTCCAAGTGCACTTCGGCCTTGGTTCCCCGCTGTGCGAAGGCCTCCCTGAGAAAGCCGGCCTGGCGCCCGCTCGATGAGACGGGCGCATCGAGAAAAAAGGTGATTGTATCGAGATTCAGGGTCGCCAGCATGTCGACGGTGAGCTGTGCCATGCGCTCGAAGCCGCGGTGGTCCGCGATGCGGCCGTGCGCTCCGCCGACATCCCTCAGAAAGCCATCGGTGGCGACGAACATCGGGTGGCCGTGCATATAGTTTGTGAGCGTAAAGAGAATATTGTAGCCATCGATGCCCAGCGTCGCGCCCTCCCAAGGGCTGCGCACAAGCTTCGCGCGGTTGGTCTGGGAGGCGGCGCGCGACAGTACGCCCCGGTAGAGCATCATGCGCCCGTTGTGGGAAAGCCGGTAGCGGTCGCCGACCAGTTTCAGGCTCGCATCGACGGGGTATTCCTTGTCCAGAAGGAGGCGGTAGTCCCGCACGGCTCCGACAAAAGCTTCGTCGAAGCGGTCGACCTCCGGTGGCCGCCCGCCGGGGCTCTCCTCAGGGACGGAGCTTGTGGACAGAGAACCGGTGCCCTCAGTATTGGGCGGCTCCCCAGCCTCATTCGGGTTTTCCATATCACGCTCTTGCCGGCGGACGAACCGTCATAGTGATCATATCTGAAAAATAGCAAAAGTATTGTGCGCTGTGAAGAGCGGATTTTTGCATGTATCCCGCTCGATTGTTCGTCCGAATGGGTTTTGATATGCTGGGGGTGAACAGGAGCACACATGATTCCGGAAAGCGATGCGATCTATCAAATATATCTGCGGAATTTCACCGGAGAGGGCACATTTCGCGCCGCGATCCCGCACCTCGCGCGCGTTGCGGAGATGGGCTTCGACTGGGTCTATCTCACGCCGATCCACCCGGTCGGGAGAGCGGTACGCAAGGGGACGCTCGGAAGCCCCTACGCCATATATGACTACAGGGCGATCGATCCCGAGCTGGGCTCGGAGGAGGACTTCGCCGCCTTTGTCGGAGCGGCGCACGCTCAGAGGCTGAAGGTGATGATCGATGTCGTGTACAACCATACCTCGCCCGACTCGGTGCTGGCCGGGGAGCATCCCGACTGGTTCCTGCAGGGGCCGGACGGACGCCCGGGGCGCAAGTGCGAGGACTGGAGCGATGTCGTCGATTTCGATTACCAGGCCTCGCCGCATCTGTGGGTCGAGCTGATCGACACGCTTTCGATGTGGCGCGACAGGGGAGTGGACGGGTTCCGCTGCGACGTCGCCTCGCTGGTGCCCGCGGATTTCTGGAAGCAGGCACGGATGCGCGTGAACCAGTACGACCCCGGCGCGCGGAAAGAGCGTGCGCCGCTGGTGTGGCTGGCCGAGAGCGTGCACCCTGCTTTTTTGAGGCACATGAGGCTGGACGGACATGGGGCGT
>Ga0228535_1003346_pt1 | contig 11816 bp, 8 predicted proteins | sample SJ1metagenome_FD_168457 | JGI IMG/M metagenome (GOLD analysis project Ga0228535, IMG submission 168457) | Enriched culture of PCE-dechlorinating microbial communities from Ithaca, New York, USA - SJ1 | ecosystem: Engineered > Modeled > Simulated communities (microbial... > Unclassified | place... | reverse complement strand
CCATTTGCCCTGACCACTGTTTTGGCGATAGACTCTGGCGCAGTAAGCCACGTCCGCTTCATCCAACAGGGTCTTTCGACCCTCTTTGCCCAATTGGTGGATCAACCCTCGCTGCATCCAGCGCGTGAGCGTGGAAGTGTTTAGCTTGTATTTCCGGCCGGCTTCATTAATGCTGATCGGAACGCCTTTCAAGCCGGCGTTGAGCTGATACTCAGGTAAGGCTTCCTTGGGCAGCAGATTATTCACGCTGATTTGACTGATGCCAATACTTCCATCCGTCATCACGGCTGCCTGAAGTTTTCCCTCATCTGCCAATAGATGTACGGAATCCAAATCCATCCCAAGCTGTTTGGCGGCCTGTTCGGGAGTGATGTAATATTCCAATCGGGATTGATCGAGTTTCACGGGCTGCTCACAGAATTCGATTTACTACAAGTTAATCATACAGTGAAAGTGAAGGATCGTCCAGCATTGAAAGTGATCCCCAAAATTTTCTTTACTTGTTATCAAAATACGCGTATAATGATAACAATAATTTCCTTATTATCACTTGTGAGAAGATAGCATGAACCCTGAAGATTTCCAGGAAAACACAAGCGGCCATTTAATCTCCATCCCCGAGGGGGGATTTGCCTATGTGCCGAATCCCCTTCCGCCGATGAATCTAACCTGGGATTCCGAATTGATCGAAGTGCTCTCGCTTGCTGACCGCGCTTTAGGGGAATTGGCTGGTATAGGCAGATCATTACCCAATCCACATTTGTTGGTGCGCCCTTTCCTTAGGCGTGAGGCCGTCCTTTCTTCTCGGATTGAAGGAACGCAGGCATCGCTTGCGGATGTGCTGGCCTATGAAGCTGTCCAATTGCCGCTTTTTGACGCCCCGGATGATGTGAGAGAAGTACATAATTATGTACGCGCTTTGGAATATGGTCTCGAGCGGATGAGCAGCTTACCCGTAAGTTTACGTCTGATCCGTGAATTGCACGGTATCCTCCTGGAAGGGGTGCGTGGGGAACAGTTCCGAGCGGGTGAATTCAGGCAAGGCCAGAATTTTATTGGTCCTCCGGGTAGCAGCCTTGCCACGGCCACTTATGTTCCGCCCCCTCCCAAAGAGATGATAAAGGCACTGCAGCAATTGGAGTTGTATATCAATGAAGCATCCAATCTTCCTCCACTGATCCGTTTGGGCTTAATCCATTATCAATTTGAAGCCATCCATCCTTTTCCGGATGGTAATGGACGGTTGGGCCGGCTGTTGATTTCTATACTGTTGTGCGCCTGGAATTTGCTACCTCAGCCTTTATTATATTTGAGCGCTTTTTTTGAAACCAACCGGCCTGATTATTATGCCAATCTGCGTGGCGTTTCTGAAAAAGGGAATTGGAATTCTTGGTTGAGCTTTTTCTTAAATGGTGTTTCCTCTCAAGCAATCGATGCGGCAGCGCGTGTTAAGCGTATCAACGATCTGAGAGAGAATTATCGCCAGCGCTTCCAGCAAGGGCGCTCTGCAGCTCGTTTACTCCAGGTTGTGGATCTTCTTTTTGCCCGGCCACTTATTTCTGTACGCACGGTTGAAGAGGAGCTTGCCTTGCCTTATCCAACTGCTGAACGTTATATTGATGAATTGGTAAAGCAGGGGATTCTAGAGGGCACTGGCAAGGCGCGTAATCGAGTTTTTAGAGCGAATGAGATTTTACAGGTAATTGAAAAGAGTGTCTAAAGCTAACAAAATGCCAAGCTGACCTATAATAAATGGAGTAAATATTTCTATAGTCTCCGACAAAACCAAACATTATGACATATAACGAAGAAGACACAAAACTACATCTCATAACACCTACTTTACAAAAGGTCGGTTGGGTTGGACCACGAATCACCATGGAATATCCAATCACTGCTGGTCAGATCGTCCTCCAGGGTGATGGACATCAGAAACTTCAACCTCAAAAAGCCGACTACCTGCTTCGGTATGGTGAGGCACTTCCCATTGCAGTTGTAGAAGCTAAAGATGAGGATCATGCGATTGGTGCTGGTTTGCAACAGGCAATGGGCTACGCAGAGAAACTTGGTCTATTGTTTGCTTATTCCTCCAATGGGCATGGTTTTGAGGAATGGGATTTCACTTCAAATACACAACGCTCTCTAGGAGTAGATGAGTTTCCTACCCCCGATGAACTATGGAAAAAATTATGTGACTATCGAATTCTCGATGCAAATCGACCGGTAAATCCGCTTTTACAGCCGTATTGGCGGGACCCAACGGGCAAGAAGATGATGCGCTACTACCAGGAAGTAGCGGTGAATCGCACTATTGAATCAATTCTAAAAGGTCAAAACCGGATTTTATTAAACCTTGCTACTGGAACAGGAAAAACCTTCATTGCCTTCCAGATTGTGTGGAAATTATTTAAATCTGGTTACTTTGCAAATAAACGTGTCTTGTTTATGGCTGACCGGGTTGTATTGAGAAGTCAGGCTTATAACACTTTTGAACCCTTCAAAGAGGGAACTGGTGATCCACGCGCAGAGATAAATGGTGGTAATGATATCCTAAAAGGTCGCCAAATTTATTTCGGAATTTACCAGGGGCTTTATGCTTCCACACCTGAAGGGTTACGGGCATTTGAGCAATTTCCAAATGATTATTTTGACCTGATCATTATTGATGAATGCCATCGCAGCGGTTTTGGAACATGGAATGAAATATTGAAACATTTTCCAAATGCAATACAGTTGGGTATGACAGCAACCCCAAAACGCACGGACAATATTGATACATTTCAATATTTTGGAGAACCTCTCTTCACCTATTCGTTGGGACAGGGAATTGATGATGGTTTTCTAGCTAATTACAAAATCCATAAAGCCAAAACTGATCTGGATATTGAAGGGTTAACCCTGGAAAAAGCAATCAAAGAGGGAGCAACGGTTGAAATTCCACCGGATGCGGATCCCAAGGATCACTATTCCACGCCAGATTTCGAACGCCAGGTGACCATGCCGGATCGCGTTCGCCTTCATTGCGAGCATTTGACGAAATTACTGCGAATTTATGGCCGAATGGAGAAAACCATAGTTTTCTGTGTCAGCCAGGAGCACGCATTAGAAGTCAGGGATACCTTGAATCGGCTCAATCGTGATCTGAACGTTTCAAATTACTCTGTGCGCATTGTTTCTGAAGAATCAGATGCCCAAGCCCTTTTAGAAAAATTTCAGGCGGTTGAAAAGCCAACGCCAGTGATTGCTACGACAGTAGATTTATTAAGCACTGGAGTTGATGCCCCCAGCGTGCGCAACATTGTTTTTTTCAAAACAATTACATCACCAACAGTTTTCAAGCAAATTATTGGCCGCGGTAGCCGATTGTGCGAAGACACTGATAAATATTGGTTCCGAATTATTGATTATACCGGTGCAACTGATTTATTCGACGATTGGGATAAACCGACCCCACCACCCGCTGGTGGCGCAACAACTACCGGCCCGCGAGTCTGCTGGTTGGGGGGAAAGGTGGTTTCTGAAGGCACTGGCACCGCAATACCCGATGCAGTAATCACAGTCCAATTGGGGCCGAATGAGATAATGCAACAGCGGACAGGCTCGGATGGGCAATTTTTATTTTCGGAATTGCCGGCAGGCGAGGTGGTTGTAACTGCATCGGCTTATGGGCACAAGAAAATCCAAACGACGATAACCATTGCTCAGGGTACTCCCTCCATATTACCAATTCAACTCAAACCCAGCCAACCCCCTAAGGAAAAAATGATCCGGGTCAGCGGATTAGAAGTTCACATCGTGGATGAGAAATATGAGGAACGAGACGCCCAAGGCAACCTGGTTTCTCCGCAGGATTACCTGAAGAAAGTCCGCAAAGAGATCATCCAGGTATGTTCCTCATTGTTGGAATTACGAAACCGCTGGTGCGATCCAGAGAGACGAAAAGCATTGCTACATCAGCTAGAAGAGCATCAAATTGCGCTTGATGTATTAACCGAAATTCTCAAGCGACCGGATGTGGATAGTTATGATCTTTTGGCGCATATTGCTTTTGATGAGAATATGCACAGCCGAGAGGAGCGGGCGGTTGCCTTGTTCAACCTTAACCAGCAATTTTTTGAAACATACAATGAAAATGCCCGGCGGATCTTGCACACCTTGATTGAACGCTACATCCAGGGTGGATTGGATGAAATTTTGGACCCTGAGGTCTTCAAATTACCACCAATCCGGCGCGAGGTAGGTCAAATAGCCCCAATATTTGGCGGTATGCGGCAGTTTGTACAGGCGCGCAACACATTAATTCAAAGACTTTATCAGTAAACCCCAGGAGAATTCATGCCAAACGACTTAGATGCACAATTCTGGCGAGCTTGCGATATCCTTCGCCGGGATGACAATACGCAAAGTTTATTAGATTATGTAGAACAGATTTCATGGTTGCTCTTTCTCAAATCGCACGAGGATCAGGAAGATACCCGCGCGGATGAAGCTGAATACGCAGGTCAACCTTACGAACGTGTGATTGATGGATTTTATCGCTGGTCTGTTTGGACTGGTGGACGGATTGAACAGGCACGCTCCTTATCGTTGGAAGCTCAATCCACCTTACGAACTTTACAAAAAAACCTGGTTGCCCTGGAAAGCTCGACGAAGAAAGATACCCAAGAAATCAAGAACGCTCACCTGGCTCTTGAATCTGGGGAGCAAAAGGTACAAATCGCTGCTGAACGGGTTGAAACTGAACAGCAATTGCAGCGCGATGCACTCAAGCCCTTAATTGAGAGCAGCGATGAGGAAGACCGTCACATGGCAGAAGCGATCCTGGGCGGCTTGACTGGAAAAACTTTGATCCGTTTCCTGACTGATTATCTTTTTCCTCATTTGAGAGAATTATCCGGAACGGAAGAAAAAGCAGTCATCCGGCAGATCTTTGAAGAAGCTCCATCAAAAATGGTGAAGGATGGTTTTATCCTGCGAGATGCCATTGCCGTGGTTGATACAATCGATTTTCACGCAGTTGAAAATATTCATACCCTCTCACATCTGTACGAGAGCTTGCTGGTGCGTATGGGACGCGAAGGTGGTATGTCTGGAGAATTCTATACACCCCGCCCGATTATCCAATTTATGGTTGAGATGGTCGACCCCAAAATTGGTGAAACCGTTTATGACCCTGCCTGCGGATCGGCCGGCTTTCTGGTCGAAGCCTATGCTCACATGCTGGCCAATCAAGTCTCATTAACGAGCGATTTTCATAAACTACGCGATGCCACCTTCTTCGGGCAGGAGAAAAAACCGCTGCCTTACCTGCTGGGTGTAATGAACAGCGTTTTGCATGAAATCCCCGTACCCCACATCGTCCGGAAAAATACGCTCAGTGACGATATTCGCAAGTATAGCGAAAAGGAACGTTACCATGTGATTTTGACCAATCCGCCCTTTGGCGGGACCGAAAATATCGAATCGGTCAAAGCGAATTTCCCTTATCCATCCTCAGCTACCTCGATTCTGTTCGTACAGCACATCATGCACCGCCTGCGCCGTGATGGTCGGGTGGGGATGGTGATCGATGAAGGGGTGCTGTTCAAATCCAGTGAGCGTGCTTATGTGGATACCAAGAAAGAGCTGCTGGAAGAATACAACCTCTATGCGATTGTTTCACTGCCGGCAGGTGTATTTGCCAATGTGGTTTCTAGTGGCACGGGTCCCAAAACGGATTTATTATTCTTCGACCATTTGGGCCCAACCAAACAGATCTGGTACTACGAGGTTAGCACAGTGGGTTTCAGCCTGACCAAAACGCAGAAACCGATCGCCGAGAACAATTTGCCTGACTGCCTGGAAATGTGGCGTGCATACCAGGCATGGTTGAAAGTGCCTGCGGAAGAACGTTCAGTCGAACCACCCCAGAATGAACGCTGTTGGATCGTTCCGGTGGAAGAGATTGTGAAGAAAAATTATGACCTGAGCGCCACCAACCCCAAGCGCAAGAACGGTTTCGCCCACCGCCCACCGGAGGAGTTGATCGCGGATATTGCTGATAAACAGGCGAGGATTTCGGAATTGATTGGAGAAATCCAGGAACTGCTGGCAGGAGAAACGAATGATTAGCCGTTACCCATTGGCTAAACTGAGCCAATTTCTGAAACTCCGAAAAGAGTTCTTCATTATCGAAGATTCGGAAGAATATCAGCTCGTTACCGTGCAGTTACACTCTCGGGGGATTCGAGGGCGCTCCCGTCTTCTTGGCTCTGAAATCAAAACCAAGAAGCAACAGCTTGTCAAAGCTGGCGATTTATTAGTGGCAGAAATCGACGCAAAAGTCGGTGGATATGGAATTGTTCCTCCCTATCTTAATGGTGCAATTGTCAGTGGGCATTATTTTCTTTACGAAATTGACCACAGCCTAATTGTTCCGGAATTTCTTGGGTATTACTTGCAGACAGGATATCCAGAACAAGACCTTCAACAGTTCGTTAAAGGATCTGTAAATTATGCGGCAATACGTTCCCAGCATTTTTTTGAACTTGAAATTCCGCTTCCGCCATTGGATGACCAACAACGAATTGTCGAAAGAATCTTATATTTTCAGCGAAGAGTCGAAGAGATTTCAAATCTTCAGAACATAACAGATAACCGAATTAAAGAGATGATACAGAGCCTTATTTCGTCATCAGTAAATAATAGTGATCGATTTACCAAAGTCAACCTTAGTAAAGTTCTTGCTAAAGTAGAGGATTTGGTGGAGATTGAAGATAACCAAATTTATCGCCAGGTAACAGTCCACATGCATAATGAGGGACTAAGTTTGAGGAAGGAGTGCCTAGGAAAAGACATCAAGTCAAAGAAACAATTTAGAATTCGAGAAGGACAATTTGTCTTTTCAAAAATTGATGCGCGCAATGGAGCTATGGGACTTGTACCACCCGAACTAGACGGAGCAATTGTTAGTACTGATTTTCCAGTCTATATTACGGATGATCAAATACTTCATAAAGATTTTTTTAATTATTTCAGTTCATCAGAGGCTTTTATTTCCGCTTGTGTCGAAAATAGCAAAGGAACATCAAACCGGCGTCGTCTCCATGAAAAAGACTTTTTACAAATTACAATATTAATGCCTGATTACGAGAAACAATTGAGGATTGTTTCGATTGCAAAAAGGCTCGAGGAATTGGGGAAAAGGCAAGAAGCGATCAGGAAAGAAACGGAAGGGCTCTTCAAGTCTGTATTGGATAAAGCATTTCAAGGGGAATTACTATGACACCAGAAGAGAAGCAATTGAGTGAACTACAGGGCAGGTTGTTCCCTGATGAGTTGGAGGATGAGGAAAATCAAAATGATAGTGAAAATCTACCTGGCTCAACGATAATTTATTCCACGGTTAAGCCAGAAATGCTCTTATGGGGACGTCAGTATGCTTACTTATCAATAGATGACGCTTCTAAAAGAATTGGGGTGCCTGTTGAAAAACTACGGGATTGGGAGAATGGGGTTTCATCACCAACTGTCGTTCAATTACACAAAATTGCCCGAGTCTATAAACAACTATTCGCCGTTTTTTATCTGCAAAATCCACCAAAGCCTGCGAGTCTTCCGTTGAAAGATTTCAGAAGATTACCTTCTACGGGAATTTTAGAAATATCTTACGAGTTAGCTAGCGAGATTCGAACTGCAATTAATCGGCGCGAAATTGCTGTTCGAATGATGGAGGAAATGGAAGAAGAACCGATCCCGTTCTCATTAACGGCTAATTTACGAGAAAAACCCTCCGATATTGCCGAAAAAATAAGGAGCCTTCTATTTTCTGATTTATCCAAAATCCCCTCATTTGCGAATAAATACAATGCGTTCCGTTTCTTTAGAGAAAGGCTAGAGCGTTTAGGAATTCTCGTTTTTCAATCAAGCTCTGTCAGTGTCAGTGAAATGAGAGGTTTTTCTATTTATGAAGCTCAGTTTCCAGTAATAGTCGTAAATAGAAAGGACTCACCTGCAGGTCGAATTTTCTCACTTTTTCACGAACTTACGCACATTTTATTACGCACTTCCGGGGTATGCGAAATAGACCCAGACATCACATTACCACCAGAAATACAAGGAATTGAAGTATTTTGTAACAAGGTCTCAGCTGAAATTTTAATGCCCTATCAGCTTTTCCTTAAACAAGCACAGAACAAATTGTCAATAAGTGGAGATGCTTTCTTTTCCGACCTGATTATTCTTCAACTTTCCAATGAATTCGGTGTCAGCAGAGAGGCAGTAGTAAGAAGATTACTGACTTTAGATTTGGTTTCCAAAGAATTTTATCTATCAAAAAGAGACGAATTTCTACTGGAAATTCCCGATCAGGCTAAACAAAAGAAATCAGAATCTAGACCTATCTCCCCAGCCAAAACTATTGTCAGTTTGGCAGGGAAAACTTATATTAGTTTAGTCCTTAATGCAATAGGGCAAAATCGCATTACATTAAATGATGCTTCAGGGTTTCTTAATCTCCGGATTAATCAAATAACAGTCGTAGGTCATTTAGTGGGGATGTAAAAGAACATGGAAACTCAACCAAAATATGTAATTGATACTTGCTCATTTACGGCTCTACGCAGGATTTATCCCCTCGATGTTTTTCCAGGTGCATGGGAAGCGATCACACAAATGGCTGAACTTGGGCTAATTATTTCTTCGAATGAAGTTTATATAGAACTTCAAGAACAAGAAGATATCGTTACTGAATGGGCGAAAAATCACCGGAATATTTTTACTCCATTAAAAAAAGAAATCCAGATAAAAGCCTCAGAAATATTAAACCAATTTCCCAACTTGCTCGATCTGAATAATATGAAATCCAATGCAGATGCTTTTGTTATAGCAACGGCGATTTTGTTTAATTGCACTGTTGTAACAGAAGAAGATCCTACAGGAAATGGTGCAAAACTAGTAAAAATTCCAAATGTATGTAGCTCATTAGCGGTTAAATATGTAAAGCTTCTTGATCTCCTTAGAATGGAACAAGTTCGGCTAGATATACAAAAAGTATGATTCAACCTTAAGTTTTTCACTGATAGATATGCTAATGACCTGTTCCCTCACATACACTGTTCCCCCATAAGACACTACGGGAACGACCTGAAGAGAACGACCTGGCAGGCTGTTCCACTAATTCTTGGATCAGGATAAAATCAAAATCAGATAAATTTCTCAAAGGATGACTACCGACAGCACCCTCACCATTACCCAAAATACCTGGATTATTTCCGACACGCATTTCTTCCACGAGAACATCGGAAGATACTGCAATCGCCCCGAAAACTGGCAGGAGCTGATCATCAAAAACTGGAACGCCTTGATTTCTCCAGATGAAACCGTTCTTCATCTGGGCGATTTTGCATTGGGAAAGAAAGCCAATTTTGAACAGCTAACCAGTATGCTGAATGGCAGATTATTTTTAATCCAGGGAAACCATGATCGGTTGAGCCAGTCCTTTTGTGAAGCCCATGGCGTGACCTTGATTAAAAATTCATTACTTATTGAATTAGAAAATCAAATTAAGCTGATCTTTTCACACCGTCCAATTGTTCCGTTGGAAGATGGATGGATCAATTTTCATGGTCATATTCATAATGTTCCACCGCCTCCTGAGGGTTCTAACTTGGGACCCGACCATATCAATATGAGCGTTGAGGTCAGAGACTATCGACCCTGGCGGTTGGGTGAACTTCTCAAAGCCAGCAGGGACCATCCAACAGAGAACGATGTGTTACTCCGTTGACCCGTTCCCCCTTAAGACTCTAGGGGATCGAAGTGGCAAGAACGAAGTGCCACACAGTTCCCCGCTGTATTGGAGATATTTTTCGCGCAAAAAAAGCGGGCGATTTGTTTGTGCACAAATATAGCCAACTTACAACCGTTCAATCGAAAAATTTGATCCAAAACAATGCAGAATTTTTGCCGTTGCCCACGGAGAAAAGAGACCAATTCCTCGCTTTTCTTCATTAGTTGATATTTCCTACCCTCTCCATCAGAAAGAACACCTTGGAAACCTTCCTGTTCATTCAACGGCTGCGGCAGGGTCTGCGTCAACGTCTGCGGCGTGTCAGCAAGGCGTCTGCGTCACGTCAGCCTGGCCGCAGACGGTGTTAATTGCCTGATGTAACAAAAGATCATTTTCGTGAAAGGCAACAAATATGAGTTTTATCAACTTTTATGCAAATGACGCGAATAAAGAAATTTGGAGTTATGATAATTTTGATTTCTTTATCAACAGATCTGATTAGTATAGGTGGATTAGTTCTTGTGAGCATGGATCATCTAGACCTGAATAATTCAAAGGATATTGAATGGAAGGAAGTATATTGCCTAAATTTGAAGATTGGGAGGCTGAAAAGATTAAAGCCCCGGATTTCCTGGCTGCTGCCGAGGAATTGGCCCCCGGCTACCAAGTTGCCCGGCTCCGCATGTTAAGGGGTTTAACACAGGCTCAACTTGCTGAAATGGTTGGCACCCGGCAGCATTCCATCGCCAGACTGGAAAATGGCACCAGTGCCCCTAGTTTATCCTTCCTAAGCAAGATCGCTGAAGCGTTAGGTGCAAAGATTGAATTTAAGTTAATTCCCGATACAAAATGACCTTATTCGGATTTTGATTGCCAGTTAGTTTGCCAAAGAAGGTATTTATGGATAAACCTAGTTATAATCAATCCAACAGTACCCACCACGCCTCTGCTCTGCATGCGCACCGAGGTGGGTCATTTTTTTATTAAACCAAAACGTCAACAAGTGATGTCCTTTGAATTGCATAACATTACGTGTGATCAGACGGTTAGTGTAAAATTCAAAGGGGTACTAAAATTCTCATTATGTAAATAACTAAAAAAGATACCCGCCTTCATAGTTTTCACGCGGAGTAATAAAAAGGATTACTTTCAATGATGAAGCCTCATAATATTTTGATAACCGTTTTGCTGACCATAACCCTTGCAGCCTGTAGCACGCCTGCTGTGACGACGACCTCATCAAACCCGGTTGCGGAGGTCACGACGACCTCGTCTCCAATTGAGACATCGGTAACTGACATCGTAACATTTGCTGATCCAGTGCTGGAAGCGATGATCCGTGGCGCAATGGGCAAACCTGAAGGCGAAATCACCCTCGCCGAAGCCCAGGGCGTCACCCGCATGGATCTCACCGACTCTTTGCAGCAACAGCTCTCCGAATTCACCCCGATCACCAACCTCGACGGCTTGGAAGCCTTTACCAACCTCGAAAGCCTCGACCTGTCTCAAAACGCCGTGTCCGACATCTCCCCTCTGGCCGGGCTCACCAAACTAACCGCCTTATCCCTGGCTGGCAATCCCGTCACGGATGTCGCACCTCTGACCAAATTAACCAACCTTAAGCTCTTGATCCTTTCCAACTGCCAGGCGCAAGATTACAGCGCTCTCTCCAACCTGACCAATTTGCAGGTGCTGTGGCTCGATAATTCAACCATAACAGATGTTTCACCGCTGGCTTCGTTAACGAACCTCCAGACACTTTACCTCGACAAAAGCAACGTCGAAGACTTATCATCCCTCGAAAACATCTATACCACCCTCGCCAACAAAGATTTCATCATTCCATACACACTTAAAGACCTCGGGTTCAACCTGGATCCCAACAATCACGAAGCTTACTTCGATATCGAGCTTGCCTCTTTCACCGTCACCCATGACCAGTGGGGGCCGCCATCCAGGGAAGATAACCAGAACATCATCCGCATGACCCTCTATCTGAATGATGAATACAAAACCTCCATTGGTTATTATGATGTCCACAAGGTTT